>LNFM01012199.1_pt1 | contig 11369 bp, 8 predicted proteins | sample 596031 | NCBI WGS metagenome assembly LNFM01 (sample SAMN04254537, study PRJNA301005) | activated carbon metagenome | isolation source: dual media filters at the Ann Arbor, Michigan drinking water treatment plant | place: USA: Ann Arbor | reverse complement strand
CCGTGCTTCGTGCGGGTGGGCGCGGACGTGCGGCTCGGCGTGCAGTCGGTCGACACGCTCGTCGACGAGCGATACCGCGGCCAGGGGCTCTTCGTGAAGATGGCGCGCGCCGTGTACGACCGCTGCGCCAAGGACGGATGCGCGCTGGTGTACGGGTTTCCCAACGGAAACTCCGCGCACGGGTTCTTCACCAAGCTCGACTGGAAGCCGCTGGATCCCGTGCCGTTTCTCGTGCGACCGCTGCGCTCGCGGTACGTCACCGATCGCTTGCTCAAGGGGCGCTCCTGGGCGAGCGCGGTCCCCGATCTGCCCGTCCCTGTGCTGCCGTTCGGCGCGCGTCGCGCGCGCATCGCGCCGCTCGAGCGCTTCGACGAGCGGACCGACCGCGTGTGGCGAGAGTTCTCCCGATCCATCACGCTCGCGGTCGAGCGCGACGCGAAGTACCTCGATTGGCGTCTGCGCCAGCACTGGTCCGGCGCGTACGAGCGGCTCGCGTACTACGACGGAGACGACATCCTCGGCTTCGTCGCCACCGCCGTGTTCGACAAGCACGGGGGGCGCGTCGCCTACGTGATGGAGCTCGTGTATCAACCCTGGCGCCCCGACGTGGGCAAGGCGCTTTTGGCCGAAGCGCTGCGCCGCTGCGCGAACAACGGCGCGGACGTCGCGCTCGCGTGGTGCCTTCCGCACTCGCCCAATCGCGGTGCGTATACGTGGCACATGTTCGCGCCGCTTCCCGAGCGACTGTGGCCGCTCGAATTGCATGCGGGCGCGCGGGCGTTCGACCTTCCCTCGTGGGTGGCGCACGGCGATCGGCGCAGCTGGTACCTGAGCTACTGCGACTCGGACACCGTGTAGACTTCAGCGCGATTTCAGCGCTTCATTTCAGAATACGATTCCACTACGCACTCTCTTCACTGAGCACCGAATGGGCCAACGCAAGCGCATCTACCTGTCGGTTCCGCACATGGGACCCAACGAAGAAACGTACGTGCTCGACGCGTTTCGTTCGAACTGGCTGTCGACCGTCGGCCCCAACCTCGAGGCGTTCGAGCGTGATTTCTCTGCGCGAATGGCGGGCCGTCACTCGGTCGCGCTCTCGAGCGGGACCGCGGGGATGCACCTCGGGCTTCGCCTGCTCGGCGTCGGCCCCGACGACACCGTGTTCTGTCCGTCGCTGACCTTCGTCGCCTCGGTCAACCCCATCGGCTACCTCGGCGCCCGGCCCGTCTTGATCGACAGCGATCGCGCGAGCTGGAACATGGACCCTGCGATCCTCGCCGACGCGCTCGCAGAGAAGGCGAAGCGCAACGCGCTGCCCAAGGCGGTGATCGTCGTTCACTTGTACGGCCAGAGCGCGGACATGGACCCGATCATGGAGGCCTGCCGGCGCTACGACGTCCCAGTGCTCGAAGACGCGGCCGAAGCGGTCGGGACCCTGTACAAGGGCCGCCCTGCGGGCACCATCGCCCCTGTCGGGGTCTACTCGTTCAACGGCAACAAGCTCATCACGACGACGAGCGGCGGCATGCTCGTCTCGGACAACCGCGAGTGGATCGAGCGCGCGAGGTACTGGTCGCAGCAGGCGCGAGAGCCTCGCGTCGAGTACCACCACGTCGACGTTGGCTACAATTACCGCATGAGCAACGTGCTCGCGGGCATCGGTCGCGGCCAGCTCGAGGTGCTCGATCAGCGAGTGGCGCAGCGGCGCGCGGTGGCCTTTCGCTATCGCGACGCGTTCGCCGAGCTCGACGGGCTCGAGTTCATGCCGCAAGCGCCGTTCGGGCTGCACACCAATTGGCTGAGCTGCTTTCTCGTCGACGAGGCGAAGCTCGGGACCAGCCGCGACGCGCTCATCGCGGCGCTCGGCGCAGAAGACATCGAGTCTCGCCCGGTGTGGAAGCCGATGCACATGCAGCCGCTCTACGCGCAGGCCGAATGCTTTGGCGGGGACGTGAGCGCCGACCTGTACAACCGCGGGATCTGCCTTCCGAGCTCGAGCAGCCTCACCGTCGAAGACCAACAACGCGTGATCGACGCGCTGCGCGCCGCCGTCCGACGCGGGCGCTGAGGGAGGCCACGGCGATGTGTGGAATCATCGGGTTTGCAGGGATCGAACCGTCGCTCGACGCCGCGCGCGCGCTCGGAGAAGCGATGTGCGGGTCGATCTTTCATCGCGGCCCAGACGGGAGCGGCCTCGCGGTGCACCAGGACGCGACGATCGGCATGCGCCGGCTCGCGATCGTCGACATCGCCCGCGGCAATCAGCCGATGTACAGCGACGACGGGCAGCTCGCGCTCGTCTACAACGGCGAGGTCTACAACGCGCCAGCGCTGCGCGAAGAGCTCTTGCGCGAGGGCGTTCGCTTTCACACGCACAGCGACACCGAGGTGATCTTGCGGCTCTACGAGCGAGACCCCGAGCGGGTCGAAGAGCTGCTCGTGGGGATGTGGGCCTTCGCCATTCACGATCGCAGGCGCGGCAAGCTCGTGGTGAGCCGCGATCGATTCGGGATCAAGCCGCTCTTCGTCGTGCGCGGATCGAAGGGGTTCGCGTTCGCCTCGGAGCTGCAAGCGCTCGAGCTCTTGAAAGATCGCGTGGATTTCGCCCGCTGCTTCGCGATCGACCACGGCGCGGCGCACGCGATGTTGTCCTACGGATTCGTGCCCGAGCTCGCGACGATCTACGAGGGGGTCGCCAGGGTCGAGCCGGCGACGCGGTGCGAGTTCGACCTGAAGGCAGGGCGCGAGAGCTCGCGTCGGTACTGGACGCTCACGCCGTCGAGCGAGGCCACTTCGGTGCGCTCGATGGACGAGGCGTGCCTGCTCGTCGAGTCGGTGCTCCGTCGGGCGGTGCGCGAGCACTTGGAGAGCGACGTTCCGCTGGCGAGCTTTTTGAGTGGCGGGATCGACTCGTCGTTGATCACGCTCTTTGCGGCGCAGGCGTCGTCGCGGCCGATCGAGGCGTTTACCATTGGGTTTCGCGATCATCGCTTCGACGAGAGCGGCTTTGCGAAGCAGGTCGCCGAACGAATCGGGATCTCGATTCGCACCGAGGTGCTCGCGCCCGACAGCCTTCGCGGCGTGCTCGCGGACGCGATGCTCGCGTACGACGAACCGTTCGGTGACTCCTCGAGCCTCGCGACGTTTTTGCTCTCGAAGGTCGTGGCGCAGACGCACAAGGTCTCGCTCGCGGGGGACGGCGGCGACGAAGCGTTCGTGGGCTACTCGCGCTATCGCATCCTGCCCGTTCGCGCGGTGCTCAATCACGCTCCGGCGTTGCGCGATTCGCTGGGTCGCGCGCTGGCGAAATTACCCTCGAAGACCGATCGAACATCGAGGTTGGCGGACGTCTCTCGCGTCACGCGGAGGCTGGCGCGCGGGCTGATCGGCGACGACGCGAGCGCGTACATCGCCGTCACGGAGTTCGGAGCGCTGTCGCACACCGCGGCCCTCGTGCGAAGGCCCGTGGACGCCGAGCGATTCGAGCGCCCCGCGCGCGCCCGCTTCGAGCAGATGGCAGGAAGCACGCTGCAAAAAGTGCTGGCGGGAGACCTGGCCAACCCGCTTCCCAACGACATGCTCACGAAGGTGGACCGAGCGAGCATGGCGAACCATCTCGAGGCGCGGGTTCCGTTTCTGGATCATCGCGTGGTCGAGACAGGCGTGGGTCTTCCTGCGCGGTTTACGCTGGGCGTTCGAGGCAAAGAGGTGCTGCGAACGCTGCACGAGCGACACTTCGGCCGCTCGCTCGCCAACCGTGGAAAGCATGGCTTCGGCGTCCCGGTCGAGCGTTGGCTCCGCGAGTCGTTGGCGCCCGCGTGCGAGCGCTTGTTCTCCCGCGAGCGGCTCGATCAAACGGGAGTATTGTCGAGCGACGAGCTGTCCGATGGGGGCTGGCGCCGCTGGGCCGCACGCGACCCGCAACTTCTCTGGAACGCCTTTGCGTTGGCCGTCTGGCTCGAGACGCGGCACGGCAGCGGCAGCGCTTGGGTTCGAGAGGCGTTGGGTCCCCATGAATGACCTCGCCAGATTTTTTCGCAGTTTTTCGCGAAGGGTTTCGTCGGTTCGAGAGACACATTCACGTGTCGGACTTCGGCCGGGATTTGCTTTCAGCGAGGCGAGCGTTGGCTGAGCAGAAACCTCCAGCAACGAACAGCGCGCTCGGGCCTCAACGCCCGATTCGCGTGCTTCACTTGCTCACGGCGATCGGTCACGGCGGCGCCGAGACGTGGCTGCTCAACATGCTCAAGCAGTTCGATCGCAACGAGTGCGCGATGGACTTCTGCTTGAAGCTGCCTGAAGCAGGCGTGCTGTCCCATCGCGCGATCGAGCGCGGCGCGATGGTGCACAACGTGCCTCTCACGCCTACGCACATCGGGTACATCCGCGGACTCGAGCGGCTCCTCGCCGATGGAAAATACGACATCGTTCACAGCCACGAAGCCGTGTACTCGGGCGTAGGCGTGTGGGTCGCGCGGCGGATGAACGTGCCAGTGGTGTGCACGTTTCATCACTGGCGGACGCCGCCGCAGACGCCCTTTACGCGGCACCCGCTGGTGCGCCCCGTGCGCGCGGTCTACGGCTATCTGAGCAAGCGCTACGCGATCGAACACGCCGACGCGGTGACCGCGCTCTCGAACAAGGTGATCTCGCACATCGTCCCGGACTGGAAGCGCAAGGCGAAGTGCCGGCTGCTCAGCTTGAGCACTGCGATTCCTCAACGCGCGACGACCGAAGAGCGCCTCGCGCTGCGCCGAGAGCTCGGCCTCGCCGAGGACGCTCCGCTCATCGTGCACATCGGGCGCTTCATCGAGCAAAAGAACCACGACGGGCTGATCGACGTGTTCAAGGGCGTGCTGCGCGAGGTGCCCGACGCGAAGCTCTTGCTGCTCGGGCAAGGACCGCTCAAAGACCCTGTGCTGCAACGCATCGAGCGCGAAGGACTCGCTGGGTCTGCGCTGTTTCTCGGGCTGCGCGAGGACGTTCCGAAGCTCATGGCCTGCAGCGAGCTGTGCCTCTTTCCTTCGCGGGACGAGGGCTTTGGTCTCGTGCCCCTCGAAGCCAACGCGGCGGGCATCCCCGTGGTGGGCAGCGATATTCCGGGGCTCGACGAGGCGGTCGAAGACGGGGTCACCGCGCGGCTGTTTCCCTTGCACGACATCGCAGGAATGACGCGCGCGTCCGTCGAGTTCTTGCGAGACCCGACGCTGCGCGCACGCTTCGGCGACGCGGGTCGAGCGCGGGTCGAAGCTCAGTTCTCGCACGAAGCGTCCGCGGCCAAGATGCTCGCGCTCTACAAGGACGTGCTCGCAGCGAGAGCGCACGAGCGTTGACTCGCAGCTCATCTCCTGAATCCGCGCTGCGCGTGCAGCAACTAAACGGTACTGATGTGGTATTTCGAGGGCCATTTTGCTAAACCGAATGGCCTCTTCCCTCGTTGACTCCCCCCCAGACCTTCTCAGAGGCAGACGACGCGATGACCGCGACTAGTGTTTCGAGCGCAACCGCTGAATACCTTCGAGATAAAGTGGTGCTCGTCACGGGGGCTGCTGGCACGATCGGCTCGGCCCTGGTCGAACAAATCGCACAAGCAGGCGCGCGTTCGATTCGCGCGTTCGACCACAATGAGAGCGAGCTCTTCTTTCTGTACGAGCGCATGAAGGAGCTCGGCGTGGGCACACCAATGCTCGGCGATCTCCGCGACCTCGAACGGCTCCGCCTCGCGTTTCGCAACGTCGACGTCGTGTTTCACGCAGCGGCGCTGAAGCACGTGGAGCTTGGCGAATACAATCCCTTCGAGATCGTCGAGACCAACCTCCGCGGCGTCGACAACGTGATTCGCGCTGCGCTCGACGCAGAGGTCGACAGAGTCATCTTCACGAGCTCAGACAAAGCGGTCAACCCAACCAACATGATGGGCGCATCGAAGATGATGGGCGAGCGCCTAATCACTGCGGCAAACGCGATTCGCGGTCCTCGGAGGACCCGCTTCGCGTCTGTGCGGTTTGGCAACGTCCTGGGATCGCGAGGCTCCGTCATTCCGATCTTCGCGAACGCTGCCGTTCGAGGAGAGCCGCTGCGACTCACCCACCCCGAAATGACCCGCTACGTGATGACCATCACAGAGGCGGCGCAGCTCGTCATCGAAGCTGGTAGTCTTGCGCTCGGCGGAGAGCTGTTCGTCACCAAGATGAAGGCTATTCGCATTGCAGACCTCGCGAACGTCGTCGCCGGCGAGCTCGCCCGCCACGGAAAACAGTCCGACGTCGTGCACACCAAGCCCAGGATCGGTGAAAAACTCTACGAAGAGCTGCTCTCTCGAGACGAAGTCGCTCGTGCAGTCGAGAGCGATCGAATGTTGCTCGTGTTGCCGATCGCAGACTCGCCGTTGAGCGCACCAATCCCGTCGCTCGAGCAATACCCAGTCACGCTCTCCCCTGTGCAGCGCTTGTGGCATTCGGGGGAAGACACGTGCCTTACCCGCGACGAACTGCGGCAGTACCTGCTCGCGCACGACATTTTAGGGCCGTGGCGCGTTTGACTGAACGCTGTCGAAGCGAACCACTCGGGTGTGAGCACCGATCGCCTCCCAGCGACGGTCCAACAGGAGACGAATGAGAGTCCTCGTTACAGGTGGTGCTGGTTTCATCGGACGCTGGGTCGTCGCGCGGCTGCTCGACGAAGGTCACAACGTTCGCGTTCTCGACGATTACTCAAACGGCAGGCGCGAGAACCTCCGCGACCTCGAGGCACGGGCGAATTTTCTCGGTGCCGTCGATGGGGACATCAAGGACCCCAAGTGCCTCCGTGGAGTGTTCTCGGAAGGTCCCTGGGACCTCGTGTTTCACCTCGCCGCTTCGATCCACGTGCAGAAATCGATTGACGACCCCGAGCCCACCTTCCGCAACGACGCCGAGGGGACCTTCCGCGTGATGGAAGAGGTTCGTCGGCAGTATTTTCTGCAGAACGGACTCGATCCAAGCACAAAGCACTTCGACTTCGACCTCGATGTTCCCAAGCTGAAGAATCGCAGCCCGCGCGTCGCATGCATGTCTACGTGCATGGTGTACGACCTCGCCGGCGGCGCGGCGATCCACGAGACGCACCCGTACCGTCCCGCGTCGCCGTACGCCGCCAGCAAGATCGCGTCGGACATGCTCGCGCTGTCCTACTACTACTCGTACCGCTTGCCCGTGACCGTCGTGCGCCCCTTCAACACATATGGGCCGTACCAAAAGAGCAACTCTGAAGGCGGGGTCGTCTCGATCTTCTTGAAGCGCGACCTCGCGAAAGAGCCGCTGCTCGTCAAGGGTGAGGGCACACAAACGCGCGATCTGCTTTACGTCGAGGACTGCGCGGAGTTCGTCGTGCGCGCGGCGCTTGCGCACGAGGCCGAAGGACAAGTCATCAACGCAGGAACGGGCAGCGACGTGTCGATCAACGTCCTAGCGCGCAAGTGCTGCTCCGAAGGCAACAAGGTCGAGCACGTCGCGCACGATCACCCGCAAGCAGAGATCTCGAGGCTCCTCTGCGACTCGCGAAAGGCCAAAGAAATCCTCGGATGGAGCCCTCGCACGTCCCTCGATGAAGGGCTCGCCAAGACCCGCGCGTGGCTCGCGGACAACCGCTGGGCGTGGTGAGCGACGATGGCAACTGACGGTTTTCAGAAGCGAGCAGAGCTCCTGCCGTACGGACGGCAGTGGATCACGGATGAAGACGTCGCAGCGGTCGTCGAGCAACTGCGGAGCGACTGGCTCACGCAAGGGCCGACGATCGCGCGCTTCGAAGCCGCGCTCTGCGAGCTCACAGGCGCGAAGTTTTGCGCCGCTGTCGCGAGCGGAACGGCAGCCCTCCACCTCGCTGCGCTCGCCGCGAACATGGGCCCAGGCGACACGGGCCTCACGAGCGACAACACCTTCGTCGCCTCGGCCAACGGCATGCGCTACGCGGGCGCGCGCCCGATGCTCGTCGACGTCGATCCCTGTACGGGCTTGATCGACACGCGCTCGCTCGCGGCGCGCGCCGATCTGCTAGCGAAGAAGGGACTGCCGCCGAAGCTCATCGTTCCCGTCGATTTTTCGGGCGCTGTCGCTGACCTCGCAGAGGTCCGTCGCATTGCTGCGATGTACGGCGCGAAGGTCGTCGAAGACGCTGCGCACTCGCTCGGCGCGACGTACACGGTTGACGGAGAGACCTTTCGCGCGGCGAGCTGCGCGCACACGGATATGGCGATCCTCTCATTTCACCCAGTCAAGCACCTGACAACTGGCGAAGGCGGAGCGATCACCACCAACGACAAGGCCCTCTACGATCGGCTTTGCGTGCTGCGTACGCACGGCATCACTCGCGAAGCACACAAGCTCACGAGCAACGACGGCCCCTGGTATTACGAGCAGGTCGAGCTCGGCTATCACTATCGAATCACGGACCTGCAGTGTGCGCTCGGCCTCGCGCAGGCCGAGCGATTTCCCAAGTTTCTCGCGCGCCGACGCGAGATCGCCGCGCGCTACGACGCGGCCTTCGCGGCCGATGAGTGGACGGGCAGGCTCCGGCCGCTCGTGGTCCCCGCCGGCGTCACGAGCGCCTACCATCTGTACGTCGTCACCCTGGTGCGGCGTGAAGCCGAGTCGCTCGAGTCCGTCGCCGCGCGACGAAAGGCCCTCTTTCTCGCGCTGCGCGAGCTCAACATCGGCCCGCAAGTGCACTACATCCCCGTGCACAAACAGCCCGACTTTGTCCGCAACGGCCTCAGCGAAGGCTCCTTCGAAGGCTCCGACCAGTACTACGCAAGCTGCATCAGCCTGCCGATGTTTCCCAAGATGACCGACGCGGACGTGGAGTACGTCGTGAGCGCCCTTCGCGAGGCGCTGCGATGACCGACATCGGGCCGCTCTGGATTCGCGCGGACGCTAACCGCAAGATCGGCCTGGGACACCTGATGCGCTGCCTCGCGCTCGCCCAAGCGTGGCGCGACCTCGGCGGCTTGGTCACCTTCGTCATGGCAGAGCCCGTGCCCGCGCTCGCCCCCCGCTTCGAAGCCGAACACATCCGAACCATCGTTCACGGAGAAGAGTCGGGGAGCGAGGCGGACCTGCGCGCCACGGTCGAAGCGGTCCGCCGCGAGGGCGCCACGCGCGTCGTGCTCGACGGCTACCACTTCACCAGCGCGTTTCAACAAGCGCTGCGCGCGGCAGGAGCCGCCGTGATGACCGTCGACGACAACGGAGAGGTCGGCGAGTACGTCTCGGAGTGGGTGTTCAACCAAAACCTCCACGCGCACGAAGGCCTCTACCCGCGCCGCGCCGCGTACACCCAGCTGCTGCTCGGCGCGCCGCACGTGCTGCTACGAAGAGACTTCGTCGCCCGCGGGCGAGGCGAGCGCAGCATCGCGCCCGTCGCGAAGCGGGTCGTCGTCACGCTCGGCGGCGGCGATCACGACAACGTCACCGAACAGATCGTGCTGGCTCTCGACTCGATCGATCCGGCGCGCACGCCCCTCGCGCTGCGCGTGATCGTCGGCGCGGCCAACCCTCACTTCGATCGACTGCAGGACGTCGTCGCGAGACTTCGCCACCCGACAGAGCTCCTTCGCAACGTCGATGACATGCGCGCGCTCATGCTCTGGGCAGACTTCGCAGTGACAGGCGGAGGGAGCACCTGCTGGGAGGCCTGCTTTCTGGGACTGCCGTTCGCGACCGTGGTCGTCGCGGACAACCAGCGAGCGATCGCTGAGAAGCTCGACGCCCTCGGAGCCGCGAAGAACCTCGGCTGGTTCTCGTCGCTCGAGCGAGGCCCGCTCTCCAGCACGTTGGAGGCGATCATCGAAGACCCCGAGCGCCGTCGCGCGATGAGCGAGGCCGCTCGAACGTTGATCGACGGTCGAGGCGCCGAACGAACCGCGCGCGCGCTGCTCGCCACCCCAGCCCTTCCCTCGACCTAGGAGAGCTACCCCTTTGCGCGTCGTCCTGTTCGCAAACAACCTGGTCGGATGGAAGGTCGCCGAGGCGATTCGCGCCGCAGGAGACCAGATCGTCGCCGTCGTCGCGCACCCCGAAGGGCGGAGGCGCTTCGGGCGCGAGACGCTCGACGCCGCAGGCGTCACGGAAGAACAAGTGATCGACGGAGCGACGCTCCGCGACCCCGGCGTCGCCGAGCGGATCGCAGAGCTCTCCGCAGACATCGGGGTGTCCGCGTTCTTCGGATACATCCTTCGAAAGCCCGTGATCGACGCGTTCAGCGAGGGGATCGTCAACGTGCACCCCGCGCTCTTGCCGTTCAACCGCGGGAGCTACCCCAACGTGTGGAGCATCGTCGACAAGACCCCAGCCGGCGTCACGGTGCACTACATCGACGAAGGCGTGGACACAGGCGACGTTGTCGCGCAGCGCGAGGTGCCCGTCGAGCCCGTCGACACCGGAGCCACGCTGTACAAGAAGCTCGAAGACGCGTCGATCTCGCTGTTCGCCGAGTGCTGGCCGCTGCTGCGAAGCAAGCGCGCGCCGAGGACCGCCCAGCCCACAGGCGGCACGACGCACAAGCTCAAGGACGTCGCGACGATCGACGAGATCGACCTCGACCGCACATACACAGCGCGCGAGCTGATCGACGTGCTTCGCGCGCGGACCTTCGCGGGCTACAAGGGAGCATACTTCGTCGTCGAAGGACGCCGTGTATACCTGGAGTTGTCGCTGAAGCGCGAAGACGAAGGAGCAACCTGATGAGTGACTTTTTGCAGATTGGTACGCGGCAGATCGGCCCCGGTCGACCCACCTACATCATCGCGGAGCTGTCGGGAAACCACAACCAGAACTACGACGAGGCCGTGCGGCTCGTCCACGCGGCGAAAGACGCTGGCGCCGACGCGATCAAGCTGCAAACGTACACGGCCGACACGCTGACGATCCGCTCGGATCGCGAGTACTTTCGCATCGCGGGCGGCACGCTGTGGGACGGCAAGACGCTGCACGACCTCTACGGTGAGGCGTACACGCCCTGGGAGTGGCAGCCGAAGCTCAAGCGGCTCGCAAACGACCTCGGGATGGACCTGTTCTCGACCCCGTTCGACAACTCCGCGGTGGACTTCCTCGAGGAGATGGGCGTCCCTGCGCACAAGATCGCGTCGTTCGAGCTCGTGGACGTGCCGCTGATCGAGCGCGTCGCCAAGACGGGCAAGCCCATGATCATGTCGACCGGCATGTCGACGCTGAGCGAGATCGAAGACGCCGTAAACGCCGCGCGCAACGCGGGAGCGACGCAGATCGCGCTGCTCAAGTGCACGAGCGCCTATCCCGCGGCGCCCGAGACGATGAACCTCCGGACGATCCCGCACTTGTCGCAGGCGTTCGGGTGTCCCGCCGGACTGTCGG
>LNFM01012197.1_pt1 | contig 11369 bp, 9 predicted proteins | sample 596031 | NCBI WGS metagenome assembly LNFM01 (sample SAMN04254537, study PRJNA301005) | activated carbon metagenome | isolation source: dual media filters at the Ann Arbor, Michigan drinking water treatment plant | place: USA: Ann Arbor | reverse complement strand
CGTCGGAAAAGGCGATCTCGGCGCGCGGCATCGAGCTGGCAACGGAGATCGAAAAGGCACTCGCTGCAGCCGAACGCGACATTGTTCTCGACCCGGTAGCCGTGCAGGCGCTGATGGCTTCCATGTGCCGGGTCTACTCCCGGCATGTCGACCTCGGTGAGCGCTACGACGCCTTCGCATTCTCGACCGTTACGCCGACTGATGTGATGGTGACGGCGAGCGCCCTCCTGAAGGCGGCCAACTTGGCCGTATTCGAACTCGGTATGTGGCAGAGCTGGACCGGAAAATAGACTGATCGCCGATCGAGGTCCTGCGCGAGGCCACCGAGCGCAGGCTGAACCGAACATTCCCAGCCCAAGGGAGAAGACCGATGGATTTGATTGCAGATCGCGGACGGCGCGTAACCGTCGAAGAACTCAACACCACGAAGTTGCTGGCCCACGCCGCCGAGCAGGCCAAGCAGCGCAAGCTCGAGGACGTGTTGATCGTCGACGTCGACGCTCACCACTACGAGAGCGAGCACATGAGCGAGATCCTTCCGTTCATGGAAAACGAGGTTCTGAAGCAGCTCGCGCTATCCGCCGGCGCCAAAGGCGGCCGGGGCAATGCAACCGGCACGAGCAGCGTCGGCTTTCAGGACATGGGCGGCCGCGTCACGCGCTATCCGCTGCGCTCCTCCGAGAAGACGCCCGGCAAGGACCATCGCGACGTCCAGATCGGTCATCGCTGGATGGATGCGATGAGCGTCGACTACTCCTGCCTTTTCCCGACGGGTATGCTGTCGATCGGCTTGCATCCCCAGAAGGAAATGGAAGTAGAGCTGTGCTGGGCCTACAATCGCTGGCTTACCGAAAAGGTGATGCCGGAATCGGGCGGCCGCTTCTTCTCGATGCTTTGCCTGCCCTTCTCCGATCCCGAAGCGACCTATCGCCAGGTCATGGAGTTCGGCAAGCGCAAGGGCGTAGGCGGCTTCATGGTCACGACCGTGCGTCCGAAGACCGGCGTCTATGACAACGCCTATATGAAGAGCTATCGGGCGATGGAGGAAATGGGCCTCGTCCTGTCGTTCCACTCCGGTCCGGCCTGGGGTGAGTCGACGTTCCAGAGCTGCAACCGCTTCTTCTCGGCTCACGTCCTCGGCTTCAGCTGGTACAACATCCTGCACTGCACGAACTGGGTCGTGAACGGCATGGGCGAGCGTTTCCCCAAGCTGCCGGTCGTCTGGATCGAAGCAGGTCTGTCCTGGATTCCGTTCCTGATGCAGCGCCTCGACCACGAATACATGCTGCGTCCTTCCGAAGCTCCGTTGCTCAAGAAGATGCCATCGGACTACATGCGCGACATGTACTACTCGACGCAGCCGATGGAGATCACGGACGAGGAGGCACTGCAGTGCACCTTCCGCATGATGAATGCTGAGACGCAGTTGTTGTACGCGTCCGACTATCCGCACTGGGACTTCGACGCGCCGATCACGATCTGGGATCGTCCCTGGCTTTCTGAGAAGGCTAAGCACAACATCCTCGGCGGCACCGCGGCACGCCTGTTCAAGCTGCCCCCGCGCAATGAAGCCCAGAAGAAGAACCTGCAGCGCTTCGGCAATCTCGCGACCTGATGTGTCATCGCAGGAGCGGCCCCGCCGCACCCGCCTTTGCTAAAAATGAACCCCTCCCGGTTAGCGCCGGGAGGGGTTTTTCGTTCGGAAGCAAAAAACTGGAAGACCGCTGGGTTATATCTCCTGTCGGGCCGTCGGCCCCAGGCGCCACCGCACGCCAGAGCACCGAAACGCGGCCCGTGGCCAACCTCGATAACAGCGCGGAATCCTGCAGCGTACCGCACCATATCGCATATTGACGTCCGGCACTCTCCGTTACCGCACCCTGCGTCCTCACCCCATCTGGCTGACGAACTTCGCGCTCATGTAAACGGTCAGGCCTTCCATGCCGCCTTCGTGGCCATAGCCGGAATCCTTGATGCCGCCGAACGGCACTTCCGGCAGTGCGAGACCGAAGTGGTTGATCGTCACCATGCCGGAGTCGAGCGCATCGGCCACCTTCGTCGCCGTCTTGCCGTCCTTCGTGAAGGCATAGCTGGCGAGGCCGTAAGGCAGGCGGTTCGCCTTTTCCAGAACCTCGTCGGTCTCCTTGAAGCGGCACATCACGGCCACGGGGCCGAAGGGCTCCTCGTTCATGATGCGCGCGTTGTCCGGCACATCGGTCAGCACGGTCGGCTCGAAGAAGTTGCCCTGATTGCCGATCCGCTTGCCGCCGGTCTGGACCTTGCCGCCCTTCTCCTGCGCGTCCTTGATCAGCGCCTCCATCGCATTGATACGGCGCGGATTGGCGACCGGCCCCATCCGTGTGTCGGCGTCGAAACCGTCGCCTACCTTGGTCGACTTCATACCTGAGGTGAACTCCGCGACGAACTTGTCGTAGATCTTGTCCTGCAGGAAGAACCGGGTCGGTGAAACGCAGACCTGGCCAGCGTTACGTGTTTTGGTCGCGACCATCATCTTCGCGACGCTGTCGACGTCGACATCGTTGAAAACGAGCACGGGCGCATGTCCGCCCAGTTCCATCGTCGTGCGCTTCATGTGCTGGGCAGCCAGCGACGCCAGATGCTTGCCGACCGGCACCGAGCCCGTGAACGACACCTTGCGCACGATCGGCGACGGGATCAGGTACTCCGAGATCTCGGCCGGCACGCCATAGACGAGGTTCAGCGCGCCGTCGGGCAGGCCCGCATCGTGGAAGCAACGGATGATGCCGAGTGGCGAGCCGGGGGTCTCCTCCGGGCACTTCACGATGATCGAGCAACCGGCAGCCAGCGCCGCCGCGATCTTGCGGACGGCCTGCGTGACGGGAAAGTTCCACGGCGAGAAGCCAGCCACCACGCCGACCGGCTCCATGATCACCATGTTGCGGACACCGTCGGCACGCGCGGGAATGATGCGGCCGTAGGCGCGGCGGCCCTCGTCGGCGAACCAGTCGGTGATGTCGGCGCCGGCCAGGATCTCGATCTTCGACTCCATGAACGGCTTGCCCTGCTCGAGCGTCAGAACACGGGCGATATCGTCGACGCGAGCACGCATCAGGTCGGCGGCCTTGCGGAGCACCTTCGCGCGCTCGAACGAATTGACCTTCTTCCAGGTGTTGAAACCCTTGTCGGCGGCGGCGAGCGCCCGATCGAGCTCCGGCTTCTTGGCGTGCGGAACCTTTCCGAGCACGTTGTCCTTGGACGGATTGATGACGTCCGAGCTGGCGCCGCTGTCGCCCTGGGTCATCTTCCCGTCGATGAACAGCGAAAGGCTCTCGTATTGGCTCATGATGACGCCGCCTTCAGTGGAGTTGATGAGTGGATGAGTCCAAGCCGCTATATCGACACCTCGGCCCACCCGTTCAAGCGAAATCGACCCCTCGCTTAACGCTGCCGTCTGCCATGCCGGTGACATCCCGGCACTTCATGATGCAATCTGAGCACCCAAGCGGCACCGCAAAAGACCCGGGAGTTTCGAAATGCCCAGCTCCCCCCGATCACCGGGGCGCGGCGCCAAGATCACTCGCCGCGATTTCCTGGATGGGGTGGCAGTCTCCGCCGCCACCCTGCTCGCCACCACGCAGCGGCTCGACGCGCGCAACGCCGGCCCCTATCCACCCTCGCTCACCGGTCTACGCGGCGCGCACGCTGGCTCCTTCGAGACGCTTCATCGGCTCCGCGACCCTCGATTCTGGGCAGAGGCTCCCGCCCCCCGCCAAATCCGCGAGAGCTACGACCTCGTCGTGATCGGCGCCGGCATCAGCGGCCTGGCGGCCGCCTGGCATTTCCGGAAAGAGCGCCCCGGCGCCTCGATCCTGATCCTCGACAACCACGACGACTTCGGCGGCCACGCGAAGCGTAACGAGCTGACGGGCGCAGGCGTGACCCGCATCGGCTACGGCGGTAGCCAGTCGATCTCGAGCCCAGCCCCCTACAGCACGTCAGCCAAGGCGCTGATCGCCGAACTCGGCGTGCCGATGTCGAACTACGAACGATACGTCGACTGGTCGATCTACCGCCAACGTGGCCTGAGCCAGGCCTTCTTCTTCGATCGCGAGACGTTCGGCGACGATCGCCTCGTCCCCCATTCCGGTAGGCCCGAACTCGACCCCGGCTTCGTCATGGGAGCGCCGCTGTCGGACCATGCCAAGCGCGACCTCATCCGCCTCACGACGGAAAATTTCGATCCCTACCCGGGACTGAGCGAAGCCGAGAAGCGCGACCGCCTCGCGCGGCTGAGCTACCGCGATTTCCTGACCGGAACCTGGAAGATCGATCCGTCGATCCTGCCGCTGTTTCAGACGCGCCCGCATGGTCTTTATGGCGTGGGCATCGACGCGGTTCCCGCGCAGGACGCAACCGGCCTCGGCCTGCCCGGCCTCCGGGGTCTCGGGCTGTCCGACAAGCCTGGTCCCGGTCAGAACCTCGACAGCATCCGCTCGGAAGATGCCGCCACCTACTTCTTCCACTTCCCCGACGGCAACGCCACGATCGCACGCCTGCTCGTGCGCCGCCTGATCCCCGCGGCCCTCCCAGGCCGTTCGTTCGAGCGCGCGATCACCACCCGCGCCGACTATTCGGTGCTCGACCGTCCCGGCACGCGCACCCGCATCCGCCTCTCCTCCTCCGTCGTGCGCGTCAGGCACGTCGGCGACGCGGTGGCCTCCCGGCGCGTCGAGGTCACGTATCATCAGTCCGGCGCCTTGAAGACCATCGCCGCCCGGCGCGTCATCCTCGCCTGCTGGCACAACGTCATTCCATTGATCTGTCCAGAACTGCCGCAGGCGCAGCTGGAAGCGCTCGTCTATGGCGTCAAGGTGCCCGTCGTCTACACGAGCGTCTTGCTCCGTAACTGGCAGGCGTTCCTGAAGCTGGGCGTGAACCGCATCTCCGCGCCGGCCTTCTGGCACAACAATTTCGCGCTCGACTTCCCCGTCTCGATCGGCACCTACCGCTTCCCCCGCTCGCCCGACGAGCCGATCGTACTGCGGCTGACCAAAGCGGCATGCAGGCCCGGCCTTGCCGCCCGCGATCAACACCGCGTCGGACGCCAGGAGCTACTCGAAACGCCATTCGAGAAAATCGAACAGTCCATCCGGGATGAACTCGACCGGATGTTGTCCCGCGGTGGCTTCGACGCCGCCCGCGATGTCCTCGCCATCACCGTGAACCGCTGGCCACACGGCTATTCGTACCAGTACAATTCTCTCTACGATCCGTTCTGGCTCGACGGCAGCACCACGCCGGCCGAGATCGCCCGCCGCTCGTTCGGCCGCATCTCCATCGCCAACGCCGATGCCGGCGCTTATGCCTACGCGGACGGCGCCATCGACCAGGGCCTGCGGGCGGCTCGCGAAGCTCTGACCGCTCTGCGCCGTTGAACAGGACTGAAATACGAGGCTCGCCTTCCCCACGACAGCCGCTATTCTGCCGAACAGACTGCCGGCCACGAGAACCATCGAACGTAGAGGAGGGAACCAGTATGCCCGCATCATTCCGTCTGCCCGTGAACGCCTTGGCTGCCGGCTTCGTTTTCCTGGCATTGTCGCTCCCCCTCTCCGCACAGGCCCAATACCCCGATCGCAACGTCACCCTGATCGTCCCTTATGGCGCGGGCGGCGGCACCGACATCACCGCGCGCCTGCTCGCCAGGGATCTCGAAACCGCACTCGGCAAACCTGTGACGGTCGAGAACCGCGCAGGCGGCGGCGGCTGGGTCGGCTGGGGCGGGCTAGCCGCGGCCAAGCCCGACGGCTACGTGCTCGGCTATCTCAACGTCCCCAGCATGTACGCGGGCTACCTCGACAAGGCGATCGGCCGCAAGGAGACGCTCGACAGCTTCACGCCGCTCATGAACCACGTGCTCGACTACAATGTCTGGGCCGTGAAGGCCGACAGTCCCTACAAGACCGTGAAGGACGTCGTCGAAGCCGCGAAGAAGCAGCCGAGCGTCGTCACCGTGACGGCCTACGGCGCGGGCAGCGACGACCATCTCGCGATCCTGTCGATGGAAGCCGAGAACAACATCAAGTTGTCGGTCGTACATTCCCGCTCGACGGCGGAGGCGAAAACACAGGCGCTCGGTGGCCACATTCACGTTCTCGGTGCAAACATCTCGGAGGTCGCGGAAGAAGCCAAGAGCGGCGCGCTGCGCATCCTCGGCGTGATGGCGCCAAAGCGCTCGAAGTTCCTGCCGAACGACCCGACGTTCATCGAGCAGGGATTCAAGCAGGACTGGTCGGTGTCGCGCGGCATCGCTGCACCTGCCGGCCTCGACAAGGCCGCCGAAGCCAAACTGATCGCCGCGCTCGAGAAGGTGCTGGCCTCTCCAGATCACCGCGCCAAGGCCGAAGGCCTCAGCCTCCAGCCCGAAGTCATCAAGGGCGCAGCTTATGTGAAGTTCCTGAAGGACAACGAGGTCAGCACCAAGAAGCTGATGGGTTGGTGATTCTTCGGGGGTGTCAGACCCGCCCGGGCTGACACCTCGCAATCCCTTCTCTCCCTCACACCTTCCCCAGCGCCCTGAGAATCACGCCCGGCGTGAACGGCATCGCCGTCACGGGCTTTGCCCCGAGCACCCCCAGCGCATCGTTGATCGCGTTCATGACGCACGCAGGCGCGCCCGCGGTGCCGGCCTCGCCCGCGCCCTTCGCACCGAGTTCCCCATCGGCCGTCGGCGAAACGACGTGACCGCATGTGATGTCGGGCATTTCGGACGCCATCGGCACGAGATAGTCGGCCATGTTCCCGTTCAGCATCTGCCCGCCTTCGTCGTACAGGCAGTGCTCGAACAGCGCGCCGCCGAGCCCCTGCACCACGCCGCCGCGCACCTGCTCGTCCACGAGCTGCGGATTGATGATGGTGCCGCAGTCCTCGACGCACCAGTGCCGCAGCAGTTTGATGAACCCGGTGTCGGTATCGATCTCGAGATAGCTCGCCTGGATACCGTTCGTGAACGCGAACGGGTATTGGCGCGGCACGAAATGCCGTGTCGCCATCAACTCGGCCTGGAAACCCGGCGGCAACGTATCCGGCCGGAAGTAGCCGACACGCGCCACCTCGTCGAGCCCCAGACGCTCACGGCCCGTCTCCTTGTCGACGACGATGCCGTTGCGGATATCCAGCGTTTCGGGTGCCGCCTGCAGCATCGCGCCGGCGAGTTGGCACACGTTCGCGCGCAGCGCCTTGCCCGCCTGCCACGCCGCTTCGCCGCCGATACCGGCAGCGCGCGAGGCCCATGTGCCGCCACCGTAGGGCGTGTTGTCGGTATCACCGGTGATCACGCGCACCTTATCGAGCCCGACGCCGAATGCGCTCGCAGCGACCTGCGCGATCACGGCTTCCGCACCCTGGCCCTGTTCGGTGACGCTCGATTGGCACACGATCGCGCCCTGCGCGTCGAGTTTGATCGTGACGCCGTCCTGCGCTGAGATCTTCGCACCGCCGACGCCGTAGAAAGCGGGGCTCGGGTTCGTCACTTCGATGAAGCTCGCCAGGCCGATGCCGCGATAGATTCCCTTCGCGCGCAATACGGCCTGCTCGGCCCGCAGCCCATCGTAGTCCATCATTTCAAGCAGTTTATCGAGCGCCGCGATGTGGCTCAGCTTCTCGAACTTGAGCCCGGACGGCGAACCCGAGGGATGCGCGTCGTCGGGGATGAGGTTCTTCCGCCGCACGTCCGCCGGGTCCATGCCGATGGCAGCCGCGGCCTGATCGACCAGCCCTTCGGTGACGCCGACTGCGATCGGATGTCCGACCGCTCGGTACTGGCACATCACGTTCTTGTTCGTGAACACGACGCGCGCATGGCAGCGATAGTTCGGCGTCTTGTAGGGACCGCCCACGAGATTGACGACCTGGTTCGCTTCGATGCCCGACGTGCGCGGATAAACTGAATACGGCCCGATGCCCGTGAGATCGTCGATGTCCCACGCGGTGATCGTGCCGTCCTTCTTGATTGCACACCGCGCCTTCACGCGATGATCGCGGGCGTGAATGTCGGTCACGAAACTCTCGATGCGATCGGCAACGAATTTCACGGGCCGCCGCAGCAGTTTCGACAGCGCCACCGTCGCCATGTCGTCGGCGTAGGTGTGCACCTTGATGCCGAACGATCCGCCCACATCCTTGCAGATCACGCGCACCTGATGCTCCGCGAGCCCGAGATGGAGCGCGAACAGGTTCTGCATCATGTGCGGCGCCTGCGTGCCCTGATAGACGGTCAGCCGCTGCTCGCCCGTGCTCCAGTCGCCGATGATAGAGCGCGGCTCCAGCGTCACGCCGGTGTGCCGGCCGAATACGAACGTCGTTTCCACCACGGCGCCTGCTTCCGCGAACGCCTTGTCGACGTCGCCGACATCGAGCTTGCGTTCGAAGCACAGGTTGTCGCCCAGCTCGGCATGGATGACATACGCACCGGATTCGAGCGCCGTTTCGGGATCGACGACAGCCGGAAGCTCCTCGTAGTCGACGACGATTTTATCAGCCGCATCCTCCGCCAGCGCGCGCGACGACGCCACGACCGCGCAAACCGCCTCGCCTTGCCAGCACACGCGATCGACCGCTATGGGATGCTGCGGCGCTGATTTGATACCCTTGAGATGCGTCAGCACACCGACCCACGGCGTCATCACCTCGGCGAGCTCCGTGCCCGTGACGACCGCCACCACGCCCTTCGATTTCTTGGCGTCAGCCGTGTCGATCGATACGATTCTCGCATGTGCGTGGGGGCTGCGCACGAACGCGACGTGCACCATGCGCGGCAGCACGACGTCACTGACGTATTGCCCCCGCCCCTGCGTCAACCGCTCCAAATTCGGCCGCGGCACCGCACGACCGATGTAGCTATTGGGCCGGTCGAGATGCGTGAGGATCGGTGGTACGTCGCGGGTGGTCATGTAGCGCTTCCTCGTGAAGAGCGAAAATGTGATACATTGCCGATAGGACCGAGCCCATCGAGGGATAGAACCATGACAGAAAGGCTACGGGAGCTGACTGCAGCAGCGCGTATGTTGTCCGCCGACGAGCGTGCGCAGCTCATCGATCTTTTGTGGGACACCTTGGAGCCGGAAAGCCTCGCCCCTGCCATGCCCGACTGGCACCGTGCGGCGCTCGATGAACGCTTGGCCGAGCACGAGGCCGATCCGGCTTCGGTTGTGCCATGGGAGGAAGCGCGCGAACGACTTGCGGCTCGACGCCGTCCATGAAGATCGCGCTCAGACCCGCGGCGGAGCGCGATATCGCAGAGGCCATGGTCTGGTTTGATGAGCAAAGATCCGGACTTGGCGACGAATTCCTGTCGAGGGTCAACTCGTTGCTGGTCCGCATCCAGGATCGGCCAAGCGGTTTCCCCACCACGCACAACGGCTTCAAGCGCGCAATACTCGGGCGGTTCCCTTACACGATCTACTTTCGCGGCCAGGGTGAGTACATCTTGGTTTTCGCTGTCTATCATCAGAGACGCAATCCGCTATTACTGCAGCAGCGATTGAGCGATCTACCGTAGCTCGAGTGGGGGGCCCTTTTGTCCGCGACCCAAGACTACGAAACGTGTGCGGTGAAATGTCGGGTCGCGCTACGCTCGACCCGACTTACGTGTCTTGCACGTCGCTTCCACCGCATCGACGATCGCGTGATAACCGGTGCAGCGGCAGTAGTTCCCCGACAGATGATAGCGGATCTCGTCGCGCGTCGGCACGGTCTCGCGCTTAAGCAACTCCGCCGACGCGATCAGCATCCCCGGCGAACAGTAACCGCACTGAAGCGCGTTGCGCTCGCGAAACGCCCGTTGCAGATCCGCGATCTCGCCCGTATCGGAAACACCCTCGATCGTCTCTACGGTGCAGCCATCGACTTGTACCGCCAGCGTCAGGCAAGCGCGCACGATCTCGCCATCGACCCGCACCGTGCACGCCCCGCACACACCATGCTCGCAGCCGATGTGCGTGCCCGTGAGCCCGAGCTGATCGCGCAGGAAATCCGCCAGATGCGTGCGCGGCTCGACCGTCTCGGTAACGGCCTCGCCGTTGAGGGTGAATGTGATGTCGGTGGTGGGCATGAACTACCTTTGAAGCGTTGTTGCTTCGTAGGTTGGGTTAGCAGTGCGTAGCGCTGCGTAACCCAACGTCTTCACCATCCAGCGGCAAGACGTCGGGTTACGCTCGGCAGTGCCGAGCTAACCCGACCTACTTCTTGGTCCCCTGATACCAGTCCAGCAGCTCCTCGCCGTTCCAGTGCAGAACGCCCTCGAAGCGGTTCATGTAGTCGTAGACCTGCTCCAGATACTTGATGCGATGCGGCTGGCCCGAGATGTACGGGTGGATCGCGATCGAGATCACCTTCACGCGATCCTTGCCTTCCTCGTACAGACGGTCGAAACTATCCTGCACGCGGTCGACCCAATGCCGCCCCTCGTGATGGTGCAGCATCATGACAGCGATATCGTTCAGCTCCAGCGTGTAGGGCAGCGTCACGAGCGGCCCGTGCTTCGTCGCGATTTCCGCAGGCTCGTCGTCCCACACCCAATCGCCGATATACTTCACCCCAGCTTCTGTCAGCAGATCCGGCGTCTCCAGCGTCTGCGTCAGGCCTGGTCCGAGCCATCCGACCGGACGCTTGCCCGTGAACTTTTCGAGCCGGTCCTGCGAGCGGTGGATCATGCCGCGCTGATCCTCGATCTTGTGAATCGGCCCCTGGTCCCACGCATGCCCCATGAACTCCCAACCACGGTCTTTCGCCTCGCGCGCCACGCGCTCGTAATCGTCGCAGACACGCGCGTTGATCGACAGCGTCGGCCGGATGTCGTGCTTCTTGTAGAGATCGAAGAACCGCCAGACGCCCACGCGCATGCCGTACTCGTGCCAGCTCCAGTTGGGCACGTCCGGCAGCAGCACATTGCCCTGCGGCGGCGACAACTGCTGGCGCGCCATCGGCCGCCCAATGTCCCAGACTTCGAGATTGACGATCGACCACACGACGATGCGCGCATTGCCCGGCAGCTTGAGCGGCGGCCTGTCGATCACGGCAGAATAAGGGGCGCGCTGGCGCGGTTCCATGAGCAATCTCCGACTGGGGCGTGTTTACCGCCATCGTCGGGTAACAGCCCAACCGCGTCAAGCCAACCGCGAGCCCGCTTCCAACCGTTGCTTGTGAATTCCTGTGCCACTACGCGTCGGATCACAAGTCGCGGGCGCATCGATGATTTCGCGGCGAGGCCGCGAACGAGGCCAGCCTCGCGCTCCGCTGGCGGGACACCCGCCAGACCACCCGGATTTTTAAGACTGAGTGGAATCGAGAGGTCGACCCAAACGAGCGGGTCGAGGGCCGCGGCCCTC
>LNFM01012196.1_pt1 | contig 11370 bp, 12 predicted proteins | sample 596031 | NCBI WGS metagenome assembly LNFM01 (sample SAMN04254537, study PRJNA301005) | activated carbon metagenome | isolation source: dual media filters at the Ann Arbor, Michigan drinking water treatment plant | place: USA: Ann Arbor | reverse complement strand
GGACCAGGATGACGATCGGCATTTCCAGCCCGCGCCGGCGCATCAGGTTGATCAGCGCCGCGGACTTGCCGTCGAGGCCTTTCTTGCCCCAGTCGACCACCATGCAGCCGATGGCCGCGTCGGTCTGCACGACCATCTCCGCATCCTCGACGCGCCTGGCCCGCACGACCTGGAAACCAAGCTTCTCGATGGACGTCGTTATCTCGCCGAGGCGGTGGCCTTCGAGATCGTCGGCATCGAAGGCCGGCGCGCAGATCAGGATGGTGAAGCGTCTGAAGAAGTCCATTGTGTGGCCTGTCTCAAAAGATGCTGGGAACGTGCAACTCGGCCGGCACCGGCTTTCGCGCGTAATCCGGCATGTGCTGCCGGGCGGGCAACAGGATGGGCGCATGTTCGACGTCGCGATAGGGAATTTGCTGCAGCAGATGATGGATGCAGTTGAGACGCGCCCGCTTCTTGTCGTTGCCTTCCACCACCCACCAGGGCGCTTCGGGAATATGCGTCCGCTCCAGCATCTCTTCCTTGGCTTTGGTGTATTCCTCCCAACGGCGCCGGGATTCGAGGTCCATTGGCGACAATTCCCACTGCTTCAGGGGATCGTGGATGCGCATCAGGAACCTTAGGTTTTGCTGTGCGTCGGTGATCGAGAACCAGTACTTGAGGAGGATGATTCCCGATCGCACCAGCATGCGTTCGAACTCCGGAGCGGAGCGGAAGAACTCCTGCACGTCGGCCTCGCTGCAGAAGCCCATCACACGCTCGACGCCGACGCGGTTGTACCAGCTGCGGTCGAACAGGACGATCTCGCCGGCGCCCGGCAGGTGCGGCACGTAGCGCTGGAAATACCACTGGCTGCGCTCGGTCGGTGCCGACAGCGCCACGGTGCGGCAAATGCGTGGGTTGAGCCGCTGCGCCATCCGCTTGATGACGCCGCCCTTGCCGGCAGCATCGCGGCCCTCGAACAGGATCACGACCTTCAGTCCCTCGCGGACCACACAGTCCTGCAGCTTCACCAGCTCGCGCTGCAGGCGCAGCAGCTCCGAGAAATAGCGCCGGCGGTCCATGCGTCGGCCGGCGTCGGCCGGAAACATCTCACTCGCCACCTTTTCCGGCAGGCGGGGGAGCAGATCGTCGTCGATCTCGAGTTCCAACTCCTCGTCGATGCCGTCGATCATTTCGTCATGGAGCAGGTCCTGGAGGCTCTGGCGCTCGGGCCCGGTGGCCATCCGTTTCTCTTTCGTTGTGGGCGGGCATTGGGGGTGGGCGAAAGCCCGAAAATGGGGCGGACAGATGACAACCGCGCGACGGCCGGCGAAGTGGCACGTTCCGCCGCGCGAGAGGCCGTCGCAATGGCCAATGAGCGGTGCCTGAGTCATGTTTCTCTCCCCCCCAAGGTCGGCGGGAAGGAGTTCCGAAGACGATGACCAGCTACTTCGACCTTACGGGCAAGGTCGCCCTCGTCACCGGGGGCAGCCGCGGGCTGGGCTACCAGATGGTCAAGGCCTTCGCCGCCCACGGTGCCGACATCTTCATCACCAGCCGCAAGCTCGAGGCCTGCGACAAGGCCGCCGGCGAAGTACGCGCGCTGGGGCGCAAAGCCGCCACCCACGCCTGCAACGTGGCCAACTGGCAGGAGCTGGATGGCCTGGTCGATGCGGCCTATGCCGCCTTCGGCAGGATCGACATCCTGGTGAACAACGCCGGCTCCTCGCCGCTGGCGCCTTCTTCGCTGGAAACCTCGGAGCAGCTGTTCGACCGCATCGTGTCGCTCAACTTCAAGGCGCCGTTCCGCCTGATGTCGTTGGTCGGCAGCCGCATGGCCAAGGGTGACGGCGGTTCGATCATCAACATTTCCAGCGCCGGGGCGTTGCGTCCCCGGCCGCAGATCGCGCCCTATGCCGGGGCCAAGGCCGCGCTCAACGCGCTGACCGAGGCTTTCGCCTTCGAGTACGGCCCCAAGGTGCGGGTGAACACGATTTCGCCCGGCCGCTTTCTCACCGACGTTTCCAAGGCCTGGCCCGAGGAGCACAAGGCCAACCCGACGGCGGCGCTCAGGCGCAGCGGTCAGCCGGAGGAGATCGTGACGGCAGCGCTCTATCTCGCCTCGAGCAAATCGAGTTTCACCACCGGATCGCTGGTCCGGGTTGACGGAGGAATCGCATGAAAATGAAAGCCGGCGTTCTCACGGTCTGCGGCGCGCCGCGGCCCTTCGCCAAGTCGAAGCCCATCCATGTCGTTGAAGTGGATCTCGATCCGCCCGGCGAGGGCGAGGTGCTGGTCAAGGTGGGCGGCGCCGGGCTCTGCCATTCCGATCTGTCGCTGATCAACGGCGACCGGCCGCGGCCGGTGCCGATCGTGCTGGGTCACGAGGGCTCGGGCGAGATCGTCGAGCTGGGCAAGGGCGTGCACGACGTGAAGGTGGGCGACCATGTCTGCTTCACCTTCAACGTGAGCTGCGGCCGCTGCCGGCGTTGCCTCGAAGGCCGGCCTTACATCTGTGAGCGTTCGGTGACACCGCGCGCCGCGGGCCAGTTGTTGTCGGGCAACCATCGCCTTCATATGGACGGCAAGCCGGTGAACCATCAGTCCGGCGTCTCCTGCTACGCCGAATATGCCGTGGTCGACCGCGGCTCGATCGTGGTGATCGACAAGACCCTGCCGCTCGACGTGGCGGCCCTGTTCGGCTGCGCCGTGGTGACGGGCGTCGGCGCAGTGGTCAACACGGCCCAGATCCAGCCCGGCAGCTCGGTGGCCGTCGTCGGCCTGGGCGGCGTCGGCCTCAGCGGCCTGATGGGCGCGGTGCTGGCGGGCGCCGGCCGTATCGTCGCCATCGACCTCTCCGACGACAAGCTCGGCCTCGCCCGCCAGCTCGGCGCCACCGACACGGTGAACGCCAGGGACGCCGACCACGTAAAGCAGGTGCGCGACCTCACCAACGGCGGCGTCGACTATGCGTTCGACCTTGCCGGCACCATCAAGGCGATGGAGACGGCCTATCTGGTGACGCGCTGGGGCGGCACGACGGTGACGGCCGGCCTCTCGCCGATCGCCGCCGATTTCTCCTTCAAGCAGAGCGCGCTCGTGAGCGAGGAGAAGACCATCAAGGGCAGCTACATGGGAAGCTGCGTGCCGGTGCGCGACATCCCGCGCTTCATCGCCCTCTACCAGCAGGGCAAGCTGCCGGTCGACCGCATGGTGAGCCAGCGCATCGGCTTCGACGAGCTGAACCTGGGCTTCGACCGGCTGCAGGACGTGGCGACGGTGCGGCAGATCCTGGTACCGCACGGATGAGTCTCGCTGAGAAAGCGTGTCTTGGAGTCGCTTCTTAGGGAGTCGCTTCTTAGGTCTTCGCCTTCGGCATGCCGGGCATTTCCGGCACGAAGGCCGGAGTCTTTCCGGAACGGGAGGCGGCGTCCCGGATCGCCTCCAGCAGCTCGCGTTTTTCGGCGGTGCGGCTGGCCCCGGCATTGGGCAGCACATATTGGCCGCCCGAAAAGCCCAGCTCGGCCTTTCGACGGTCCAGTGCCTTCTCCAACTCTTCAAGCTTGACGCGGTTCATTTGCCAGCCACTCCCGCAACGTCTCCAGGGAGGCGACGTCGCCGGTTTCCGTCCTGATCCTGCGATCTAGATAGGCGTCGTCCAGGCTGTCGGCAAGTTGGTAGAGCCTAACTGCCTGATTTCTCATGTCTTCTCTGATCTGCCGAGTTGCCAGCGCCTGGGCCATGCGGTCAGCGATGAGGTCTTCGCAGGCGATCACGCGGGTTTCTCGCGAATCGTCGATCGCCAACAGTCGAACACGCGACCGGTCGGCACGTCCGTCCATCAGCTGTCCACTGACGACTTGCACGCCAAATCCAAGTTCGGGGTGGAGCAGGCTCCTTGTCAGCCAGCCCGGACCTTGGGGCCGTATGAAGCCCAGGGCCAGGAGTTCGGCAAAGAACTGATCCTGGGAGGCGCTGACGAAGTCGAAATCGCCGGACATCACCTGCCCGCCCGTGAACAGTTCGACAGCCGCACCTCCGACCAGAATAGGTGCTTCCAGGCCACGTGCCTGCAGGCGCTGCACGGCAGTTGCGAGCAGGGTGAGCGCTTCCCGAAATTCTGGCCTGAAAGCCATGCCGCCCTTTCGACTGGATCAGGAAGTAGAGCATTGGTGGGCGCCATATGCTACCTCCGCAGGCATGGATCGCTCTTCATCCGGCGTCACCATTGCCGCTGAGACGCCGCTGCAGGACGAGGTCCGTACGCTCGTTGCCGAACTGAATGCCGTCCTGCTGGAGCTGACGCCGCCCGAACACTGCCACCACCTGACCGTGGAGCAGATGGCCGATGACAGCACGACCGTCTTCATCGCCCGCGACGGCGGTACAGCCATCGCCTGCGGCGCGCTGAAGCGCCACGCCGACGGCATCGGCGAGGTGAAGCGCATGTACACGCGGCCCTCGCACCGTGGCCGCAAGATCGGCGAGCAGATCGTGGCGCGCATCGAGGCGCTGGCGTGGTCCGAAGGGCTGAAGCGTCTCGTGCTGGAGACCGGCGATCGCCACCACGCCGCCTGGAAGGTCTACGAGCGCGCGGGCTTCACGCGCTGCGGACCGGTGCTCGACTATCCCGACGTGACCTGGTCGGTATTTTACGAAAAGAAGCTCGGCGCCTGAGTCAGAAGAACACCGGCAGTTTCGGCGCGTCCACCGTCTCTTTGGCGTCGATGTCGGGCGTGGCGTACTGGATGAAGCTGTCGGGCAGCGCCGCGCCCCAGTAGGTGCCGGTGCCGCGCTCCTGCTCGTTCCACGTCACCGGCTCCCAGTCCGGCGCGAACACCAGGTAGCTGCCGGAATAGATTTCGACGCGGTTGCCGCCGGGCTCATAGGAATAGAGATAGAAGCCCTGCGAGTTGTTGTGCTTGGACGGGCCCGCTTCGATGAAGATGCGGTTCTCGGCCAGGATATCGGCGGCCCGCAGCACATCCTCGCGATTGTCGACCCACAGCGAGAAATGGTGCAGGCGCCCGTGCCCGCCCTTCACATCGACGACGTAGGCGAGCTGGTGGTGCACCGCGGTCGGGCTCATCCACGAGCCGATCTCGTTCTTTCCCTCCTCGAAGATCACCTGCTCGTGCAATTGGAAGCCCAGCAGCTCCTGGGCGAAGCGGCGGTTGCGGCCGACGTCGCCGGCCAGCAGCGCGAGGTGATCGGTGCGGCGCACGCCGACGCCGCGGCCGGTGTATTTCTGCGGCTGGTTCTTCAAGGTCGAGCGCAGTTCCGGCGGCGCCGCGAATTTCTGCTCCTCGTAGTAGATCTCCATCAGGTGGCCGTCGGGATCGTGGAAGCGGTAGCTGCGGCCGCGGCCGAAGTCGCCGTTGGTCCAGCCGATGCCGAGACCTGCCTCCTCGATGGCCCGGGCCCGGCGCTCCAGCGCCGCCGGGCTCATGGCGCGCCACGAGACGCAGCCCACGCCGGGCTTTGCTGCCGTCGTCAGCTTGAGTGTGCTCGCGGCATGGTCGCCATAACCGCGCAGGTAGACGCTGGGGCCGGCCGTGTGGGCCACCTCCATGCCGAGCAGGTCGCGGAAATACCACAGGCTGCGCTCGGGCAGCGGCGTGAAGAGCTCGACGCCGCCCAGATGGGCGATGTCGTGGAGGGGTTCTGCCGCCGCCATGAGCCGATCCTTTTCGACCGTCGTCATCGTGCAGCATGCCCGGCGGGCTGCGCAGCCCGCCTTGATCCCGGTCAAGAGGCGCCAATTCACCCCGCCGTCAGCGCCGTCAGGTCTGAAAGTAAAAGTTGACATTTCAGCAGGTTTTGGCCTATATTTCTGTCAGGCTGGCGGGGATTGCGCCGGCCTTTTTCGTTTCTTTTCGGCAAGACCTGCCCGCGGCCGCCCGCGGGTTCGCGCTAGAAGCGCCTGGTGCAGCCGCCCTGGGTCCTGACCAAGGGGGAGACACAATCCAAACCGCCCAAGGGGCTTCGTGCCGGCACGGCTGGCACCAACAGGGAAAAGAGCCACGCCTCGAACCGTGGACAGGCAATTGCGCGCCACTTCGGACATTGGTCCGGGCACACATTCGGGCCCAACACACGCGCGTTTCAGGTGGGCCCGCCCGGTCGGGTAAAATCCCGGATTTGTTGGCTTTCCGGCGTGCGGAGAGCCAAATTTCTGTCGGCGGGCTTGGGCCAAAACCGAAAAGTTGGGCCCGACCTGTACCGCTAGCGGATCTCGAAGCCGAGCTTCCTCAGCGAGGCGCGGATCGTCTCGCGGCCGGTCATCGACTTGATGGGCCCGAGGCGGTTCAGCACCCGCTGGGTCCAGGTCGCGGCCTGCAGATCGTGACGGGCCGAGAACTTGCTCATCTCGGCATCGTAGGCTGTGCGCAGGGCCGATTCGTGCATAGCGTCGTAGCGCTCGTGGTGCAGGACGACGGACTGCGGCAGGCGCGGCTTCACCTCGCCTTCGGCCTTGTCGGCGGCGTATCCAACGCAGAGGCCGAACACGACGAAGGATTGCGGCGGCAGGCCCAAAAGTTCGGCGACGCGGACCGGGTCGTTGCGCATGGCGCCGATATAGACGGTGCGGAGCCCGAGCGACTGGGCGGCCACCACGGCGTTCTGGGCGGCGAGGGCTGCGTCGATGCAGGCGACCATGAAGGTTTCCAGCCACGGCATGGTCTCGAAGTCGGTCTTCGTCGCTTCCGAGATGCGCTGGTTGCGCGACATGTCGGCGACCCAGCAGATGTAGAGCGGGCATTGCTCGATGTGCTTCTGGCCGCCGGCGATCTCGGCCAGCACCTTCTTCTTGGCCGGGTCGCTGACGGCGATCGCCGACCACCACTGCATGTTGGAGCTGGTCGCCGCCGACTGCGCCGCGGCGATCAGCGTCTCCAGCGTGCCCGGCGGCACCGGGTCGGGCTTGTAGCCGCGCACCGAGCGGTGATCGAGCATGACGGCGATGGTCTCGCTCCACGGACCGGCCGGCGGCAGGGCATCGGCGCCATAGCGTTGCACCAATGCCTCGGCCTTGTTGCTGGTGCTGGGGGCTAGCGAGTCCATGTGGCGTTGCCTTGTGGTTTGGCACGGGTGATGGCGGTCACCAGGGCGAGAAGAAAGAAGCCGACGACGATCATGAAGATGGCGCGCGGCTCGCCGCGGTCCATCAGCCAACCGTAGAGCAGGGGGGCCATCATGCCGCCGAGGTTGAATCCGGTGCTGACGAAGCCGAATACCTTGCCGAACGAGCCCGGCGGCGTGACGGCGCGCACCATCATGTCGCGCGACGGCTGGATCATGCCGTTCAGCAGGCCGCCCAGCGACATCACGCCGACCAGGACGGCCGCCGGCATGTTCACCCAGGCCATCAGGATCGCCATGGTCGAGGTGAAGGCGAAGCCCACGGCTGCCACGCGCTCGTGATGCGGCGTGCGGTCGGCGATGATGCCGCCCAGCAGCACGCCGAAGGCGCTGCACAGCAGGAAACCGGAGAGCGCCACGTTGGCGGCCGAGAAGGTCGTGCCGTGGATGGCTTCGAGGCCGACGACGGTGAAGGTCTGGATGCCGCCGGTGGCCATGGCCATGCAGAAGAAGAACAGCAGGTTTCGCAGGATCGGCGCGCTCAGCAGCAGGCCGAGCCCGACCTTGGTCTCGCCTTTTGCGGGCTGCTGGCCGGGCTTGTGCACGACGCGCGGCAGGATGCTGCCGGCCACGATCACCAGCAGGGCGATCGCAAAGGAGAGACCGGCGGCGAACAGGAACCCGCCGCGCCAGCCCCAGACCGCGGCGCAGGCCAGCACCAGGGCAGGCGTCACGCCCGAGCCCAGGTAGCCCGCGAAAGTGTGGATCGAGAAGGCCTTGCCGATCCGCCGGTGGTCGACGGTCGCCGACAGGATCGTGTAGTCGGCCGGGTGATAGACGGTGTTGGCGACGCCGAGGAAGGCGTAGGCGATGACGAAGAACCAGTAGCCCGGCAACAGTGCGGCGGCGGCGATGGCGGCGGCCCCCAGCAGCAGCCCGCCGGTCAGCATGGCGCGCGGGCCGATGCGGTCGACCAGGAAGCCGGCCGGTGTCTGCAGCAAGGCCGAGGCGACGTTGAAGGCCGTCAGCGCCAGGCCGATCTGGATGTAGCTGACGCCAAAGGCTTCGCGGACCTCGCCGAACAGCGGCGGCAGCAGCATGATGTGCACGTGGCTGACGAAATGCGCCACGGCGATCAGCGCGATCACCTTGGTCTCGCGGCTCCACTTCGGGCCGGAGGCGGCCTCGGCCGGCAGGCCGATCGGCTCACTCGTCGACGACATTGACGGCCAGTGTCCCGATGCCTGAGATCTCGACCTCGACCTTGTCACCGCCCTTCATCCAGAGCGGCGGCTTGCGGCCTATGCCCACGCCGTCGGGCGTGCCGGTGGCGATGATGTCGCCCGGTTCCAGCCACGTCACCGTCGAGAGATATTCGATGATGGTGGCGACGTCGAAGATCATGTGCTCCGTCGTGTCGTGCTGCACGACGGTGCCGTTGAGGCGGGTCGTGAGCTCGAGCCGCTGCGGATCGGCGATCACGTCCGACGTGACCATCCAGGGGCCGAGCGGGCCCGTCGCCGGGAAATTCTTGCCCGCCGTCACAGAATGCTTCTGGAAGTCGCGCACGCTGCCGTCGAGGAAGCAGGTGTAGCCGGCAATGACCGAGAGGGCGCTGGCGCGCGAGACGTGACGGCAACGCTCGCCGATCACGACCGCGAGTTCGCCCTCGAAGTCGAAGTCGATCGAGGCGCGCGGCCGCACGATATCGCCACCGTGGGCCACGAGCGTATTGTGAAGCCGCGAGAAGACGCTGGGCACCGTCGGCACCTGGCGGCCGACCTCGCCGACGTGGCTCGCATAGTTGAGGCCGATGCAGAGAATCTTCTCGGGATCGGGAATCGCCGGCAGCAGCTCGACCTCGTCCATCTTGAAGTCGGCGGCCACGCCCTTGATCGCGACCGCCAGCTCGGCCAGCGCCTTGCCGGCAATGGCCGCACGCAGGCTGGGCCAGCGCCCGCCGGTCCGTTCCGACAGATCGACGACACCGCCATCCACGACGGCGCCGAATTTGCGCGCGCCCGCCTGGCGAAAACTGACCAACCGCATGGCCGCGAGCCTAGGATTATCCGAGCAGCTTTGCGAGGCCCTTGGAGAGATTGATGCTCGGCACCGGCGCGGGCCGGGCGAGCGCGCCGCTGCTTGCCTTGACCGGCTTCTGGCGCGCCAGCCCCTCGGCCATGGCGATCGCGCAAGCAACCCCATCGAGAAGAGGGGCATCGACCAAGGGCTTCAGTTTGGCGGCAAGGCCCGCGAGGCCGGCGCCGCCAAGGATCACCACATCGGCGCCGTCCTCGCGCACACAGGCCGTACAACCCTTGGCCAGCAGCGCCAGGGCGGCCTTGGGGTTGTGGGCGATATCGGCGCCGGTCGGCGCCACGGTGCGCACCGAGGCCAGCCGCGAGGTGAGGCCGTGGCTGGCAACGAATTCCTCGAGCATGGACTGCCAACGCTCGCCACCGGTCACGATCGAGAAGCGGTTGCCCATAGCGCAGGCCTGCAGGATCGACGCATCGGCCATGCCGACCACCGGCACGGGGCTCACTTCCTTGAGCGCCGCGAGGCCGGGATCGCCGAAGCAGGCCAGCACGACAGCGTCCTTACGGCCCTTGTCGTTGGCCAGCGCGTCGAGCGCGGCGTGGCCGGCAATGGCATAGGCCGCGCGCGAGGCGATGTAGCGCGGCCCGAAGGTGCCGGTGAGGGCGCGCAGCTTCGTGTCCGGCCGGGCAAAGCGCTTGGCGGTCTTCAGCACGAGGTCGGTGATCGACGCGGTGGTGTTGGGGTTGATCAGCAGGATCTCGGTCATGACTGCATGATCTCCTTCAGGCGAGCGGCGTCGTGATTCTCGCCGATCGACATCGAGCAGATACGCGAGATGTGGGTGAGCGACAGGCCTGTCTCTCTTGCCCACGCGTTGATCTGCTCCTGGGCGAGCTTCATGTCCTTCCTGGACGCGCCCTTCTCGCCGATCGGCACGCCGGCATCGCGCAGGCAGAGGATCAGGTCGCTGGTCAGGATGAAGGAGTCGCGGCCGAGGAAGCGCAGCAGGTACTGGCAGGTATTGCCGCCCAGTCGCGAACCGCGCTTGGCGAGAACCTCCATCAGGCCGATCTGATCGTCGACGGGCCATGTGGCGAGGAACTTGCCGAAGCTGCCGTGTTCGGCCGCGATTTCGCTCACGAATCTCGCGTTCTCGCGTACCGACTTGATCTTCTGCGGGTTGCGCACGATGCGTTTGTCGGAGGCGAGGTCGTGCCAGAACTCGGCGGGCTGGAACAGCAACCGCTTGGGGTTGAAGCCGAGGAACGCTTCCTCGAAGCCCGGCCATTTCTGGTCGATCACGCTCCACACGAAGCCGGCTGAGAACACCCGCCGCGCCATCTCGGCCAGCACGCGATCGTCGCCGAGCCTGGCGAGATCCTTGTTGTTGCGCTTCTTCGGCAGGAGCGAGGTCAGCACCTTCTCGCCGCCCTTGCGCTTGGCGGCACGCGCCCGGATGGTCTTGAAGGAAACCCGCGCCACAGCGCTACTCCAGCCAGCCATCGAAGAAGTCGAACACGCTGGCCTTGAACAGCGGGTGGCCGATGCACGAAAAATGGTCGCAGCCCGGCAGGGTCACCGCCTTGGCGCCGGGAATGGCATCGGCCAGGCCCTGCGGCGGCCCGGCGAGCTGGTCGCGCGCTCCGGCCACGACCAGTGTCGGACGGCGGATCGCCATCAGCGAATCGCGCGTGAGCGGCACGCGGGCGCCGCGCGAGCAGGCGGCCAGCGCGAGCCGGTCTTCCTTCTGCTCGTCGGCGAAATGGCGGAAGCTCTTCAGCATCGGATCGGAGATCGAGTCGGGCGATTCAGCCTCCATGGCCTCGGCCATCGCCCCTTCCTCGCGCGGTGGATCGAACATCTTGGCGCCGACGCCCGCCACCACGAGATGATCGATGCGACCGCTGTCCAGAAGCGCTGCGGTCAGCGCAATGTGCGAGCCCATGGAGAAGCCCAGCAGGTGGGCGCGCTCGACGCCGGCATGATCCATGAGGGCAAAGACGTCGCGCGCCATCGCATGGCGGTCGTATTCTGCGGGGTCGTGCGGCTTGGCGCTTTCGCCATGGCCGCGATTGTCGAGGGCGAAGCCGCGCATTCCCTTGGCAGCGATGGCGTCGTACCAGCCCATACGCTTCCAGTTCTCATACCGGTTGGCGGAAAAGCCGTGCACCAGCACGATCGCCTTCCGGGCGTCGGCGGGGCCGAATTCGTCATAGGCCAGCGAGAGCCCATCGGAGGTGAACTGAGCCATGACTTTCCCTAACC
>LNFM01012195.1_pt1 | contig 11370 bp, 9 predicted proteins | sample 596031 | NCBI WGS metagenome assembly LNFM01 (sample SAMN04254537, study PRJNA301005) | activated carbon metagenome | isolation source: dual media filters at the Ann Arbor, Michigan drinking water treatment plant | place: USA: Ann Arbor | reverse complement strand
CGGAATAGCTGGTCAGCGACCCGCCATCGATCTCGATCACCTTGTTGATGATGCGGTTCATGAATTCGCGGTCGTGCGAGGTCATCAGCAGCGCGCCGTCATAGCCGCGCAGGAAAGTCTCCAGCCAGATCAGGCTTTCGAGGTCCAGGTGGTTCGAAGGCTCGTCCAGCAGCATCACGTCCGGCCGCATCAGCAGGATGCGGGCGAGTGCGACGCGCATCTTCCAGCCGCCGGACAGCGCGCCGACATCGCCATCCATCATCTCCGGGCTGAAGGACAGGCCGGCCAGCACCTCCCGCGCGCGGCCGTCCAGCGCATAGCCGCCGAGGTCGTCGAAGCGCGCCTGCACCTCGCCGAAGCGTTCGATGATGGCGTCCAGCTCATCCGCCTTGTCTGGGTCCGCCATGGCGGCTTCCAGCTCGCGCAGCTCGGCGGCGACGGTGCTGACATCGCCGGCGCCGTCCATCACCTCCGCCACCGCGCTGCGGCCGGCCATTTCGCCCACATCCTGGCTGAAGAAGCCGATGGAGACGCCGCGATCGACCAGCACCAACCCCTCATCGGGCGGTTCCTGGCCGGTGATCATGCGGAACAGCGTGGTCTTGCCGGCGCCGTTCGGGCCGACCAGGCCGATCTTCTCGCCGCGCTGGAGTGCGGCCGAGGCCTCGATGAACAGAAGCTGGAGACCGTTCTGCTTGCTGATGTTGTCTAGACGGATCATGGATGCTTGCGGGCTTGGTGCGGTTTCGCGGGGCTTATGGCACGCCCGTGCCCTCGGCGCAGCCGCGCTTAGCGAGCACCGCCAGCGCGTCCTCCGCCACCACCCGTTCCTCATCCGTGCGGATCACCAGCGCGGCGATGCGGCTGGACGCGGTGTTGATGCGGGCGGCATTGGCCTGGTTCGCGGCCGGGTCCAGTTCCAGGCCCAGCCAGGCCAGGCGATCGCAGACGGCGGCCCGGATGCGCGGCTGGTTCTCCCCGATGCCCGCGGTGAAGACCAGCGCATCCAGCCCGCCCAGTGTCGCCGCCAGCCGCGCCACTTCGCCGGCGATGCGGAAGGTGAACAGCTCGATCGCCTCCCGCGCCTCCGGCGCGTCACTGTCCAGCAGCACCCGGCTATCGGCGCTGAGGCCGGAGACGCCGAGCAGGCCGCTGCGGTGATAGAGAAGCTCCTCCACTTGCGCGAGGCTCTGCCCGCCCGGCCCCAGCAGATGCAGCAGCACGCCCGCATCCAGCGCGCCGCAGCGTGTGGCCATGGGGATGCCGTCCAGCGTCGAGAAGCCCATGCTGCTGTCCCGGCTGCACCCCCCCTCCAGCGCGCAGAGGCTGGCCCCGCTGCCCAGATGCGCCACCACCACCCGCCCCGCCGCAAGCCCCGGTTCATCCCGCGCCAGGCTGGCGGCGATGGAGGCATAGGACAGGCCGTGGAAGCCGTAGCGCCGGATCCCCGCCTCATGCAGCGCGCGGGGAATGGCGAAGCGGCTGACCACCTCCGCCTGCGTGCGATGGAAGGCAGTGTCGAAGGAGGCGGTCTGCACCACATCCGGCCGCAGGCCCGCCACCGCGCGGATCAGGCGCAGGCTTTGTGGCTGGTGCAGCGGCGCATTGGGCGTCAGCGCCTCGATCGCCGCCATCGCCGCCGCATCCAGCCGCACCGGCCCGGCGAAACCCGCACCGCCATGCACCACGCGATGGCCGATCGCCACCAGGCGCCCCAAGTCGAAATGCTGCGCCAGCCAGTCGAAGCTTTCGGAAACAACCGCCGCCGCATCCTCCGGCGCCGCATGCAGGTTTACATCCAGCTCCACCTGGCCTTCATGCAGATGCAGCCGCAGCGGCAGCTTGCGGAAATCGATCACGCCGCTGGCCAGCCGCACCGCCCCCGCCGTGAAGATGCCGATCTTGACCGAGGAGGACCCGGCATTCAGCGTCAGCAACAGCGGCTGGGTCATGCGTTGGCCACCAGCTTGGCCAGGGCGGCGGAGGCGATGCGCGTCGCCACGGAATCGGACCGGCTGGTCAGGATGATCGGCACCCGCGCCCCCAGCACCAGCCCCGCCGCGGAGGCACCGGCCAGGTAAATCAGTTGCTTGGCCAGCATGTTCCCGGCCTCCAGATCCGGCACCAGCAGGATATCCGCCTGCCCCGCGACCGGGGAGACAATGCCCTTGCTGCGCGCCGCATCCGGGCTGATCGCATTGTCGAAGGCCAGCGGCCCATCCACACGCGCGCCGGTGATCTGACCGCGGGCGGCCATCACCGTCAGCGCCGCGGCATCGAGGGTGGAGGGCATGGAGGGGTTCACCGTCTCCACCGCCGCCAGCACCGCGACCAGCGGTTCCGCCATGCCGAGCTTGCGCAGCATGTCGATGGCGTTCTGGCAGATGTCGCGCTTCTGTTCGAGCGTGGGGGCGATGTTGATCGCGGCATCGGTGATCAGCAGCGGCTTGGGATAGGCCGGCACCTCCATCGCATAGACATGGCTGATGCGCCGTTCCGTCCGCAGCCCCGAATCCCGGGCGACCACGGCGCCGATCAACTCGTCGCTATGCAGGCTGCCCTTGGCGAGCACCGCGACGCGCCCGCTGGCTGCGAGTTCCACCGCGCGCGCCGCCGCGGCGTGGCTGTGCGGGACGTGTTCGATGGTGAAGCCGGCCAGGTCCACCTGCGCCTCTGCCGCCGCGGCGCGGATCTTGGCTTCCGGCCCGACCAGGATGGGGTCCAGCAGCCCTTCCCGCTGCACCTCGATGGCGGCCAGGATGGCGGCCGCGGAACAGGGATGCACGATGGCGGCCCGCAGCGCCGGGCCGCTTCGGGCGCGCTGGATGAAGGCCTCGTAGCGGTCATGCCGGTGCAGCGCGATATCCGGCAGGCGCGTGCGCGGCCAGGCGATGGAGCGATCCGGCGCCAGCACCAGCGCCTCCCCCGTCAGCACCTCCTGCCCCTGCTGGTTGGTGCAGCTGGTGGCGAGGCGCACGGTGCGCCGCTCGGCCTGCTTCTCCCGCACCGTGACCGTGGCGGTGATGGTATCCCCCGGCGAGACCGGCTTCAGGAAGCGCAGCGACTGGTCCAGATAGATGGTGCCCGGCCCCGGCAGGCGGGTGCCGAGCACTGCGGAGATCAGCGCCGCCGTCCACATGCCATGCGCCACGATATGGCCGAAGCGCCCCGTGGCGGCGAAGGCGGCATCCAGATGCGCCGGGTTCACATCACCGGATACGCTGGCGAACAGCTCGATGTCGTCCCGGCCGACGATGCGCACCAGGCTCGCGGTCTCGCCGGGCTGCATCTCCTCGAAGGTCCGGTTGCGAAGCAGATCCTGATCCATGTCCCTCACCGCTGCACCACCATCACGCGCCTGTGTGCCCGTTACGGACACATCTGCCGCGCTGCGTTGCGGCAGATCAAGGTGGCCGGCGATGACAGAACGCTACCCCTGCCCCGCGACTTCCGCAGCAAAGGGGATGCACCATGCCGAACCGCCACGCCGCCGCCGCCGAGAAACCCGCCTCGACCAGCCCGCTGGCCGGCCCGCTGGACTGGACCCAGCCGAGCCTGGACGCGCCGGTGAAACTGTATGGGGAGATGATGCGCTTCATGGCGCAGCGCCTGGAGGCCCAGGCCAGCTTCCTGCAAGGGCTCGCCGATTGTCCGAACCCGACGGAGCTGGTGCAGCGCCAGGCCGCCTTCCTGCAAAGCGCGGTGGAGGCCTATTCCACCGAAGCCGGCCGGTCCTGGAAGATCCTGCAGGCGCCGGCCCAGCCAGCCCAGACCAGCACCTGATCGCCCGGGCGGGCGTGGCCCCGGTGCCGCGCCCGTGACCTGGACGCGCTTGCAGTAGGCCCCTCGGCCATCCATCTACCATCCACCTGGATGGTAGATGGATGGCATGAGCGAGATTGAACGGGCGGCGCGCCCCTCCCTGCGCCCTGCCGGCGACAGTGAGAAGATCACCGTCAACCTTGGCTATGTCGATCTCGGCCATATCGACCTGCTGGTGCAGGACGGTTTCTATTCGAACCGCACCGATTTCATCCGCACCGCCATCCGCAACCAGGTGGAACGCCATGCGGAGGCGGCGCGGCAATCCGTGCGCCGGCGCAGCCTGGACCTCGGCCTGCGCCACATCTCCCGGCTGGATCTGGAAGCGGCGCGGGCGGAGGGACGCATGCTGGATATCCGCGTGCTCGGCCTGGCCAGCATTGCCGCCGACGTCACGCCGGAACTCGCGCGCGCCACCATCGCTTCCGTCTCTGTCCTGGGCGCGTTGCAGGCCAGCCCCGCCATTCGCGCGGCGCTGGCCGACCGCATTGCCTGATCCCGATTTTCTGGAAGATCCCCTCCCCATGAACCGCATGTTTCCGGCCGGCATGGCGGAAGCCATGAAGCTGACCCGGCAGGGACGGCTCAAGGAAGCCACCGCCCTGCTGCAAGGTGCCTTCCGCCCCGCCACTTCGCCGCCCGCAACCGCGCGTCCCGCTGCGCCGCCGAAGCCCCGCCCCGCCCCGCGCGGCCGGATCTTCGATGTGGATCCGGATGGCGCCATCCGCGCCCCGGGCCGGCCTGCCCGTGGGCCGCGACCGGCCGGCGCCCCCCTGCCCTCCGGTGCGCGCTTCCTGTCCGGCAATTTCAGCGCCGCGGCCGGGGAGCGTGATTTCCGCCTCTATATCCCCGCCAACCGGCCCGCCGGCCCGCTGCCGCTGCTGGTGATGCTGCATGGCTGCACCCAGTCGCCGGAGGATTTCGCCGCCGGCACCCGCATGAACGCCCTGGCCGAGGACTCGCCGCGGCTGGTGCTCTATCCCAGCCAGACCCAGGCGGCGAATGCGAATCGCTGCTGGAACTGGTTCAAGCCCGGCGACCAGGCGCGCGACCGTGGCGAGCCTTCGCTGATCGCCGGCATGGTACGACAGGTGATGGACGAGCATGCGGTGGATGCGCGGCGCATCCATGCCGCGGGGCTATCGGCCGGCGGCGCGGCCGCGGCCATCCTGGGCGAGACCTATCCCGACCTCTTTGCCGCCGTTGGCGTGCATTCCGGCCTGGCCTGCGGCGCGGCGCGGGATGTGCCATCTGCCTTCGCCGCGATGCGCAGCGGCAGCCCGGTCTACACGCCGGCGGGCAGCCCGGTGCCGACCATCGTCTTCCACGCCGACCGCGATGCCACGGTGCATCCGGTGAATGGCGACCAGGTGATCGCGCGCGCCGCGGCCGAAGGGCTTCGCCGCAGCACGACGCAGGGCGAGGTGCCGGGCGGCCATGGCTTCACCCGCATCTGCCAGGCGGATGCGGCGGGGCGGGTGCTGCTGGAGCAATGGCTGGTGCATGGCGGCGGCCATGCCTGGTCCGGCGGCGACACCGCCGGCACCTATACGGATCCGCGCGGGCCCGATGCCTCCCGCGAAATGCTGCGCTTCTTCGCGCAGCACAGCCTGGCGGGATGACGCCAACGGCCCCTGCGGCTTGCCGGTTCAGGCCGCGTTGCGGGCCTGCGCGGTATCCAGGAAGGCGAGGCCGGCGCGGCCGTCCTGGCGGTTGCGCAGCTCCACCGGGCGCGGCTTCTGGCCGGGCAGATGCAGGGTGCCGCGCGCGCCCGGCCCCATCTCCAGCTCCCCCACCACGCCGACGCCACCGGCGCTGATATCCCGCATCGCCACCGTCACGCGCTGGCCGCCGATCTCCAGCACCGCCTGGCCGGATTGCGGCGTGCGCGGATGGCTGCGGCGATCGACCTCCGGCACCGCGGTGCGCAGGATGCCCACCACCTGGCGGGTCAGCCCTTCGGCCTCCGTCGCCAGGGCGGAGGTTTCCTGCCGGCTGCGGCCGGCGCGTTCGCCGGCCTCGCGCGCATCGGCGGAGACCTGGCCGATGCGCTGCGTCACCTCCCGCGTCGCCTGGGTGGATTCGGCGATGCTGCGGGCGATCTCCCGCGTCGCGCTGTCCTGCTGGCCGACCGCATCGGCCAGGCTGGCGGCCAGCGCATCCATGCGGGCGACGGATTGCGCGATGCGCTGCACCGTCTCCACCGCCGCGGCGGTGCGCTGGCTGACGGCGGCGATATGCTGGCCGATCTCCTCCGTCGCCTTGGCGGTCTGCGCGGCCAGGCCCTTCACCTCGCCGGCCACCACGGCGAAGCCCTTGCCGGCATCGCCGGCGCGCGCGGCCTCGATGGTCGCATTCAGTGCCAGCAGGTTGGTCTTGCCGGCGATTTCCTGGATCAGCCGCGTCACCGCGCCGATCTGCCCGACGGCGGCGGACAGCGCCACGATCACCGTCTCCGTCTCCGTGCTGTCGGCGGCCGTCGCGCGGCTGACCTCGGCGGCCTCGCGCACCTGCTGGGTGATGCCACGGATGGAGGCGGTCAGCTCCTCGGCTGCCGAGGCCACCGTCTCCGCCACCGCCAGCGATTCCTCCGCCGCGCTGCCCACAGCACCGGCATTCTGATCGACCCGCGCGACGGCACCGGCCATCGCGTCCGACTCGGCCGCCAGCTTGCGGGCCTGGCGGGAGATGCCGGCCATTGCCGCCACCGTCTCGCTTTCCACCCGGTCCGCCATGCCGCGCAGCGCGGCGACCTGGGTGGCGCGGACGGCGCCGCGCTCGGCATCCTGTTCCGCGCGCAGGCGCTGGGTGTCCTGGCCCTGGTTGCGGAACACCTCCACCGAATGGGCCATGCGGCCCACTTCGTCGCGCCGGCCGCGGCCGGGAACGGTCACGTCCAGGTCACCATCGGCCATGCGCAGCATTACGCCGGACAGCGCCCGCAGCGGCGCGATGGCGCGCATCGACCAGAAGGCGATGCCGGCGCCGAGCAGCAGGCCGCCGACCAGCAGGCCCAGCATCAGAAGCTGGAAGCCCTCCGCCACGTCACGCGCCTGGCGGGCGACGAGCTGGTTCTTTTCCTCCTGCAGGTCGATGAACTGGTTGATGCGGGCCAGCCATTCGATGAAGGCCGGGCGCGCCTGTGCCAGCAGCAGCGTTTGGGCGCGCGCTGCATCCCCGGCCTGCTGGGCGGCCACCACCTGGGCCACCAGCGGCATGGTCCGCGCCTCCGTCTCCTTGATCGAGGCGAGGATGCGCTGTTCGGCCGCCGTTACCTCCGCCCCGCTGGCCATCATGGCATCCAGCCGCGTGGCGCTGCGGGCGTAATCCGCCGCCAGCCTTTCGATATCCGCCAGCGCCGCGCCACGTTCGGCCGGCACCGTCACCAGCACCACGTCGCGCAGGCTGATCGCGCGGTCATGCACGCTGCCGCGGAAGTTGATGGCATAGCGCTGCTTGACGCTGTTGATGTCGTTGATCGTGGCCAGGCTGGCGCTGATCCCATTGACCCGCTGCACCGCCACCGCGGCCAGCACGACCATCATGGCGAGCACGGCGATGAAGCCGGCGATCAGGCGCGTGCGGATGCCGCCGCTTGCGGCGGAGGGCGGGGCGGATATTGTCATGTGAGCTGAACATCTCCGGTTGTATTTGGTGTTCACTCTAAGGTGTCCGGCCTAACCGTGCGTGAAGGGGCGCGCGCGACCCTGCCGCGGCAACCGCCCCTTGGAACAAAACCAGAATATGATACGATGCGAGTCCCCTAGAGGTGAATGATCATGGCTGCTCGCAAGCCGAGGCAGGTTCGCCCTGTCGATGCCGCGCTGACCCGGCTGCTGGCCCTCGCCGGCAAAGGTGCCGCCCCTGGCCGCATGGCGCGGGAGGTGGAGCTCATCGCCGGCGAATGGACCACAGCCCCGGATGCCGATCGGATGGAAATCCGCGAAAGGCTTGACGAACTGCGCGAACAACTCAGTGAAGGCGTGGGCCATGCCGAGGAACAGGTGGCCGACCTCGACTCGAGCGAACCGGCAGCGATGAAGCAGGCCAGCGCGATGCTGGCGGCTCTGGTGGCGACGCGGGACGCGGCCACGCAGGCCACCGGCGCGTTTCTCGCCGCTGCGCCGGAATTTGTGAACGGCGCCTGATCCGTGCCGGAGATGCATCGACTGCCTTGAAAAGCGATCTGACCAGCCGCGGAATCTCACGAAACTGGACGCCCTTCATGCCGATGTGGCACTGAAATCGAGGCAGGCCAGCAATTTGGCGATTTCGGCCCGGTCGCTGGGACGCCAGGGCTATCGCGGCCGCTTGACAGACGCGGCAAGCTTGACCGCCGGCCAATGATGCGGTTTCGAAACCTTGGGTAGACGGGCCAGCATGGCTCGGCCTAGGGTCCGCCTCATGCAATCACCCCCCTCCTCCACGCGGCGAAAGCGCCTCATGCGATCCGCCATGCTGGTCGGTGCGGTCGCCGCGGTTGTCGCCGCGAGCCTGGGCGTCGCGCATGTCGTGCGGGCGGGGTTCGAGCCGGCCCCCAAGGTCCTGCCCTACGATCCCCTGCCGCGCTGGTAGTCCCCCACCACAGGTCCCAGCGCCAGGCGCGGCTGGCCCGCGAAGCCAAACGCAACAGGGCGCCCGAAGCCACCGCCTGACTCGCGGGGCATCACGGTGCTATCATGCAGCCGTGAACATTCTCGCCCCACCTCGTGCCCGATTGCAGATCGAGGTTGTCTTCGACCTGGTCTGCCCCTGGTGCTTCCTCGGCACGCGTCGGCTGCGGCGCACCCTGCGGGCGCGGCCGGATATTGCCGCCGATATCGCCTGGCGGCCCTTCCTGCTGAACCCGGACATCGCGCCCGGCGGCGTGCCGCGGCAGGATTATGTGATCCGTAAATTCGGCGGCGAGGATCGCGCCCGCCGCCTGCATGCGACGATTGCCGAGCTCGGCCGGGGCGAAGGGCTGGCGTTCCAGTTCGACCGCATCCGCCGCATCCCCCCCTCCCTCGACGCGCACCGCCTGGTGCGGCTGGCGGACCGGCACGGCGTGGCGTCGGACGCCGTGGATGCGCTGTTCCAGGCCTATTTCTGCGAAGGCCAGGATATTGGCGACCTGGCCGTGCTGGTGGCCATCGCCACGGGCCTCGGCATGGATGCCAGCGCCACCCGCCGGCTGCTGGCCAGCAATGCGGAGGCGGAGGCGGTACATGCCGAGAATCTCCGCGCGCATCGCCTGGGCATCAATGGCGTGCCCTGCTTCGTGGTGCAGGGCCGCCACGCCATTGCCGGGGCGCAGGAGCCGGAAGTGATCGAGCGGCTGCTGGATGTGGCGGTGGTGGAGGGCTGAGCCTGTCCGCGCCCTGCGACGTCGCAAGGCGCCTCCGCCCTACCGCTTCCACCGCCCCGGAAACGGGATGGGCTTGGTCGAGGCCCCCTTCGGCGCCGGCGGCACATTGCCGGTGCGGAAAACGGTCTTCTTGAAGGCCGGCGCGCCCTTGCCCGCGGGCTTCGCCGCGGCGGGCGGCGGCGGTGGCGGGGCACTGGCCTTCGGCACGCGGCCCTGCGCCACTTCGGCTAGGGCGCTGAGCAATTCGCGCGCCGCGCGCATGCGCGCCTCGTAGGGCATCTCCTGCGCCCAGGCGAGCTTCTGGTCCGGCCGCAGCCGGGCCGCGCCGTGCTGGCCGGTAACCCATTCGATCAGCCCGGGCGGGTTCGGGAAGCGGTTGCCGCGGAAGGCGAGCACGATGCCCTTCGGCCCGACGTCGAGCTTCTCCACCCCCACCTGGCGGCACAGCGCCTTCAGCCACACCACCTGCAGCAGCGTCTCGGCCTCCGGCGGCAGCTTGCCGAAGCGGTCCGCCAGCTCCGCGGCCATCGCCTCGATCTCCGGCTCCGTCTGCAGGCTGCCGATGCGGCGGTACAGGCCGAGGCGGACGGGCAGGTCGCGCACATAGGCCTCGGGCAGCATCACCGGCAGGCCGAGATTGATCTGCGGCGTCCAGTCCCGATCCTCCCGCGCATCCTCGCGAGCGCCGGATTTCAGGTTCTGCACGGCATCCTCCAGCATCTGCTGGTACAGCTCGATGCCCACTTCCCGGATATGCCCGCTCTGCTCGTCGCCCAGCAGGTTGCCGGCGCCGCGGATATCGAGGTCGTGGCTGGCCAGGGTGAAGCCGGCGCCGAGATTGTCCAGCGTCTGCATCACCTCCAGCCGCTTCTCGGCGGCGGCGGAGAGCCGATGCGTCTGCGGCCAGGTGAGATAGGCATAGCCGCGCAGCTTGCCGCGGCCGACGCGGCCGCGCAGCTGATACAGGCCGGCCAGGCCGAACATGTCCGCGCGGTGGATCAGCAGCGTGTTCACCGCCGGCATGTCGAGGCCGGATTCCACGATGTTGGTCGACAGCAGGATGTCGTATTTCTGGTCGCCGAATTCCGTCATCACGCGCTCGAGCTCGGTCGGCGCGAGCCGCCCATGCGCTTCGGCGATGCGTGCCTCGGGCACGATTTCCGCAAGCCTTTCGCGCAGCCGCGGCAGATCCTCCAGCCGCGGACACACGCAGAACACCTGCCCGCCGCGGAACCGCTCGCGCAGAATCGCCTCGCGGATCACCACGCTGTCCCAGGGCGTGATGAAGGTCCGCACGGCCAGGCGGTCCACCGGCGGCGTCGCGATCACGCTCATCTCCCGCACGCCGGTCAGCGCCAGTTGAAGGGTGCGCGGAATCGGCGTGGCGGTCAGCGTCAGCACATGCACATCGGCCTTGAACTGCTTCAGCCGTTCCTTGTGAGCGACACCGAAATGCTGCTCCTCATCGACGATCACCAGGCCGAGATCGGCAAATTCGATCGACTTCGCCAGCAGCGCGTGGGTGCCGATGACGATGTTGACGGTGCCATCTTTCACCCCGTCGCGCACCGCCTGCGCGTCCTTCGCATTCACCATGCGGGAGAGCTGGGCCACCTTGATCGGCAGCCCCTCGAAGCGCGTGGAGAAGATGCGGAAATGCTGGCGGGCGAGGAGCGTGGTCGGCACCACCACCGCCACCTGCGTGCCGGACATGGCCACCGCGAAGGCGGCGCGGAGTGCGACCTCCGTCTTGCCGAAGCCGACATCGCCGCAGATCAGGCGATCCATCGGACGGCCAGCGGCGAGGTCCTCCAGCACATCGGCAATGGCGCGCTGCTGGTCCTCGGTCTCGGCGAAGGGGAAGCGCGCACAGAATTCGTCCCAGGCCCCTTCGGGCGGGATGGCGGCCGGCGCGTCGCGGGTCTGGCGTTCGGCGGCGATGCGGATGAGCGCCGCCGCCATGTCCTGGATGCGATTCTTGGCTTTTGCCTTGCGCGCCTGCCAGGTGGAACCGCCAAGCTTGTCGAGCGCCACGCCGGCGGCGTCGGAGCCAAAGCGGGAAAGAACCTCGATGTTCTCGACGGGCAGGAAAAGCTTGTCGCCGCCATCATAGATCAGCCGCAGGCATTCATGCGGCGCCTCGCTGATGCGGATCGTCTCCAGCCCGTCATAGCGGCCGATGCCGTGGTCCTGGTGCACCA
>LNFM01012191.1_pt1 | contig 11373 bp, 8 predicted proteins | sample 596031 | NCBI WGS metagenome assembly LNFM01 (sample SAMN04254537, study PRJNA301005) | activated carbon metagenome | isolation source: dual media filters at the Ann Arbor, Michigan drinking water treatment plant | place: USA: Ann Arbor | reverse complement strand
TGGCCGACAGCACGGTGGCAATCGCCGCAGTCAGCGTCGTCTTGCCATGGTCCACGTGGCCGATCGTGCCCACGTTGACGTGGGGCTTGGTCCGCTCGAACTTTCCTTTTGCCATTTTTCCGACTCCGAAAAAAATCTACATCAATACAACAGGATATCGGCGCAACCAGAATCGGACGCACCTTCAATTGGTGCCCATGGCGGGAATCGGACCCGCGACCTCTCCCTTACCAAGGGAGTGCTCTACCACTGAGCCACATGGGCATTGATACCGCAAAAGCAGCACCAAAAATTCAACTCATCCAGAAATAGCAAGCAATGGAGCGGGAGACGGGAATCGAACCCGCGTCATTAGCTTGGAAGGCTAGGGTTCTACCATTGAACTACTCCCGCATCGGCACCAAGCCTCTGCGCGCCAGACCGACCATCAGCCGATTCGGACCACTATCGCTTTGCTCACTCACTGGTGGAGGGGACTGGATTCGAACCAGTGTAGGCGTAAGCCAACAGATTTACAGTCTGCCCCCTTTAGCCACTCGGGCACCCCTCCGGAGAATTTCGAATTATAGCACTACTTTTCGGAGCATCAGAATGCTCAAAACCCAAAAGCTTCGGACCTGCATCAAAAGGGCATGGTGCGGCTGGCGGGGATCGAACCCACGACCCTTGGCTTCGGAGGCCAATACTCTATCCACTGAGCTACAGCCGCACGTCTACGATGTGTAGCCTTGGATTATCGCACGCGCCGTAGCGCACTGACACATGCCATGGTGCAAAGCCAGCCCCGCGCGCCCTCCAACAATCAGGGCGGAGCCACGAATCGCCCTAGACAAGCCGCCCATCTCCGACTGAAAGCCCCAGACCACGAAGGTACGCATCAATGCTGGCGGCGCCCACGACAGGCAAGTCGAATCGTCCGTCCGCAAGGATCCAGTTACGGATCAACCCATCCAGAAGCGCGTGAAGACCCACGGCCGCGTCGGCCGCCGAGATCGGCAAATTCAGCCCCTGCATGTCGGCAGCCTGCACAAGATCCCCTGTCAGCTTTCGCGTGAATCCCTCGGCCGCTGCGATGTGCCTCGCCCGAAGGTCGGCGTGCTCGCTCACGTACTCCACCTTGTACAGCGCAATTTCGAACACGCGCCGCGTGCGTTCGTCGGAATGCACGTTGCGCAAGACAAGCGCCATCACGGCTCGCAGGCGCTGAACCGGATCAGGACACGTACTACATTCAAATTCGCCATACCCCTGCTCCAGCGGCAATGTGACACGCTCCATCATCGCAGCAAAGAGGTCGACCTTGTCCTTGAAATGCCAGTAGATCGCACCCCTGGTTGCGCCGGCCGCCTGCGCAATGTCACCCAGCGATGCCCGGGACACCCCTTTTTCCTTGAACACCACCTCCGCAGCGTCGATAAGGCCACTGCGGGTAGCAATAGCGTCTTCCTTGGTGCGACGGGCCATGGTGCGTCTCCTTGTTGTTATGCCGACCGCTGGAACATTGAGTGCCGCCGACTGCAATAATTATACATTCATGACTGTATGTATAATGACAAAACTGCACCGCCCACTCCCAAAAGCTGGCAAAGCAGCCGCAACACCCATCATGTACACCGCCGCTCGTTGACGCCCATCAAGAAAAGGTCTTCCATGCTCACACCATGCGACGCATCCACCACCTGCCCGCCCGCTACGAAGCTCAAGGGCCAGCTCAGCGCCTTGACTGCGGTCTGCGCCGCAGCATTGCTGCTCAGCGCGTGCTCGGGCAAATCCGACGGACCCGCTGCAACCGGCGCCCCAAAGCCCCCCCCCGTTGAGGTCGGTGTCGTCACGGCCACACCCGGGGACATCGGACTGATCACCGAATTGCCAGGACGCGTTGAGGCGTCAAGGGTGGCGCAGGTGCGCGCGCGCGCTGCCGGCATCCTGCAGCAACGGCTCTTCCGGGAAGGTAGCGATGTCAAGGCGGGCCAGCCCTTGTTCCGCATCGACCCCGCCCCCTACGCCGCGGCTGCAGAAAGCGCCCGCGCCGGCTTGGCCAAGGCAGAGGCCAATCTGGCGCAAGCCAGCGCGGTCGTTCAGCGCTATCGCCCGCTGGTGAGCGCCAACGCAATCAGCACGCAGGATTTTGTCAATGCCGAGGCCGCTGAAAAGCAGGCGCAGGCCGACATTGCAACGGCCAAGGCCGCAGTGCGCACGGCAGAGATCAACCTGGGCTACGCCAGCGTCACGTCGCCCATCTCCGGGCGCATCGGGCGGGCGCTGGTGACCGAAGGAGCACTGGTCGGCCAGGGCGAAGCCACGCCGCTGGCCGTAGTCCAGCAGATCGACCCGGTGTACGTCAACTTCACGCAATCGGCCAGCGACGTCTTCCAGTTGCGCAGAGCCATGGAAAGCGGCCAATTCAAACGGGTGGGTACCGCGGGTGGAGCCAGCGTGAAACTGGTGCTGAGCGACGGGACCGAATACACCCAGAACGGCAAGCTCCTGTTCACCGATCTGTCGGTGGACACCACCACGGGCCAGGTCACGTTGCGCGCCGAGGTGCCCAACCCAAAGGGTGAACTCCTGCCCGGGCTTTTCGTGCGGGTCCGGCTTGAGCAAGCACAGGCCAGCAATGCCATCACGCTGCCCCAACAGGCGGTCACCCGCAGCCAGCAAGGCGACACCGTCAGTGTGGTTGGCGAGGACGGAAAGGTGACCAAGCGGACCGTGAAGATCAGCGCCGCGCAGAACAATCGCTGGGTGGTACTGGACGGATTGACAGCAGGCGAGAAGGTGATGGTCGACGGCTTCCAGAAACTACAGATGCTGCCGCCCGGCACCCCTGTGAAGGCGGTTCCATGGCAGGCGTCCGGTACGCCCGGCCCGGCACCCACCGCGGCCACCCCGATGTCTGCGGCTTCAGGCTCCGTCCCGCCTGCTTCGTCCGCAAAGCAGTAAGGCTCATCCGACATGGCCAAGTTCTTTATTGACAGACCCATCTTTGCGTGGGTCATTGCCCTCTTCATCATGGTGATGGGCGGTGTGGCGATCACGCAGCTGCCGATTGCGCAATACCCGCCCGTGGCCCCGCCTTCCATCGTCATCAATGCCGCCTACCCCGGCGCCTCTGCGAAGACGCTGGAGGACAGCGTGCTGTCCGTCATCGAACGCGAGATGAACGGCTCCCCCGGCCTCATTTACATGGAATCGGTGGCGCAAGCGGATGGCTCAGGGAGCATCACCCTCAGCTTCCAGCCGGGAACCAACGCAGAACTTGCGCAGGTCGACGTGCAAAACCGGCTGTCACGGGCCACACCGCGGCTGCCTGCAGCGGTTACGCAGCAGGGTGTGCGGGTCGACAAGTCGCGCTCGAACTTCCTGCTGTTCACGATGCTGTCTTCGACCAACCCGGCGATGGACACCGTGGCTCTCGGCGACTACGCATCGCGCAATGTGGTGCCAGAGCTGCAGCGTCTGCAGGGCATTGGCCAGGCCCAGCTCTTTGGGACTGAGCGCGCCATGCGAATCTGGGTCGATCCGGCCAAGCTGATGAGCTTCAAGCTCTCCGCCGCTGACGTGACAGCGGCCATCCGCGCGCAGAACGCCCAGGTGGCCAGTGGCTCCATTGGCGATCTGCCAAACATTGCCGGGCAAGGCATCGCCGCCACCGTGGTCGTCAATGGCCAGCTTTCATCCGTGGAGCAATTTGGCAATATCGTCCTGCGGGCCAATCCGGATGGGTCGACCGTGCGCATCAAGGACGTGGCGCGCGTGGAGCTCGGAGGCCAGGCCTATGCCACCGCGGCACGCCTGAACGGCAAGCCCGCCGTGGGCATCGGTGTCCAGCTATCGCCCAGCGGCAACGCGCTGGAGGCAGCGAAAGCCGTGCGCGTGAAGATGGACGAACTGTCGCGCTACTTCCCTGAGGGCATGGGCTGGAGCATTCCGTACGACAGCTCACGCTTTGTGGACATCTCCATCACCCAGGTCGCCAAGACCCTGGTGGAGGCCGTCGCGCTGGTGTTCCTGGTGATGTTCCTGTTCCTGCAGAACTGGCGCTACACCATCATCCCGACCATCGTCGTGCCCATTGCGCTGCTCGGCACCTTTGCCACGCTGCTGGCGCTGGGCTTTTCGATCAACGTGCTGACCATGTTCGGCATGGTGCTGGTCATCGGCATCGTGGTGGACGATGCGATCGTGGTGGTCGAGAACGTCGAGCGCATCATGAGCGAGGAGGGACTGTCCCCGCTGGACGCCACGCGCAAGGCCATGCGCCAGATCTCCGGAGCCATCATCGGCGTGACGGTGGTACTGATCTCGGTATTTGTGCCACTCGCCTTCTTTGCGGGCTCGACTGGCAACATCTACCGGCAGTTCTCGGCGGTGATGGTGGCTTCCATCGCCTTCTCGGCTTTCATGGCGTTGTCACTCACGCCTGCCCTGTGTGCCACGCTGCTCAAGCCCGTGCCTGCAGGGCACCATGAGCGACGCGGATTCTTTGGCTGGTTCAACCGCAGTTTTGCGCGTACCGCCAAGGGATACGAGGGCTTCGTGGCCCGCATGCTCAAGCGCGCCGGCCGCTACCTCATCATCTATGCGGCCATCGTTGGTGCGGTGGCCGTGGTGTACATGCGCCTGCCCACCTCGTTCCTGCCCAGTGAAGACCAGGGCAACATCATCGTCAACGTGCAATTGCCGCCGGGGGCCACGCAGGAGCGCACCCTTGCCGTGATGGAGCAGGTCGAAGGCTTCATCCTCAAGCAGCCTGAAGTCCAGAGCATGGTGGGTGTACTCGGGTTCAGCTTTTCCGGGCAAGGCCAGAACGCCGCCCTGGCATTCGTGACCCTCAAGGACTGGAGCGAACGTCACGGGCCAGGCCAGTCGGCACAAGAGGTGGCGGGCCGCGCCTTTGGCGGGCTGATGGGCATCCGCGACGCATTCATCTTCCCGCTCAGCCCGCCTCCGATTCCGGAGCTGGGCAATGCCAGCGGCTTCACCTTCCGGCTGCAGGATCGCGGCGGCGCTGGGCGCGAAGCGCTGGTCAATGCGCGCAACCAGCTGCTGGGGATGGCATCACAGAGCAAGCTGCTCAGCCAGGTGCGCCCGGAAGGCCTGGAAGATGCGCCCCAGTTGCAGATCGACATTGATCGCGACAAGGCCAATGCGCTGGGCGTGCCGTTTGAAGCGATCAACTCGGCACTCTCCACCGCCCTCGGGTCCAGCTATGTGAACGACTTCCCCAACCAGGGTCGTCTGCAGCGCGTCGTCGTGCAGGCCGACGCCCCGGCGCGCATGCAGCCGGACGACCTGCTCAGGCTGAACGCGAGCAACAGCCGCGGCGAATCGGTGCCGCTGTCGGCATTTGCCACCACCCGTTGGGTCAACGGTGCTCAGCAAACCGTGCGCTACAACGGCTACCCCGCCATGCGCATCTCGGGCGCCCCGGCGCCCGGTTACAGCACTGGGGCGGCCATGGCCGAAATGGAAAAACTCGCTGCTCAGCTGCCCGCAGGCTTCGGCTTTGAATGGACTGGTCAGTCGCGTGAGGAAAAGCTGGCCGGTGCGCAATCGCTGATCCTGTACAGCTTCGCAATCCTGGCGGTCTTCCTGTGCCTTGCAGCCCTGTACGAGAGCTGGTCGATTCCGCTCGCAGTGATCCTGGTCGTGCCGCTGGGTGTGCTGGGCGTACTGCTGGCAACCTTGTTGCGGGGCTACGCCAACGACGTGTACTTTCAGGTGGGGCTCATCACGATCATCGGCCTTTCGGCCAAGAACGCGATCCTGATCATCGAATTTGCCAAGGACCTTCAGGCTCAGGGCAAGGGAGTGATCGAGTCGGCCCTGGCGGCTGCCCACCTGCGGTTCCGGCCCATCGTCATGACGTCCATGGCCTTCGGACTGGGCGTTCTGCCCCTGGTACTGGCATCTGGCGCAGGCTCTGCCAGCCAGCGCGCCATCGGCACGGGCGTGCTCGGCGGCATGGTCACGGGCACTGTGCTGGCCGTGTTCTTCGTGCCGGTGTTCTTTGTGGTGGTACGAAGCCTGTTCAAGGGGAGCGCACGCCAGCACGAGATGGACCGCCGCCACGCGGATGAAGCAGGAGTTGGAAGCCATGATTGACCCACGCACCGCCACGATGGCGTTCATCGGCGCCGCGCTGCTGGCCGGCTGCTCGTTCATCCCGACGTACGAACGGCCGGAGCCTCCGGTTCCTGCCACGTACCGCGACGCTGCCACCGCCGATTCGGCGCAATCCCTGGCAACCACAGCGCCCGGATGGCGCGAATACTTTGCCGAGCCGCGGCTGCAGCAATTGATCGGTATCGCGCTGGAGAACAACCGCGACCTGCGCATTGCTGTGCTGAACATCGAGCAGGCGCGCGCTGCCGCACAGATCCGCCGTGCCGATCAGTTTCCGGGCGTGGGCCTGGCCGCCAACGCCAGCCGCAGCCCCGCCGCGGGCAGCGGCGACCTCACCAACACCTTCAGTGTGGGGTTGGCCGTTTCCTCGTGGGAAATCGATTTTTTCGGGCGCATTGCAAGCCTGAAAGACCAGGCGCTTGCCCAGTACCTGGCGACCGAAGAAGGCCGCAATGCAGCCCAACTGAGCCTGGTCGCGTCGGTGGCCAGCGGCTGGCTGAACCTGCTGGCCGATGAGGAGCTGCTCAGGCTGTCGCGCCAGACGCTGGCAACGCGCGAGGAGTCCGTGCGCCTGACAAAGATGCGGCTCGACGCAGGGGTGACCTCGGCACTGGACTATCGCCAGGCCCAGTCGCTGGAGCAGGTCGCGCGCGCAACCCTTGCGCAGCAGCAACGCCAGCGCGCGGTGGATGAAAACGCCCTGGTCCTCCTGCTGGGCCAGGCATTGCCGCCGGAGATCCGCAACACCCTGGCCGCCAGTGCGCTGCAGGATACGCCGGCGATGGCCGAGCTTCCGGCAGGCCTGCCTTCCGATCTGCTGATGCGCCGGCCCGACATCCGGCAGGCGGAGCAGCAGCTCATCGCCGCCAATGCCAACATTGGGGCGGCGCGTGCGGCGTTCTTCCCGCGCATCGCGCTCACTGCTCAGGCCGGTACGGCCAGCGGTGAGCTCTCGGGCCTGTTCCGGAACGGCTCGTGGGGGTTCACCCTCGCGCCATCCCTGCTGCTGCCGATCTTCGACGCGGGCCGCAACCAGGCCAACCTGGAAAGCGCACAGGCCGCCCGGGCCATTGCCCTGGCGCAGTACGAGAAATCGGTCCAGACGGCGTTCCGGGATGTATCCGACGCGCTGGCCGGACGCTCCACCCTGCAAGACCAGCTCCAGGCACAGCGCCTGCAGGCCGAGGCAGAGGCCGCGCGCCTGCAGTTGGCCGACCTGCGCTACAGCAACGGGGTGTCGAGCTACCTGGATCTGCTGGACGCCCAGCGCTCGCTGTTTGCGGCGCAGCAGGCCGTGGTGCAGGTGCGGCTGGCGATGCTGCAAAACCAGGTGGCGCTCTACCGGGCACTGGGCGGTGGTGCCGCTGGGGGCGCGCCACAGCGTTGAGCCATGCGCCGCGGCATGCGGCGTATGGTCTACACGCCGAGCCCGCGTGCAGGGGCTGGTAGATATAATCGAGGGTTGAGTTAGTCGAACCAGCCCGTTACACCAGAGGACGTCATGAGCGACACCCACCACGAAGAAGCCCATACCGGCCCGATCAAGAACCCCAAGCAGCTGTTGAGCGCGGTACTGTTCTCGTTTGTGGTTCCGATCTTTGCCATCATTGGATTGGTTCTGTACGTCACATCGGCCGACAAGCCCGCCGCCGGCGCGGTGAACCCCGAGAAGGCCATCGCCGAGCGCATCCAGAAGGTGGGCATGGTGGAAATTCGCGACGCGAACCGCCCTCTCAAGAGCGGTCAGGAAGTCTACGCGGCACAATGCGCGGCCTGCCACACGTCGGGTGCCGCTGGTGCGCCCAAGTTTGCGGACGCCGATGCGTGGTCGGCACGCATCAAGACAGGCTTCGAGGCGCTCGTGCAGTCGTCGCTCAAGGGCAAGGGCGCCATGGCTCCCCAGGGTGGTGGCGACTTCAACGACACGGAAATCGCACGGGCCGTGGCCCACATGGCCAATGCCGCGGGTGCCAAGTTTGCTGAGCCTGCCGCGCCCGCGGCAGCCGGTGCACCAGCTGCAGAAGCTGCACCCGCAGCCACCGCTGCAGCGGTGGCCGTGGCAGCAGCACCTGCAGCGGCCGCTGCCCCTGCACCTGCAGCAGCCCCTGCGGTGGCAGCAGCCGGTGGCGAGGCGCTGTACAAGCAGGCTTGCCAGGTCTGCCATGCAGCGGGTGTGGCTGGCGCGCCCAAACTGGGTGACAAGGCTGCCTGGTCTGCGCGCCTGTCCACCGGCATCGACGCGCTGCATGCCAGCGTGGTCAAGGGCAAGGGCGCCATGCCTCCCCGCGGCGGCAGCCAGGCATCGGACGCCGAGCTGCGCGCAGCCGTCGAGTTCATGACCGCTACGGTGAAGTAAGGGCTGAGGGGCGGATCGTCGGCCCGTTGCTGGCCAGCCGGGCTCCTGCAGCCCGCAACGGCAGAATGAAACCAGCCACACGGCTGGTTTTTTTTCGTCTGGATGATGCCTGGCGAGCGGTGATGCGCAGTCGCGCCGCGGTGCTGGGTTCCTTGCGGTCATGCGTGGGGCAAGGCGGCGACGGGTCGCCCAGAGCGGCAGCACCGCTGGAAAATGCTATTTTTTTAATAGCATTACAGGCAAACAATACCTAGACCTTAGCCCGTTTTTGCTTCAAAACGCTGCTGAGGGCCCAGATTCTCCAGTTCTCAGGGCTCCCCGGACCCGCGGCAGCCGAGGCTTCAGTGCGACGGATGGACAGACCCGTTCGCCGCCGGGCTCATCACGTACCCAAAGCGCTGGGGCAGATGGGCGGCAGCCACTGCCGAATGCGTCCAGGCACCCGCATCGATGGCCTGAGCCGCCAGGGTGGTGTCATTGCTGTGCACAAGCCCCAAGCCCAGATCCGTCACCAGGTACACACGCCCTTGTTCATCCTCAAGGCACTCGCGCGCTGTGACAGACACACCCGTGTGCGACACCACCGAAAGGTCGGGCTGGATGCGCCATACCCAGGGTGTCACTTCCAGTTCAACGTACACACGCTGCGGCCCGTTTTGAAAGTACCACTGCCCCGCCCCATCGGGCTCGTAGTTCCGCCCGATGAAGTCGATCAGCTTTTCATGGGCCAGCAACGAACCGCGTGACGACGGAAAAGGACCGGCAGCCTGTGTGGCGTCATCCCGCAGATACCAGTGGCCTCGCGCATCAAGCCCCAGCCAACCGCGGCACGCGGGCACGTTGGGCCACTTCTCCAGCGCTTTCTTGACGATGTCATCCATGCGCCGATTCTGCCCTGACCACCGTTTGCAGCCCTGCCCTTCCGGCTAGCCACCCTGCCACCGCATCGGGCATGGCGCGCACATGGCCCGGCAGGCGTCCGCTCGCAAAGCCGACATGGCCTCCGTGTGCGGGCTGCCAGAGCGTCACATGACTGCCCACCTCATGCTGGCGTGGAAGGCTGGCGGCGGGCACAAACGGATCGTTGCGCGGGTTGACCACCAGCGCCGGTACCCGGATCGCATCCAGCAACGGCTTGGCCGAGGCCCGGCTCCAGTAGTCTTCAGTGTTGCGAAAACCGTGCAGCGGTGCGGTGAACACGTTGTCGAACGCGTACAGGTCGCGGGCCGACAGCAGCGCCCGCCGGTCAAACAGGCCGGGGTGCTGGCCCAGCTTCTGCAAGGCCTTGGGCACCAGCGTACGCATGAACATGCGGTTGTACACCTGCCGGTTGAACCCGCGGCCGATGGCATGCCCGCCGGCGGCGAGATCAAGTGGCGCGCACACGGCCGCAACGGCATCTACAGACTGCGCAGCGTGTGCGCCCACTTCGCCCGCCCAGCGCAAAAGGGCGTTTCCGCCCAGCGAGACACCGACGGCCATCAGCGGCACGCCCGGGTGCGCGCTGCGCAGCCGCGCGAGGATCCAGCCGATCTCGGCATGGTCACCCGAGTGATATGCCCGCGGTGCGCGGTTGATCTCGCCACTGCATCCCCGAAAGTGCGGCAGGGCACACGCCCAGCCCTGCTCACGTGCAAGGTCGGCAAATGCCTCGCTGTAGTGGCTGCGCGAGGAGCCCTCCAGGCCATGGAACACGACCAGCAGCGGACGCGGCGGCGCACTTGCAGGCGCCGCTGGCTCATATCGAAGAAAGTCCACATCGAGGAAGTCGCCGTCGGGTGTGTCCCACCGCTGGCGCAGGTAGCCAGGCTTGCTGCCGAACACGCGGCGCGAGTACAGCGCGGGCCAGATGGTCTGCAGCTGTCCTCCGGGCAGCCAGCGTGGAGGTCGGTAGTTCATGCCGGTCATCCTTCTTGCGCCGGTGGCACGCCCACGCTTTGCTTCAACGCTGCCATCAGTGAAGGCGGGGCTTCTGCGCCTGCAGCATGTCTGCCTCGGGCGCTGTACCCGGGCTGGCGTGGTGAGCCACCATGCGCCACCCCTCGGGCACCCTGTGATAGACGTTGGTTGCCAGCACCATGGCCCGGTGTACGCCGTCGGGTAGCACCATTTCGACCTGCTCGATCACGCTGTGAACCGCGCTGGACACGCCCGAAACACGATGCACCTGCAAGGGCCTGGCGTGGACCGCCCCATGGGCAAACATGGCTTCGAAGGCAGCGCGGATGGCATGCGCGCCAGGCATGCGGGGCCCACCCGGGTGCACGCACAGGATGTCGTCATCATCCGCCCAGCATTGCATCAGCAGATCGATGTCCCCCCGCTGCAGGGCATCGTAGAAGGCCGACTCGGTGTCATCGGGAGAGCCGCCAAGGTTGGCGGCAGCGGAACGGACTGGGGACATGATGGCGTGATTGCTGGATGACGAACACCGGGTTGCAGCGCCCGGCCATGGGCCCGATCGTAGTGTGTCGCGGATAACCGTTGCACAAGGCGGATTGTGAACAGTGACGCGCGGGCGCAATATGCCGGACCGGCACGCAGGTCAGGTCAGGTAAGGTCAGGTCGTGTCGTGTCGTGTCGTGCGGGGCATGCTGCGCTGACCGCGCTCGTTCTGACCCTGCCACTGCGTCGGCGATCCGGCCCTGAGAACCAGCCGCACACCGGCGTTCTACAGAGACTTCTCGGGACAGCAGGCATTTGCCGCGCGTCAGAGCGGACGAAATCAGGTTGCCTGTAGCTCTCCTTGCTGGCTTGACTGCACCAAGTTCCCTTCCGATTGTTTCCATTACCAGAACAGTCAGTTTGCGACTGGGTAGTTTTTCTCTGTCTGACACCCGCGTACAGTTCAACCCATCGATGAGCCGATCCCGCAAGGCGACTCACCG
>LNFM01012190.1_pt1 | contig 11373 bp, 10 predicted proteins | sample 596031 | NCBI WGS metagenome assembly LNFM01 (sample SAMN04254537, study PRJNA301005) | activated carbon metagenome | isolation source: dual media filters at the Ann Arbor, Michigan drinking water treatment plant | place: USA: Ann Arbor | reverse complement strand
CGCCGGCTGCGGCACCGGCGCGCTGACCGCGGCGCTGAGCGCCCGCCACCCCTCCGCCCGCATCACCGGCATCGACCCCTCGCCCCATTACATCGACGCCGCGCGCAAAAACCTGCCGCTCGCCCGCTTCGCCACCGGCGACATCCATGCGCTGGACCTGCCGGATGCCAGCCAGGACGCCGCCCTGGCCCTGCTGGTGCTGGAATTCGTCGCCAGCCCCGCCCAGGCCCTGGGCGAGATGGCGCGTGTGACCCGCCCCGGCGGGCTGGTGGCGACCGCGATGTGGGATTTCTTCGGCGGCTTCCCCTTCCTGCGGCTTTTCGCCGATACCGCTGCCGCCCTGCTGCCCGAGGCCGCTTCCTGGCGCGCCCGGCACTGGGGCAACCCCCTGGGCAGCCCCGGCCGCCTGGCCACGCTCTTCGCCGAGGCCGATCTGGCCGAGATCGCCGAGAACGACATCCATATCCGCCAGAGCTTCGCGACATTCGACGATTGGTACGGCCCCTGGCTGCATGGGCAGGGCTTCGTCGGTGCCTTCCTGGTCAGCCTCGCCGAGGTTGACCGGGCCCGGCTGGCCGCCGCCCTGCGCCTTGCCTGGGGGCCGGCCGAGGGCCCGCGCAGCTTCGTCGCCACCGCCCGGATGTGCCAGGGCAGGGTGCGCGCGCCGGCCTGACATGGCCTGAGCGCGAATGCCGCGGCAAATTTCACGGGGGGCGCTGCATTGCCGAGCCCGAAGCGCTATGTTGCCGCGCAGCATGAGCCAGCCCTCCTCGCCCACCGATGCATCGGCGCCCCTCCAGGCAGCACCCCCTGGGGGGGGAGCACATGGTGCGAAGGCCACCCTGACCGCCGGCACCGCGCTGGGCGTGCTGGGTGTCGTCTACGGCGATATCGGCACCAGCCCGCTCTACGCGCTGCGCGCCTCGCTGCTGCATTTCGAGGAGGGTGGCATCGAGCGCTGGGAGATCCTGGGCGTGCTCAGCCTGATCTTCTGGGCGCTGATGCTCACCGTCACCGTGAAATACGTCATGGTCATCATGCGCGCCGACAATCGGGGCGAGGGCGGGATCCTGGCGCTGATGGCGTTGGCCCAGCGCAGCACCACCACCGCGCGCGGCCGCTGGGCGGTGGTGGTCATCGGCATCATCGGCGCGGCATTGTTCTTCGGTGACGGGGTGATCACGCCTGCCATCTCGGTGCTCTCGGCGGTTGAGGGGTTGAAGGTGGTGGACCCGGTCTTCGAGCATGCCGTGGTGCCGATTTCGCTGGTCATCCTGGTCGCGCTCTTCGCCGTGCAGTACCGCGGCACGCATTCCATCGGCGTCTTCTTCGGGCCAATCTGCGCGCTGTGGTTTGCCACCATCGGCCTGCTCGGCATCATCGAGATTTCGCACAATCCCGGCGTGCTGGCGGCGCTTTCACCGACCTATGCGCTGTATTTCGCGGCGCATTACAAGCTGGCCGCCTTCATCGCCATGGGGGCGGTCGTTCTGGCGGTGACGGGGGCCGAGGCGCTTTACGCCGATATGGGCCATTTCGGCCGCCGGCCCATCCGGCTGATGTGGATGGTCTATGTGCTGCCGGCGCTCGCGCTCAATTATTTCGGCCAGGGGGCGCTGCTGTTGCGCGACCCGGCGGCGATCGAAAATCCCTTCTTCCTGCTCGCCCCGGAATGGGGCCGGCTGCCGCTGGTGTTGCTGGCCTGCGCGGCAACCGTCATTGCCTCCCAGGCGATGATCTCGGGGGCTTTTTCGGTGGCGCGGCAATGCGTCCAGCTCGGCCTGCTGCCGCGCCTGGTGGTGCATCACACCTCCAGCACCGAGGAGGGGCAGATCTACCTGCCACAGGTCAACCTGGCGCTGCTGGTCGGCGTGTTGGTGCTGGTGCTGGAGTTCAAGAATTCCGACAGCCTGGCGGCGGCCTATGGCTTTGCGGTGACCGGTACCTTTATCTCCAGCTCCATCCTTGCGGTGCTGGTGCTGCACCGCAATTTCGGCTGGTCCCGCCTCAAGGTCGCCGCCGTCTTCTTGCCGCTGGCGGTGCTGGACGCGATCTATTTCATCGCGACCGCGCTGAAGGTGCCCGATGGCGGCTATGTGCCGCTGCTGCTGGGCATTTTCACCGCCGGCCTCATGATCACCTGGTACCAGGGCCGCCAGCTGCTCTTCGCCCGCTTCCGTCAGGACAGCCTGCCGCTGAAATCCTTCATCGCCCGCCTGCCGCAAAGCCGCACCATCCGGGTGCCCGGCATCGCCATCTTCATGACCGGCGAGAAGGATTTCCTGCCCGGCGCGCTGCTGCACAACCTCAAGCACAACAAGGTGCTGCATGAGCGCGTCCTCTTCGTCACCGTGATGAACGAGGATGTGCCGATGATCGGCGACGAACGCCGGCGCGAGGTGACAGAACTCGCCCCCAATATTCACCGCGTGCTGTTGCATTACGGCTTCCAGGAAAGCCCCAATGTCCCCAAGGAGCTGGAGACGCTCAACGCCGCCGGCCTGATCCGCTTCGAAACCATGCAGGCCAGCTATTTCCTCGGGCGCGAGACCATCGTGCAGGCGGCGGTGCCCAAGATGGCGCAATGGCAGCAATGGCTGTTCCGCCTGATGAGCCGCAATTCGGTGCCGGCCACCGAATTCTTCCGCATTCCCTCCGACCGGGTGGTGGAGCTGGGCGTGCGCGTCGCGATCTGAGGCCGGCCAGGGCGCGGACGGATCAGCGCCGGTGCTTCGGCCGGAGCCGGCATGAACATTGCATGGTGTTTATCCGACTTTCAGGAGAGACCCATGCAACGCCGCGCCATCCTCGCCGCCCCCGCCCTCATCACCGCCCTCGGCGCTTCCGAGGCCGAGGCGCAATCTGCCCAGCCCTTGCGCATCGCCATGTCCATCGGCGATGTGCCGCGGATGTGGGGCGGGCCGGAGGCGGGGTTCGAGGGCGTGCGCTTCGGCTCCTATTTCGTGTATGATTCACTGGCCCTGTGGGACCTCTCGCGCGCCGACGCACCATCCGGCCTGATGCCCGGCCTCGCCACCTCCTGGCGGGTCGACGAGGCCGATCGCCGGCGCTGGATCATCGAGCTGCGCCAGGGCGTGAAGTTCCATGACGGCTCGCCCTTCGACGCCGATGCCGCGATCTGGAATTTCGAGAGCATCTTCAACAGCCAGGCCCCGCAATTCGAGGGCACCCGCTCGGGCCTTGTGCGCGGCCGCGCCACCTCCATCGCGGGCTGGGAGAAGCTGGACACCCACCGCATCGCGCTCACCACGCGTGAGCCCGACGCGACGCTGCCCTTCCAGCTCGCCTTTGTCTGGTTCGCGTCGCCCACCCATTGGCGGGCGCTGGGTGGCGACTGGCAGCGCTTCGCCATGAACCCCTCGGGCACCGGCCCCTACAAGGTGCTCTCGATCACCCCGCGCCAGCGCGCCGAGCTCGAGGCCAATCACGACTATTGGGACGAGCGGCGCATCCCCAAATCCCCGCGCACCGTGCTGCTGCCGGTGCCCGATGGCCCGGCCCGCGTCGCCGGCCTGCGGGCGGGCCAGATCGACGTGGTCGAGTCGCTGCCCACCGACAGCATCGCGCCGCTGCAGGCCGCGCGCTTCCAGATCGCGCAGAACACCTACCCCCATATCTGGGCCTGGCGGCTGAACGTGACGGAGGGTTCGCCCTTCGCCGATATCCGGGTGCGGCAGGCCGCCAACCTTGCCATCGACCGCGAGGGGATGGTGGCGCTGCTCTCCGGCGCCGCCCTGCCGGCCCGCGGCAAGGTGACGCCCGACGATCCCTGGTTCGGCAATCCATCCTTCCGTCTGCGGCACGACCTCGCCGAAGCGCGCCGGCTGATGACGGCCGCCGGCTATTCCGCCACGCGGCGCTGCGCGGTCAGCACAATCATGCCGATCTCGGGCGGGGGGCAGATGGTGCCCGGCCCGATGAACGAGGCCATTCAGGCCGGCCTGCGCGAGGCCTTCTTCGACGTGTCCTTCCTACCCGTCGACTTTGCCACCGCGATCAACCAGATGCGTGCCGGCGCGCGGGATAATGCGTCGCGCGGCGCGCATGCGATGAACGTTGCCATCCCCTCGATGGAGCCCAATACGGGCTGGCTGATCTACGACAGCCAATTGTCCAATCCGCGCGGCATCAACTGGGGCTACTACAATTCGCCGGCGGTGGATGGGCAATTGCGGGTGGTGCGCAACACCTTCGAGCCCGCGGCACAAAACGCGGCGATGGCGCAGCTGCACAATGTGCTGATCGATGAGGCGGCGCTGATCGCGGTGGTGCATGACCTGAACCCAAGGGCGCTGAGCCCGCGCTGCCGCGGGTTTGTGCAGGCGCGGAGCTGGTTTCAGGATTATACGCAGATTGCTGTGGGGTAGGTGGCGCAGTTTGCCCGGGGGATGGCTTTGCCCTCCCCCGTACCCCCGCCCACCAAAGGCCGGGAGGCCTTTGGAAACCATGAGAAAGCGAGGGTAAGGGAGGGGGCACGCCGCGCCTTGCCTTCGGCTCGCGCGACCTGCCCCCTCCCTTACCCTCGCTTTTCGCCCCGCGGTCCAGGGGCCCGACGGCCCCTGGTGGGGGGAGGTACGGAGGGATGGCAAAGCCCCCCTCCGGGTAACCCGCCCGACCTACCACAAATAAGGCCATCGCCGCATATCCCCGCCCACCGGCACCGGCGCGTCCGCCGCACCGCGATGCGCGGGCATCGCGATCGGCGGCCTGGTCCAGCAATCCACCGCGCCCAGGCTGCGGGTGCAAAAGGCCGGGGCTGGCGGCTCGGGTGCGGTGTCCGGCCCGCAATAGCGCTCCCCCCGGTCGATCCGCGCGATCGAGCAATCCCGGCCCGAGATGCCACTGACCACGATATCGGGCACCGCCCGCCCCGTCAGCGTCAGCGACGCCACATTGACGGCGCCGAGCGCGAAGAGGCCCGGGCCGTCGCAGGCGGCGAGAAGGAACAGCAGCGGCAGACAGATCAGGCGCATCCCCCTCTATTGCCCGGCAGCCCTTAACGCTTGGTCCATGCGGGGCTATACCGCCCCACCCATTGCAGGATGTGCCGCCCAGTGCCCGATTTGGTTGACGAGGTCGATGAGGAGATCCGCCAGGAGCGCGCGGCGAGGCTCGCCAGGCGTTTCGGTGGGCTCTTCGCCGCCATCGCATTGCTGGTGCTGGCTGGTGTGGGCGGCTGGCAGGGCTGGCAATGGTACGAGAATCGCAACGCCGCGGCAGCCGCCGGGGCCTTTCTGGCGGCCACCCGCGATGCCGCCGCCGATGGTGCCGACAGCGCAGCCATGGCCGCGCGCATGGCCGCGCTCGGCGAAGGTGCGCCCCCTGGCTACCGCACACTGAGCCAGTTGCGCGCCGCCGCCCTCTCCGCCGAGGCCGGTGATACCGCATCCGCGCTGGCGATGTGGAACCGCCTGGCCGGTGACAGCGCGGTGGACAGCCTGTACCGCGACCTTGCAACACTGATGTGGGGCCTGCATGCGCTGGGCGAAGGCCCGGCCCGGGCTGCCGAGGTGCAGGCAAGGCTGGCGCCGCTGGCCGCGCAGGGGCCATGGCAGGCCTCGGCGCGGGAGATCCTCGCCCTCGCCGCCCTCGCGGCGGGCAATGCGGCCGAGGCCCGGCGCGGCCTCACCGCGCTCGCTCGCGACGATAACGCCCCGCAGGGTGTGCGCGACCGTGCGCAACGTCTTCTCTCCGGCATTGATGGATAATCGCATGGCCACCCGCCGATCCGCCCTTCTCGCCGGTGCCGGCGCCCTTCTGTCCGGCTGCGACACGCTGACCGACCTCGGCGAGCGCATCCTGGGCAATGCCAAGGTGCCGCTGCCCGGCGAACGCGTGCCTGTCGCAACAGTCAATGCCGCCCGGCCGGTGGGCGTGGATGCCGATGCCGCCCGTCGCCCGCTGACCCTGCCCGAGCCGCAGCTGAACCTGGAATGGCCCCAGCCCGGCGGCAACCTGCAGCATGCGCCGGGGCATCCCATCTTGCCCCGCCCGCTCGGCGAGGTCTGGCGCACCTCCATCGGCAGCGGCAATGCCTTTCGTCACCGGATGACCGCCAATCCCATTGTCGCTGCCGATACGGTCTATGCGATGGACGCCTTCGGCTGGATCAGCGCGCTGGATGTCGCCCGTGGCGGCCGCCGCTGGCAGACCGATACCCGCCCGCGGGCCGATCGCGACGGCGCGCTGGGCGGCGCCATCGCCTTCTTCGAAGGCACGCTCTACGCCGTGACCGGACTGGCCGAGGCGATGGCCATCGACCCCGCCGATGGCAGCATCAAGTGGCGAGCAGCGCTTCCGGCGCCGGCGCGCGGCGGCTTGACGGTCACCGGTGGGCGGATGCTCGTGCCGACGACCGAGAACACGCTGGTGGCTCTCAGCATCGAGGATGGCCGGTCCATCTGGACCTTCCGCGGCCAGCCCGTGCAGGCCCTGCCGCTCGGCCTCGCCTCGGTGGCGGTGGATGGCGATACCATCATCGCCGGTCTGGCCTCGGGCGAGCTGACCGCGCTGCGCCTGACCGATGGCAGGCCGATCTGGAATGAGAGCTTGGCCGGCAACCGCGCGGTTGGTGCCTCCATCGCCGATATCGGCGCCATCACCGCCATGCCAGTGGTCGATCGGGGCCGGGTCTTCGCGGTGGGTCTGGGCGGGCTGGCGACGGCGGTCGATCTGCGCTCCGGCCGGCGGGTCTGGGAGCGTGAGATCGGTGGCAGCCAGACGCCGTGGTCGAGCGGCGACTGGCTGTTCATGCTGACGCGCGAGAGCCAGCTGATGGCGCTGGGCCGCGATGATGGCCGGGTGCGCTGGATCAGCCAGCTGCCGCGCTTCACCGATGAACCACGCTCGCGCGGGCCGATCAGCTGGGGGCCGCCGGTCCTGGCCGGCGGGCGGCTGCTGGTCGCCGGCAGCCATGCCCAGCTGTTCGAGGTCGATGCCGCCGATGGCGAGGTTTCGGCCCGGCTGCGGCTGCCGGCCGGCTCGCAGCTGCAGCCGGCGGTGGCCAATGGCAGCGCCTATCTGCAGACCGACAACGGCATGGTGGTGGCGCTGCGCGGCGTGGCGTGATTGCCGCTGCGCGGTGGCGCCGGATTGCGCTTTTCCCGTTCAGGCCCAGGTGTTAGTCTCGATCGCGCAACGAACGAGGTGACCCCATGGACTTTCCTGCCCCCGAACCCCGCCGCGAAGTGACTGTCGGCGGCCGGTTCTTCGGTCTCGGCATCTTCGGCTGTGCCGTCATCGCCGTCATCATGATGGAGAAGTTCGGCTCGCCCGAGATTCAGTCCTATGCGCTGCCCATCCTGGGTGGGGCGCTGGCGCTGGGCATCCTGCTGCCGATGGCGCTGTTCCGGCGCACGATTCAGTACTGAGGACCCGAGCGGGCGACGCTGCCTGCGTCTGGACCGAAATCGCCCTGACCGTGTCAGGGCGATTCGAAGCCAGCTTTGCTCGGCCCGGCCCTTGGCGCTCCCGGTGTTTCCACCCAGAGCGATGGCAGGCTACAGCGCCTTCCAGGTCACCACCAACACATCGCGCCTGCTCGGCAGGCCTGGGTTGGTGGGCGCGATGGGGGTGACTCCGTGCATCACCCGCGCATCATCGAGGAAGGCGGCATCCAGCAGCCCATCGAGGGTGAAGCGCGCCAATTCCTGGCCATGATTGTCGGTCACCAACGTCTCGCCGCCGGTGAGGTTGCGGCGGTTGATCATGGCGATCAGCACGAAATCGACCCCATCGTGATGGGTGCCCTCGGGCGTGGGGTACCCAGGGGCGCCGACCATGGCCTCGATGCGGAACTGATGCATTTCGATGAACCAGGGCTGGCCGGGCCGCAGCGCGCAGGCCGCCTCTCCGCCCATCGCCAGCAGTGCCGTGGTGGCGGGGTTTTCCACCGTCGCATCCAGCACCGGCGCGAACCAGCGATCCAGCCCGCCATTGAGGCTGTTGTGCACGCTGGCCTGGAAATGCGGCCGGTGCAGGCCGCGCCGCGGGGCCTGGCCGGGCAGGGCGGTGAAATTGGCGTGCCGACGCAGGCGGTATCGGCCGCCATCGGCCATGAAGCCATCAGTCTCCAGCCCCTCCCAGCTCGCGGCGAAGGCGGCCAGGGCGGCGTGGGGCAATTGCAGGCCCGCCGCCATCTCGCCGGGGCGCAGCCGGGCAAAGCCGTCGCGGCCGATCCGGCTGGCCAGTGACAGGGGCGAAAATTCCTCGGCCGCGGCCATCACACGCCCTTTCCGATCGGCGGCGTGGCGCCGGTCATGCCCGCCAGCACCTCCGCCACATGGCGCACCGCGATGGGGCTGCCCTCGCGCGAGAGGCGGCCGGCCATGTTCATCAGGCAGCCCATGTCGCCGGCCAGCAGGGTGGTGGCGCCGGTGGCCGTGATATCGGCCACCTTGTCGCTGACCATGCGGGTGCTGATCTCGGGATATTTCACGCAGAAGGTGCCGCCGAAGCCACAGCAGACATCCGGCTCGGCCAGTTCCTTCACGGTGAGGCCGGCAATGCCCGAGAGCAGCGCGCGGGGCTGCGCGCGCACGCCCAGCTCGCGCAGGCCCGAGCAGCTGTCGTGATAGGCGACGGTCGCGGCCAGCCGGCCGGCGATGCTGGTGACACCCAGCACGTCATGAAGAAACTCGGTCAGCTCATGGGTCCGCCCGGCGAGTTCCTCGGCCTCGCCCAACGCGCCGGGATCGGTGGTTTCGAACAGGGCGGGGTAATGGTGGCGGATCATCGCGGCGCAGCTGCCACTCGGCGCCACGACGTAATCGAAGCCGCGGAAGGCGCCGATGACCTGGCGCGCGATGGCCTGGGCATTGGCGCGGTCGCCCGAATTGTAGGCGGGCTGGCCGCAGCAGGTCTGCGCCATCGGCACCTCGACGGTGCAGCCGGCATCCTCCAGCAGCTTGATGGCGGCAAAGCCCACGCTGGGACGCCAGGCATCGACCAGGCAGGTGACGAAAAGGGCAACGCGCGGTTTGGACATACCCCACAATAGGACCGTGATGACGGATACGGAATGCCATGCGCGTGCCCCAGGCCTGCATGCATCGCCGGTCTGGCGGGCGGGCACAAAAACAGGGCACAAAAAAAGGGGGCCGAAGCCCCCCTTTCGTCCCCAATCCCTGGCACGCTTCAGGCGGTGATGACTTTCCAGGCCACATGGCCAAGGACGCCCACCAGGGCAACCACCATCCCCATCAGAACCACGCGTAGACCGAACAGAACGACATTGCCTTGGGTGGCCGGGGCGACCGGCTCCTCAACAATGGTCGCACGACGGGTCGAAAGACGGGCACCGCTCATAGAACCTCCTGAGTTGGATTGGGTTTGGACACAATCCTCAAGAAGCACTTAACGCGGGCCGCTGCAACCAAAATCTCTCAGAGTCATCTCAATTTTTAAAATACGGATCATTAATGGCGCCCTGGCCTGCGCCAGATCGCGGCGCTCTTCAATCGATGGAAAGACCAAGCCGGGCAACGGCCTGACGCTCGAATGCCGTACGCTCACGGGCAAATTCGAGATAGGCCTGCGGGCCCAGATACTCGTCGGGCATGTCCCATTGCGCCATGATTCGCTGGCTCAATTCATCGTGAAGAGCGCGGCGGAAGGCCTGGTGGAGGAAGGCGACAACCTCCGGCTCCATCCCGCGCGGCCCGGCGATGCCATAGGGGCTGGTCACGCTCAGCCCATAGCCCAGCTCGCGCAGCGTGGGCGAATCGGGAAAAGCGGGCAGGCGCGTCGGCGTCCAGACGCTCAGCAGGCGGAACTGGCCGGCCAGCACCTGCTCCCGCCAGGTCGAGGCATCGCTGACCGCGGTGATCTGCCGGCCCAACAGCGCCATCACCCCCTCCTGGCTGCCGCGGAAGGGGATGTGGGTCATGCTCGCCCGCTCCCGCTCCAGCAGCGTTTCCATCGCGATGTGGTTGGAGGTGGCGATGCCCGAGGTGGAATAGGTCAGCTCGCCCGGGCGCCGCCGCGCCGCCTCCATCAGGTCCGCCCATGTATGGTACGGGCTGTCGGCGCGCACCACCGTGCCGAAGACGAAGCCGGTGAGCTGCATGATGTAGCTGAAATCCGTCACCGGATCCCAGGTCGGCTGCCGGGTCAGGAAGGGGTGGCGGATGATCGAGAGGTGATGATGGGCGAGGGTATAGCCATCGGGGCGGGCCTGCTGGGTGAGGAAGATCGCGGCCCGGGTGCCACGCGCGCCGGGCATGTTCTCGATCAGCACGGGCTGGCCGGTATCCTGCTGGAAGACCTCGAACATGCGCCGGTGCAGCGCGTCCAGGCTGCCGCCGGGCGGCCAGGGGATGAGGAAGCGAATCGGCCGGTTGGGGAAGCGCGCCTGGGCGAAGGCCGGGGTGGCCAGCAGCGACGGCAGGGCGCGGCGGGTGATGCGCATATCCTTCACTCCATCCGGATGCCAAGGCGGGTGATGATCTCCCGCTCGATCTCCGCCCGTTGGCGAACGAAATCGGTGTATTGCTCGGAATTGAGATAGACCAGCGGCATGTCGAACTGCCCGCGCACCCGGCTATTCTCCTCACTCAGCAGCGAGTCGCGGAAGGCGTCGTGCAGCACGCGCACGATCCCTGGGTCCATGTTCGGCGGGCCGGAGAGGCCGTAATTGCTGGTCACCACCATGTCGTAGCCCAGCTCCTTCAGGGTCGGCACATCGGGGAAGCGGCGGGCCCGCTCGGCGCTCCAGACGCAGAGCAGCCGCATCGACCCGGCCTCGACCTGCGGCGCCCAGGTCGAGCTGTCGGCGATCATGTCGACCGTGCCGTTGAGCACTGGCGCGATCGCCTCGTTCGAGCCGCGGAACGGCACATGCAGCAGTTCTGCCCCCTCGCGCGCCATGATCTGCTCCATCGCGAGGTGGTTGGTGGTGGCTACACCGGAGGTGGAGAAGGAAATCCGGCCCGGCCGGCGCTTGGCATCCTCCAGCATATCGCGGAAATTCGCCCATGGCGCGCTGGCCCGCACCGCCACGCCGAACAGCCAGCCGGTCAGGCCGATGATGTGGGTGAAATCCGTCGTGGCATCCCATTGCGGCTGGCGCACCAGGAAGGGCCGGCGGATGACGGAGAGGTGCATCTGCCCCACCGTATGCCCATCGGGCCGCGCCTCGCGCGCAAGGTGCAGTGCATGCAGCGTGCCGCCGGCGCCGGAGCGGTTTTCCACCACCACGGGCTGGCCGAGCGCCCGGGTGACGCTCTCCGTCATCGCCCGCATCTGCGCGTCCGCGCTGCCACCGGGGGGCCAGGGGATGATCATGCGGACCGGACGATCGGGCATCCAGCGCGCCTGCGCGACGGCGGGGGCGGCGAGCACAACAGCGGACAG
>LNFM01012189.1_pt1 | contig 11374 bp, 13 predicted proteins | sample 596031 | NCBI WGS metagenome assembly LNFM01 (sample SAMN04254537, study PRJNA301005) | activated carbon metagenome | isolation source: dual media filters at the Ann Arbor, Michigan drinking water treatment plant | place: USA: Ann Arbor | reverse complement strand
ATAGGCGATCGCCTGCTCGGAGTGGAAGGTCCCGTTCTTGCCGGTGAAGCCCTGGCAGATGACCTTGGTGTTCTTGTCGATCAGGATGGACATTCGGTTATCCCTGTCAGTCCGACGTTACGTGAAGCCTAGAAAGCGTCTTATCGCGTGATGCTGGGTTCGGGATTGAACGCCACAAACGCATTGAACAATCCAAGGATCGCGCAAGCGCCACCAACATAGACAAGCAGCTTCAAGGCTAAAGGGCTGGGCCTCCTGCTCCGATTTTTCCGAAAGGCCAGCACAAAACAATATGCTGCGGCCAACCAGAGGAAGATCGTAAGCAGGAAGACATTCATCATCAGGCCTTCTTGATCGCGGCCACGATCTTCTGCGCGGCGTCGTCGAGGTCGTCGGCCGGGATGACGTTGAGGCCCGAGGACGAGATGATGTCCTTGCCTTCCTGGACGTTGGTGCCTTCGAGGCGCACGACCAGCGGGACCTGCAGGCCCACCGCCTTCACCGCGGCGATGACGCCGCGCGCGATGACGTCGCACTTCATGATGCCGCCGAAGATGTTGACGAGGATGCCCTTCACCTTCGGGTCGGCGGTGATGATCTTGAAGGCCGCGGTGACCTTCTCCTCCGAGGCGCCGCCGCCCACGTCGAGGAAGTTGGCCGGGCTCTCGCCGTAGAGCTGGATGATGTCGAGGGTCGCCATGGCGAGGCCGGCGCCGTTGACCATGCAGCCGATCGTGCCGTCGAGCGCGATATAGGCGAGGTCGAACTTGGAGGCCTCGATCTCCTTCTCGTCCTCTTCCGTCAGGTCGCGCAGGGCGACGACGTCGGGCTGGCGGTAGAGCGAGTTGGAATCGAAGGACACCTTGGCGTCGAGAACCTTGATCTGCCCCTGCTTGGTGACGATCAGCGGGTTGACCTCGAGCATCTCCATGTCCTTGGCGACGAAGGCCTTGTAGAGGATGCCGGCGACCGCCTCGACCTGCTTGGCGAGATCGCCGGACAGGCCCAGCGCCTTGGCGATGGTGCGGCCGTGATGGGCCATGTAGCCGGTGGCCGGGTCGACGGAGAAGGTGAGGATCTTCTCGGGCGTGTCGTGGGCGACGGCCTCGATGTCCATGCCGCCCTCGGTGGAGACGACGAAGGCGACGCGGCCGGTCTGCCGGTCGACCAGCATCGACAGGTAGAACTCCTTCTCGATGTCCGAGCCGTCCTCGATGTAGAGGCGGTTCACCTGCTTGCCGGCCGGGCCGGTCTGGATCGTGACCAGCGTGTTGCCGAGCATCTGCTTGGCGAAGGCCTCGACCTCCTCGATCGACTTGGCGAGGCGCACGCCGCCCTTCTCGCCCGCCGCCTTCTCCTGGAACTTGCCCTTGCCGCGACCGCCGGCATGGATCTGCGACTTCACGACCCAGAGCGGGCCGCCGAGCTTCTTCGCCGCGGCCTTGGCCTCGGAGGCCTTGAAGATGGCGATGCCGTTCGAGACCGGCGCCCCGAACTCCTTCAGCAAGGCTTTCGCCTGATATTCGTGGATGTTCATCTGAGACCCTCTGTTAGGCGGTCGACGCCGCTCGCTCAGGTTTTTGGGCTGCTTATGCGGCGGACGCCGTGGCGTCCGCCGGTTTGCTGGACGCCACGCGCAGTACTTACTTCGCGAGCTCGGGGGCGATGGTCTTGCACGCGTCCACCAGGCCCTTCACCGAGGCGACGGACTTGGCGAACATCTCCTGCTCGCCCTTGTCGAGCTCGAACTCCACGATCTTCTCGACGCCGCCGGCGCCGATCAGCACCGGAACGCCGACATACATGTCCTTCACGCCGTACTGGCCGGTCAGGTAGGCCGCCGACGGCAGGACGCGCTTCTTGTCCTTGAGGTAGCTCTCGGCCATGGCGATGGCGGAGGCGGCAGGCGCATAGAAGGCCGAGCCGTTGCCGAGCAGGCCGACGATCTCGCCGCCGCCCTTGCGGGTGCGCTCGACGATGGCGTCGAGCTTCTCCTGGGTCAGCCAGCCCGACTTGACGAGCTGGTTCAGCGGCACGCCGCCGACCGTCGAGTGGCGCACCATCGGCACCATGTCGTCGCCGTGGCCGCCGAGCGTCCAGGCGTGGATGTCCTCGATGGAGACGCCGGTCGCCTCGGCGAGGAAGAGTTCGAAGCGCGAGGAGTCGAGCACGCCGGCCATGCCGACCACCTTCTCGGCCGGCAGGCCGGAGAACTTCTGCAGCGCCCAGACCATGGCGTCGAGCGGGTTGGTGATGCAGACCACGAAGGCGTTGGGGGCGTACTTCTTGATGCCCGCACCCACCTGCTCCATCACCTTCAGGTTGATGCCGAGGAGGTCGTCGCGGCTCATGCCGGGCTTGCGCGGCACGCCGGCGGTGACGATGCAGACGTCGGCGCCCTCGATGGCCTCATAGGAGCCGGTGCCGCTCATCTTGGCGTCGAAGCCCTCGACCGCCGAGGCCTGCGCGATGTCGAGCGCCTTGCCCTTCGCGGTGCCTTCCGCGATGTCGAACATCACGATGTCGCCGAGTTCCTTGAGGCCGGCCAGGAGAGCCAGGGTGCCGCCGATCTGGCCCGAGCCGATCATCGCGAGTTTCTTGCGCGCCATGGAAGGGTCTTTCGCTGAAAGTGTTGCGGGAGCGGAACGGACCGCCTGCGGTCCCTTCTAATCCAGAAAATCCGATGGCTTTCAAGCTGTACCTCGGTTTGATGTATCGGAAATTGGTGAGTCGCGCACGTGTCCTCGCGTTCGCCGCGCCCGCGGTCGAAAAAGGGCGCGAAGTCAGTGGCTTGGGCAGGTGCTGCAGAGGTGTTGGCGTCTGCTGGCGCCGGTCGGCGAGGGCAGTGGAGGCGCGCAATTCCCGCCGCCCGCGCGCGGAATCACCCCGATACCGCGGAAACAAGTTTCAAAAATTGTAAATTGTCACAGCCCGATACCCTCAGGCGCCGCCGTTCACGAGCGTCCGCACGATGGTGCGTGTCATCAGCGCGATCCTCGGCTCGATCTGGCTGCGCGACAGGTCGCGCGTCTCCATCACCAGGACGGGATGAATGAAGCGCTGCATCGCGTCGGCGACGAAGGATACCGCCCGCTCCTCGTCCTTCACCCGGAAGGGGCCGGGCTCGAGACCCTCGTCGACGATGGAGGCGAGGAAGGCGCGCAGCCGCGCCCGGTGCGCCATGATCGAATCCCGCCGCGCCTGCCAGAGGGTCGCGAAGGTGGAATAGATCGGCGGATCGCGGTCGAGTCCCTCGCGCTGCGCCCTGGCCCAGGCCGTAAGGAACCGCTCCAGCTTGTCGTCGGCGGGATCGGGGGCATTGGCGATGTCGCCGAGCTGGAGCTCCACGGTCCGCGCCCAGGCGACGACCACCGCCTCGATCAGCCCCGCCTTCGAGGCGAAGAAGCGATAGACGTTGGCGTGGCTCATGCCGGCCTCGCGCGCCACCGCCACCACCGTCACCCGTTCGGGGCCGAAGCGGCGGATATGGTCGGCGGCGATCGCCACCAGCCGCGCCTGGACCCGGTCCTCGGTGGGTGGCGCGATCGCACCGATCCGGTCAGGACGACGGGCCACGGGACGCCCTCAGGTCCTGGAGGAGTTCGATCTGCATGGCCTGGATTTCTGCGAACCGCTCCCACTGCCGGTTCAGCAGATGGTCGATCTTCTCGTGCAGATGCCGGATCTCCAGCTCCGCCTTCAGGTTCACCCGGTAGTCGTTTTCCGAACGGCGGCGGTCCTTCGCCTCCTGGCGCCGCTGGCTCATCATGATGATCGGCGCCTGGACCGCGGCGATGCAGGAGAGGATGAGGTTCAAGAGGATGAAGGGATAGGGATCGAAGGCCCGGGACGCGACGAGGACGTTGAGGGCCATCCACACGGCCAGCAGGGCGAAGAAGGCGAGGATGAAGGTCCAGGATCCGCCGAACTGGGCCACCTTGTCGGCGAGCCGCTCGCCGGTGGTGCGGCCCTCGTCGATGCGCTCCTCGATGTTGGCCGCGGTGATCTCCTGGCTGCGCAGGCTCTCGACCACGTCGCGCTCCAGCGCGGTGATCTCGCCGCGTTCCGCCTTCAGGAGGTCCTCCACGTAGCGGCTGCGATAGTCGGCGACGATCGCGCGGTCGATGACGTCGCTCGGCCCGATGCCCGGCGCGTCGCTCCGGATGAGGTCGGCGACGCCGGGTCTGATCGCCGAGAGGCGGATCTCGCGGCCGGGCCGGATGGGCCGCCCGGTCAGCGCGCAGACGAGGGGGGGGTGGTCGTCCCCGGCTTTTGCTCGTGCCATGTCGCCTTCCATCCGCTGGCCGCCCGGGCGAGGGGCCGCGTCACGTCTCCACGATACCACCGGTATCGCCGGCGCGCTCGTTCCGCCGCTCGTGGGGCAGGGCGAGATAGTCGTCGGACCGCATCTCGATGAGGCGCGAGGCGGTGCGGTGGAACTCGAATTCCTCCGTCCCCGACTCGGACAGATAGAGCCGGTTCGGCTCGTCGCCGGCGCTCGCCACCAGCTTGACCTGGTTGTCGTAGAGCGCGTCGATCAGCGTGATGAAGCGCTTGGCCTCGTTGCGCCGCTCGAGGCCCTTCATCACGGGGATGCGGTCGAGCAGCACCGTGTGGAAGGCATGGGCGATGGCGAGGTAGTCGGAGGCGCCGAGCGGCTTCTCGCACAGCTCGGCGAAGCTGAACCGCGCCACGCCGTGCGCCTGGCGGGGCACCGGCACCCGTCGGCCCTTGACCTCGAGCGTCGCGGGATCACCCTCGGCGCCGCCGGTCAGCCGTGACCAGGCCTGGTCCATCGCGGCGTCGGCGTCGGGCCCGAGCGGCGTCAGCCAGATCGGCTGGCCCGAGAGCTTCTCCAGCCGGAAATCGGTGCGCGATTCCAGCTTCAGGACGTCCATCCGCTCCTGCAGGAGTGCGATGAAGGGCAGGAACAGCGCCCGGTTGAGGCCGTCGCGATAGAGCAGTTCCGGCACCACGTTGGAGGTGGCGACGATCACCACCCCCTCCTCGAAGAGCCGGGTGAACAGGCGGCCGAGGATCATGGCGTCGGCGATGTCGGTCACCGAGAATTCGTCGAAACACAGGAGCCAGGCTTCCTCGGCGAGCTCGGCGGCGACCGGCCCGATGGGGTCGTCGCCCTTCACCTCGCCGGCCTTGAGCTTCTGGCGCCAGACGTGGATGCGCTCGTGCACGTCGGCCATGAATTCGTGGAAATGCGCCCGCCGCTTGTGCCGGACCGGGCTGCCCTCCATGAACAGGTCCATCAGCATGGTCTTGCCGCGGCCGACGTCGCCCCAGATGTAGAGGCCGCGGACGGGCTCGGGCTTCTGCCCGCGCGAGAGCAGCCATGCGAGGGCGGAGGATTTGCGGCGCGCCAGCCGGTAGTCGGCCAGCCGGTCGTTGAGCGCCGCCAGGCGGCGGGCGACGGCGGCCTGCGCGGCATCGAAGGACATCTCGCCGGAATCGACCAGCGACTGGTAGCGGGAAAGCGTGTTGGGCATGCGGGATCAGGCAATAAAGCGCCCGTCCGACCTGGGCAAGCCGCGCACGGCTGGGTCGCGCCGCGCGCAGGCCGCCGTCTCGTCCCTCCTTTGTCTCATTCCAGACTCGTTGCGTCGGCGCGCCGGCTCCCTTAAACAGGCCGGTGATTTCCGGTGGGCGATGCAGCATGCGCGCCGCCGGTCTTGAGGAATGCCCCAGATGGCCGAGTCAAAGCCCGTGAGCGAGCGCCCGCTTTCGCCGCATCTCCAGATCTACCGCCCGATGCTGACCATGATGATGTCGATCATGCATCGCGTCACGGGCGGGGCGCTGTTCTTCGGCACGCTGCTCATGGCGTGGTGGCTGATCGCCGCCGCCTCGGGGCCGGCCGCCTATGCCACCTTCCAGTGGTTCGCCGGGTCCATCATCGGCCGCCTGATCCTCTTCGGCTACACCTGGGCGCTCTACCACCACATGCTCGGCGGCATCCGCCACTTCATCTGGGACACCGGCCGCGGCTTCGGCCCCGCCGAGCGTGAATGGCTGGTGCGGGCCAATCTCATCGGCTCCATCGTGCTGACGGTCCTGACCTGGATCGTCGCCTATGCCGTGCGCGGCGGCGTCTGAGAAAGGGCGGAACCATGTCCCACTCCAAGTCCTCCATGCGCACGCCGCTCGGCCGGGTCCGCGGCCTCGGCTCGGCCCGCTCCGGCACCGAGCACTTCTGGATGCAGCGCGTGACCGCGGTTGCGAACGTGCCGCTCTCGCTCTTCGTGATCGGCCTGATCATCACCACCGCCGGCTCCAACTACGCCGCGGTCAAGGCGACCCTCGGCTCGCCCCTGGTGGCGATCCCGCTCATCCTCTTCGTCCTCTCCGCGACCTGGCACATGCGCCTCGGCATGCAGATGATCATCGAGGACTACGTGCCGGCCGAGGGGACCAAGGTCGTCCTGCTGCTCGCCAACACTTTCTTTTCGGTCGCCATCGGCCTCGGGTCGGTCTTTGCGATCCTGAAGCTGTCCTTCGGCGTATAACCGTCGAAACGCCTGTCACATCCGGGAGCTCGCCCCATGGCTGAAGCCGCACCTGCCGCCACCGGCCGTGCCTACGACATCACCGACCATACCTACGACGTGGTCATCGTCGGAGCCGGCGGCGCCGGCCTGCGCGCCGTCGTCGGCTGCGCCCAGGCCGGTCTGAAGACCGCCTGCATCTCCAAGGTCTTCCCGACCCGCTCCCACACGGTCGCCGCCCAGGGCGGCGTCGCCGCCTCGCTCGGCAACATGGGCGAGGACCAGTGGCAGTGGCACATGTACGACACCGTCAAGGGCTCCGACTGGCTCGGCGACCAGGACGCGATCGAGTATCTCGTCCGCAACGCGCCCGCCGCCGTCTATGAGCTCGAGCACTGGGGCGTGCCCTTCTCGCGCACCGAGAGCGGCAAGATCTACCAGCGCCCGTTCGGCGGCATGACCACCCATTTCGGCAAGGGCACGGCCCAGCGTACCTGCGCCGCCGCCGACCGCACCGGCCACGCCATGCTTCACACGCTCTATGGCCAGGCGCTGAAGAACAACGCCGAGTTCTTCATCGAGTACTTCGCCATCGACCTCATCATGAGCGAGAGCGGCCGCTGCCTCGGCGTCGTCGCGCTGAAGATGGACGACGGCACCATCCACCGCTTCCGCGGCCGCCAGACCATCCTGGCCACCGGCGGCTACGGCCGCGCCTATTTCTCGGCCACCTCCGCCCACACCTGCACGGGCGACGGCAACGCCATGGTGCTGCGCGCCGGCCTGCCGCTGCAGGACATGGAGTTCGTGCAGTTCCACCCGACCGGCATCTACGGCTCGGGCTGCCTCATCACCGAGGGCTCGCGCGGCGAGGGCGGCTACCTCACCAATTCCGAGGGCGAGCGCTTCATGGAGCGCTATGCCCCCTCGGCCAAGGACCTCGCCTCGCGCGACGTCGTCTCGCGCTCGATGACCGTCGAGATCCGCGAGGGCCGCGGCGTCGGCAAGAACAAGGACCACATCTTCCTGCACCTCGACCACCTCGACCCGAAGATCCTCCACGAGCGCCTGCCCGGCATCTCCGAGAGCGCCAAGATCTTCGCCGGCGTCGACGTGACCAAGGAGCCGATCCCGGTCATCCCGACGGTCCACTACAACATGGGCGGCATCCCGACGAACTATCACGGCGAGGTGCTGACCAAGAAGAACGGCAACGCCGACACCATCGTCCCCGGCCTGATGGCCATCGGCGAGGCGGCCTGCGTCTCCGTCCACGGCGCCAACCGCCTCGGCTCCAACTCGCTGATCGACCTCGTGGTCTTCGGCCGCGCCGCCGGCCTGCGCGCCGCCGAGACGGTCACCCCGGGCGAGAAGCACGAGGACCTGCCGGCGAATGCCTCCGAGATGGCGCTGTCCCGCCTCGACGCTTTCCGTCACGCCTCGGGCACGACGGCGACCGCCGAGCTGCGCAACAGCATGCAGCGCGTGATGCAGTCGAACTGCGCCGTGTTCCGCACCGGCGAGGTGCTGGAGGAGGGCCGCAAGCTCATCGCCGACGTCTGGGGCGGCGCGTCCGACATCAAGACCACCGATCGCTCGCTGATCTGGAACTCGGACCTGATCGAGACGCTGGAATTCGACAACCTCATCGCCCAGGCCGTGGTCACCATGGAATCGGCGGCGAACCGCAAGGAAAGCCGCGGCGCCCACGCCCGCGAAGATTTCCCCGACCGCAACGACAAGGACTGGATGAAGCACACCCTGGCCTTCGCCGACGATGCGAAGAAGCAGGTGACGCTCGACGACCGTCCGGTCCACACCTACACGATGACCAACGAGATCCAGTACATCGAGCCCAAGGCCCGCGTGTACTGACGGGCCTGCCGCGGCTCGTGCCGCGCCCCGGTCCGATCAGAGGTGAAGGAGGTCGACCGCCGGTCGGCCTCCTTGTCGTTCGTGGCGCGCCTCACGCCTGACGCATGGCCGTCGCCCGGGTCGGCGACCAGGCGCCGAACGCGCCCCGCGCCGCCATCAGGGCGAGCTGCGCCCTGTAGATCGGCCGGATGAGGCTGCGCCTGACCTTCTCGACGCCGCCCAGCCTCCGGCTGATGGTGGAGCCACCGAAGAAGCCGCCGCCGTTGACCACCACCGGACGCCCCAGGTGATGGATCGGCACGCCCGTCTTCCAGGTCATCTGGATGAAGCTGTCGACCGGCCGGTCGAACCGGTCGCTGGCACGCAGCAGCGCCAGGGCCGCCTCCGCCGTCACCACCTGGCCGACCATCTCCAGCTGCGGCAGGATCCGGCGGCCGAGGAAGGGCGCGCCGTGCTGGGGCGGATTGTGGCTGTGCAGCTGGACGAAGGACCAGCCCGTCTCGTCCTCCATCAGCCGCATGAGGTCCGCCGCGAAGGTCGCCGCGGGCACCGCGTCGTCCTCGAGGATGATCGCCCGGCACGCGCCGCTCTCGACGACGGCCCGCCAGGCGGCCCGGTGGCTGAGGAAGCAGGCGATCTCCGCCTCGTTGAGGCCGAAGGGATAACGCGGGCGGTGCAGCTCGGCGACGTGCCGCGCGCGTTGACGGGCGGTGAGCGTCCTGCCGTCCACCGCGTCGAGGATCGCCGTCGGCACCGGCAGGCTTTCGGCGAGCCGCGCGGCATGGGCACGCCGGTCCGTGAGACGCGGCAGGGAGATGACGAACGCGCGGGTCGTCTGCGTCCAATGGGCCATGATGGTCGACCTCCTGATGACGGGAGGTGGTCTGGTGCCAGCGGCGCGGGCCCATTCTGCGGCCTGATTGGGGAACGAAAGCCCCGGATTGCGGCATGGCGGTTTCCGTTCGTGTCGGATCCGGCGCCGGTGATCTCTTGCCAGCCGCCAGCCAGCGCGCAATAGGACGGGTGCCCCGGCGCCGTCAGGCGGACACAGTCCTGCGGTGCACTCTCCCCGTCATCGTCGGGATCCTCACATGCGACGTCTGCTGCGCCCCTTCCTCGTCATCGCGGCTCTCGTCATCCTCGTCGAGACCTGGCTGTGGGAGCGGCTGGGTCCGCTCATCGCCCGGCTCGTGGAGCTGCTGCCCTTCAGGGCGCTGAAGCAGGCGATCCACGACGGCATCGAGCGCCTGCCGCCCTATGCGACCCTTCTCGTCTTCGCCGTGCCGGCCGGCCTCCTGTTCCCCTTCAAGCTCGCCGCCCTCGGCCTCATCGCCTCCGGGCATTTCGTGCTCGGCGCCGGGGTTCTGCTGCTCGCCAAGGTGGTCGGGGTCGGCATCACCGCCTTCCTCTTCGAGACCTGCAAGCCCAAGCTCATGCAGATCCCGCTCTTCGTCCGGCTCTATGGTCTGTGGACCCGCTGGCTCGCCTGGGCGCACGGCCATATCGACCCGATCAAGCGACGCATCCTCACGCATCTGCGCATCCTGCGCGGCGGCCGGGCCGGGCGCTCGCTACGCCTGCTGATGCGCTTCCGCCGTGCCCGGCGCGAGCGGGCGGCACTTCGTCCGGTGGGCGGCTGAGGCCTCACGCCCTGGGGTGCGTGCTCTCGTAGACGCGCAGCAGGGCGGCGGTGTCGACCTCGGTGTAGATCTGCGTCGTCGACAGCGAGGCGTGGCCGAGCAACTCCTGGATCGACCTGAGGTCGCCGCCCCGCCCCAGCAGGTGGGTGGCGAAGGAATGGCGCAGCGCATGGGGCGTCGCCGTCTCCGGCAGGCCGAGCGCGCCACGCAGGCGCTCCATGGCGAGCTGGATGATGCGCGGCGACAGCGGCCCGCCCTTCACCCCGACGAAGAGGGCGTCCTCGGCGTCGAGGGTCCAGGGGCAGAGCCGGCGGTAGTCGCCGATCGCCCGGGCGACCGTGCGGATCACCGGCACCTGACGCACCTTGCCGCCCTTGCCGAGCACCGTGATCTGGCCGTCGCCGTCCGGCGGCGGGGCGTCCTTCTGCTTCAGGCCCAGGGCCTCGGAAATGCGGAGCCCCGAGCCGTAGAGCAGGGCGAGCACCGCCGCGTCGCGGGCGATCACCCAGTCGGCGGCGTCGTCATGGGCCCGTGCATCCACGGAGGACACCGCCCGCGCGGCGGTGATGGCGAGCGGCCGCGGCAGGCGCTTGCCCGCTTTCGGGGTGCGCACGGCGGCGAAGGCCGCCATCCGGCCGCGGCCCTCGCGTTCGAGGAAGCGGGCGAAGGAGCGCACGGCCGCCAGCGCCCGGCCGATGGAGCGGGGATCGAGGCCGTCGCCCCGCCGCCGCGCCATGAAGGCCCGGACGTCGCGCGGCTGCAGCCCGTCCATCGCCCCGAGGCTCACCGCCCCGCCGAGATGCTCCGCCATGAAGGCGAGGAAGCCGCGGACGTCGCGGCCATAGGCCTCGAGCGTCTTCGGCGACAGGCCGCGCTCGGCGGACAGGTGCAGGAGCCATTGGCCGAGCGCGGCGGCCGTGTCGTCGGCCGCGCCGGGAATGAGGAGGTTTGCGGACATGTCGGGACGCGTCATGGACGGAGCGTGCCACGCCGCGGGTTCATGCGGGGTGAATGGGGGGAAGCGCTGGGCCTCGGCATGCCGTCTGGGCGTGCCGGCTACGCCCGCATCCGCCGTCATCCCCGGCCGAGCGCAGCGAGGGGAAGGGTCCAGGCGCCGCTACACTTGCCCGTTGGGATTGTCCGGAGTGTCGCTCCGATGGCCGGGGCGCGCCCGTACACTCCTGGACCGCCTTCCCTCGGCCCCAAAGCATCGGGCGAACGCGAGGTGCGTTCGCATCTCGCTTTGGGCCTCGCCGGGGGTGACGGGGTAGCGGGCTTGCCAGAGGTGGAAAATGCCTGTGGCGAAGGGCGCCCCCTTCACCTCTCCCCGGCGGGGAGAGGTCGGCGAGCGCAGCGAGGCGG
>LNFM01021266.1_pt1 | contig 11376 bp, 8 predicted proteins | sample 596031 | NCBI WGS metagenome assembly LNFM01 (sample SAMN04254537, study PRJNA301005) | activated carbon metagenome | isolation source: dual media filters at the Ann Arbor, Michigan drinking water treatment plant | place: USA: Ann Arbor | reverse complement strand
CTGAACGTGCTGCGCAACGGGGGAGCGCAATTCGAGAACGGCACCCGCAACCAGGTTCCGCTGGGTTGGCAGGAGGACCGGCCCGCCGGCTTCCAGGCCAATTCTACCCGTAGTGACGGGCGCTTTCCTTTGAGTGTTCCCGATTCCCTGGACAGCGGTCAGAGTCACGATTGGGTGCAGCGCCGGCCGGCCGCCGGCGCCGGTGGCCGCTACCTGATGAAAGGCTCCGCTCACAGCGACCTGGAGACCAACTTCAAACTGCGAGGAGTGGTGCGAGACTTTGCGGCAGGGCTCTCGGAACAAAGCGCCCAGACGGCTCTGCCGGCCGACACCTGGACGGAGCTCTCGGGTCGCCTGGATCTGCCCGGCGATGCCCAGACTTCGCGCACCATGCCGGTGCTGCATCAGTTTCGCGCCGGTATTGAGAAACCGGCCTCGGGCACGGCCACGGCCGCGCTTGACGAGCTGGCGGTGCTGGCTCTGTCGCAGCTGACCCAGTATGAAGGCGAATACGCGGCCGGCAGCATCGGCCCGGACGGCGCCCGCATGCGAGTTTTGCGCGACCGCTTCGGACGCACCCGGAGAATCGTTGATCCCATCGGTCGCACCGTCGATTTTGTTTACGATGCCCGGGACCGCATTGTTTCGGTGATGGATTCCCAGGGGCTTTCTCTCGGCTACGAGTGGGATTTTCTGGGCAATTTGACCCGCTTCAGCGACAGCCGCAGCCAGGACACGCTGTTCGAATACGACGATTTGAATCGGGTGGTGAAGATCACCCAGCCGGACACCGACCAATTGGAAACCTTTGCCTATACGCCGGCCGGCGATTTGCAGAGCTATGTCAATTGCCGCGGGCAGGAGCGACAGTTTTTCTACGACGATGCCCATCGGCTGATTCGGATCGACTATTTGCTCGATCCGGATCCGGCTGAGTCGGTGCTGATGGAATACGATGCCAACGGCAACCTGACCCGCCTATCCGAGCGCAACGGTGACCATCTTACGATGTCGTATGATCCCCTCAATCGGCTGCGCACCACGGGTCGCGCTTCTAGTGAGGGTCCCAGCTGGGGGCTGGTGAACCAGTTTGACAGTCGCGGCAACCGGACGGCTCTGCTCAGTGGCCTGGAAGAGAGCGAATATGGACAAGCCCGGTTCGGAGCGAACCGGTATGGCGGCGCGGGAGACCTCAGCCACATCTTCAGCGCCGAATACAATGCGCTCAACCAGATGGAGTCGCTGACCGACTCGGCCGACAACACCACCGAGTTCGCCTTCGACGTAGATGGCCGGCTGGCCGAGGTCAACCACCCGGTGGAAGGGCTGCAGACCCGCTACCGCTACGATCTGGTGGGCAAGTTGCTCGAGTCTCGTGTGGCCCTGGATGAGGGCGAGCTCTGGAAGCTGAACTACGGCTACAACCTGGCCGGGGAACGGCTCTCCCAGCACTCGGTCTGGGCCGACGGCGGCAACGCCTTTGAGTATCGATTGGACGACAGCGGACGTCTGATTCGGGAGTCCATCAACCGCTTTGTCTGCGATGGAGTGGAAGACTTTGCCGCTGGTGAAGTCGCCGGAACGGCCTTTGGCCTGGACGGAAAGCTACGGTTGCTGGCCCGCGATGATGACTTCGCGGCCACCTACCTGGATCTGCAACGCTGGGAAATCGCCATCTCCGAGCCGGTGGCCACCTCGGTGCAGATGGTGCAGAACGACGGCCTGCGCTGGCGCACCTCGGTGGGCGAGACCCTGCGCAACGGCCGCGTCCTGCCCGCCGGCACGCCCATGGATTCTTCCAACGTGGCCAGCGACTACCCGCACATCGCCGATGGCGGCCAGGTCGCGGACACGGTGGGCTGGTTCGAAGGCCGCATGCTGCTGCGCCATAGGATGCCCCTGACCGGCGCCTTCGACCTGCAGATCTCGCTGGCGGACTTCGACGTGTTTGGCGCATCCATCGGCCTGGGTGTGACTCGCGACCGGTTCGAGACGGCGGCTGGCGCCAACCGTTTTCCCACTGATTTCGGTGGAGTGGTGGATGCCAATGGCTGCGATATCGTCGTGGAGAAGGATGGCGACTACCTGGCTCGCTTCAACGACGAAGAACTGGAGGAAGTGACCGTCACGAGGCTGCGCTTGAAGCGGTTCCTGGACGGCAGCGACTGGAAGCTGCAGGCCTACTACCACGACGGGGACGACTGGGTTACCGACGTTGCCTGGATGGGGGTTGTGGATGACCAGGAGCTGTATGCGTATCTGCACCTGTCCGGGAAAGTCGGCTACCTGCGGTGGTCTGATTTTCTGGATACCGTGGGTGACCCGTATCCCACTGCGGGCGAGTATGAATCGAGAACCTACGATGCGGGACGGTCTGTGGACTGGACGCGGACCGCCTGGAACGAGGTCTGCCCGGCGGGGACGGATGTGTCTTTCCAGGTGGCCGTGTCTGAGGACGCGGACGGGCCGTGGAGCTACGGCTCTGCCCTGACCACGGCCGCCGGCACGACGATTACCAGCACGACCGGGCGCTACGCCAGGTTCAAGGTCTCGATGACCTCGGACGGCAGCGACACGCCCGTGGTGAACGACGTGCAGCTGACGCACGACGGAACCAGCGGCTCCCGCGTGACCCGCTGGACTTACGACCAGGCCGGGAATATCACGGAGCAGGCCAGGGTAACCGACGCCGGCACGGAGACGGACATCCGGTCCTATAATTCGCTGAACCAAATCGAGACCAGTTCTGGCGGGTGGTCCTACGACTTCGACCTCGACGGAAACCTGACCGGCAAGAACAACGGCACCGCCGAGGACTGCGAAAAATGGGAACTGGCTTGGGATGAGCGAGCCAGACTAACGCAGGTGAAGAAGGGGGTTTATGACGCCACGCCAGCGCTGGTGAATGAGTTCACGGTCGATTACCAGTACGATGAAATGGGACGCGTGCTGCGGCGCGACGACGGCACGTATGTGACCACTTATTGCTGGGACCAGTGGGACTTGTTTAGGGAAATCACTGGAGAATCGGTTACTGACTACCTGGTTCCAGGACTCGGCATTCAGAGCTTTCTGCGTGACGGCAATTTGTATACGCTCCACATCGACGGTCTGGGGTCCGTCAGAGCAGTAACCGACTCTGCCGGGGCCTTGGTGGCGAGCATAGAGTTCGATGCCTGGGGTAAGACGTTAGCGGGCCCAGTAGACTTAGTTCCTGGTGGGTTGCCGACGGGCTTTATAGGTGGCCTTGGTGTACGCAAAGATTCGCTGACGGGTCTGATATGGATGAGACGCCGTTGGTATGACTCCTCACAAGGACGATTCGTGTCCAGGGATCCGATTGGCCTGGACGGTGGGCAAAATTTATACGCTTATGCCAACGATTGTCCCAGTTGCTACAGCGACCCGATGGGTCTGCAGCCAGGATGCGGCATGAATGACGACGAGAAGAGTCTACTTAGGGCCCTGAAAAGCGGAAAGCCCTTCTTCATGTCAGGCGACACTCATTACGACTACATTCCTCAGCAAAACTATGTTCACATCTACAGTCGACAAGAATACGCTGCGGTCGTTGAAAGGCAGAGAGCGCAAGCGGAGCGTGAAAGGATAGTCTTCAGTGGGCTTGCTGGTCAACAGTTGATATTAAATGTTGGGGGAGCCTTCACTCCGGGTCCGGCAACCAACGCTCCGCGGCTGTACAGAGAGGCAGGTTGGGCAACCGGTTTGCCAGTGCTGCTGAAGCCATTCAGTCCATCACAAACTGCTCGATACAAAGAGTTAGGCCGCATAAACGGGATCCCCACAGAGATGGAGCCTTTGCAGTATGTGAACCCAAGAAGTCCGAGAACCTATGGGGCGATGTTCCCTGAAAAGGGCGGGGGGGTTAAAAATGCTCCCAATGGAAGACCTATTGTGGCGCTGACGAAGTTGGGCACTAAATCGGAAAGAACTGCCACTGCTACGATGGCCCATGAATGTGTGCACATCGAGGATGCTCAGGCAGGAAGAGATCCGCGAAGTCCAGCAAGTGAGCGCAGAGCAGGGCTCTGGGACTGGTTTACCTGGTTTACCTTCCGGAGTAAGTAAATGGAGGAAGTTAGATGGATGAGTTTGCTCTAGACAATGTGGTCGTCCAAGCACGAAAGCTGATGGATTATTGCAAAAAAGGCGGTCACAAAATGTTCCCAATTGAGATTCGTATGAATAGTGACGGTGCTTACGAAATCCAGAGCAATCATAGACATCGTGGGGACACGATTACCTTCCATCTGTCTTCCGCTGGGGAGTATATGAACTTTAGCATGGCGGGGAACATCGAAGCTCTTGAGTGACTGAAATGTCGTAAGATCCCACAATTACCTCCCCGGTCAAGATGGCGGGCCGCCAAGCCCGCCATCTTTTGGCTTTGGACGCGAAGCTGACCGCCTGGACCATTGGGACGGCTGGCACCTATTTCGGGAGACGACCGGGGAGTCTGTAACGGAGTATCTAGCAATAGATTCTGTAGTTCAGTCTTTCCTGCTTCCTGCACGGTGCCAATGCCCGGCTGACTCCGGAACAAGCAGTGGCGCAGGCGCGCGGTTTTGTCCAAAACCCGGCTTCGCCGCCCTTCGGGGCGCGCCCCCAGGAACAAAGCGGTCCGTACCCCCGGGGGAAGAGAATGGGTGGGGGTGCTGGCTGCGAGTGCCGTGGCCAAGCGCCGCGCCAAAGGATTGGCGCAGCGCTTGGAATCCAGCGGATCCCAGGGTGGGCCTTCGGCCCACGAGAGAAGCCAGGCCGGTATTCCGCCCGGTGGGCGGTTGTCGGCTATTTTGGGCGACGCCCAAAATGGCCAACCAAAAGGGGGCATCATCCGGGTTGAGGGCTGGCCGCGATGGCTGCCAGTGTGGTATCCTAAAAACGGAGAAGGCGGCCAAGTCTCGCGAGGACCTGACCGCCCCGTTAGTCTAGGTTACTTCTTCAGCAAAACGCTGGCGAAGATGGCCAAAACCAACACAATTACTGAAAAAGCCAGTAAAAGCTCCATATGTCTCACCTCCTTTCTAGAGTAGGGTGAGACACCAGAAGGCCCTGTGTTCCAGCACAGGGCCTTCGGCTTTCAGGCGCTCCCGCCTGAAAATTGACCTCCGATGGCTAGCCGGCTTTGCTCATCATCTTGCGGAGCTGGTGGCGCGTGAGCATGCCGGACAGAACCGTCTTCAGCGCATCCACCTCGTTGGGTTCGAGAATGGGAATCTGACTGAGCAGCTCCACCAGTTCCGGGTCCTGGATTCTGGAGACGCCGGCACCGCCGCCTTCGGTGAGAAGATCGTCCACGGTGACTTCCAGCGCGTCGGCGATCTTCTGAATGGTCTTGGCGCGGGGAAACACTTTGCCGTTCTCCCAGCGTGCCACCATCGAGTGGTCCACCTGAATGAAATCGCCCAGATCGCGCTGCGTCCACTGGCGTAGCTTGCGGAAACGAAGAATGTTTTTGCCAAGGTTGGCGTTGATAGCATCATCCATCCCTGGAGTATAAGTCAAAGAATCACCGCCTCTCGGAAGGAGTTGACTTATAATACACCAAAAAGGCAAGATAAGATCACCTTTGACGCACCCCCTGGTGTAACGCCTCAGAAAGGATCTTCTCCGAATGACTCCCTTGCCTTTAGACGGCGACTCTCCCCGCGAAGCCGCTGACCGTCTTTTTGATCTCTGCGACGAGCTGGAGCGCCGCCAGGTGCCCGCCGACCAGGTGGAGGAGCTGCGCGCTCTTTGTGCACGCTTTCAGCATCATATGGCTGGCCAGTACGCGTTCTGGGAGCGGCTGGAAGACTACGCGCGGAGGCAGAAATTGTGTTGGTAGATCTTTCGTTGACGCAGGCCCGTGTGCGACTGCAAGAGCTGCTGACCGACCTGGTGGCCCAGCCTGAAATGGCCGACCTGGCCAAGGAGCTGGAGCAGACCTTTTCTGTCCTGCGTAATTACTCTTACTTCGCGGACTACCAGCACCGAGAACTGGCGCAACTATGCCAGGAAATGGAGCGGCTGTGACGCCCACCCAGGACCGCTTGGAGATCGAGGAACTGAAGGCCAGCGTGGACCTGGCCGCCGTCATCGAGAGCTACGGCATTCCTTTGCGTTCGAGCGGCAAAAGCAAGGTGGGTTGCTGCCCCTTTCATGACGATGACAAGCCGTCGTTGTCCGTGACCGGCGGTTTGTTTCAGTGTTTTGGATGCCAGGCTGCGGGCGATGTGCTGAGCTTTCTTCAGTTGAAAGAAAAAGTGGATTTTCCGGCTGCTGTGCGGTTGCTGAAGACCTGGAGCGGCCAGCCCGACACCAACGAGCGCGAGAACCGCGCGCAACGAGCCGAGGTGATGGAGCGCATGGCCAACCTCTACCACCAGGCCTTTTGGGAGTCCGCCCCGGCCAGGGACTACCTGAGCGCCCGTGGCTTGGACGACCGCGACACCTGGCAAGCTTTTCGGATTGGCTACTGTGATGGCTCCCTCGCGAAAAAATTCGGCGGCGGCCCGACCGGCGAGCTGCTCCAGGAGCTGGGCTTTTTGAACGAAGACGGGAAAGAGCATTTCCGGGGGTGCCTGGTGGTGCCGTTGATGCACCCGGACCGCGGCGTGGTGGGCTTTTATGGGCGTCGCCTGGCCGGCGACGCCGGCCGCCACGTCTACCTGCCCGGCCCGCGCCAGGGCGTCTTGAATTGGAGCTGCTTCAAGACGAGTTCGCGCATCTTTGTGACGGAGGGGCCGCTGGATGCCCTCTCGCTTTGGCAGGCGGGGATTCGGGAAGTGACCTGCCTGCACGGGCTGTCCGGCATCTCTGCCGACTTCAAAGACCTCTTAAAACGCCACAGGACCCAGGAGGTGGTTTTGTGCTTGGACGGGGACAAGGCCGGCCACGAAGCCTCACCGCGGCTTCAGGAAGCTTTCTCGGGACTTGGCCTGGCGGCGACGGCGCGAAGATTGCCCGACGGAAAAGACCCGAACGCCATGCTCCAGGAGCTGGGCGTTTCTAAAATGGCGCAGTGGTTCGCCGACGCAGAAAAACCGGCGGAACCTCACGAAGCCCAGTATGAAACAGACCCGCACGGGTTCACGATGCAGTTCGGTGAGGTCCGTTATGAAGTGCGGATGATACCGCCGTTTTCTTCCCGGCTGCGCATCCGACTCTGCGGGCAGCGTGGCGACCTGGAATACCTCGACAAACTGGACCTCTACGTGCAGCGCGCCCGTCAGCAGGCCGGGCGAGAAATCGCCAGAGCCCTGAAGCTGCAACGGTTCGAAGCCGACGGCCATCTGAAACAGATTCGTGAGCAGGCAGAAAACTGGGTAGGCAGGCGCCACCAGGCCGGACCCGACGACAAGAAAACGGCGCCGCAGATGACCGAGAGCGAGCGCCTGGAGGCCCTGGCTTTTTTGAGAGACCCTGGTCTGGTGCGGATTGTCCTGAAAGATCTGGAAGATCTGGGCTACGTAGGGGAAGAGGACGGCAAGCTGCTGGCCTATTTCATCGGGATCTCTCGTAAGCTGTCCAAGCCTTTGTCCGGAATCATCTTTGCGCAGAGTGGCTGCGGAAAGTCCAGTCTGGCGGATCTGATCGAGTATCTGACGCCGGAAGACGAGGTTCTGCACTTCACGAGACTGACCAGCCAGGCGCTCTATTACTTTCCCACCGCGTTGAGCCATAAGTTTATCCTGGTGGAGGAGCGGGTGGGCGCAGAATCGGCGGACTATTCGATTCGGGCGCTGCAGACGCAGCACAAACTGGTGCAGGCCGTGCCGATCAAAGACCCGATGACCGGCCAGTTTAAGACGCAAATCCTGGAGGTGGAAGGGCCCATCGCCTACCTGGAAACCACGACCAGCACGAAGACCAACCACGAGAACGCCACGCGCTCTTTTGAAATCTATCTGGACGAAAGCGAGGAGCAAACACAAAGAATCCAGGAGGCGCAACGGCGGGCACGCCTGCCCGTGAACTACAACCGCGAGCTGCGGCGCCAGGCCATTCAGCGCCGCCACCACCAGGCGCAAAAGCTGCTGGAGCCAGTCCAGGTTGGAATCCCCTACGCCGAGCTGCTGAGCTTCCCCAACCACAGATTGCGCACCCGGCGCGACCACGAGCGCTTTCTGTGCCTGATTGAGGCGTCTGCGTTCTTGCACCAGCACCAGCGGGAGCGCGGGGTCACCGAAGACGGAACGACTTACGTGCTGGCGTCCGAGGACGACTACGCGCTGGCCTACACTTTAGCGAAGGAAGTGCTGGCCAGTTCGCTGCACGAGCTGAATTACGCGTCGCGCGAGCTGTGGCAGCGGCTGCAGCAGTGGACGGGCGAGATGGCCAGTGACAACAACAACGCAAAAGACTTCAGCTTTTCGCGTCGAGACCTGCGAGACGCCCTGGGGGTGGAGGACCACCGCCTGCGCGACGGTCTGGCCGACCTGGTGGAGATGGAGTATTTGGAGACCGTATCCGGCGGCAACGGCAAGCAATATCGTTACCGCCTGCTGGTTCACAACTCCCGCGGCGTGCGCCTACCGCTGCTGACCCCCGCCGAATTGGCCCAGAAATTAGCCAGCTCCACCGGCTGAAATCCCCATCGCGAAAGAAACCTTGCGGACCTTGCGGGCGGGGGTTGGCAAGGTGCAAACCCTGATGGGCATTGGCGGAAACACGTCTTCCGCTCCGACCTTGCGAGCTTGCGGAAAAAAGGACTGGTGTTTTGTACGCGATCCCGACTCTGGCCTGATGGCACCTGGCCCAAGTAGCCCAAAAACAGCCAACTCTTACTCTGGTCTCATTTTTTCTTCAATCGACCCAAACAACTGAAAAGGACCCTCAACTAAGGAGAGATCTTCTCTTCTTGGGTAGCGGGCGTTACGTGAAAGGGGAACCAAGATGAAACAAGACCTGGATGTGCGCTTCTGGCAGGCGCGCTTTTACGACTACATGAAACTGGTGCGCGGCTGGACCGAGCGAACCATCGAAGGCTATCGCTCTGAACTGAAGCCTTTTCTCGGCTTCCTGGAACGCCAGGGAGTGACCCAGATCGGACGGCTGACAAGAGCCCACCTGGAGGGCTATCGCCTGGAGTTGTCCCAGCTGCAAAGCCGCGGAAAACCGCTGACCGGAGCCACCCAGCAGCGGCGACTTTGCGCCATTAAGCAGTTCGCCAAGTTTCTCTACCGAGAAAACTACCTGCTATTGGATCTGGGCGCGGGTTTTGAGATTCCTTTTGCATCCCAGGCCCTGCCGCGCATCATCCTGAGCGAAGTGGAAGTGGTCCGGTTGCTGGAGTTTCCAGACACCCAGGAGCCGACCGGCCTTCGGGATCGGGCCTTGCTGGAGCTGCTCTACGGCACGGCGATCCGCAACAGCGAGCTTTGCCAGCTGCTGATCTCGCAAGTGGACCTGGGCCAGGGAATGCTGCACATTGAGCGCGGCAAAGGCGGCAAGAGCCGGGTTGTGCCGCTGGGTGAAGAAGCCCAGGCCTGGCTGGAAGAATACCTCCAGAAGGCGCGCCCGTTGTGGCTGGATTCTCCGCATCAAAAGCGGGTCTTTCTGAGCGGCCGCGGCCGTTACCTGACGCGCCAGTGGTTGGCCCTCCGAGTTCGGACCTTGGGGGAGCGGGCAGGATTGGCCAAGGTGGCCACGCCCCACGGGTTGAGACATAGCTGCGCCACCCACATGCTCCGTCGCGGCGCTGGGATTCGTCACCTTCAGACGCTGCTTGGCCACGCCTACTTGAACACGACCCAGATTTACACGCGTGTGGAGGTTTCTGACCTGGCCAAGGTGGTGCGCAAATTTCATCCCCGGGAGGCACCGTGAGTTTCGAAGAGCTGATGCAAGCATTTTGCGACCACCTGCGCAGCCTGCGCCGCTCCCCTAGCACAGTGGCCAACTACAGCGCGACGGCCCGTGACTTCACGCGCCACTGCCGGGAAACCGGCTACCAGACCCCCCACGAAGTTCCCGAGAACAGCCTGGGCACTTACGTGGAAGATCTTGAGCAACGCCAATTTTCCCGGTTAAGCATCTACTCCCGGCACCGAATGATCCGCACATGGTTTTCTTGGGCCCACCTGCGCGGCCATTTGCTGCTGGACCGACTGCGCGAGGTTCATTACAAGCATCCCCCTTGTGGCCCCCGACGGGTTCCGAGTGAGCAACAAGTGGCGGATTTTATCGACATGCCCACGCCGCATATTTGTGCTCGCCGGGATCGCTGCCTGGTGGACTTTCTCTACGGCACCGGACTGCGCATTGGCGAGTGCCTCGGCCTCGACTTGGCCGACCTGGACTTGGAGCGCTGCCAGGTGACCGTGCGAAATAGCAAGACAAAAAAGACCCGCGTCGTCCCGTTTGGAGAAAGTGTCCAGAGATTGATGCTGGATTATCTGGAAAATGTCCGCCCTCGTTTTTGCGCTAAAAGCGGCCACGATCAGGCACTTTGGCTCACCAAGCGGTGCTGTCGGCACACCCCGCTCGGCGCCGAAGAAATGATGAGAAACCGCAGCAAGCAGATGGGATACTCCATAACCCCTCATTCACTTCGACACGCTTATGCGACCCATATGCTGTTGCGCGGCGCCTCTCTGGTCTCCCTCTCGGCTCTTTTGGGACACGTTTATATCGGAAGCACCCAGCGCTATACGCACCTGGTCCCCACCGACTTGAAACAGGAGATGCTGGCCACCCACCCGCGCGGGGTCCGCAAAAAACGGAAGGGCAAAAAAAAGCGCTGATCCTCGGAAATGTGAGATCGCCCCCAACACCTGTCCGGCAAGGTGGGCTACCTGCGGTGGTCCGATTTTCTGGACACCGTGGGCGACCCGTTTCCCACCACGGGTGAATACGAATCCAGAACCTACGATGCCGGGCGGTCCGTGGACTGGACGCGGATTTCCTGGAACGAGGTCTGTCCTGCCGGGACGGACGCCAGTTTCCAGGTGGCCGTGTCTGAGGACGCGGACGGCCCGTGGAGCTATGGTTCGGCGCTAACGACCGCGGCGGGCACTACTATCACCAGCACAACGGGGCGTTACGCAAAATTCAAGGTGGCGATGACCTCGGACGGCGCCGACACGCCGGTGGTGAACGATGTGCAGCTGAGCCACGATGGGACTTCCGGCTCCAGAGTGACCCGCTGGACTTACGACCAGGCCGGAAACATCACCCAGCAGGCGCGGGTGACCGATGGCGGCACCGAGACGGACGTCCGGACCTACAATTCGTTGAACCAACTGACCACCAGTTCTGGCGGCTGGGTCTATAGCTACGACCTAGACGGGAACATGATCGGCAAGAATAACGGCACCGCTGAGGACTGTGAAAAGTGGGAGCTGGCGTGGGATGATCGAGCCAGGTTAAGGCAGG
>LNFM01012185.1_pt1 | contig 11376 bp, 11 predicted proteins | sample 596031 | NCBI WGS metagenome assembly LNFM01 (sample SAMN04254537, study PRJNA301005) | activated carbon metagenome | isolation source: dual media filters at the Ann Arbor, Michigan drinking water treatment plant | place: USA: Ann Arbor | reverse complement strand
TGCTTGCGTGCGTACTGCTTCACGGCGCCGGCGGCGCGGCGGTCGGAATTGCCCTCGCGCAGCACCGGATTGACGGCGCTGCCGAGCACCTTGCTGTAGCGGGCGCGGATTTCCTTGTCCGCCGGCGTCGCGTCGCTGTCGGGATAGTTCGGGATATCGTAACCCTTGCCCTGCAGCTCCTTGATCGCAGCCTTGAGCTGCGGGATCGAGGCGGAGATGTTGGGCAGCTTGATGATGTTGGCCTCTGGCTTCATCGCAAGCTTGCCGAGTTCGGCGAGCTCGTCGTCGATCTTCTGCTCCGGCTTCAGTCTGTCGGGGAAGTTGGCGAGGATGCGGCCGGTCAGCGAAATGTCCTTCAGCTTCATCTTCACGCCGGCCGTTCCGACGAAGGCCTCGACGATCGGCAGCAGGGAAAACGTCGCAAGCCCAGGCGCTTCATCGACCTTCGTCCAGACGATTTCGAGATCTGACATACCCGCATCTCCGTACGCCGCTTTGGTTTCGGCTGAGTTGATCTATGGCTGATTATGGCCCGTCTTGTTGCATTACCGTGAGGGTAAAGGCAATCAGACCCGATCGAGCGTCTTTTCGGACCCCAAGGCCCGCGGCATTGCCGCAATTGTCGGCAACAGATCTTCGAGGTCGCTGATGAAGGCGACATGGTCGAGGTGGGTCCGTTCGGCGAAACCGCCCTCCACGACGCCCCGCAGGAGGGCCGCCAGGGGCTGCCAATAGCCTCCCTGGTCGACGATTACGATCGGCTTGCTGTGCAACCCCAGGGTCCGCCAGGACAGGACCTCGAAAAACTCTTCCAGGGTGCCGATGCCACCGGGCAGGACGACAAAGGCGTCGGAACGCTCGAACATCTGCAGCTTGCGCTCGTGCATCGTTTCCACGACCACGGTCTCGGAGAGCGCGGGATGGCCGGCTTCGCGCTGCAGCAGGAAGTTGGGGATGACACCGACGACGTTGGCTCCGCCCGAGAGGGCGGCATTGGCCACCAACCCCATCAAGCCGACGCCGCCGCCACCGTAGACCAGCGTTATGCCCTCGCGGGCCAGCAAGCCCCCCAGTCGGACGGCGACGTCGCGCGCGGCCGGGTCGGCGCCGAAGCGGGCGCCACAGAAAACACAGAGGGAGGCAGGCCTGGGGGAGGATACGGGGGCGGACAAGGGGGCTTCTTTTTTCAGTCGATCCGATGTCTTTCCGGACCGGGGTGACATGGTATCATTTCACGCAGAGGGGTCGCGACGCCAGGATCGGTCGGTCGTCGCACCGTTGGGAGGGTGATGTCACGTACTGTTTTTTGGCTTGTCGGGGGCGGCGCGGTTGTCATCGCTGTCGCCCTTGCCGTTGCATGGCGTGGCAAGCTGACCGAGCAGGCTGTCATCGACCTGGCGACCAAGCCGGCGGCCGTCGCGCCGCCTGTCCAGGCACCGGCCCCGCCGCCCTCGGCTGAGCGCCCGCCAGCGCCTTCTCCGGCGCCGCCGGAAGCCGTCATCGTGCCAAGTTTCGATGTCGCCCGCATCGGCCCTGACGGGCGCGCGGTCGTGGCCGGTCGGGCAGCCCCCGGGGCCAAGGTCGTGCTGCTCGACGGCGGCAAGGAGATCGCCAGCGGCGTGGCGGATGCCCGGGGCGAATGGGTGATCATCGTCCAGGACCCGTCGCTGACGCCCGGGCAGCACGAACTCAGGGTGATCCAGCATGTCGAGGGTCGCGCTCCGGTGACGTCTGATCAGATCGTGGTCGCGGTCGTCCCGCAGCCGCCGCCCGCGACGGCATCCGGCACCGCACCGGCCGCCAAGGAAGAGACGCTGGTGATGATTTCGCCGCCCAGCGGTCCCGCCATGCTGGTCCAGCCGCCGTCGGCGGCGGGCGTGCCGCGGTCGGGTGACCTCGTCATCTCGACGGTCGACTATGACGATCGCGGCCATGCCACGATCTCCGGGCAGGCCGCGCCGGGCACGACGGTGCGGGCCTATGTCGATGACAAGATCGTGGCCGAAGGAGTTGCCGGAGCGGACGGCCGCTGGCGGCTCACGCCGGCCAATCCCATCGAGCAGGGCAAGCATACGCTGCGGATCGACCGGATTGCGCCGGACGGCAAGCCCGTCGCCCGTCTCGAGTTGCCGTTCGAGCGGGTGGCCGTGCCGCCGGCTGCCGGCGGTGACCGCAAGCGGCTGTACGTGGTGCGAGGCGACAATCTCTGGAACATCGCGCGCGCCCACTACGGCGAGGGCTGGCACCACACAAAGATATTCAATGCCAACAAAGAGCAGATCCGCGATCCCGATCTGATATACCCGGGCCAAGTTTTTAGCCTGCCCAAGGTCGAGTGACGGCCGTCGGGCGATAGAAAGCGCGTTCATGCTGGCCAATTTCTTCGTGCCGATTCTTGATGACGGTTGGCGATTCATCGCCCTTTTTGCCGGCGCGGCCTTTCTCGGCGCATTGACCGGCGTGGCGTGGCTGTTCTGGCCGCTGATGATCCTGACCCTGTGGTCGATCTATTTCTTCCGCGATCCGCCGCGTGGCGTGCCCCAGGACGACAGCGTCCTGATCGCGCCGGCCGACGGACTCGTGCAGATGATCGTGGAGGCGGTGCCGCCGTCCGAGCTCGGATTGGGCAGCGAAGCCCTGACGCGCGTCTCGATCTTCCTCAGCGTCTTCGACGTCCACATCAATCGCGCGCCGTGTGCGGCATCGGTCGATGTCGTGTCCTACCGCCCGGGCAAGTTCCTGAATGCCGCCGCCGACAAGGCGAGCGAGGAGAACGAGCGCATGGCGATCGCCTTGCGCCGGCCGGACGGGCGCGTGATCGGCTGTGTCCAGATCGCCGGCTGGGTGGCCCGACGCATCGTCTGCTACATCAAGCCGGGCCAGGCTGTCGCCGCGGGCGAGCGCTTTGGCCACATCCGGTTCGGCAGCCGCACCGACCTTTACTTGCCGCCCGGCGCCCGGTTGTTGGTGGCACCTGGACAGCGCATGATCGGCGGCGAGACGGTCATGGCCGAACTCGATCCTGTTGCGACAGCGCCGCGCACGGCGATCGAATTCTAGGAGGCAGCGATGGACAGTGATTCGCCTGGGCGCCGGGGTCGGCTGCACGGCTTCTCGATCAATCGCCTGATTCCCAACATCCTGACGCTGGCCGCCCTGTGCTCGGGGTTGACGGCGCTGCGCTTCGCGCTTCAGGGCGAGATGCGCCTGGCCGTCATCGCCATCATCGTGGCCGCGATCTTCGACGCCCTAGACGGCCGCGTCGCGCGTCGGCTGGGCGTGACCAGCCGTTTCGGGGCCGAACTCGATTCGCTGTCGGACTTCCTCTGCTTCGGCGTCACGCCCGCGCTCGTGCTTTATCTGGCCTCGCTGAAGGACGGTGGCGCGCTCGGCTGGGTGGTGACCCTGATGTTCCCCATCTGCTCGGCGCTGCGGCTGGCGCGATTCAACACGGCCCTAGTCTCCGATACGCCGACGCCGGCCTGGACGGGGTCGTATTTCACCGGCGTGCCGGCACCGGCCGGCGCTTTGCTCGCCCTGATCCCGTTGATGGTAAGCTTCGAGATCGAAGCCGCGTGGCCGCGTCATGCGCTGCTCGTGGGGGCGGTGCTCGTGCTGGTTGGCGGCCTGATGGTGAGCCGGATTCCCACCTATTCCTTCAAGAAGGGAAGGGTGCCGCGGCATCTCGTGCTGCCGTCCCTGCTGGGCGCCGCGTTGGTCATGGGCGTGCTCGCAAGCGCGCCGTGGATCGGCATGTCGCTGATCGGCCTTGGCTACATGTCGCTCATCCCGTTCAGCTGGATGGCCTACCGACGGCAGGCGGCGCAGGACCGACGGGCGGCGGCAAACCCGGGCGAGGTCGTGTCCCTGCGGGCGGTCGATTCGGGCCCGCCCGCGCAGGGCTGAAACGCCGCGGCGCATGTTCGATCCCGTTTTGCGCCGGCTGCTCGACCCGCCGCTCGATCGCGTCGGTGCCTGGCTGGCGGGTAAGGGCGTGTCTGCCAACGGCGCGAGCCTGACCGGGCTCGCGATCGGACTGCTGGCCGTACCGGCGCTGGCCCATGGCCGCTACGACCTGGCGCTGCTGGCGATCCTGCTCAATCGATTGATCGACGGAATGGACGGGCCGATCGCGCGCCGGGGAAGGCCCGGGCCGTTCGGCGGCTATCTCGATATCATGTGCGACATGGCGTTCTATGCCGCGGTCCCGCTAGGCTTTGCGCTCGCCAGTCCGGCCAATGCCGTCGCCGCGGCTGTTCTGCTGGCCTCCTTTGTCTGCACCGCCGCGTCTTTCCTGGGGCGCGCCGTCCTGGCGGCCCAGATCGGCGAGACCGACGATGGCAAACGCGGGCGCAAGTCTTTCTTCCATGCAGCAGGGCTGATCGAGGGCAGCGAGACCATCGCGGCATTTGGGCTGTTCTGCCTGTTTCCCGGGGCCTTCCCCTGGCTCGCCGGCCTGTTCGCGGCCTTGTGCTTCTGGACCGCCGCGGCGAGGGTGCTCGAGGCCTATCGCCTCAAGTCTGACTGAATCCTCTGTAAGGTGCTGTTAATCCTTCGAGGCCACACGAATTTCAGAATATCTCTATTTTAATCAATATGTTATGAAGATTTCTTCATATTATCGCCCATTTTCAATTGACCGAAGAATCTGCATTAAGTACGATTCTTGAAGTTAGCGATTCGTTGCGTGATGCAGGGTCTTGGAGACAATTAATGCTGTCCATCTTTCGGCGGGTAATGAAAGACAACCAAGGCGCCACCGCCGTCGAATACACACTGATTGCCTCGTTGATTGCCGTTGCGGCGATCGCGTCCATGCGGACGGTCGGCGACAAGATCAACAATGTCCTGGGCAGCGTCGGCAATACCCTCACTTGATACCTGCCCCAGTGATGGGAGTTCTATTCACCCAACCCGCTATTAGCTGTGCCTAATGTCAATTTTCCCTTTAGAAATAATGCATTAACGCCTTGACTTAAGATATAAGAGAAAATATCATTTGTAACGTTGTTATTTGCTGTCCTTTGTCTGCCTTTCATTTGTGTATTCGTTCGTAAGTTTTTGATTACAGGCCATTTTTCCAGGACTACCACTTAGGTAGCTGGGGCACGAACGAATCCACACAAGCGGAGCGCTGGGGCGGCGATCATCGGAGATGGTGTCGGATGTCGCTGCTTGTCCCTCTCCAGTCCATTTGTCTGATCGGCTTCGTGCTGCTGCTTGCCGCGGCGGCGTGGCAGGACCTGCGGACCATGCGCATCGCCGATTGGGTGTCGCTGGCCATCGTGGCGGCCTTCGGCGTTTGGGCGTTGAGCGGCCTTGCCGGCGGCAACACGACTTTTGCTAAGATCGGCCTCGCGGCAGGCTGCGGCGTTGCAGTGTTCGTAATCGGCGCGCTGGGCTTTGCCGCCGGCGCGCTCGGCGGCGGCGATGTCAAGCTTCTGGCCGCCTCCAGTCTCTTCGCCGGTCCGGCCTTTCTCCTCGATTTCCTGACGATTACGGCATTGGCAGGCGGCGTTCTGGGTTTGGCGATGCTCGTGGGCGCGCGGATCGGTCCGGCCGCTCCTGCTGGCGACGCCTCTATCACCGCGCGTCTGCGTGGCGGCCTGCCCTACGGCCCGGCAATCGCTGCCGGCGGCCTGTGGGTCGCCGTGACGCTGGCGGTCTCGTGAAGCGGCGATCGGCATCATGAACAGCAAGCGCATTGCCTTTCTGCTGCTGGCCGTTCTCGTTGCCGGCGCGACGGCATTCCTGGCCCGCGCCTGGCTGGAGGCCGAACGCGCGGCAATCGTCGCGCAGGCTGCGAGTCAGCAACGACCGGCGACCCAGGCCAAGCCCGCGATTCAGGTCTTGGTCGCGCGCAACGCGATCCGCACCGGCCAGATCATAAAGCCCGACGATCTGCGTTGGCAGCCGTGGCCGCAGGGTGCGTTGCCGGCGAGCTACATCGTCGAGGGCAGGCGGCCGATCGCCGATTTCGTCGGCGCGGTGGCGCGCAGTGCCTTCCATGTCGGCGAACCGATCGTCGAAATCGAGATCGTCATGCCGGGCTCGCGCGGGTTTCTGGCAGCGGTTCTGAAGTCCGGCATGCGCGCGGTCAGCGTGCCGGCCACGGCCACCAGCGCGGTTTCCGGGTTCATCTACGCCGGCGATCGCGTCGATGTGTTGCTGACGCATGTTCTGACCACCCCGGCCGGCCAGCTCAATGCCACCGAGACGATCCTGCGCAACGCCCGCGTGATCGCCATGGACCAGAAGCTCGACTTCACGCCGGGCGACAAGCCCGACATCGCCAAGACGGCGACGCTCGAGCTCACGCCCAAGCAAACCGAGATCGTGACGCTGGCGGTCAAGATGGGCGAACTTTCCCTCGTCCTGCGCAGCCTCCAGGATCCGGACGAGGGCGAGCGCGATCCGGCCGTTGCCGACGAGCAGCCGGCCGAACTCGGATACAGCTACACCCAGGACAACCAGGTCAGCCGCCTGATCAAGAGCCCGACGGCGGCTGTGCCGCCACCGGCTCCCGAAGCCGTGCGCAGCAACGCCGTCATCATGCTGCGGGGCAGCACGCGCACCAAACAAGACCTTGACGGCACGATTTCGTCCGATTCGTTGCCGCCCCCGCCCGCACCCGATGTCGCCAAGGACCCCGCTAAACCGGGTCCTCGGACGGCCCCCTTCACCCGTACTATCCCGAGTGTGCCGCAATGAGCCCATCATTCGTCCTTGCGGTCAAGCCATCGGTCTGGCGTCGCGCCGGCTCGTCGCTCGCGCTCGTCGGGGCCCTGTCGTTCGCGCTGCAGCCGACGATCCTCCTGGCGCAGTCGGTCGATCCCGACGGCACTGCCAGGGTCCAGACGAAAGCCAAGAACCCGAACGGCACCAGCGCGGCCAAAAAGACGACGACGAAGGGCAAGAAGAGCCCCACCGATAATCTCTCCGACGAGCTCAACCGCCGGGAGTCGGAGCGTGTTGAGCTAGTCATGCGTGGGATGACATCGCCGCCCGCGGTAAACGCGCCACTGGCCGCTGCGACTGCGGCTGCAGTCGCGGCACCGGTCGCGACAGCGTCCGCCATTACATTGCCTCCGACGGTCGCGGCAATTCCGCCGCGGGCACCGATCGTCAGTGCCTCGCTGACGCCCGACGTCGGTTTGCCCCAGATGACGCCGGCGATCTCTGCGGCGCCGGTCGCCGATCGTGGCGCCGGCCAAGTTGCCCAGGCGCAAGGCCAGGTCCAGCCGCAGGTCGCGCCGATGCGCCCGGTACCGCAATTTGCGCAGGCCCCGGCGCCTGTGCCGATCCCGCCGACGACGACACCAGGGGCGCCGCGGACGCCGCAGGTTGTCGGCGGTGCGCCGAGCCGTGCGTTCGGCCAGAGCCAGATCGTGCCGACCGAGCCGCCCACGCTCAGGCTCGAGATCAACAAGGGCACCGCGATCAAGTTGCCCGGGCCCGCCGCCACCGTCTTCGTGGCCGCTCCTGACATCGCCGACGTCCAGGTTCGGTCGCCGACGATGGTCTACGTGTTCGCCAAGAAGCCCGGAGACACCGTCCTCTATGCCGTCGATGACCAGGACCGCGTCCTGCTCAACACCATCGTCAGCGTGACCTCGCCGATCAGCCGCATGAAGGGCGCCCTCGATACGTTGCATCCCGGCAACGGCATCATCTACGACAATCAGGGCGAAACGATCGTGATGACCGGCACGGTCCGTTCGGCTGTGGTTGCCGAGGATGCGCGTCGGTTGGCGCTGCAGCATGTCAACGGCGTTGCGACCAAGGTGATCAGCAACGTCAAGGTCGACGCGCCCACCCAGGTGCAACTGCGCGTCAAGGTCGCCGAGGTCCGGCGCGAGGCGCTGAAGCGCGTCGGCATCAACTGGCAAAACATCAACAATGTCGCCTTGTTTGGCCTTGCCACGTTCGGCATCGGCGCCGGGGCGGGCTTCGCCGTGCGCACGGTCCAGTCGGTCGGTGGCGCTGCCTCGGGCGCCATTTCCGTGCAATCCAACGACGGCAGCCTGAACGGCTTCATCGACTTCCTCGCGACCCAGAACCAGGCGACCATTCTTGCCGAGCCGAACCTGATCGCCATGTCCGGCGAGACGGCGAGCTTTCTTGCCGGTGGCGAGATCCCGATCATCACGCCGCAGGGTGGCACGACCAACGCCACGATCACGGTGACGTACAAGCAGGTCGGCGTCAGCCTTGCCTTTACGCCGACCATCATCGGTGATCGCATCAATCTCAAGGTGGCGCCGGAAGTGAGCCAGCTCTCCAGCGTAGGATCGATCAGCGTGCCGCTCACCGCGACCGCCGTCGTCACCGTGCCGGGCATTCAAACACGCAAGGCATCGACCACGATCGAACTGGGAAGCGGCCAGAGCTTTGCCATCGCCGGTCTTCTTCAGGCGAGTTCCCAGCAGGACATCGTCAAGTTGCCGTGGCTCGGCGACATTCCCGTCCTCGGCTCGCTGTTCAAGTCCGACGCCTACCAGCGCTCGGAGACCGAACTGGTCATCATCATCACCCCGTACTTCGTCGAGCCGACCAGCGGCAAACTGCGCACGCCTCTTACCGATCGCGTGCCGCCGACCGACGCCGATCGCCTCGTCTATCAGCGTCTCAACCATCCGACGCCGCCGCGCCGCGTCGCGGTGGGCAGGGAGCAGAACGTCGGGCCGACGGCCGGCTTCAAACTGGAATAGGGGAGTGGCTATGCGTTCCGTCATCTTTGTGCTCCTCGCGGCAAGCAGCCTCGCGGCCTGCGCCAATCCGGTCGCTCAGCAGGCCACTGTCGACACGGTCCACGACGCGGTGCGAGCCGACACGATGGTCGTCGTCAATTTCTCGCCGGGAAGCGGCCAACTCAATGCAGGGCAACTCAACGAGCTGAAAGCGATCGTCGCAGCGGGCAGGCGCGCCCAACGCGATGAATTCGCCGTCGTCTCGGACGGCTCGGGAGGGGCGATGCAGCGGACGCAGGCGCAGCGCGTCGCGCAAAGCCTGTCGGAATCCGGTGCGCGCTGGGTGACCACCGCAGTGGAACCCGCCATGGCGATGGCGCCGAATTCCGTGGTCGTGGTGCGATCGGAATATCTGATCGCCAACAACCGCTGTCCGAACTATTCCCCGGCGGCCATGTGGAATCCAAATGAAGCGGCCATGCCGGGGTTCGGCTGCGCCGACGCCTACAACATGGGACAGATGCTATCGCGACCGCGCGATGCGGCGGTTGGGCGCTCGCCCGGTCCAGCCGACGGCACGGTGAACGCCGAAGCGATCAATCGTTACCGCGAGGGCAAGGTCCGCGGGGTCAATACAATCTCGACCGGTGGCGCTGGCGGCGCCGGTGGTGCCGGTGGCGGCGCCGCGCCGGCCGTTAACTGAGGCAGCAGCGATGTCCGCAACGGCGAGCGCCCAAATCCTGACGGCGTCGCGAGACGAAAAGCCCGGCCTCAACGCCATGGCCTTCATCTCCGACACGGTCACGCTGGCGCGCGTATCGGCCGATCTCTTCAACATGACGCTCGGCAAGGCCAACATCCGCGAAGGCACGATCGATGCCGCGCTGGCGATCGGCGAATGGCCGCGCGACCTCGATCTCCTGATCGTCGATCTCGCCGATGCCGCCGACCCGATCGCCGATGCCGCCGCACTCAAGACCGCCGTTCCTGGCAGCTGTCTCGTAATCGGCGTTGGCCGCATCAACGATGTCGCCCTGTATCGGGACCTGCTGGCCGTCGGCTTCAACGACTATCTGGCGGCGCCGTTCGCGGAGGGCGCCATGGGACGCGCCGTCGAACGGGCGCTGGACTTGCGTCAGCGGACAGGCGGCGCCGTGACGCCCGGCCAATCGCCGCTGAAGGATGCCGCACCACGCACATTGTCGGTCATCGGCGCGCGAGGCGGCGTTGGTGCCACGACGGCGGCGGTCGCGATTGCCGCCATGCTGGGCGCGCGGCTCAAGGAAGAAGTCCTGCTGATCGATTTCGATCTGCACTATGGCTCGCTCATGCTGGCTCTCGATCTCGAGGCGATCGACGCCTTGCGTGAAGCGCTGGAGCAGCCAGATCGAATCGACGCCCTGTTCATCCAGCAGGTGGCGCAGAAGAAGAGTGAGTTCCTTTACGCCATGGGAGCGGAGGAAGCGCCGACGAATGGTTTCCAGGCGCGCCCTCACGCCGCCGGCGATTTCCTGAAGTCCATCCACCGGCGCTTCCGCTGGGTCGTGGCCGACGTGCCGCGCGGCGATCCGGTGATTCAGCGTCAGGTGATCGAGGCGTCGACCGACATCCTGCTCGTAACCGACCTGTCGCTGCCGGGTGTCCGCGATGCCATGCGTCTCCAGCAGCTCGTCCACGATGTTGCGCCAGGTGCCAGACTGTACATCGCAACAGGAGGCGCAATCGATGCCCGCCGTTCGGCGGTCAAAGTGTCCGATATCGAACGGTCGCTTAAACGCAAAGTCGACTGTCAGATCCCGGCCGATTCGGCGGCGGCGCTCTCGGCCGTGAATGTCGGCAAGCCCCTTTCGGAGGCGGCACCAGCCAGCGGCATCGCCAAGGCGCTGCGGTCGTTCGTGGCCGCGCTCGATTCGCCGGGTGGCGAGAACGGGCCTGCCAAGACCGGCAAGGGGGCGAGCCTGCTTGAACGTTTCGGACGCAGTCTGAAGAAGAAGTAGGCGGCGATGTTCGGATTGCGCACTAAGAAGCCGGAGACGACAGAGGCTGCAGCCGTTGGTCCGCTCGACCGGATCGCCCGGCGAACACCCGCGGAACCACGGCCGCTGCCTGGCCCAGCCGACCGCGACGGAAGAATGACGGCTGCATCTGCCGGGCTGCGCGACGCTGTCGCTCCACGGCTGCGCGCATTGATGCAAGCGGGCATCCCCGCCGGCGAGGTGACGCGCCAGGCTGGCACCCTGTCACAGGCCCATTTCCGCAGCCACGGCGTCATGCTGGCGCCTCTCGAACTGCGCCGGCATGTCGCCGATGTCCTGCGTCCAATTCTCCCAGCGACGAGCTTCGGTGCGCCAACGCCTGAAGCGGCGGCGGAACCGCTGCCCGAGCCGGTGACCGCCCACGAGGTGTCGTCGGCCACGAAGCCGCCGGTCCTCTCTGAACGACCGCAAACGACGGCGCCGGCTGCGGCGAAGACGGATCTTCTCGGCCGCTCTGCCGCGCTCCAGGCTGCATCGCTAGTCAAGTCGGAGCTCGACGAAAAACTGGACGACAATTCGTCGAGCAAGTTGTCGCGAAGCAAGGTCGACCAGGCTCGGCGCGCCGTGCAACCCCTGGTGATGACCAGGATCGATCTCGCCGCGGCGGTCAGCATGCCGCGAAACGAATTGGCGCGCCAACTCGAAGGCCT
>LNFM01013064.1_pt1 | contig 11377 bp, 10 predicted proteins | sample 596031 | NCBI WGS metagenome assembly LNFM01 (sample SAMN04254537, study PRJNA301005) | activated carbon metagenome | isolation source: dual media filters at the Ann Arbor, Michigan drinking water treatment plant | place: USA: Ann Arbor | reverse complement strand
AATTCTGCTGGCGGTAGATCGGCTGGGTGATCGACACCGAGGCCGAGTTCGAATTGAACTGCGAGCGGCTGCCGGGCTGGGTCGAATCGCGGAAGTTCAGGTCGCGGTCGTTGTGCTGGGTCGAGGCCGACAGCGAAGCCTGGGGCAGCAGGCCGGCGCGGCCCTGGGGCAGCTTTTCCTGGGCGGCAGCCCAGCTGGCGCGCGCGGCGCTGTACACCGGATCGGAGGCGAGGGCCGCACGGTAGATGTCGAGCAGGTCCGCTGCGGCGGCCGGCACGGCCTGGAACAGTACGCAGGCAGTCAGTAAACCTTGAAAGAGGCGATGCATGCCGCGTTTGACGCGTCAGAACACGAAACGTTGCAGTTGCTGCGCATTTTTCAGCGGCGCAATGCAGGTTTCGAACAGTGTGACGCTGCGGTAGGCGTTGTTGCCGGCGCTGATGACCAGGCGCGCCTGCATCGCCGGCGCGCTGCCGGTGACGGCCAGCAGCCGTCCGCCGGGTTTCAGGCTCAGCTGGAAATTCTCCGGCAGCACCGGCACCGAGCCGGTGAGCACGATGGCGTCGTAGGGGCCGTGTTTGTCCCAGCCGCGCGCGGCGTCGCCGGTCTCAAGCGTGACGTTGCCGATGCCGGCGGCGGCGAGTTTCGGCGCCGCTGCTGTAGACATGGCGGCCGAGGCTGGCGAGCAGCGCGGTCATGTAGCCGCTGCCGGTGCCGACCTCGAGGATCGAGTCGCCTTCGTTCAGCATCAGTTCCTGCAGCATCCGTGCCTCGAGTTTCGGCGACAGCATGGTTTCGCCGTGGCCCAGCGGAATCTCGAGGTCGGCAAAGGCCAGAGCGCGGTGTTCGGCCGGCACGAAATTCTCGCGGCGGATCCGCATCAGCAGGTCGAGCACGGCCGGATCGAGCACATCCCAGGGCCGGATCTGCTGTTCGACCATGTTGAAACGGGCGTGTTCGATGTCGATGCGGGGGATGGTTGAGGCGATGCTGTTCATGGCCGGGCAACTGCTTGTCGGATAAGGAGTTTCGGATGTGGAACAGAAGCCGGAACCGTTATTCCGGCGGCTTGCAATTATCCCATAATTCCATTAGCGTAAACATCACACGTAGGGGTCCTGGCGACGGACATCGCCGGGTGAGAAAAACCCTTATAACCTGATACGGGTAATGCCGTCGTAGGGAAGCGTGGCGCAGGGTCCTGTCGTTTCCTCCGCCCGTGTTCCTCCCGCGGTTCCGCAGATTTACGGAGCGAACCATGAATGCCAATCCCAAGTTCCTGAATTCCACTGCCCGTGTCGATGAGGGCACGGTCAAGCCGCTGCCTAATTCATGCAAGGTCTATGTCGAAGGTTCGCGCCCCGACATCCGCGTGCCGATGCGCGAGATCTCGCAGTCGGATACGCCGGCCTCGATGGGCGCGGAAAAGAATCCGCCGATCTACGTCTACGACACCTCGGGGCCGTACACCGATCCGGCGGTGAAGATCGACATCCGTTCCGGACTGCCGGCGCTGCGCCAGCCGTGGATCGTCGCGCGCAATGACACGGAGGAACTGCCGGGGCCGACTTCGCGTTACGGCGTCGAGCGGCTCAACGATCCGAAACTCGCCAGCCTGCGTTTCAACCTCGGCCGCCAGCCGCGCCGCGCGAAATCCGGCATGAACGTGACCCAGATGCATTACGCGCGCCGCGGCATCATCACGCCGGAAATGGAATACATCGCGATCCGCGAGAACCAGCGGCGCGAGAACCTCTCCGAGCTGCTGACGAAACAGCATCCCGGCCAGCATTTCGGCGCGGCGATCCCGAAAATCATCACGCCCGAATTCGTGCGCGATGAGGTGGCCCGCGGCCGCGCGATCATTCCGGTCAACATCAACCACCCGGAAATCGAGCCGATGATCATCGGCCGCAATTTCCTGGTCAAGATCAATGCCAACATCGGCAACTCGGCGGTGACCTCCGGCATCCAGGAGGAAGTCGAGAAAATGACCTGGGCAATCCGCTGGGGCGGCGACACGGTGATGGACCTCTCCACCGGCCAGCACATCCACGAGACCCGCGAGTGGATCATCCGCAACTCGCCGGTGCCGATCGGCACGGTGCCGATCTACCAGGCGCTGGAGAAGGTTGACGGCAAGGCCGAGGAACTGACCTGGGAAATCTACCGCGATACGCTGGTCGAGCAGTGCGAGCAGGGGGTGGACTATTTCACTGTGCACGCCGGCGTGCGCCTGCCCTACATCCCGATGACCGCGAAACGCATGACCGGCATCGTCTCGCGCGGCGGTTCGATCATGGCCAAGTGGTGCCTCGCGCACCACAAGGAAAGTTTCCTCTATACCCACTTCGAGGAGATCTGCGAATTGCTGAAGCAGTACGATGTCGCCTTCTCGCTCGGTGATGGCCTGCGCCCCGGCTCGATTTACGACGCCAACGACGAGGCGCAGCTGGCCGAACTGAAGACGCTGGGCGAACTGACCAAGGTCGCCTGGAAACACGATGTGCAGGTGATGATCGAGGGTCCGGGCCATGTGCCGATGCACATGATCAAGGAGAACATGGACCTGCAGCTGAAGTACTGCGACGAGGCGCCGTTCTACACGCTGGGACCGCTGACCACCGACATCGCGCCGGGCTACGACCACATCACCTCCGCCATCGGCGCGGCGATGATCGGCTGGTACGGCACGGCGATGCTGTGTTACGTGACGCCGAAGGAGCACCTCGGCCTGCCCGACAAGAACGACGTCAAGGACGGCATCATGGCCTACAAGGTGGCGGCGCACGCGGCCGACCTCGGCAAGGGCCATCCGGGCGCGCAGATCCGCGACAATGCATTGTCGAAGGCGCGTTTCGAGTTCCGGTGGGAGGACCAGTTCAACCTCGGCCTGGATCCGGACAAGGCGCGCGAGTTCCACGACGAGACGCTGCCGCAGCACGGCGCCAAGCTGGCGCATTTCTGTTCCATGTGCGGGCCGCATTTCTGCTCGATGAAAATCACCCAGGACGTGCGTGACTACGCAGCGGCCCAGGGCGTGGCCGAGCAGGAGGCGTTGCAGAAGGGCATGCAGGACAAGGCGCAGGAGTTCAAGCAGCAGGGCGCCGAGATTTACCGCAAGACCTGACAGGATTGCGGTGCACCGTTCGCGGGGCGTCGCGTTAAACCGGTCAGTGCTGCAACGAGGAGGATTCACCATGCGGCTGGAACGCGGATTGCTGGTGTTGGCGCTGGGCGGCCTGCTGTCCTTTGCCGTGCAGGCGGAAGAACAGGGGGCGCCACCGCTGCCCGATGCGCGACAGTTGCTGGGTGGTGTCGTCAGCGAGGAGGACGTGGGACAGCTGTTCGCGCATTTGCGCGCTTCCCTGCGTGCCGCGGCAGACGGGCGCGAACCTCCGCCCATGCCGGAGGCCTTGGCCCGCCGGCTGGAGGCGGCCGGCGCAGAATTGCGGCTGCGCGGCCTGGACGCCGGCATTGCGCTGACCCGCTTTGTCGAGCATGCGGTCCGCGGCGCCGTCCGCGAACTTGCGCCGCCGCCGTCAACCCGACCCCCGCTTTGAGTTGTCGAGAACTTCCATCCCGCGCCCGGTGTCGTATCGGGCGCACTCCTGATTTCCGTTTTCGCGCCGCGGTTTCACGCAAGGTCGAATCTTGAACAAGAAAATGACGCTGATGGCCGGTGCCGCAGTGCTAGTGGGGATTGCCGGCGCCGGATACTGGTATTTTTCCGGCGGGCAGGCGCCGCAGGGTTTCCGTCTCGCAAAAATCGAGCGCGGTGACCTGGTTGCCGCCGTGTCATCGACCGGCACCCTGAATCCGGTGGTGTCGGTGCAGGTGGGTTCCCAGGTGTCCGGGCAGGTCAAGGAAATCTTCGTAGATTACAACTCGGTGGTGAAGAAGGGCGATGTGATTGCCCGCATTGATCCCGACTCGTTCACGCTGCGTGTCAACCAGGCGATGGCTGATCTTGAAGCCGGCCGCGCGACGGCGCTGACCCAGCGCGCCAATCTCGGCGCCCTGCAGGCCGAGGTGTCGCGCGCCCAGGTGGCGCTGGCCGAGGCGGAGCGCAACCTGAAGCGCAACCAGATGCTGGTCGAGAAGGGTTTCGTGTCGCAGGCTGCGCTGGAGACTTCGCAGGCGGCGGTCGCCACCGCGCGCGAGCAGGTAAAAACCGCCCAGGCCCAGCGCGCCGTCGGCGAAGCCCAGGTGAAGAATGGCGAGGCGCTGGTGAAGCAGCGTGAGTCGCAGCTTTCGCAGGCGAGAGTCGATCTGGAACGCACGACCATCCGCGCGCCGGTCGACGGCATCGTCATCTCCCGCAGCGTCGATGCCGGGCAGACGGTGGCGGCCAGCCTGCAGGCGCCGACGCTGTTCCTGATCGCGCGCAACCTGACTGACATGCAGGTCGAGGCTTCGATCGACGAGTCGGAGATCGGCCGCATTGCCGTCGGGCAGGACGCGACTTTCACCGTCGATTCCTTCCCAGGGCGCACTTTCCGCGGCAAGGTGACCCAGGTGCGCAAGGCGGCGCTGGTGGTACAGAACGTGGTCACCTACACGGCGATCATTTCCGCGCCCAATCCGGACCTGACGCTGCTGCCGGGCATGACCACCAATGTACGGATCACGGTGGCCAATCGCGAAAAGACACTGAAGCTGCCCAATGCCGCATTGCGTTACCGTCCGCCGGGTGTGGAGGCGCCGGCGAAAGGGCAGAAGGGCGCACCGCGGAGCGAGGCCGGGGCCGGCGCAGCGCCCGGGGGTGGCGGACAGGGCCAGGCCAACCGCGAACGGCTGGTTCGTGAACTTGGCCTGAACGCCGAGCAGGCGGCGAAGCTGGAGGCGATCCAGCGCAGCACGGCCGAACGTATTGCGGCGATCAGCACCGACGATCCGGCACAGCGCAAGAAAGAGGCCGCCCGCCTGCGCGCCCAGTCGCGCAGTGAAATCGCCGCCATTCTCAATGACGAGCAGCGCACGCGTTACGAAACCCTCGCCAGCGAACAGCGCGGGGTCGCGACACGCACCGGCACGGTCTGGACAACCGATGCGTCGGGCAAGCCGAAATCCGTCAACGTGCGCCTCGGCATCACCGATGGCAGCCATACCGAACTGCTCGGCGGCGATCTGAAGGAAGGTGATTCGGTGATCGTGGGCAATCTCGCGGCCGGCGCCCGCCCTGAGGCCAAGGCGTCATCCGGGCCGCGTTTCGGGTTCTAGGCCATGTCCGCGCCGCTGATCGTCACCCGTCAGCTCGCCAAGTCGTACGAGCTGGGCGGCCATGTCGTGCATGCCCTGCGCGGGGTGTCGGTGGAGATCGATGCCGGCGAGTTCGTCGCGGTGATGGGGCCCTCAGGGTCCGGCAAGTCGACGTTCATGAACCTGCTGGGCTGCCTCGACACGCCCGGCAGCGGCGAGTATCTGCTGGCCGGCGAAAGGGTGTCCGGGCTCGACCGCGATGCACTCGCGGCGATCCGCAACCGGCGTATCGGTTTCGTGTTCCAGAGTTTCAACCTGCTGCCGCGCACTTCCGCCCTCGAAAATATTGCGCTGCCGCTGCTCTACTGCGGGGTGCCGGTGGAGGAGCGCGACCGGCGCGCCGCGGCACGGCTGGCCGAAGTCGGCCTGGCCGAGCGCGGGCACCATCATCCTGCCCAGCTCTCCGGCGGCCAGCAGCAGCGTGTGGCCATTGCGCGGGCGCTGGTCAACGATCCGGTGCTGATCCTCGCCGACGAGCCCACCGGTGCGCTGGACACGCTGACCAGCTGCGAGGTCATGGCGCTGCTGCAGCAGCTCAACGCGCGGGGCATGACCGTGGTGCTGGTGACCCATGAGCGCGACATCGCGGACTTCGCGAAGCGGGTGATCACTTTCCGCGATGGCGCCGTGGTCGAGGACCATGCCGTCGACCGGCCGAAGGATGCCGCGGCGATGGCCGCGGAACTGCGCGCGAAACATCCGCAGCAGGAGCTGCAGGCATGAACCTGCTGGCCAGCATCCGCATCGCCCTGCGCGCGCTGCGCATCAACAAGCTGCGCAGCGCGCTGACCATGCTCGGCATCATCATCGGCGTTGCCGCGGTGATCACGATGATTGCCGTCGGTTCCGGCGCGCAGCAGCGCATCGAGGAGCAGATCAAGGGCCTGGGCACCAACCTGATCATCCTGATGCCGGGCTCGACCACCGCCGGCGGCGTGCGCATGGGCGCGGGCTCGCGCAACACGCTGACCGAGGAGGATGGTTATGCCATCCAGCGCGACATTCCCGGCGTGCAGGCTTCGGCGCCGACGCTGCGCGGCACCGGCCAGGTGGTCGGCGGCAGCGGCAACTGGTCGACGGTGTTCTATGGGGTGACTCCCGAGTATTTTGATGCGCGCAACTGGGTTGTCGCCCAGGGCAAGGGTTTTGACGCGGCCGATGTTGCCGGCTCGGCCAAGGTGGCGCTGCTCGGCGACACCGTAGCGCGCAGCCTGTTCGGGGACGCCGACCCGATCGGGCAGGTCATCCGCATCCGCAAGGTGCCGTTCACGGTCATCGGCACGCTGGAACGCAAAGGCCAGAGCCTGATGGGCCAGGACCAGGACGATGTGATCCTGATGCCGATCTCGACCGCACGCAACCGCGTGCTTGGCCAGGGTGCGGGCCGACTGCGCACAGTGGGTTCGGTTTCGATCAAGGTGCGTGATGGCGAGGACATGAAGGAAGTCGAGGGCCAGATCCGCGAGCTGATGCGCCAGCGCCACCGCATCCAGCAGGACCGGGAAGACGACTTCACGCTGCGCAACCTGTCGGAGGTGCTGGCGACGCGCGAGGAATCCAGCCGCATCATGGGACTGCTGCTTGCCGCAGTGGCTTCGGTGTCGCTGCTGGTCGGCGGCATCGGCATCATGAACATCATGCTGGTGTCGGTCACCGAACGCACCCGCGAGATCGGTCTGCGCATGGCCGTGGGCGCACGCGGGCGGGACATCCTGACCCAGTTTCTGGTGGAGGCCATCACGCTGGCGTTGATCGGCGGCCTGCTCGGCATCATGCTGGGGGTCGGCGGTTCGCTGGCGATCGGGCATTTCGCCGGCTGGCCGATCCATCTCGGTATCGAACCCGTCGCGCTGGCGGTGGGGTTTGCCGCGGCGATCGGCATCTTTTTCGGTTTCTATCCGGCGCGCAAGGCGTCGTTGCTGCTGCCGATCGAGGCCTTGAGATACGAGTAACTGGTGACTGGTAAATGGTAATTGGCGGGCAAGGTCCAATTACCATTTACCAGTCACCAGTTACCGGTTATCACGGTTTTTTCTAAAGTAAAATCAGGCAATGGATCCCGTCCTGGCCCTCAAAGCCCTGATCATGGGCATCGTCGAAGGGCTCACCGAGTTTCTTCCGATCTCCAGCACCGGCCACCTGATCATTGCCGGCAGCCTGCTCGATTTTGATGACGGCAAGGGGCAGGTGTTCGAACTGGTCATCCAGACCGGCGCCATGCTCGCCGTGTGCTGGGAATTCCGCGGGCGTTTTCTCGGCGTGCTGGGTGGCCTTGCCCGCGATGCCGGCGCGCAGCGTTTTGTGCTGAACCTGCTGGCGGCATTCATGCCGGCCGCACTGATCGGGCTGGCGCTGGGCGGCATGATCAAGGCCCACCTGTTTCACCCGGTGCCGGTGGCGATTGCGCTGATTGTCGGCGGTTTCGTGATTCTCTGGGTCGAGCGGCGGGAGCAGCCGGTGTGCATTGATGACGTTGATTGCATGACCTGGCGCGATGCGCTGAAAGTCGGTTTTGCGCAGGCCTTCGCGCTGTTTCCGGGTGTTTCGCGTGCCGGTGCCACGATCATCGGCGGCATGATGTTCGGATTGTCGCGCCGGGCGGCAACCGAGTTTTCGTTTTTTCTCGCGGTGCCGACACTGGTGGCGGCGGGTGCCTACGACCTCTACAAGAACCGCGCGCTGCTGTCGGCCGACGATGTGGGGCTTTTCGGCATCGGCACCGTCAGTGCCTTCATCTCGGCCTTCGTCTGCATCCGCTGGCTGATGCGTTACGTCGCAACGCACGATTTCAGGGTTTTTGCCTGGTACCGCATCGTCTTCGGCCTGTTCATTCTCGGCAGCGCGTACACCGGCCTCATCGTCTGGTAAGGTCCTGAGCCCGCACCGGGCGCCATCCGCCGTGCGGAACTTCGGTCCTGCTCCGGAGTCGGAAAGGGAGAGGAGACGCCATGAAAAACGCCACGACGCTCTCGGATCCGAAGAGCCGCCTGCAGATTCGCAACGCAACGCCGGTCGATGTTCCGTCCATCTGCGGACTGAGTGAACGCGTGTATGCCGAGGCCGGCATGAAGGGTTATTCGGCGGGCGCAATCACCGGACAGATCAACATTTTTCCCGAAGGCCAGTTCGTCATCACCGTTGACGACAAGATCGTCGGTTACTGCGCGACCTTCATCACCCGCGGCGAGATTGCGCTGAAGCCGCATAACTGGGTCGAAATCACCGGCAACGGCTATGCTGCCCGCCACGACCCGGACGGAGACTGGCTTTACGGCATGGAGGTCTTTGTTGACCCGGACTGCCGCGGCTACCACCTCGGCCAGCGGCTCTACAACCAGCGCAAGAAACTTTGCGAAGAGCGAAAACTCGAAGGCATCGTTTTTGTCGGCCGGCTGCCGACCCTGGCGCGGCGGCTGAAGCGTTTTGGCAGCGCCGAGAACTATGTGCGGGAGATTGAGCAGAAGCGGCAGCGGGACCCGGTGCTCTCTTTCCAGCTGCGCAACCGTTTCGAAATCATCGGCGTGATTCCTGACTACATCGCTGGCGACCAGCAGTCGCTCGGTTACGGTGTGCACCTCGTCTGGCGCAATCCCAAGGCGCCGCAGCAACGGACAGGGGATGTGGCCCGCACCTATTCCGGCGGGCGCCTTGCTGACACGGTTCGGGTGGGGACCGTGCAGTACATGCAGAGGCGGGTGCATTCCTTCGAGGAGTTCATCAAGTTCGTCGAGTATTTTGTCGATGTCGTCGCCACCTACAACGGCGATTTCGTGGTTTTCCCGGAGCTGTTCACGCTGCAGCTGCTGTCGATCGAGAACCAGGAGATGCGGCCCGCCGAGGCAATCGAGGCGCTGACCGAATACACGCCGCGATTCCGGGAGGCGATGCGCGACCTCGCACTTCGCCACAACATCAACATCATCGGCGGCTCGCATCCGACGCGGGTGGCGAGCGGCCGCGTGGAGAACATTTCCTACGTTTTCCTGCGCGATGGCAGCATCCACGAGCAGCCGAAAATCCATCCGACCCCGAACGAGGTCGCCTGGTGGAACATCGAGGGCGGGGACTCGGTGGCCGCCATCGAAACCGATTGCGGACCGATCGGGGTGCTGGTCTGTTATGACGCCGAATTCCCCGAAGCGGTCCGTCATCTGACCGACCAGGGCATACAGATACTGTTCGTGCCCTTCTGCACCGATGAACGTCAGAGTTACCTGAGGGTGCGTTACTGCTGCCACGCCCGCGCGGTGGAAAACCAGATTTACGTGGTGATGTCCGGCAATGTCGGCAATCTGCCGAATGTCAGCAACATGGACATCCAGTATGCACAGAGCTGCGTGCTGACGCCTTGTGACTTCCCGTTTGCCCGGGACGGCATTGCGGCCGACACCACGCCGAACGTCGAGACCGTGGCCATTGCCGACCTCCGGCCCGAAACCCTGATTACCGCACGCAACAACGGCACGGTGCGCAACCTGCGGGACCGCCGCCACGACCTCTATGGCGTGGTCTGGCGCGGCAAATAGCCGCCCGGTGCCTGTTCAGCCCTGAACCCAGGGCAGTCCTGCCGCGCGCCAGCCGCCGACGGTATTGCGGTGTCCCTGCGGGTCGCGGTCGCCTTCAAATCCTTCGAGCACGTTGTAGACGTCTCCGCAACCGGCCTGCAGCGCCAGCATGGCCGCGTTGTGTGAGCGGCCGCCGCTGCGGCAGATGAACAGCAGCGGTGCGGCAGCGTCGGTTTTCTGCTCCAGTTCGTCCATGAAGTCCGGGTTCGGGCGGTTGCCGGGGTAGGACAGCAGTTCGATCTCGATGGCGCCCGGAATCCGCCCGACCCAGTCCCATTCGGCACGGGTGCGGACATCGACCAGTTGTGCGCCCGGCCGGGATTTCCACAGCTGGAAGGCTTCTGCGGGTGTCAGTGCGCCGGTGTAGGGCAGTCCCATCTGGCTGGCGCGTTGGCGGGCTGCGGCGAGAATGTCTTCAAGGGTGTTCATCGGGTTTCCGTGTGGCGGTGTTGTGGAGGCTGCGGCTGGGAATTCTAACCGGAGGCAGGACGGCGACCGATGCACTATAATGAGGCGCAGCGGACGGCATGGCACCAGTTTGGTGCGTACATCGGGGGCTTTTGGATAATTTTCCTTTTATATTCAACCAGATATTCATGCACCGTGGTGGTACATATCCTGCTGAACAGGACCACCGGAGCTGTTCAAATCCTTTTTTAAATCGTTCGCAATCGTTAGGAGAGTTAGATGGGAAGCACTGCCGATGTCATGAAGATGCTGAAGGACAACGAAGTCAAGTTCGTTGACCTGCGCTTTACCGATACCCGCGGCAAGGAACAGCACGTGTCCGTGCCGACCAAGGTGTTTGGCGAGGACAAATTCACCGATGGCCATGCTTTTGACGGTTCCTCGATTGCCGGCTGGAAGGGCATCCAGGCCTCCGACATGCTGCTGATGCCCGATGCAGGCACTGCGCGCATGGATCCCTTCACCGACGAAGCCACGCTGATCCTGACCTGCGATGTGATCGAACCGTCGGACGGCAAGGGTTATGACCGCGATCCGCGTTCCATCGCCAAACGCGCCGAAGCCTATCTGAAATCGACCGGCATCGGCGACACCGCCTACTTCGGCCCCGAACCCGAATTCTTCGTGTTTGATTCGGTGACCTGGAGCGTCGACATGTCGGGCTCGATGGTGAAGGTCAAAACCTCGGAAGCCCCGTGGTCCTCCGGCGAAGAGATGGACGGCGGCAACATGGGCCACCGCCCGGTGATCAAGGGTGGTTATTTCCCGGTGCCGCCGGTGGACTCGCTGCAGGACGTCCGTTCGGCGATGTGCCTTGCACTTGAAGAGCAGGGTGTTCCGGTCGAGGTGCATCACCATGAAGTGGCTGCTCCCGGGCAGTGCGAGATCGGCACCATGTTTTCCAGCCTGGTCAAACGCGCCGACTGGAACCAGATCCTGAAATACACCGTGCACAACGTCGCGCACTCCTACGGCAAGACGGCGACTTTCATGCCGAAACCGGTCGTCGGCGACAACGGTTCGGGCATGCACGTGCACCAGTCGGTGTGGAAGGGCGGCCAGAACCTGTTCAGCGGCAACGG
>LNFM01018673.1_pt1 | contig 11378 bp, 12 predicted proteins | sample 596031 | NCBI WGS metagenome assembly LNFM01 (sample SAMN04254537, study PRJNA301005) | activated carbon metagenome | isolation source: dual media filters at the Ann Arbor, Michigan drinking water treatment plant | place: USA: Ann Arbor | reverse complement strand
CCGTAATTCTCGAGCACGACGTCGGCAGTGGATGCGAGGCGGTGGAAGGCCGCCTGGCCCTCTGCCTGTTTCAAATCCAGCGCGATGCCGCGCTTGTTGCGGTTGAAGGCCGAGAAGAAGCCCGCTGCAAAACCGCCGAGCCCGCGCGTGTGATCGCCCTTGGGCGCCGGCTCGACCTTGATCACGTCTGCGCCGAGATCGGCGAGCACCAGCCCCGCCGTCGGCCCCATCACGGTATGCGACAGCTCAAGTACGCGGATGCCGGAAAGAGGAAGGGCGGTCGTCGTCATTGCGTAGGGCCTCGGCGGGTCGGAAGGATTTGGAGGACGCCAACGTGCACCATCTGGTGCGCCACTTGAAGCCCCCGCACGTGCGCGTGTCAGCCCAGCGCAGCTCAAGACAACTTGATAGGTTGCGACGGCTTTGTGGTTGGCGTCTTCGCACGTCTGATCGTAGGACGTCGCATCGATCGACGAGAACCGATACTACCGGAACAGGGTGCATGGATCTCTTGTTCGCCTACGGCGCGGGTCTGTTGACCCTCATCAACCCTTGCGTCTTGCCGGTCCTGCCGTTCATTCTGGGCGCGGCGGTGCAGGAGGAGCGCCTCGGGCCCCTCGCGCTTTGCGCTGGCCTCAGCGTGGCCTTTGTCGTCGTCGGAGTCGGCATTGCTGCTCTGGGACCGGCGGTCGGTCTCGACGCCGATGCCATGGCGAAGATCGGTGCGGTTGCCATGGTGGCGTTCGGCCTTGTCCTTTTGGTTCCCGCGTTCAACACGCGATTTGCGGCCGCCACTGCCGGGCTCTCAAGCCATGCGTTCGAACGCCGAGGCGCACTGCAGGACCGAGGGCTTTCCGGCCAGTTCATCGGCGGGATGCTGCTCGGGGCCGCGTGGTCGCCCTGCATCGGGCCGACGCTCGGTGGCGCCATATCGCTCGCCTCGCAAGGCAAGTCGCTCGCCTGGGCCACGGCGATCATGGCGAGTTTCGCGGTCGGGGCATCCACCGTCATCCTGGCACTCGCCTACGGCACACGCGAGGCGCTCGCCCGACGCCAGCAGCAATTGCGGAAATTCGCTGCCAACTCGAAGTCGATCCTGGCCGTTGCGCTGATCGCGGTCGGCCTGGCCATGTTCTTCGGACTGCATCAGCGGATCGAGGGCTGGGCGCTGAGCGTGATGCCCGTCTGGCTTCAGGAGCTTTCGGTTTCCTTGTGAGAGTTCGTCAGCAGCAGAAGGAGTGAGAACTTGCGGAACTTCTTTTCGGGGCTCTTCGCCCTGATGCTCTTGGTCGCGACGGCGCACGCGCCGGCCATGGCCGGGAGCGACACCGTCACCTACCAGCCGGGCGCGGTCCAGGCGGCGATCGCCAAGGGCGAGACCGTGCTGATTCACTACAAGTCGACGTGGTGACCGACGTGCGCACAGCAGGAACGCGTGCTGCAACGGCTCCGTGAGAGCCTGCCACACTACAACAAGGCCATTACCTTCATCGTGGTCGACTGGGACACGTTCAAGAACGACGAGGTGACGACCAGCCGCCAGATTCCGCGGCGATCGTCCTTCGTGTTGATCAAGGGCGGCAAGGAGATCGACCGCCTGATCGCCGAGACCGGCGAGGAGCGCATCAAGGCGATGCTCGATCTCGCGCTCAAGTAGGGGCATCGTGAACAGGCGAGCCCGGCCGAGGTGAAGGCTCGGGCGTTGCGGGGCGGGCGCTGTCGTTGCGATAGTCGTGCCTCGCCCTTGCCCAGGAGCCTCACCATGTGGCCGAACCCCCGTATTCCCTACACGATGTCATCGGAACGACCGCGCTACGAGCCGCTCGACGGCAAGCCGCTGATGGTGAACCCCGTCGTCGCCATCGAGTACTGGCCGTTCGACCGCCCCATGCCGCGCGGCATCCTGCCTGCGCCGCACGGCAAGCCGAGCGAGCCGCCCGATGTCGCGAACTACTCCTGGGTCGAATACGGCATGCGGTGCGGACTGCCGCGCATCTTCAAGGCCCTGGAGAAGCGTGGGCTCAAGGCGTCAGCGTGGATGAACGCCCAATGCGCAGATGTCTATCCGCAGGCGGCGGCTCAGGCGGCCCGGGCCGGCTGGGATTTCGTCGGTCACAGCTGGTTCCAGCGCTCTCTCAAGGAGGTCGAGGACGAGGAAGCGGAGGTCGCACGTTCGATAAACCGGCTGGAGGCGTTGAGCGGCAAGCGGGTGCGCGGCTGGTTCGGCGCCGGTGGTGGAGAGACGCCGCGCACGCCTGAGGTGCTGAAGCGGGCCGGCCTCGACTACACGCACGATTGGCTGCTGGACGATCTGCCGTGCTGGATGACGACGGCCGAGGGACCGCTGCTCTGTCTTCCCTACACCTGGGAGATCAATGACGTGCCGATGTGGGCCGTGCAAGGACAGTCTTCGGACGAGCTTCGCCGTGCTCGAGCCGGAACTCGAAGAGAACCCGCGCGTGCTCTCCATCGGCATCCACCCACACATCGCCGGCGTGCCGCACCGCATGTACTATCTCGAGAAGGCACTCGACATGCTCATGAGCCGCAACGACACGATCTTCGTCACGTCGGATCGGATCGCCGACTGGTTCGTGTCGGTGGACAAGAGCGGGCGCGACGCGCTGGAGGCAGCTATGAAGACGCGCGGGTGACGGCCGCGTGAACCCCGCCAGGCGGGGCGCACGTGGTGGGCGCCCTCGCCTTTGCGCATCATAATTCCTACGCCGCCTTCCGCCGGAACGCGTCGAGGCTGCCGGCGTGTATCAGCTCGCTCGGCAGCTGGTGGCCGACGATTTCCTCAGCCATGCGACCGACCTCGATCAGTTTGTCGAGATCGACGCCGGTGTGGATGCCCATCTCCTCGCAGAGCAGCACCAGCTCCTCGGTGCAGATGTTACCGGCAGCGCCCTTCTGGCCCGCGAACGGGCAGCCGCCAAGACCGCCGACGGTAGCGTCGAACTGGGCGACACCCATCTTCATGGCGGCATGCGCGTTGGCGATCGCCATGCCGCGCGTGTCGTGTAAATGAAGGCCGATGCGGTGCGATGGCCACTTGTTGCGTACCGCGCCCAGCACCTTTTCGAGGCGCGGAGGGATGGCCCAGCCCATGGTGTCGGCGAGCGAAATGAGTTCGATGGTGGCGCCGGCTTCCTCGGCGAGCTTGAAGCCCTCCGACACGCGCTCGACGACCTGCTCGGGCTTGACGTCGCCCGAGTAGTTGCAGCCGAAGGCGGCCATGACGCCGATGCGCTTGACCGGAACGCCGCGCTCGATGTGCAGCGCGGTCTGCTTGCGCATGGCCTCGTAGTTCTCGGCGAGCGTCCGGTTGAGGTTCTTCTTGCAGAAGCCCTCGGTGGCGACGAGCGAGATGGAGCCCGAGAGCGTCAGCTTGTCCTTGAAGGCGAGCGCGCGGTCGAGGCCGGAGGCGTTGAACCAGAGCGCCGTATAGTCGACACCCGGCTTGGCCTTGAAGCCGGCGACCGTCTGCTCGGCGTCCGCCCATTGCGGCACGACGCGCGGCGAGACGAACGAGCACGCCTGGATGTGATGCAAGCCCGTCTCGGCCAGCGCCTCGATCAGCTTGATCTTGTCGGAGGTCGGGATCGGGCCCGGCTCGATCTGGAAGCCTTCGCGGGGGCCTTCCTCGTGGATGGCGACGTGCTTGGGAAGATCGGACATGGGGCGGCTCCTCGCGGGCGTTGGTTGTCGGTTGGCGCCAGAATGCGCCGAGGGCGGGGGGCGTGTCGAGATGGATGTGGGGGAAGCGCGAGTGTCGCATCGCTGGGGGGGCAGACCATGAACGGCCGCGACGGGACCAGTGCGGCTCCGACATCGTCGTGCGGGGTGGCGCCTCTTGCATACTTTATTGGTCTGTAAAGGGATCTTCACTTAAGATCGCGACGTCTGGTTTGCCTGCGCTCGAGAAGACCGATGCATGTTCTGTTGGCACTGACCTTCAAGGCGGCCAAGACCGAGCCACTGGCCGCGCTGCTTGCGCGTGTTGCGGCGGCGTTCCGGGAAGCAGGGATCACCGATCCAGCCGTGAAGTTCAGCCTGAGCGAATCGCCCGTCGCCGGCGGCGTCTCGAGTGTCGATCGCGCCCTGAAGCGCTGGCCTGATATGGCCGCGTATGTGGACGAAGCGCCCTCATTGTTTCCTGGCATGCCGCCCGTTCGCTCGCTGACAAGCAGTGCACCGGGCGCGCCAGCGATTTCTCTCGGTCAACTTGCGGAGATCGCGGCCGGCGTCCCGAAATCGTTTCCTTTCCACAGCGTTTCGATCACGCTGAGCGCACCGGGGTTCGACACATCGCCCGATCATTTGGCGTCGCAGACGGAACCTGGCTTCACGATCCTGGACACATGGTGGGCCACAGGTCGCCGTCGCGCGCTGACGGCCCAGTTCGTCGTTCAAGCGAGTGTCGACAAGAAATGCCTCCCGCCCCTGCCGGAACACGTCGCTGCGATCGCTGGTGCGCTCGGGTCCTATAAGACTGTGCAAATGCCGCTGGCCGTCAACGCTGCCGCCATGTCGGCCATGGCATCTGCGACCGCAACCGCTCAGCCCGAGCCTTCTCGCGATGCCGTCCTCACCGCCGAGGCGAGCACGCGGATCGCGGAGGTCGTCCGGCGCCATCGCGAAACGTTCGCCGAAACGGTGAAGCGCGCCGCACTGCCGCACGACCTACCTTCAGCTCAAGAGGCGACACGCGCGGCCTGGGCCTCGCGTGCGGAGCGCAAACCGGCGGGCGCAAAGAAGGGAGCCTTACAGAAGGCGTTCAAGTCGCTCGGCTACGAAGTGACCAGCGGGACAGGCACGTTCACCCTGCGACGGAGAACGGCTGGCAATCTTTGCGTCGAGGTCCATCTCGACGTCGGCACCTGGAGCCGCCAACTCACGGCGAGCTACAGGATATTGGGGCTCGGTTTCGCCGCGCGGCATCCGCTCGCCATCAGCGCACACGACGGGGCGCAGCTTGCCAGCTACCCCATCGTGGATGCCGACCAGTGGCGCAAACTGGTCGAGAACCTCGCCGCACTTGTCGCCGAGATCGACAAGACGTTCCCCATCGAGATCGAGGCCGCGGCCGGCCCCTCCCCCGCCTGGTTCGACCCGGCGGCGCTCTAGCAGCGATTTCTGTGAAGCGGAGGCGCCGCTGCCCGCACCGCTCAAGACTTCGAGCCGCGCTCCATGGAGATGAGCTGCCCTCGCGGGTTTGTCCGGTTTCACCGGCTCGATCTCGAAGACGTCGAGGCCGGCGCCCGCCATCCAGCCCTCTTGCAGTGCCTTGATGAGGCCGCCATCACGGACTACGGTCCGCGCAGCGCCTGGCGCGCCCCATAATCTCGGCGGGCGGGAGCGATTCAATCAAAGTCGCGCGGAGCGACTTCACCTGTCCGAACGCTTCTGCTTCTTTTATGCGTTTGGGAATGGCGTAGGCATTCAGATACGCCATTGAGCTGCCCAACCCACGCTTGGCCAAAACAGGGTCTTTCTCGATCGTGCCGTTTCTGACAAGAACGTCCGCCGCACTGATCAAGGCTGCACATTCGAGGTTGGCGTCGATCCCACCTCCTCCGGCCGGATCGCAGCCCGATAAAGCAAGGCAAGAAAGGGCCACCAGAGTCTTCGCTGCATTTGACATCATATTCACATTCGCCCCCGATGCAGATCGAGCATCAGTAGGCAGAATTGCTTGAGATGCTGTGAACAGTGCAGCGACAACTACCGTGATGCGTCGGGCGAATACGGCGCCGTTTCTGCCTATCGGGGCGGCACCCTAGCGATGAATGACGTTGTGCTGCGGACATCGGAGGGCTCCGATGTCCGGCACGGCAGACCTTCACTCACGAATTCGGGCCGCGCTCCATGGAGATGGGCTGCCAGCGCTTCAGGCCCGAGGCCGTGAGGACGACCGGGTTGACGCAGGACAGCGGCCAACGGCCCGAAAGCACGTTGGCGATCTCCTGGCCGACGCGGCGCTTGCGGGCCGGGTCGAAACGGGCGGAGGCCGAGGCGTTGTGCGGGGCTAGGATGACGTTGGTCATCTTCAGCAGCGGGTTGTCGGGCTTGACCGGTTCGATCTCGAAGACGTCGAGGCCGGCGCCCGCGATCCAGCCCTCCTGCAGCGCCTTGATCAGGCCGGATTCCTCGACCGTGGGGCCGCGCCCCGTGTTGACGAAAATGCAGGTCGGCTTCATGCGGCGGAAGTGCTGGCCTTTGAGGAAGCCCTGCGCCTCGGGCGTCGCCGGCATGTGCATGGAAATGAAGTCGGAGCGCGTCAGCACATCGTCGAGCGAAACCGGCTCGACGCCGTGCTCGGCAATGGTCTGTTCGTCGATGAAGGGGTCGTGCGCGATCAGATTGAGCCCGAACGCTTTGGCGCGCCGCGCGGTGGCGCGGGCCACCCGGCCGAAGGCGATGAAGCCGAGCGTCTGGCCCATCAGGCGCGGGATCTTGAGCAACACGGGGCGGCCCTCGGTCCAGCGCCCCTCGCGCACCATGCGGTCCTGCTCGATGGCGCGGCGGTGGGCGGCGAGCAGCAGCATCATGGCGTGGTCGGCCACCTCCTCGATGAAGGTGTCCGGGCAGTTGGTGACGGGGATGCCCTTGGCGGTGGCGGCGGCGACGGCGACCGTATCGACGCCGACCGAGCCGAGCGAGATGACCTTGCATTTGGTAAGCGCGTTCAGCATCGGCGCCGTAAATTTCATGCCCTTGGCGTAGACGGCGTCGGCCGTGGGCGCGAGCGCGATGAAGGCCTCCGGCGTCGGGTCGCACTCGACAATCTCGACGTCGAGCGGCTCCAAGGCCTCCATCTCATGGTTGTAGCCGCCGAGGCCGGTGGAGATCGTGGTCGCCTTGGTGGTGAGAACGCGGAAGCGCGGCATGGGTGGCCTCGGGGTCAAAATGTCATGACTGGGCTCGCTCCCGCGATCCATCGGGCCACGGGTGTGACGCCAGCACCGATACTGGCTCGTTACACCGTGCTGGAGCAAGCGGATGAATGGGTCCCGGGCACCCCGGCCCCCGCCGGGGTAGGCAAGGCCCGGGATGACGGCCGAGGGCTATTCCGCCGCGACCTTCACTTTGCCCTTGAAGGCCGGCATGACCTCCTTGGAGAAGCGCTCGAGCTGCTCGAGGGCGGTCTTCAACGGCGTGCCGAGCGGCAGCGAGCACGAGACGCGCTCGAGGCCGGGCAGCGCGGCTTCCGTCTTCTTCAGCGTCTCGATGATATCTTCGGCCGTACCGGCGAGGAAGCCGCCGGCCTTCACTGCGTCCTCGATGCGCGGCAGCTTTGTATTCGGAACGAGCGCCGGATTGCGCATCGCCGCCAATTGCTCGTCGGTGATGGCGCGGACAAGGCGCAGCTCGCCGAACATCTTCATATTCTCTTCGTAGTAGATCGCGGCTTCCTTCATGGCCTGCTCGCGGCTCGAGGCGATGTGGAACTGGTAGCCGATCGACATGCGCTCGCCGGGCACGAGTTCGATGCCGCGGCGCTTGTAGGCGGCTCGGAAACCATCGACGTGGCGCTGGACCACGCCGCCTTCCGCCGAGCCGCCGCCAATGACGCCACAGATGCCGTGCTTGGCCATGAAGTCGAAGGCGCGGTCGGAACCCGATTGGATCGGCTGCCAGCATTCGACGGGCAACTTCAGGGGGCGCGGGACGAGGGTCAGCTCCTTCAAGGTATAGCCGCGATAGGGAACTTCGGGCGGGCAGGTATAATACTTGCCCTTGTGGGAGAACTTTTCCTCGTTGAAGGCCTTGAAGACGAGGTCGGTGCCTTCCTCGAACATCTCGCGGTTGGCGTCCTGGTCGATCAGCGGCGCGCCGAAGGTCTCGACCTCGCGGGTGTGGTAGCCGCGCGCGACGCCGAACACGGTACGGCCGCGAGTTAGGATCTCGGCCGTGGCGTAGTCTTCGGCGAGACGCAGCGGATGCCACATCGGCACGACGTTGAAACCGCAGCCGATGCGGATGTTCTTGGTGATACCAGCGAGGTGCATGGCCATCATGAGGAGGTTCGGGATGCACTCCGTGCCTTCCGGCTGGAAGTGGTGCTCGGCCATCCAGAAAGTGTCATAGCCGAGACGGTCCATCGTCTTGGCGTAGTCCTCGGCCTTGTAGAGGGCGCCGGCGAGTTGCTCGGTCGTGTAATGGCGATCGTTGATCGGCTTGCCGAGATAGCCGGTGCCGACATAGGAGCTGTCGAAATACTTGAGCATGGGGTTCCCTCCGGGGAAACAGGCACCCGTTCGCGGGCGCGATCAGCTTTGTCCGGACAGGTTAGGCTGGAAGGCCGGCCTGGGCAACCGTGGACACCAGACGCGCTATGATGGCGTGGGCAAGTGGGCCGCGAGCAGGCCAGCAGACTTGAGGTCCGACCAGAACGCGGCTGGGATCAACGTGGTGCGGGCCTTCAGATTGGCCTCGACCTCGCGCGGGGCGGTGGCGCCGAGGACGGCCGATTTCACGATCGGCTCGGCCAGCACGAACTGGATCGCTGCGGCGTTGAGGGGCACGCGGTGGGCTGCCGCGATCTCCTCAATGCGGACCAGTCGCGCCATGATGTCGGCCGGGGGCGGGTTATAGTTGAATGTGGCCGTCGTCGACTTCGAGCCCAGCGCCAGCAGGCCAGAGTTGAACACCGCTGCGAGCAACAGTCCCACGCCGCGCTTGCGGCAGAGATCCATGAACTCGAGCGTTTCTGAATTGTGCGTCAGCAGCGTGTACTGCCCGGCCATCATAATGCAGTCGAAGTCGCCGGCCTCGACGAAACGGCGGCACCAGCGGGTGTCGTTGATACCGGCGCCGATGGCTTTCAGGTCGCCCGCGCGGCGCAACTCGTCGAGAGCTTTGTAGGCGCCCTCCATGGCGGCCTTGAAGTAGGGCTCGGCGGCGTCGTCGGAGCCGTGCGTAAAGGCGTCGACGTCGTGGATGAAGGCGATGTCGATGCGCGATACGCCCATGCGGAGATACGAGTGCTCGAGCGAGCGCATGACGCCGTCGTAGCTATAATCGTAGCGCGGGAACATCGGCAGGCCGCCGACGCGCAGGCCGGTGGTGTCGTCGCTTGCGCGGAGCGGGCGCATGATGCGGCCGATCTTGGTCGAGAGCACGTACTCGGCCGCCGGCACGCTTTGCAGGAAGCGGCCCACACGCAACTCGCTGCGCCCATAGCCGTAATAGGGCGAGGTGTCGTAGTAGCGGCCGCCGCCTTTCCATACGGCCGCCATGGCGGCGTGCGCGTCGTCATCGCTGATCTGGAAGCGGAAGTTGCCGATCGGCGCACCGCCGAACCCGATCTCGGTGACTGCGAGGCCCGCGCGGCCGACGGTGCGAGTGGGGAGCGAGTTGGTGGGGGACATGGGCGGGGTTCCGAGGCGGTGGCAGTGCGTTGGGTCGATTGGGGCCAAGATCATCGCAGTCCTGCGCGGGGAAGGGCAAGGGACACGCCGGGAGAGCTGTGATCCACGATAGCGGATGCCGGTCTGCGATCAGGCATCCGGGCGCGTCCGGCAAAAGAGCATCCTTTCCATCTCGGCCACGTATCTGGCGTATTTGAACCCGGCCTTTTCAAGTACACGCCGGGAGGCAATGTTCTCCACGCGGGCAAATGCCCAGACCCGAGGCAGGCGCACGACCCGGTCAGCGACGTCGAGCGAGGCCATGACAAGCTCGGTCGCAAGGCCGCGCCCCCAACCGTCGGGATGCAAGAAATACCCGACTTCCGGGCCCCAGCCGGGATCGAACGGATCATTGTAGAGGCCGCCCCAGCCGATGATGCGCTGATCCTCTTTCCTGATAACGGTCCAAGGCGCGTACCCGTAGCGTCGCCTATTGCGCTCATAGGCGGCTATGCGGCGCCGACAGTCGCGGAGCGATGGGTCAACCTGGGTATATTGCATTGCCGCCGGATCACCCAGGAACTCGAATAGCGTGGTCGTGTCCGAAAGTCTGGGACGACGAAGCCTCAGACGAGGGGTTTCAAGATCGACGTCCAATGTCCGCCCCACATTCAACGCTGATGGCCAAGACCGCTAGCACGAGCTGCCCGGCGATCTCGGTCAGTTCCGCACAAACCGGTAATCAAATCCGCACTTGCCATGCGGCTTGATCAACCCGGCCGTCGGGCTGGGGAAATGGATCGGGAGGATGATGGTGGGCGTGTCGCAGACGCGGTCAAGGAAGCGGCGGCGGGAGAGGGCGGCCTCGGCGCGGTCGACGTCGAAGATGGTCGACCACTCGGGCTCACGGCATTGCAGCGCGTGGTGCATCATGTCGCCGGTGACGACGGCTTTCTGGCCCTTCGACGAGATGTTGACGCACATGTGGCGCGGCGAATGGCCGGGCGTGGGGGTGAGCGTGAAGGTGTCGTCGAGCTCGTAGGTGTTGTCGACGAGAAGCGCCTGGCCGGCCTCGACGACGGGGCGGCAATTGTTGGTCCACACGGTTCCGGGCGGGTTGCGGCCTTCCTTGGTGGCGGCCTCCCACCAGGCGTACTCGTCCTTGTGAAAGATGTACTTGGCGTTGGGAAATGTCGGCACCCAGCGGCCGTTGACGAGGCGCGTGTTCCAGCCCGTATGGTCGATGTGGAGATGTGTGCAGAAGACGTGCGTGATCTCCTCGAAGGAGAGGCCGGCCTTCTTGAAGTTGTCGAGCCAGGGCTGGGTGTCGAAGTCCATCGGCGCGGGGTGGCCCTTGTTCTCGCCGAGGCAGGTGTCGACCAGAACGAGGTGCTTCGGCGTGCGTACGACGAAGGTCTGGTAGGTGATGACCATCTTGCCGGTGGCCGGATCGAACACCTCCGGCTCCAGCGTGCGGAGATGCTCGCGGGCGACCGCGTGGTCGTAGGACGGGAACATGTCGACCGGGCGGCGCCAGGGGCCGTCGCGCTCGATGATGGAGGTGATCGTCACGTCGCCGACTTGAAGCGTGCGCATGGCAGTGCCCCCGTGTTGCTGCTGTCGAAGAGTCGTGCAGCAACGCTGCCACCACCGGTGGCTGGCAACAATGGGAAAATGAGGACCGCCGCGGTGTCAGGTGGCGACCCGGGTACCGTCGGCCAGATGCACGAGACGTCCGTCGGCGATCGTGGCGACGACACGGGCCGGACCGGCTTGCGGGGCCTCGACCAGGATCAGGTCGGCGCGCTTGCCGTCGGCGATGATGCCGCGATCCGTCAGCCCCACGGCAGCGGCGGCGTTGGAAGAAACGAGGGGCCAGGCTTTTTCCAGGGGCATGCCGTGCTTGCGGGCGAGAATGAACGGCGCCTGCAGGAGGGCCGGATAGAAATAGTCGGATGCGAGGATCGTGCACCAGCCGCGGCACACCATTTCGGCGGCATCGGGACAGCCGGTATGACTGCC
>LNFM01012182.1_pt1 | contig 11379 bp, 6 predicted proteins | sample 596031 | NCBI WGS metagenome assembly LNFM01 (sample SAMN04254537, study PRJNA301005) | activated carbon metagenome | isolation source: dual media filters at the Ann Arbor, Michigan drinking water treatment plant | place: USA: Ann Arbor | reverse complement strand
CGCAACGTGCCCGCGTCTTTCTCAACGCCCCGCGCGCCCAACGCTTCGCAAGAATCGAGGGCTCTGTTCGCGATGAGCGCTGATTCTTCCGGTGATTCCAACCGGGGATCACTGGAGAAAACAGCCTTCATCGCGTCGAGCGGGGGTCGATGTTGAAATAACGGGCTGATATTCGATCAGGGCCGCTGCGTCGAGCCCAGCCCGTTGTGCGATCGAGCCGTGTGCGAGCGTCAGCCGATCACACTTGCGACACCATCACGCGAAGGGGCTTCTGACTGGAAATCAACTTCGCAAGACATTCAAATCAATGAAAAATTGTCTTCCTATGTCCGAAGGTCCGTAGGGCGTCGGACAGTTGCAGGGGTCGCACGCGCGAATCGTCCCGTCGTTGCGGCGCGGCGTCGACACGAGTGATGCACACTCGGTTCATGTCGACGGCATGGTCGCTCGTCGCGACGCTCGGAACCCGCTGCGGATCGCCGCACGACGTGCTTTGCGCGTGGCTCGCGAACGACGGCTCCGTCGCGTGGCTCTTCGACCAGGGAGGATGGCTGCACCGCGTCGATGTTCGAGCGTCGACGCGGAGCTCGTGGCTCCTCTTCGATCGCGACGGCGGCGAACTCTCCGCGCAGATGGCGGGCGATGATCGTCTGCGATTGTGGCTCTGCTGGGGCGAGTACAACAGCGCAGAGAGCGTCGCTCGCGTGTTCGAGTTGACCGAGCAAGGGGCGACACGCCAGACGGGACGCTGCTCGCAGAGCCGTCCGCGGATGTTCTCGCGGCGACGCGGCGCGGGTATTGGGCGAGAGAGGGCGATCAGTTCGAGTTCTGCTCACACGACGGTCGCCGCATCTACAGCGAGGTCATCGAAGAGTCGAACGACTTCATCGTCGCAGGAGCGATCGAAGAGACGACGCTCGCGCTGGCGTTGCCCGACGAAATCTGGCTGCTCGACGCGGAGACCTCCAGCGTTCGACGCGTGCGATCACCGCTCCTTCTCGAGTGGAGCCCGGGCCCCCAAGGCGAGCGGCGCTGGTGGCGACAATTGCCCCGCTCAGGGCTCTGCGCGGGGCATCTCGGCCCTGATCCGCCTCGATCACGGTTCGCCGTTCAGCGCTGGGATCGTGCGACGGTCGAGCCGATTCCGCTCGGAGAGACAGAGCATCTGCAGTGGCTCGACGAGATCACCGCGCTCGCGATGAGCGACGACGGAGCGACCGTGTGCGTCGGAACCGCAAGCGGCCGAGCGCTGGTGTTCTGCGAGCGAGCCGAGGACTGAGCGCCGCTCGCGCGCTCCACAGGCGATCGAGTCGCCGCCAGGGGACGCGTGCTCGACCGACCGGCGTCGAATGTCTCGAGCGTCTGATCGCTCAGAACTCGTCGGCGCTCATCGCCATGATGTGGCGCTTGCCTGCGCGCACGACCTTCGCCAGCGACTCGATCCGCGGAAGCACGTGGTGCACGAAGTACCGCGCGCTCTTCAGCTTGCCCTCGTAGAACCTCCCCTCGCGCTTGGAGGCGATCTCCGTCTGCAGCACCCACTGGTGGCACAGGGCCGTGAGCGCGAAGACGTTGAGGTACGCAGAGGAGACGGCGCCTACCACTTCACCGTCGACCTCTCGCGAGCCGAGCCACTGGGTGAGCTGATCGAGCGTCGCGAGCGAATCGCGCAGCGCGGTCACGATGTCTGCGATCGCCGTGTTGTCCGCGTTGCGGTCGATCGCCGCGCGAACGAGCGCCGCGAAGGTCTTGTACGACCGACCGTTGTCCGCCGGGAGCTTTCGCCCCACGAGGTCGAGCGCTTGGATGTGGTTAGTGCCCTCGTAGATCATCGCGATGCGAAGGTCCCGGAGGTACTGCTCGATCGACCAGTCCGCGGTGAAGCCCGAGCCGCCGAGCACCTGCATGCACTCGCTGGTGTTGAGAAACCCTCGCTCGGTGCAGAAGCTCTTGACCACCGGCGTGAGCAGCGCCGCGAGGTCTTCGCCGCGCTCGCGCTGCGCGGGGTCCGTGTGCTTCGCGGCGCGGTCGATCTCGATCGCAGTGAACACGGCGAGCGAGCGCATCGCCTCGTTGGTGCTGCGCACTTCGAGGAGCATGCGTCGCACGTCTGGGTGCACGAGGATGTTGTCCGCCGCCGCGCCGCGCTCGCGCTTCTCGGGGTCCATCGCGCGTCCCTGCCGGCGATCCTTGGCGAAGGCGACCGCGGTTTGGTAGGCGATTTCGCCGAGCGCGACGCCCTCGAGCCCCACGTTCAATCGAGCGACGTTCATCATGGTGAACATGGCTTTCATGCCGCGGTGCGGCTCGCCCACGAGCTCGCCGACCGCGCCTTCGAGGCTCATCACGCAGGTGGGAGACGCGTGGATTCCCATCTTGTGCTCGAGCCCGGTGCACGTGATCCCGTTGCGCGTGCCGTCCTCGAGCAGCTTGGGAACGATGAACACCGAGATCCCTTTGATCCCCGCCGGCGCGTCGGGCAGCCGCGCGAGCACCAGGTGTACGATGTTGTCGCAGTAATCGTGGTCGCCGAACGTGATCCAGATCTTCGTCCCAGTCAGGCGATAGCGATCGCCATCGGGAACGGCCTTGGTGGTGAGCAGTCCGAGGTCCGTTCCGCACTGGGGCTCGGTGAGGCACATCGTGCCGGTCCACTCGCCGCCGATGAGCTTGGGCAGATAGCGCGAGCGTTGGTCATCGGTGCCGTGGTGCGTGATCGCTTCGATGAGCCCCTGGGTCAGCCCTGGGCACATCGAGAAGCTCTTGTTCGTCGCCGTCACCATCTCGTTGATGAACAGCGCGACCGCGTGCGGCGCGCCGCCGCCGCCGAACTCCGTCGGGTGCCCCAACGAGAGCAGCCCCGCGTCGACGTACTTGCGAAAGAGCTCGCGAAACCCGGGCGGTGACGTGACCGTGCAGGTCGCCGGATCGTACGTCACGCCCTTCTTGTCGCCGACGCGGTTGAGCGGCAACGCGACCTCTCGACAGAACGTGTCCGCTTGCGAGAGCAGCGAGAGCACGGTTTCGAGGTCGTAGTCCTCGTAGCCCGGCAGCGCGTGGATCGCGTCGTAGCCGAGCACTTCGAGTACGAAGCGAAAGTCTTCGAGTGGAGCGCGGTAGGTTTGCACGGTCGTGGCCGGGGATGATGGACCACTGTTCACCTCGGTCAACCGAAGAACTCGCTCAGCGCGAGCACCGCGATTGGACTGGCGAAACACGAGCGAACGGGGTGGCTCCCGGGGGTGGTCGGGGGCTGCTCGGGGGCTGCTCGGGGGCTGCCCCCGAATGAATTCGGGGGCAGTGCGCGCCGCAGGAGCGTCGCGGGCCATGCGCCGCAAGGCAGCGCATACCAAAGACCCGGAACGCACGACGGAGCGGAGACCGGTGGTGACTCTGCGAGTCGCAAGTCTGCCAACAGGCGGCGATGGCGCTGCAATCTTGGGAGCGAAGACTGCTCTCGCGCTCGTCACGCGTACGTCGAAGACAACATCGAGCGACAACCGCATGCATGCGCTGCCTTGCGGCGCATGGCCCGCGACGCTCCTGCGGCGCGCGCTGCCCCCGAATTCATTCGGGGGCAGACCACGCTTGCTCGTTTGCTCGATCGTCCTTTTGGTTACAGCTTAAATGTACTATTTCATTTACAACACAATTCAAGCCGTGTGATTTCTTTCTCCAGCGGAACTTTTCATCTACACCGCAGGAAGTTGGTGAACCATGGCTCGGTTGCATCGCTCGGGGTTCGCAGGGCTGACCGTCTCGTTCGCGCTGCAGTTGTACTCGCCCATGCTGCTCGCGCAGCGCGCTGGGCCTTCGTCATCGGGCGCTGCGCGAGCTCCGTCCGTCGCGGAGACAGAGCGCTGCATCGCTGAGTCGAGCGAACGTGACGCGCTCGCTTGCCCAACGGTGACGGTGGCGACGAGCGCTCGACCCGCTGCCTCGCCGCCCGTCTCGCGTCCTCGGGAGAACGCGCCCCGCGCTGCGCCAACGCCCTCGGCGCCGATGATCGACCCGCGCACCCTCGTGCGGCGCACGCTCGCGATGCAGAGCGCGCAGATCGCGAGGAGAGAAGCTCAGCTCCTCGGCCAGCTCCTTCGCTCGATGCCGCGGAGCAACCCGCAGCACGCGCCCACGATGCTGCGCCTCGCAGAGACGCTGCAGGACCTCGCGAGCGACGCCAACACCCAGGCCCGCTCGCTCGATCAAGACATCTTCGTCGCCCGACAGCGCGGCGATCAAGGTCGCCTCGCCGCGCTCGAGCGCCAGCAGCGCCAATCGCTCGACGAAGTCCGCGTGATGCGCGAGCAACTCGTCAGAGTGCTCGAGACGTTCGTCTCCGATCACGGCTCGAACGCGAAGCTCGACAGCGCCCTCTACACGCTCGCGTTCACCCTGGGCGAGCTGCGCCAGTTCGATCGCGCGCGGCAGGCGTACCAGCTCTTGCTCCAGCGCTGCCCGCAGTCGTCGTACGTCCCCAACGCGTACTTCGCCTTCGCCGAGTACTACTTCGACCAGGGTGACATGGACTCCGCCGCGCCGTTCTACGAGCGCGTCATCGCCGTCGATCGGCCCGACAACGCCGTCCGCGGCTACGCGATGTACAAGCTCGCGTGGGTCGAGTTCAACCGACGGCGCTACGACGCCTCGCTCGCTCGCTTCTTCGAGACCATCGACTACGCCCGCGCGCAACAAGCGTCGTCGCCGACCGCGGCAGCGCTTCTGCGCAGCGCGCGCGCAGAGCTCGTGACCGCGTACGGAGCTGTCTACGGAAGCGCTCGTCCGCTCAACACGACCCAGGCCTTTTCGACCTTTCGGCGCTACGCCGCGGACGACGAGGGCGCCGTCGCGATGCTCGAGAAGCTCGGCGAGCTCTACAAGGACAACGGCCAGTGGCCCAACGCCGTCGCGGTGTTTCACGAGCTCATGTCGCAGCGCGCGTCGTCCGATCGGTTTTGTCTCTGGCAAGCGCACGTCGCCGCGGCGCACGTCGCGATGAACCGCCGCGACGAGGTCACGCGAGAGCTGCAGCGGCTCGTCGACGTGCACGATCAGTTTCGCGGACCTTCGTCGCGCCGTCCCGTCGCCGCGCAGCACGCTTGCCGCGACAGCGCGGCCCGCGTCCTCTACGACGTCGCGTCGCACTGGCACCTCGAGGCCGTCGGACAATCCGCAGACGGAACCCCGCAGACCCGCGGCACCCGCGACAACCGCACGATGGAGCGCGTCGCGTCGCTCTACGACCTCTTGCTCGAGAAGTTCGCGGACCTCGATCAAGTGACCTTTCCCGACTACGACCAGCGCGATTGGCCGACGCGCTATCGCGTCGCGTACTTTCGCGCCGAGATCCTCCGCGCGCAGAGCGATTTTGCCGCCTGCGGCCCAGCGTTCGATCGCGTCGTCGAGCTCGACCCGCGCGGGGCGTTCACCGAAGACGCCGCGTACAAGTCAGTGCTCTGCTACAACGACCTTCTGTCCCGTGACCGCGCGGCGAGCGCGGCGGCTGCGAGGGCGCGCATCGACGCAAACCGCGGGGCCGGCGCGAGCGATCAGAGCGCGCAACGCCTTTCGTCCCGAGAGTTTTCGCAGCGCGAACGCGGGATGTACGACGCCTTCACCCGGTATGTGTGCGTCGCGTCGCGCGCCCTTCGCGCGCAGCCGACGCAAACCGAGGCCAGCGCCGAGGGCGACCCGCGCTCGACGCTGCTCACGATCCAGTACCGCCGCGCGTACCTGGCGTACTCGGCCAACCAGTTCGAGCGCGCCGCCACGCTCTTTCGATCGATCGCGCTGCCGTCGGACGAAGACCCCGCGCGCGCCGCGGACGACCCCGAGAACCTCCGCGAGATCAGCGCCGACCTCTACCTCGACAGCCTCGCGACGCTCGGACGACACGCGACGCCCGCTCGCCCTGGCTGCTTCGACGCCATGGAGAGCGCCCTTCCAGCGCTGCGCGCGCGGCTTTGCTCGGGCCCGTCGCGCGCGAGTCACCAGACTTTTTGCGAGCGTGTTGATTTGTTGGGCTGTCAGTTGGCCCGAGAGAAGGCCGAGACCCTCGGGCGCGGGCGGCGCTTTCTCGAGTCCGCGCGGGCCACGTTGGCGATCCTCCGTGACCGACCCGAGTGCCGCAGCCGCGAAGACCTGCGCCCCGACGAGATGCTCTACAACGCCGCGCTCATGTTCGACGCAGCCAATCGGCTCAGCTCGTCGATGCGCGTGCGCGAGCTGCTCGTGGATCGCTACCTCGACGCGGGCTCGCCCTGGGCGCAGCGCGCGCTCTATCGCTTGGGCGGCAACTACCACGCGATTCAGGTCTTCGGCCGCGCCGCGGACATGTACGAGCGGTACGCAGAGCACGTGTTCAATCATCGCGCGACCGCGCTGCGCGCCGACGCGCAGGCCGTTCAGCAGTCGGCGGACGCGCTGAGGCAGGCGACGTTCTTTCGCGTCGCGCTCGGCGAGGACGACAAGGCGCTCTCGGACGCGCGCGCGTTTGCTCGGTATCTCGGCGAGGATCCGCGCTATCGCCGACAGTCCGCGGGCGTGCTCTTCTCGATCGGGCAGCTCTATCAAGATCGCGCGCGCAGGGTCAGCGACGATCGATCGCTGTCAGCCGACGAGCGTCGCTCGCGCTCGCGCTCCGCGTGGAACGAAGTCGTCCGCCACTACACCAGCTGGGTCGACCGCTACGCGCGCGCCGGGACGCTCGATCAACAAATGCAGGGTCACGTCGCCCTCGGCCGCGCGTACTCGGCGCTCGGCGACGAGGCGAGCGCTGGACGCTATCTTCGCGCGGTCGTCGAGGCGTGGGGCGGCGGTCAGGACGCATCGAGCGCGCCGAGCCCAGGCGAAACGCGGGTCCGCGAGCAGCTCGCGCCCGAGGGCGAGACCGTCCTCGCTGACGCGCTCGAGAAGGCCCGAGACGCCGTCGCCGAGGCGCGCTTCGGCCTCGCAGAGCTCGTGTACCAGCGGTTCATTCGCACGCGTGTTCCAGCGTTTCGCGGCGCGAGCACGCAGCGCGCGTTCGACCAGTGGACGAGCAGCGTCTTGCGACCGTACGTGCAGACGCAGCTCGGCAGGCTCCGCGACGAGGCCGAGCCGATGTTCGCAACGGTGATGCGCAGCGACATTGCGCACTGGCAGATCGCGGCGGCCGCGCGGCTCGCGGACATGTACGTGCGCTTCGCGTCGATCATCCGCGAATCGCCGTTTCCTCCGGACTGGAACCGACCCGGCCCCCAGTACATGACGCTGCGCGACGCGTGGCGCTTGCGGCTCGACGAAGAGACCGAGCCCCTCGTTCAACGCGGAAAGACCGGCTATCAGCTCTGCCTCACCCGCGCGACGCGAGCCCGTTGGTTCAACGAATGGTCGCAGCTCTGCGAGCGCAACCTCAACGAGATCGATCGCGTGAGCTTCCCCTTGGCCGAAGAGCTGCGCGTGACGCCGTCGCTCGTGTACTCGCGCCCCTCCAACGCGCGCGTCGTGTGGACATCAGGCGACGACGTCGAGCTGTAGCGCCGAGCCGCCGTCGAGATCACTCCCCGCGCGCGCAGCGAAAGCCGAGGTCGCCGCGCGCTTCCGCGGGCTCGTACTCGCGACGCGCGGTCGCGCGCAGCGCTGGTGCGCCGTCGACGAACGAGCCGCCTCGCGCGACGCGGGAGTCTCCCTGTCGAGCGCCCTGCGGATCTCGTTCGAAGCCCGCTCCTCCCGCGGACCCTGCGCGATCCATCACCCACTCGGCGACGTTTCCGCTGAGGTCCATCACGCCGAACGGTGAGGCTCCTGCGGCGATCGACCCGACGCGGGTCGCGCCCTGGCCGCATCCCTGCCCGCGCGCGCGCTGACAATCGGGCGCGCGATCACCCCAGGGATACAGCCGTCCGTCCGCGCCGCGCGCGGCGAACTCCCACTCGGCTTCGGTCGGCAACCGCGCGCCGCGCCACGCGCAAAACGCCCTCGCTTGCGCGTGCGACACGTTGACCGCGGGCATCCCCGCCACGCGCATGACCGCGAAGGGATCGCTCAACGGCTCGCACACGCCTGCGCGCGCGCAGCGTTCGAAATCGCTCGCCGTCACCTCGGTGCGGTCGATCCAATACGGAGACAGGCGCACGATGCGACCGCCGCCGCGAGCGCCCATCTCGAAGGTGCCTCCTGCGATCCACTGCATTCCGGGTCGCGCGCTCGGAGCGCGGGCGCTCGCGACGCCCAGGCGCGGAACGCACTCTCCTCGCCCGACGCGCTCGGTCCCTTCGGGGCACTGCGTGGCGCCGGCGCACCTTTGCTCGCGCGCGTTGTAAGTCTGCCCTGCATAACAGCAGTGAACGCCGTCCGCCGCCCGCTGCATCGGCGCTTCGCACGCACGCGCAACGCACGTCACGCCCGCGTCGCCGCGCCCGATCATCGTCCCCGCTGGGCACGCCGTCGGCGCTCCGTCGCATCGCCCGTTCGCCCATCGCTGCCCTGCGATGCAGCAGTGTCCCGCGCGGTCGATCGGCGCGAGCTCGTCGGGACAGTCCGCGATTCCTCCGTCGCCCGACGCGTCTTGCCCGCGCGCGCCCGCGTCGGCGCTGCGTGGTGGCGCGCCCGCGTCGCCGCTCGATGGGCGAGCGCCCGCGTCGGGGCCGGTGGCGAGCGCCGTGATGGCCGCGAGCGAAGCCGCGCTCGCGAGGAGCGCGCCGAGGACGAAGGGCGGTCTCGAATTCATGGGATTCTTTTCAACGACCGAGCATGTTGCGGGCGATGACGATGCGCTGGATCTGGCTCGTGCCCTCGTAGATCTGCAGGAGCTTGGCGTCGCGCATGAGCTTCTCGACCGGGTACTCCTTGGTGTACCCGTAGCCGCCGAAGATCTGCACGGCGTCGGTCGTGACCTCCATCGCCGAGTCCGCGCCGAACACCTTGGCGTAGGCCGAGATCACGCTGTCGAGCTTGCCCTGGTCCACTTGAAACGCGGCCTTGTGGCAGAGGAGCTTGGTGGCTTCGTATTTCACCGCCATGTCCGCGAGCATGAACTGAATCGCCTGGTGTTGCGCGATCGGCACGCCGAAGGTCTTTCGCTCGAGGGCGTACGTCTTGGACTCTTCGATGGCCCTGCGCATCACGCCGAGCGCTCCTGCGGCGATCCACGGTCGCGAGCGATCGAAGGTCTTCATCGCGACCTTGAACCCCTCGCCCTCGGCGCCGACGATCGCGCTCTTGGGCACGCGGACCTCTTCGAAGAGGACGTCACACGTGTTCGAGCAGCGCTGCCCGAGCTTGTCCTCTTTGCGCCCGACCTGAACGCCCGGCGCGTCCGCGTCCACGACGAAGCACGTGATGCCCTTGTGCTTCATCGTCTTGTCCTTCGTCGCCAGGACCGTGTACCAGCGCGCGACGCCGCCGTTGGTGATCCAGCGCTTCTGGCCGGTGATCACGTACTCGTCGCCGCGCTGCTCGTAGCGGGTGCTCATGCCGGCGACGTCCGATCCGGCGTCGGGCTCCGAGCAGCAGTACGCCGCGTGGACGGGCTCGCTGCTGAGCATCCCGAGGTACTTCTTCTTCTGCTCCTCGGATCCTGCGATGATGAGGGGCATCGCGCCGAGGCTGTTGGCCGCGAGCGTGGTGTTGACGCCCAGACAGCCGTACGCGAGCTCTTCGAAGACCAGGCAGTGGTCGAGGCACGAGAGGCCCAGGCCGCCGTACTCTTCGGGGACCTCGCAGTTCGCCAGCCCCAACTCCCAAGCTTCTTTGAAAATCTCTGACGGAAAGGTCCCGTGCTCGTCGAGCTCTCGCGCCACCGGAATGATCTTCGCGCGAGTAAAGTCCCGGGCCGTCTTGATGAGTCTCTGCTGCTCTTCTTCGAGGTCGAATCCGATCATGGCCCGATCGCCATATCACACTGCATCGTCCCCTACATCGCCCCTCGCGCCCCCTCTGCCGTCCGCCCTCGCCGTCTCGAGCGAAGACCGTCCGAGCCTCGTGCGGAACAGCCGCGCCCCCCGCGGTCGTTGCTCGTGGATGCGTTTGCTTGGAGTGCTGGTCGCGTTCTGTTTGCTGTCAGGCTGCGTCCGTCCTCGCGTCGAGCACGTCCCGGCGCAGGCGACGCGGCCTCGTGCCATTTCGTCACAGGACACCTGGATCACGCCCACCGAAGCAGACCCCCGCGGAACGGACTCCCTCGCCGACCTCACCCGCGGCCCTCTCGCGCCGCTCGAGGACGGGACGTTCGTGCTTCTGGCGCCTGACGGCTCGCCGGTGTTCGCCGCGCTCACGCGCGAGCAATCGCTGCGCTCTCAGACGCCGCACACGCTCGCCGCAGAGCGATGCACGATCGCTCCCGCGGGGGTCGGCGTGCTGCGGCTGTGCGCGGGCGCGACCGAAGGGGACGCGCGCGCCTGGTGGGTCGATCGATCGCAGGTCGTCGCCCTTCCGCAGCCGGTTTCGTCGCGGGCGATCTCCGATGTGACTGGGGACGGTGTCGCGTTCGACGGGCGGTGCAACCCGAGCGAGCCCGATGACGGAAGCACATTTTGTTGGCTGCGCCGCGACCAGCTTCAGTGGCGCGAGTGGACCGCGCCCAACCGCGCCACGCTGCTCGCGTTGCGCGGAGAGAGCGCCTTGCTCAGCGAGCCGGGCGACCTCCGCGCGGTCTTGGCTCACTTCGACGTTACGGCCTCGCGGCGCCGCGTGGTCGAGCACACGGATCCGACGCTCGAGATCGACGCGGCGACCTTCGCGCCGACCGGCGACGTGATCGTCCTCTCGCATCGCACCGCGCGCGACGGCGGGACGGAGTCCTTCGCGTGCGTGGCGTCCATGGCGACCCCTTGCACCGCGCGCCCGCTGCACATTCGCGCGGTCGACATCGCCTTCGCCGACGCTCGTCACGGCCTCGCCGTCGGCGCCAACGCGGGCGAGCTCTCGATCACGACCGACGGAGGAACGTCGTGGACCCCCATCGTTCCCAGCGGTCATCCTGCGCCCTCGAGCGTCGCGCTTCCCCCGCCGCCCGTCGGACGCTCGACGCGACGATTGCGCATCCGCGCTGCGTCGACGGTCGTGCGTTGCAACACCAACGCGTGCGTCGCGGGTCGCGTCGTTCACCGCTGGCCCGACGAGTAAGCGTCATCGCGCGACGCTCTCGCCCCGCGCTGGACAGCGGTAGCGGCGGTACAACCCACGAAATCAACTGCGCCCGGCTTGCAGAGGGCACTGCTCGACAGGCGTGCGTTGACCGCCCCGTCCGCATATGAGAACCTCCCACTGGCGCCGTGGTGGACAGCGGCGCGTGGTGGGCGGGAAGTCGACGCCCGTTCGAACAACAAGGGGATACGAACGTGACAAGCAAGCAAGCAAGCAAGCAAGCAAGCAAGCAAGCAAGCAAGCAAGCAAGCAAGC
>LNFM01012179.1_pt1 | contig 11384 bp, 9 predicted proteins | sample 596031 | NCBI WGS metagenome assembly LNFM01 (sample SAMN04254537, study PRJNA301005) | activated carbon metagenome | isolation source: dual media filters at the Ann Arbor, Michigan drinking water treatment plant | place: USA: Ann Arbor | reverse complement strand
TATTCACTACAGCAGATAAGCGCATTGGGTCAGAATCACTCCGACTTTGCACATAAACCTCAAAGCCGCCAGAGCTTCCTAAACCGCGAATAGCAGGCGGATTAAATGCAATCGCCATTCCATCTGGCTGCTGTGCGCCAATTCCAAATAGTTTGCCAACAATGCCTTCAGCCGTGGTTTGGCGCTCTGACCAATCTTTCAATCGCACAAACATAGTTGCCGCGCTGGTTTTATTACCTCCACCAATTAAATCAAATCCATTGACAGCAAATTCATGCGCAACTGCGGGGTCTTTTGCAATCGCAGAACGCACCGCTTCTGTGGTTTTAGTGGTGCGACTTAACGTTGCACCGTCTGGCATAATCACTGCTGAAATTACATAGCCTTGGTCTTCTGCTGGTACAAAGCTACCTGGTACAACTCTTAGCAGCACAACAACCACCGCAATAATTGCACCAAATACCAACGTACCAATCATTTTATGGTGCAAGGTTAAATCAACTGCTCTACTGTAAAGATTAGTGAGCTTCTGAAAACCGCGGTTAAATGGTTTAAAGAATGCGGATTCTTCATGCACTGATTTTAATAAAATAGCGCACAAAGCTGGCGTTAGCGTTAATGCCACAATGCCTGAAATCACCACCGCAACAGCAACCGTTACTGCAAATTGGCGGTACATTTCACCGGCAATACCACCCAAGAAAGCCACTGGGACAAACACAGCGCACAGCACTAATACAATCGCCACCACAGCGCCCGACACTTGCTCCATAGACTTAATAGCCGCCTTAATCGGTGACAATTTTTCTTCTGACATCAAGCGCTCGACGTTTTCTAGCACCACAATCGCGTCATCTACCACAATGCCGATCGATAACACCATCGCAAATAAGGTGAGCGTATTAATAGAAAATCCAAACATCCACAAACCAGCAAATGTACCAATTAACGAAATCGGCACCGCAATTAATGGAATCAACGTTGCACGCCAGCTTTGTAAGAACACAAACACAACCAACACGACCAGCACCATCGCTTCGGCCAGTGTTTTTACCACTTCTTCGATAGAAGATTTAACAAAATCGCTGGTGTCATAAGGTACTTCCCAATCTACACCTTCAGGAAAGCGCTGTTTAAGTTCAGCCATTTTTACTTTAATCGCTTGCGCAGTATCCAGCGCATTGGCGCCCGTTTGCAAGAAAATCGGGATACCAACACCTGGCAAGCCATCTAATGAGGTGCGTACGTTATAACTTTGTGAGCCTAACTCTATGCGCGCCACATCTTTTAAGTAAAGAACACCGCGCGGGCCATCGGCGCGAATAATAATGTTGCCGAATTCACTAGGGTCAACTAAACGACCTTTTGCAGTCACGGTGTAAACCAGCTGCTGTGAACTTGGTGACGGCTCTTGCCCGATTTTACCTGCTGCATATTGCGCATTTTGCGATTGAATCGCCGTTGCAATATCCGTAGTAGTCACGCCCAATTGCGCCATACGGTCTGGCTTTAGCCAAATCCGCATCGAGTAATCTTGCGCACCAAATATAGTCGCATCACCCACACCTTTAATGCGTTTAAGCTCATCCAGCACGTTTAACGTACCGTAATTGCTTAAATAAAGCGGATCATATTTGCGCTGCTTATCCGTTAACATAATGACCAACAAAATATCATTTGAACGTTTTTGCACTACCAAACCTGTGCGACGCACTTCATCCGGCAAGCGCGGCAAGGCAATATTCACGCGGTTACTCACGTTAAAAGTAGCCTGATTCACATCAGTACCTACTTCAAAAGTAGCTGTAATCGTCAAAGTACCGCTGGAGTCAGCACTAGAGTTGAAATACAACAAGCCCTCTACGCCACTTAACTGTTCCTCAATAGGCGCAGCAACAGTTTTCGATAATGTATCGGCACTGGCACCAGGGTAAGTTGCCGTAATCAACACGGTTGGTGGCGCAATTTGTGGATATTGCGCAATTGGCAGCTTTAAAGCCGCTGCCAAGCCTGCCAACACAATAACGATGGACAAAACGCTGGCAAAAATAGGCCGTGTAATAAAAAATTTGGTCATGGTTTTATCTGCTTAAATGAAAAGATTGGCCAGTAATATGCTTAAGACTTAACACTATTTTTGTCGTTAATTTTAGCTGCTGGCTCTGTTGCCGATTCTGCTGGCTGTGGTGTCTCACCAAAAATACGCGGCTCAACTACCGCACCCGGACGTACTTTGATTAAATTATCGACAATGACTTTATCATTTTCATTTAATCCTTTAAGTACAATCCAATCTTTTCCATGCCACTCACCTACCGTCACCGGCCGAATGGTTGCGGCATTTTCTGCATTAATCACATACACATATTTACCTTGATCACCAGTTAGCACAGCTGTTTGCGGCACTAAAAAAACGCCGTCGCGTAAACCAGTTGTCACACGAGCGCGTACAAACTGGCCCGGAAGCAATGATTTATCGGCATTATTAAACGTTGCACGCAACTCTTGTGTGCCCAAAGTGGGGTTAATTTGCGTAGCCGTAAAATTCAATTTTCCTTTTTGACCATACTCACTACCGTCTGGCAATATCAAGGTCACATCACTTACCGTGTTTGGGTTAACACGTCCGCCTAAGCTTGCTAGTTCGGTTTCAGACAAACTAAAACGCGCCCAAATTGGCGACAACTGAACAATAGTCGTTAATAAACTCGTGTTAGCTGTCACTAAAGCACCTTCAGAAAATTGAAATCGGCCCGCAATGCCAGAAACTGGGGCGGTCACTTGTGTATAAGAAAGATTCAGCTCAGCTTCCTTAATACTCGCTTGCGCTTGCAACATGTCTGCCTGTGAAATGCTCACATCAGATGTCGCATTATCATATTCACGCTGACTCACCGATTGCGTTGCAAGCAGCTCTTTTAAACGGTTTGATTCGCGCGAAGTTTGCGTAATTCGCGCACCCTGACCTGCTGCCTGTGCTTTCGCTTGATTTAAAGCAATTTGAAATGGCACAGGGTCAATGATAAAAAGTACTTGGCCAGCTTTTACAGGCTCACCCTCCTCAAACATTTTTTTAAGAATAATGCCGCCAACGCGCGGTCTAATCTCAACTTCTTTGGCGCCTTCCGTTTGCGCAACAGCCTCTACACTCATTGGCACTGATGTTGGCAATGCACTGATATAACTAACAGGCATTGCAGCTGGAGCAGGTGGCGCTTCGTCTTTCTTACCACAAGCAACTAAAGTTGTTGCCACCAATATAGTGGCTAGTAAAGCTGAAAAAGAACCACTTGTTTTATTAAATTGAGGTTGCTGCAATAAAAAATGCATGATGATGACCCTGTAAAAGTAATTTTGTTGATTATAAATTATGGTTTTATAATGCTATTTGATGTATATTATATACAAACAAGAATGTATGTAAACTATTTTTTAAGTAAATCGTTGTAAATCATCAATCTAGCATTTGCTTTAAAATGATTAAACTTAGCGCTTAAAATACTTAACCAAATATTAGGTATTAATTAAAACTGAATGCAATAAACTGTGGTCAGAAAAACATATGGTTAGAAAAACAAAAGAAGACGCTGAGCTTACAAGGCAGCGCATTATCGATGCCGCAAGAACGGTATTTTTAAAGCGCGGCGTCAGTCGATCGACGCTTGAGCATATTGCTACAGAAGCAGAAGTAACGCGAGGAGCTGTATATTGGCATTTTAAAAATAAAACCGATATTTTTTACGCTCTGCGCGATCGCGCTTTTTTACCTTTAATCGACCGCATGTATGACACACTTGCCATCCAAAAGGATGATATCGACCCGCTTACTCAAATTGAAAACAGCTTATGCGATACGATTAATCAATTGAATGAAAACATTGAAATGCGTCAGATTTATGAAATCATGATGATTAAATGTGAATATGTAGACGAATTTGCTACTGTGTTACAGCAAATTTTAAGCAATTGCTCCGATATTACCGAAAAAATTCAGCTTGCTTATCAGCGCGCTAAAGAACAAAAGCTATTAACACTAGCTTTAAGTCCGTATGCATTAGCTCAAGATACGCACTTATTTTTTAGTGGACTATTGCATATGTGGGTAAAAGATGCTGACGGCAGTCGATTTAGGCATCAAGCTATAGCGCTAATCCAAGCGCATATTAGCTTACGTCGCTTGAGATAAAACTAAAATACTGCGTTTTTAAAACTTTCTAATCCCGACTTAATTCTTTGTTTAAAATTAAAGTATTTGACACGATTCATCCAGTAATCTTGGCTAGGCAAGCGATCTAAATATTCAAGCTGTGGCTTACCACCTTTAGCAACCATCAAGTGTGGGGCAGCTGTATATGGATCTATTTTATCCATACGCATATATTCAATTACATAGGCCCATCGACTATTTTGTGTAATATTAGGTGTAGTAGAATGTAATAAAAATGACGAAAACAACACAATATCACCAGGCTCTGCAGAAATAAACTCAGCCTTACTCACATCGCCTTTATAAGAAACGTGGTTTTCGTCCACATCATATTTCAGCATGCCTTTATGACTGCCTGGCACCACCCATAAACCACCATTATCAGCTGTCATCTTGGTTAATGAAATCCAAAACTGAAAATGCGCATCCTTTAACCCGCTATACTGGTTATCCTGATGCCACGGAAACGTACCGGCGCCTGGCTTCTTCTCAACTGCCTGATCCCACCTAACCCAAATATCTGGCCCAACAAACTGTTTTAGAAAGTTAATTATTTTAGGCTGTGAAATGAAAGCGCGTAATTTTTCACTGCGATGCATAATTAAGGCATGAAACTTTAAATTACCTTTGTCTAAAACATCATCATCTGTTTTAGTTGCTGAAGCTTCTTTTATATCTATAATTAAAGCATTAACCTCTGCTTGCGAGAAGAAGTTTTTTATGAATACATATCCATTTTTTTTAAATTCAGCTTGCATATTGTAGCCCATGTAATCAATTGGTAAATGAGTGCAATCAAACACTTAATTGCTTTTATTTAAACTTGATTGTACTATCATTTTTAGTGAATTTTCTATAGCCCTTTTGGAGTAATCTTGCAAATACAAATAGGTGAAATCTACGGTAAACAAACGAATAACAAATTTGTGATGTACAACGTAGTAAAAGTAACTAAAACCAAAGGTATTTTGGTTGAAATCGTTACTCTTCAGAACATCGATAACCCATTGAGCATATTTGAGACAACCGCACAAAAGTTAACTAATTCGGGCTACATCCGCATCAGCCAAACACCTTTTATTGATTTACAAGCCAACACACCTAAGCGCCGCAAAGCTGTCAAAAAGCCAACGCGCTGCCCACTAACTTTTGACTTTCTAGAAGAGCGCGCTGACAGTCAAAGGCCTGCACCGCTTTTATTAGAATTGTTCAATTAAGTCTGCGTTTCTAGTTCAAATCTCCGTAGTAACTCATCCATTTTTTTGCAACGGTAGACCATCTCCAATCTTCTGCTTTCTTACGACCAGCAATTGAAAATGTCTCCGCAATAGTACTATCAAAACCAAGCTTGTCCAAATAGCTTGCCATCTCTGTAGTAATGTAGTCGATACTTTTTGGCTCAATTAAATATCCATTAATACCATGGTCGATTAGTAACTTAGGCCCGCCCCAATCAAGACAAATTGGAGGTAACCCAACTGCCATCGCTTCTTGAATAACAATTCCATTTGCATCTTCAATACTAGGCAAAACGACTCCACGATACTGATTAAAAGAATCAAACAAATCATTGTGGCTAGTATACCAACCCAAAAAACGTACCCGATCATGCAAACCCAAATCTTTAACTAGCTGTTTGCACGTTTCTAGCTCAGGTCCACTTCCAACTATATCTAAACTCACTGGATGCTTCGTTTTTACAAGACTGGAAATAATTAAAAATGTACATTTATGAAAAACAAGTCGTCCAAAATGTATATATTTATAATTCTGTCCTTTATGTTCAACTCGTGGCCTGTCTAGAATTGTATCGTTAATGCCACAATCTAACGTTTCAATCATTATTTTTTTTTCACATCCACCTGCCTCTAGTGACCTTAAAGTTCTATCGCCACCAGCCACAAATATTAAGTCTGATCGACTCAAGTCTGTGAAAAATAATTTATTTAGTTTTTGAAGTGGAAAATGTAATAAACGTCTGAATTTAGCTTTTACTTTTTCTTTATCTTGAAAGATTTTTGGATAATAGATATTGCCATTAATTGGACCAAATACGTTGGCATGTTTTTTTGATATTTTTCGAGGGGCTACGGGCGAGTTAGGCTCTGTTTGATGAATTATCGTATGGTCAAAACCGCGATCTGCAGCAATTTTCTCTGCCAACTCAACTGATTTTTTTGAAAACCAGACATCTAAAAACAACCGCAAAACGACACTTTTCCATAAAAAAAGAGATACTAAGTTATCATTAACAAAAAAAACATCTTTAAGGTTAAGCCTACCCTCCAACTCAACTCTATTACGTTCATGCGTTATTTGTATTGTATTAGCGCATATTTTTTTATACTGCTGAAAAATTTGTAGCGCTTTTATACCCTCGCCACCCATTTGCTCTGACACATTTGGAGCAATTAATATTATTAGCTTTTTGTCCATAATCTAAACTTTACTCATGTAATTGATTCAAATTCTCATTATTGGCGATTGATAAGATTTAAACAATGCACTATTTATCAACACCTTCACAAACCCATTCCCAACTGCGTAAATCTGACTGATGCACCCTGTTATTTAACAACTCTGACATAATAGTATTTGCATAATTGTCGACATGATGAAATTCAATTAAGCGCTTTGTTTGCGTGGTCGGTTTGAAATTGTTTGCATTTTCAATTAAAGACTTTATTCCCCGAGCTATTGAATCTAAATTATGCACATCACAGGTGCTACCAATTCCAAATCGATCTGCCATCATGCCAGTATAGCCGTAGCTATCGACCAATATAGGTTTGTTATAGGCAACCGCCTTAAGCAAATTTGCGGATAAATTCATTCTTCTATATTGCAATAAGGCTTGTACATCAATAGCTGCATAACCAATCTGAATCTCTTGATTACTTAAATGCCGATTAATCAGAATAATGCGCTGGCTTTGAACCAATTCAGCATATTTTTCTTCAATAAGTTGTTGGTATTCCTGCGCCAACTTCCCAGCTAATAATAAACGGCTCGTTAAATGTATTTTAGCGCCTGCAAAAGCAGCTAATAATTCAGGAATAGCTTTTCTATAATCCATCATACCCACAAAACCTATATAAAAACCATCTTGTGGGATACCTAAAAGCTCACGCGCTTCTGCAGTTTCCATGCTAATTTTGGTCGGCACTGGGTCGGGTAGAAGCTCAGTCTTTGTTGAAAAAAAACTATTTTTTTGTTTTACATACTCATACATTAATGGATTAACGAACAAAAATCGATCCCAAGAGGCGCGCTCCCAAGCAGTTTCATAAACTTTTTGCTTAAAAACTTCTTTCCATGCAAGATTTTTGCTACTTGGATATCCATAATGAAATGCTCCCACTGCCCTGCGACCGTGCCTAACGCCATAAGTCGACTTATTTTTCAGGAATGCACTAAACATCACATCATAATCCGCAGAAGTACAAATAAGCGCATCTGCGCTCACTTCTTTCACTGACTGATTAATAGCTTGGAATAGTTGATATCTTTCTCGCAAGCTTGGATTAGGATTGGTTACTGGAAAGGTTGGTAAAAAACGTAAATTAACTTCCTCTTGCCGTGCAATACCTTGTCGCAGCAATTGTTCGTGATGTTCTTTAGTAATGGTGATGGTGACCTGATTGACCTGGCCATTTTCAAGGCTGCGCCTAAAAGCAGGAAGCAACGCCTCAATGTAGTTAGTGTGATGCCCGCCCTGAAACGCTTCAATTAACTGAATTTTCATGATAAATAGTTAAATAAAATTTTGTTATCAATGATTATACAGGTGGCCCACCCCATAAATCATGCCCATCCGCACTGTAAATCTCCACTTCCACAAAATCACCTGGCGTTAGTCCCTCTGCATCTTCCATATACACCAAGCCGTCAATCTCTGGTGCATCTGCTTTAGTACGACCAATCGCTTCAAAGTTGCCTTCTGTATCGCGCACAGTTTCATCTACTAGCACGGTTTGCATGGTGCCAATTTTTTCTTTTAGTTTAGCGGCGCTAATGCGCTCTTGCACTTCCATAAACCTTGACAAACGTTCTTCTTTGATTTCTTGAGGCACATGGTCTGGTAGTTCGTTGGCTTTTGCGCCATCAACCGCTGAATAGGTAAAGCAACCTACTCTATCTAATTGCGCCTCTTCTAAAAAATCGAGCAACATTTTAAAGTCGTCTTCGGTTTCACCCGGAAAGCCTGCGATAAAAGTACTTCGTACCGTAATATCGGGGCAAATTTCACGCCATGCTTTAATACGCGCCAAGTTATTTTCGGCATGCGCGGGGCGTTTCATGGCTTTTAAGATTCTTGGGCTAGCATGCTGAAACGGCACATCCAAATACGGCAAAATCAGGCCATCTGCCATTAGTGGAATCACTTCATCAACGTGTGGATAGGGATACACATAGTGCAAACGCGTCCAAACGCCTAATTCACTCAGGCTTTGGCAAAGCTCTGTCATGCGCGTTTTCACTGGACGGCCATTCCAAAAGCCTGGGCGGTATTTCACATCAACACCATAAGCAGACGTATCTTGCGAAATCACTAAAATCTCAGAAACGCCTGCATTCACCAAATTTTCCGCTTCGTTCATCACTTCGCCAATGGGGCGGCTGACTAAATCGCCACGCATGCTGGGGATGATGCAAAAGCTGCATCGATGATTACAACCTTCTGAAATCTTAAGGTAGGCGTAATGGCTTGGCGTTAAACGTATGCCTTGTGGAGGTACTAAATCAATAAACGGCTCATGCAGCTTGGGTAAATTAGCATGCACATGCGTCATCACTTCTTCTAGTGCATGTGGGCCTGTGACCGCCAAAACGCTTGGATGGGCGGCTTCAACCACCCCTTTTTTAGCGCCCAAACAGCCAGTAACAATCACTTTGCCATTTTTATTAATCGCTTCACCAATCGCATCTAAACTTTCTTGCACGGCAGAATCAATAAAACCGCAAGTGTTCACCACCACTAAATCAGAGTCTTCATAACTGGCCGAAATCTCATAACCTTCTGCGCGCAACTGCGTCAGAATGCGCTCAGCATCTGAGCCTGCTTTGGGGCAGCCTAAAGATACAAAACCGACTTTAGGTTGATTAGATTGATGAGGTGTGATTGTTTTCATACTAATAATGCCTCTTAAATACTATTAAGTTAACAGTGCGGCTTATTCTAAAAAATAGCCAACTAGAAAAATAGATGCAACACCGCAAGCAATAAGGCTCAATTGTGAAACAGTTGCGCGTAACTCAGTGCGCTTATGCAGGCTTGGAATCAAATCGGCAACCGCTACATAAAGCATACTGGCGGCGGCTAAACCTAAAATGGTGGGCACCCAAGTTTGCACATGCGATAGAGCGAAATAGGCAACAAATCCACCTACTGCGGTAGCTAGGCTTGAGACCAAATTAAAAATAAAGGCTTGTTTTTTACTGTAGCCAGAATGCAGCAGAATCAAAAAGTCGCCTACCTCTTGCGGAATTTCATGCGCGATAATGGCAATCGCGGTAACAATACCCAATTTAATATCTACCATAAAAGCGGAGGCTATTAAAATACCGTCTACAAAATTATGAAAAGTATCGCCAATCATAATCATCATGCCGCTTCTGCCGCGATCGTGGTCATGACTATGTTGTTGTGGATGCGCATTAATGGAAGGCTGTTTAACAGCTACCGCTTTATATTTAGTGACTGTTGAATCATCTGGGCGGAAGCTTGTTTGCGGGTCTGGGCATTCTTCTGCAGTATGCATCGCATGTACTTCGCAGTGATCTCCATGACAGTGGCGCCACAGCACCAATTTCTCTAAAGCGAAGAATAGTAAAATGCCAAACAGCACTGTGGCTGTCATATACTTTGGGCTAGGCGCTACTTCAATAGCGTGCGGCAAAATCTCTAAAAAAACGGCCCCCAACATAGCACCAATCGCGTAACTAATCAGCATGGGGATAGCGGTTTTCTTAATATTAAGCGCAACTAAAGCGGCACCTGCTACGCTTAGCACGCCGCCTAATAAGCTAAATAATACAATCCAAAGTAAAACAGAGAAATCAGGAATCATGATGAATAATGCTAGCTACGCCTAAGCGATTGAAGTGACAGTAATAAAAGAGCGTGTGCATTATAAACTAAATTGATTTAGGTGCCGTTAGCCATATCATTGTCGCCATGCGGCCAGTGACATTATCGCGGCGAAATGAGAAAAAACGTGCGCTATCACTGACTGTGCAGAACCCCTCTTGCTGGCCGCCATATATTCGGCTAACACCCAAGTTATTTAAACGCTGCGCGGCAATGCTGTAGATATTGCCTAGCCATTTTTCATTTCCGTGTGACTGAAAAGCAGATTCAGCTTGTGCATCTTTTGCAATAAATTGCGCCCTGACTTCGCCACCCACTTCAAATGCTGTTGGGCCGATAGCAGGGCCTAGCCATGCCATTAAATGACCTGCTTTGACATTAGATGAAGTGAGCATTTTTGTAATAGTTGCCTCAATCACGCCATCACACAAGCTGCGCCAACCCGCATGAATACTGGCCACCACAGTGCCAGCGCTATCACACAGCAATATTGGCAAACAATCTGCCGTCATGGTTACGCACACTGTATTGTGGCGCGTAGTAAAGCTGGCATCTGCATTTGGTACGCAGTCGGCATTGGCTGCATCTATCACGTCAATACCATGCACTTGATTTAACCATACTGGCTCAGAAGGTACAAACTGACTCAATAATTGGCGATTGTGTGCAACGTGCAAAGGGTCGTCTTGCACATGATTACCTAAGTTTAAGCTGGCAAAAGGCCCAGTACTCACACCGCCGTTTCGCGTGGTTTGTAAGCTGCGTACGTTGGCAGGCGCTGGCCAATCAGGAATAATAAAATCACTTTTTTTAAGCAAGTTTAATCTTCTTCCAGTTCTTGATCATCCAATTCTTGGACATCTAAGCCTTCGTCGTCAAAATCGTCAAAGTCATCATCAGCTTCGCCTTCATAATAATCGCCATCTTGGTAGCCAAAATCAAAGCCTTCGCCATCGTCTTCCATTGGCGCGTCCTCATGGCGCATGGCTTCCAGCAGTACTTTCATGTCTTCTGCCAGCTCAATTTGCCATTCCATAAATTCATCTGTTTTGGGATGAATAAGGCCTAATTTAACCGCATGCAAAG
>LNFM01012178.1_pt1 | contig 11385 bp, 9 predicted proteins | sample 596031 | NCBI WGS metagenome assembly LNFM01 (sample SAMN04254537, study PRJNA301005) | activated carbon metagenome | isolation source: dual media filters at the Ann Arbor, Michigan drinking water treatment plant | place: USA: Ann Arbor | reverse complement strand
CGGGGCGCCCGAGCCGGGGAGGACGTAGCCGGCGAGGACCTCGAGGAGGCTCGCGCCGTTCGGCACGCTCCCCTCGGGGGCGACGAGCCGCGGCGCGGTGGAGAACGCGGCCGTCTCGGGGGCCGGGGTGGTCGTCTCGAACGCCGTGGCGGCGGGCTGCCGCGGGGCGCTGACGACGGGGCCGGCCGTGGAGAACGGGTCGCGCATCGCGGCGCCGAGCCCGGAGTCGCGCATCAGGTCCGGCGTACCGGCCACCGGACCCGTGGGGGTGGTGCTGGCGGGCAGGACCGGGTCGGGCGACGAGGGGGCGCCGAGGGCGAGGGTCACGTCGGAGCCGGAGGACGGGGTGCCCGGGCCGGTGGTCGTCGCCGGGAGGGTGGGCGGAGCCACCGGGAGGCGGACGACGGGGACCGGGGTCGTCGTGACCGGGTAGAGGACCGCCGCGCGGGTGCCGGGGTCGTCGGGGGTCGCGCCCATGCCGGGCGTGACCTCGGGGAGGGCCGGTGCGAGCACCGGCTCGAGGATCGGGGCAAGGATGCCGGGGATGTCGATGATCGTCCCGGCCGGCGCGGGCGCCGGGGTCGGGTCGGTCGCCGGGGCCGGCTCCGGGGTCTCCGTCGCGGGCGACGGGGCCGGGGCCTGGTCGACCGGCGTCGGGGTGGGCTCCTGCGCGACGGGCTCCTCGACGACGGGGTCGTCGGCGGGGGCCGGCGTCTCCGCGGCGGGCGTCTCCTCGGCGGGGGCCGGGACCGGCTCCTGCGCGACGGGGGCCTCGCTCGCGGGCGTCTCCTCGGCGGGGGCCTGCGAGGCCGGGGCCTCGGAGGACGTCGCCGGCGGGTCCATGACCGCGGCCCCGTCGGCGAGGGCGACCGCCGGTGCGAGCACCGCCATGAGGACGGCCACGAGCAGCACGCGCAACAGCGTCGCGAAGGACGAGCGGTGTGTCGTCGGGGTCGAACTCACCATCAAGTCGCCGGATTCACCGATTCATGCAGTGGTGGCAGGAGTATCGAGCGCGCCGAAGATACACCGGATCGGTCCGTCAAGCATCAATTCACCGGTGCATGTCGTGATGTCGACGTGCGGGTGTTTCACCTTTTGCGGTATTCGGCGAGCGATGTGAGTGACCGGATGCGGGGGCAGGGGCCCGGGGGGAGGGTTCCGTCGCGGTCGATCAGCACCGCGCGGACGCCGGCGCGGGCGGCGCCGGCGCAGTCGGCCTCCGGGAGGTCACCGCAGTGGAGGGCGCGTCCGGCGGGGACGCCGAGGGCCGCGAGGGCGTGGTGGAAGATCGCCGGGTCGGGCTTCGCGGCGCCGACCCCCGCGCTCGTCGCCACCACCGCGAAGCGTCCCGCGATCCCGAGGCCCGCGAGCACCTCGGGGAGGGCGTGGTCCCAGTTGGAGACGACGCCGAGGGCGACGCCGGCGGCCGCCAGGGCGTCGAGGGCCGGGACGACGTCGGGGAACAGGGTGAAGCGCAGGCTGCCCACCAGGATCGGGGTGAGCTCGTCGAGGGGCGGGGCGTCCCCGCCGAGGGCGTCACGGAGGACGCCGGCGCACTCGCGCCGCAGGGCGGCGAGCGAGCCGGGGTCGCGACCGCGGCCGAGGTGCGCGCGGTAGTGGAGGACCTCGGCGCCGAGCGCAGCCGCCACGCGCGCCTCGGCGTGGACGTGACCCGCGCGCGCGAGGGCGGCCCGCAGCAGGGGCACGGGCGGCTCCAACGCGAGCAGGGTGCCGTGCGCGTCCAGGAGGACGGCGTCCACCGGCGAACCGTCACGGTGGGGATCACCGGGGTGCTGGGCTATCATCCCGCGTCCTCTCGGCGCTGGGGGTTCGCGGCATGCGCGTTTCTCGGGGGCGCGTCGCGATCGCGGTCGCCCTGGTCATGGTGATCGCCGTGGCGGCGGTCCCCACCCTGGTGGCGGAGCGGTACACGGACGGGCCCGGTGGGGCGGAGGTGGGTCATGCGAGGCTGGATCGCGGATGGGAGTTCGTCTATCACGCCGTGCGGCTCTCGCGCGGCGCGCGCCTGCCCTCCGAGGACTTCGCGATCGTGCGCGCCCGCAGCGCGTGGGCCGGCCCGCCGGCCGTCGCCCAGGACGTGGAGCTCGTCTACTCCGACGGGCCCTTCGTCGTGCCCGTCCCGCCCGGCGGCACCGCGCCCCCGCCTGAGCGCCGCGTCGCCGAGCCCCTCTCGCGCCTCGGCTGGGTCGTCCACGGCCGCGTCCGCGGCGGGCCGCGCCAGATGATCGGCCTGCTCGACTACCCCTCCGGCCGCGTGGCCTGGAACATCCGGCCCCTGGAGGGCACCCCGTGAGCGACCTCCGGCGACGGCGGCGCGGCCGCGTGCGGCGGGCGCGGCGCAAGCGCACCAACCTGGTGCTGATCCTCGCGGGCCTGCTGGTCGCCCTGGTCGGCGGCGGCGCGCTCGTGACGGCGCTCGCGGTGCACTCGGTGGCGGAGCGGCTCGAGGCCGAGGGCGGCGAGCTCAAGGAGATCCGCCTCGGGCAGAACACGCGGATCTACGACAAGAACGGCGATCTCCTGGGGATCGTCGCCGGCGAGACCAACCGCACCGTCGTCGGCACCAAGCGGATCCCACAGGTGCTGAAGGACGCGACCATCGCGATCGAGGACAAGCGCTTCTTCGACCACTCCGGCGTGGACTACTACCGCCTCGTGGGCGCCGGGGTGCGCGACATCCAGAGCGGCTCCGCGACCCAGGGCGGCAGCACGATCACGATGCAGCTCATGAAGAACCTCTACGAGCCGCAGGCCGACCGCACGATCTCGAAGAAGATCGAGGAGGCCTACCTCGCCTTCCAGTACGAGAAGAAGTACTCGAAGGACGAGATCCTCGTGAAGTACCTCAACGGCGTCTTCTACGGGCAGAACGCCATCGGGGTGCAGGCGGCGTCGCTCACCTACTTCGACAAGGACGTCGCGGACATCAGCCTGCCGCAGGCCGCGCTGCTGGCGGGGCTGCCGCAGGCGCCGAGCCAGTACAACCCGTTCCAGAACCCCGACGACGCCCGCGAGCGGCGCAACCTGGTGCTCGACCAGATGGCCGAGCAGGGCTACATCACGCGGGAGAGGGCCGACCAGGCCATGCGCGCCGGCATCGCCCTGAAGCGCGGGCAGGCCTACAAGCGCAAGCGCGAGGAGTACTTCTTCGAGTACGTCCGCCAGGAGCTGATCGACCGGTACGGGGCGGGCGAGGTCCAGAAGGGCGGGTTCAAGGTCTACACGACCATCGACCCGGCGCTGCAGGGCGCCGCCCGCCGCGCCATCCGCGAGAACCTCTTCTACGACGACGACCCCGCCTCGGCGGTGGTGACGGTCGACTCGCAGAAGGGCTTCATCCGCGCGATGGCCTCGAACCAGCGCTTCAGCGACAACCAGTTCAACTTCGCGACGCAGGCCGAGCGCCAGCCCGGGTCGACGTTCAAGACGTTCGTGCTGACGGAGGCGATCCGCCGGGGCATCAACCCGTACACGACGCTCTACGCCAGCAGGAAGCTCGACTTCGTGGACGACCGGTACGGGCCGATCGACGTGGCGACGTACTCGAACTCGTACCGGGGGGCCGTGCCGATCGCGTCGGCGACCCTCAGCTCCGACAACGCCGTCTACCAGCAGCTCACGCTCGACCTGGGGCCGCAGGAGATCATCGACCTCGCCTACAAGATGGGCATCTCCCCCGACCGCGAGCTGCCCGACGTCGCGTCGATCGGCCTCGGCGCCGGCGAGGTGACGCCGCTCGACATGGCGACGGCCTACGCCCCGCTGTCGAACGGCGGCATGAGCGTCAAGCCGATCGCGATCCGCAAGATCGAGTTGCCGAACGGCAGGAGCGAGACGTTCGCGCCCGAGCGCAAGCGCGTGTTCTCGGACGGCGTCGCCTACGAGGTGACGCGCATCCTCGAGAGCAACGTGACCGGCGGCACCGGCGGCAACGCCCAGATCGGCGTCCCCGTCGCCGGGAAGACCGGCACCACCGACGACTTCGCCGACGCCTGGTTCGTGGGCTACACGCCCCAGTACTCGACCGCCGTCTGGGTCGGCTACCCGAACTCCGAGGGCCCGAAGCGGTACATGACCAGCGTCCACGGCATCGCCGTGGCGGGCGGTTCGTTCCCCGCGTCGATCTGGGGCGACTACATGCGCGTCCTCGTCGATCGGATGGGCGGCTCCGAGTCGTTCCCCCTCCCCGACAACCCGGTCGAGTGGGCGCCGTTCTCGAGCGACTTCACCCGCGCGGCGGGCGCCGTGCGGGCGGCCTCCGCGCGCTCCGCGGCGTCCGCGTCGACCGAGGAGACCGAGTCGACGGGGTCCACGGACCGCGTCCCCACCGACCCCGCGGCCGCGCCCCCGGTGACGCCGCCGCCGCCCACGGACCCCGCCCCGGCCCCGGCGCCCGCCCCGGTGCCGTCGCCGACCCCGACGCCCCCGGCCGTCCCCTCCACGCCGGCGACCCCGCCTCCGCCGCCCGTGACGACCCCCGCGCCGCCGCCGCCGCCGACGCCATAGGATCGGACCCCCGCCCCCGGCCGGTGCCATCGCGCGGATGAGACGTTTCGACCGACAGACCACCGCACGCGTCGCCCGGGCGGCGGCGTCACCGCTCGGCGCCGCCCTCGTCGCCGGCCTGATCACGACGGCCGTCGTCCTGTTCGGGCCCCCGGGCGGCGACGAGGCCGCCCACCTGTACCTGACCCAGTCGTGGCGGGATCACGGCTGGGAGCTGTGGGACAACTTCTGGTACTCGGGGCGCTACGCGCAGGTCAACTACAGCCTGCTGTTCTACCCCCTCGCCGCGCTCCTCGGCTGGGGGACCGTCGTGGTGGGGTCGTGCGCGGGGGCGGCGGCGGCCTTCGCGGCCCTGGTGCGCCGCCGCTGGCCGACCCTCGCCACCGGACCCGCGGTGGCCTTCGCAATCCTCGTGCCCCTCGGCGCGCTCGCCGGCACCTACCCCTTCCTGCTCGGCATGGCCACCGCCCTCGGGACGATCGTCGCCCTCGACCGCGGACGGCGCGGGGTGGCCCTCGCCGGCGTCGTCGTCACCGCCCTCGCGCACCCGCTCGCCCTCGCCTTCCTGCTCGTGGTGCTGGGCGCGGTCGCCGTGGCGACCCGCGGGTGGTGGCGCACCCGCGCCAACCTGGTGCTCGCCGCCGGGACGGCGGTCACCGCCGGCGCGCAGGCGCTGCTGCTGCGCGGCTTCTCGACCGGGGGCGCCACCTACCCGTTCGACGCGAGGGACGCGATCGCCGTCGCCGGGTTCTGCACCGCCGGCCTGCTGCTGACGCGGGGCCTGCCCGACCAGCGCCTGCTGCGCGCCGTCTTCGTGGGGTACGCCGTGCTGGCCGCGGCGGCGTTCGCGGTGTCGTCGCCGCTCGGCGGCAACGCCGAGCGGCTCATCATGCTGATGGGCGCGCCCCTGCTGCTGCTGCCCCTCGCCGCCCGGGGCTTCCGCCCCCGCGGGCTGACGGCCGCCTGCCTCGTCGGCGTGCTGATGTGGCAGACGTTCCCGGCCGTCGCGGGATGGCGCACGGCCTCCGAGTCGCGCGCCCAGGACAAGACGTTCTGGTACCCCGTGATCGCGTGGACGGAGGCCCACCAGAGCCCCGACTACCGGGTGCAGGTGGTGGCGACCGCCGACAACTGGGAGGCCTACTACCTGGCGCGGCGCGACGTGCCGCTCGCCCGCGGCTGGTTCCGCCAGGACGACTTCCCCGCCAACGCCGTCCTCTACGAGGAGCTGACGGCGAAGCGGTACGCGTCGTGGCTGCGGCGCACCGGGGTGCGGTACGTCTTCCTGCCCGACGACCCGCTCGACTACAGCGCCACGAACGAGGCGGAGCTGCTGCGCTCCGGCGCCTCCGGCCTCGACGAGATCGCCCACATCGGCGGCTGGACGGTCTTCGAGCTGCCGCGGCCCACCCCCATCGCGACGCCGGCCGACGGCATCTCGGTGCTGGCGCTGACCTCGAGCGCGGTGACCCTGCGGGTCGCGGAGCCCGGCGTCTACCGGCTGCGGCTGCGCTACACGCCCTACTGGCGGGTCGAGAGCGGCACCGCCTGCGCCGCGCCCCGCGAGCCGTGGGGCACCGACCTGCGCGTCACCGAGGCCGGCGTGGTGCGGCTCTCCTTCGAGGTCCGCCTCGGCACGTTCGTCGACGCGGTGCTCGGGGGGGAGGGCGGCTGCGGCACGCCCGTCCTCGGGCCACCGGCCCCCGGAGCCCCCGTCCCCGGGTGATCCGGGGCGACGACACCCTCCGGGTCCTCACCTGGAACCTGTACCACGGACGCGACGGGCTCCCCGGCCTGGGGCCGACGCGACGCTCGACGTGGCGGCGCGTCCCCGAGGACGACGGCGTGCACATGCACGTCAACCGCAAGCACACCGGGCTGATGGCGCGGCGCATCGCCGCGTGGGCGCCCGACGTCGCGGCGCTGCAGGAGGTCCCGACCGCCGGGATCCACGAGCTCGTCGCGACCACCGGGATGCGCGCGATCTGGACGACGACCGGCCCGCTGATCGGCCCGGCGCGCCTGCGCGACGCCCTCGCCGCCGCCAACCCCGACCTGTGGCGCGGCCACGAGGGCAACGCCAACGTGCTGCTGCTGTCCCCCCGCCTGACGGTCGAGGAGGGCAGCGCCCGGTCGGTGCGCCTCAACCCGGTCCGCACGATCCTGGGCGCGGCGCGCGAGCTCGACCTCGAGTGGGGTGAGCTGCTGCACTACCTGCCCGAGCCGCGCCGCCTGGTCGTCGCGCGGGTGCAACTGCCCGGCGGCGGGCGCGTCGCGGTGGGGTGCACCCATTGCCACAACGCCCGGCACCCCGTCGTCGTGGGCCGCGAGATCCTGCGGGCCGCGGCCGCCGTCGGCGCGGCGGCGGGGGCCGGCCCGGCCGTGCTCGCCGGCGACCTGAACGTCCGGCCGAGCCACCCCGCGCTCGCCGAGCTCGGGGGCCTCGGGTGGGACGGCTCCGCCCCCGTCGCCGGCATGGGGATCGACCGCATCCTGCACCGCGGGGTGGTCGTCGAGGATCCGGTGCGGCGGATGGACCCGACGGAGCGCGACGCCGGCGTGTGGTGGCGGGGCCGCGAGCGGCGCGTGCGCCTCTCGGACCACGACCCCGTGATCGCGACGTTCCGGCTGCCGCCTACGGCGAGCGCATCGTCATCTGCGCGATGAGCAACACGATCAGCAGCACCGCCGCCGCCACCGCCCACCGGGTGCGGCGGCGGTCCTCACCGACCCAGTCGGCGAGCGGCCAGACCAGCGGGAACGCCATCAGCCCGAAACGGGCCATCGAGGTGATCGAGCCGCTCGACAGCGGCACCGCCAGCACGGCGGCCGAGTAGGCGACCCAGGGCGACCGCAGCCCCCCCTCGGCGCGCCACAGCCGCGCGAGCAGCCACACGTAGCCGGCGAGGAACGCGAGGTCGCGGGCGGTGGCGTGCCACGCGGCGGTGAACGTCCCCTCCCGCACCAGGTCCCACCCGGCGCGGATCTCCTCGGGCGCGGCGGTGACGAGGCCGATGCCGAGCTGGCCCCGGTCCCACGCCCGCTGCGCCTCGAACGGCAGCATCGCCGACCCGCGGGCGACCGCCATCCAGGCGAGGAACGCCCCGACCGCGAGGACGCTCGGCAGCACCGCGACGGCGGCGCGGCGCCACCGGCCCGGCGCGTCGTCCTGCAGGGCGATCATCCCGACGAGCAGCGCGACGATGCCCCCCGTCGGCCGTGTCAGGGCGCCGACCCCCGCCACGACGCCGGCCAGGGCGTACCGGCCGCGCACCGCCAGCAGCGCCGCGAGGACCGCGCACATGAGGGCGATGCCCTCCGTGTAGGCCATCGAGCAGTAGACCGCCGGCGGCAACAGCGCCAGCGTCCACGACGCACGCAGCGCCGCCTGCGGGCCCATGCGACGGTCCGTCAGGGTGTGGAGGGCGGCGATCGCCCCGAGGAACGCCAGGTTCGAGAGGACCAGCGCCCCGATGAAGGGGTTGAGGCCGACCGCCAGGAACGCCGCCATGACACCGGGCAGCAGGGGGAAGAACGCGAGGTTCGTGAAGACCTCGCCCACCTGCCCCATGTCCTCGGCGTAGCCGTTGCGGGCGATGTCGAGGTACCAGGTGGTGTCCCAGCCGCCGAGCTGGTCGAGCCAGCCCGGGACGGCGGGGTCGACGCCCCGCGTCGGCACGCCGAAGGCGAGGCTGCACACCACGCCGACGACGAGCACGAGGGCCCGCGACGACGCCCACGCCGCGACCGGCGGGGACCGCCACCACGCGGCGGCGCCCCCCCGCGGCGGGCGGCTCACCGGCGGCGCCCCGCCCAGGTGACCATCGCCCCGAGCACGAGGAGCGTCGCCGCGAGCAGCACCGTGACGAGCGCCGCGGGCTGCAGATCGACCTCCGCGGGGACGACCTCCGTGCCGCCGGGCAGCACCGCCTCGAGGCGCACCCGGGGCGCCGACGCCGCCCACACCGCGAAGCCGAGGGCGAGGGCGCCGGACACGGTCGCGAGGGCGCCCGTCCAGATCCCGGCGGTGCGGCTGTCGCGCCGGGCCGACACCATCGCCGCCCCCGCCACGACCGCGAGGACGCCGATGACCGGCATCAGCAGGAGCTGCCCGGCGCCCGTGAACCCCGACGCGCTCACCGCCCCGGCGGCCCGCGGCGCCGAGTACCAGGCGAACGCCGGCAGCACCGCGAGGGCGCCGCCGAGGACCATCAGCACGACGCCCACGAGGCGGCCCCTCACCGCACGGCCGCCACGGGCTCGCGGTGGAGGACGACGACGCCGTCCTCCTCGAAGACGACGCGCATGTCCGGGCGCGCGCGCAACGCGGCGAGCCGGATGGCGTGGGACGCGGGGGACAGGCGGTCGGCCAGGTAGGGGCGGTCGGCGTCGACGACCACCCAGTCGGCCTCGCCGACCACCGGGAAGGTGAAGATGCGCTCCCGTTCGGAGAGGTGCGCACCGAGCAGGTTGCCCGCCGAGACCGGCACGCCGTCGGGGATCACCGCCACGGCGCGGGCCATCACGCGCGAGTGATCGGTCACCCGGTACTGGTCGAGGCGCTGGTTGTCGGATCCGATGACGGGCACGTCCCTCAACCATGGCAGCGGCCCCATGGACAGGCCCGCCACCGCGACGACCGCGACCCAGACGACGGCGACGCGGCCGGGGTCCTCCAGGGCGCGCACCAGCACCGCCGGCCGCCCGGCGCGGCGCAGGCGCGACAGGCCGAGGATCGACGCGGCGATCAGGAACGGCACGATCACCGCGACGTACTGGAACTCGATCGAGTACTGGGGGAACCAGTCGGCGAGGACGTTGATGGCGATCTCGGGCAGTGCGCCGGCGGCGAGCAGCGGCGCGGCGAACGGCAGCAGGAGCAGCGGCGCGAGGAGCGCCACGAGGTAGCTCAGCCGGTCGTACTCGAGGACGAGGGCGACCGCCTCCCAGGGGCGGGTCAGAAGGGTCCGCGCGACCTCGCCGCCGTCGGAGCCGAGGGAGGCGTAGCGCCCGACGAACTCCGACCCCTGCCCGGCGTTGTAGTGGGGGATCACCCAGAGCACCGCGAACGCCACCCACGCGAGGGACGCGGCGGCCAGGAACGCGCCGTAGCGGCGGCCCGTGCCGCGGACGACCATCCAGAGGCCGAGCATGGCGAGGGCCAGCCCCACCTCCTCCTTGCTGAGGGCGGCGAGCACGGCGAGCACGGTCAGGGTGAGGTAGCGCCGCTCCTCGGCCGCCCAGATGCAGAAGAGCAGCAGGGGCGCGGCGAGGGTGACGGGGTGGAACTCGGTCACCGTCGCCCACTGCAGCGGCGGGTAGAGCAGGTAGACGGCGGCGGCCGCGACGGCCAGCCGGTCGTCGCCGAGCCACCGGCGCCCCAGCCAGAACGCCGGGAGGGCGCCGGTGGCGACGATCACCGCCTGGGCGACCAGCAGGGCCTCGGGCAGGAACGGCGTCCAGGCGAGCGGGGTGAACAGCACCAGGATCGGGTCGACGTGCGCCCCGAGGCGGGTGAACTGCCGGCCGAGGATGTCGGTCGTCTCGAGCGGGCGCCCCTGGGCGGTGCTCCACACCGCCTGCACCATGTTCCCGACGTCGAACCGGCCGGTCCAGAACGCGCGGTGGCGCGCCACCGACAGGTACGAGAAGAGCGCCGTCCAGACGACGATCATCGCCCAGACCGCCGCCTGCGGGCCGGGGGGGCGGCGGCGGGCCCAGGCGACCCGCGGGCGCGCCCGGGGCACGGGCGGCGCGACGCTCACCGGCGGCGGCCCGCGAGGACGGCGAGGGCGACGAACAGGAGCTCGACGAGGGTGAGCACCAGGCGGCTGCCGACCGACAGCGCCACCGCGACCCCGCCGGGGACGTTCTGGGCGAGGGCGAGGGCGAAGGCGCCCTCGCGGATGCCGAGCCCCGACGGGAAGATCACCGCCACCATCGAGACGGCGAACGAGAGCAGGAACGCGAGACCGACGAAGGCGGGACCACCCGCCTCGGGACCCGCCGCGGCGCGCACCGTCAGCCAGATGCCGAGGCCGAGGAGCACCGCGGTGCCGGTGTACCAGGCGAGCACCGCGACGAGGGGCCGGCCGGCGAGCAGGCGCGGCAGCGGCTCGCGCCGGGCGCGGCGCAGCAGCCACGCCGAGGCGGGTCCGAAGACGCGGGGGTGCAGAGCCAGGAGGCCGAGGGGGAGCAGCGCCAGCAGCCAGACGCGGGCGTCGCCGCCGTCACCGCCGCCGGTGCCGTACAGGGCCAGGAAGACCACCCCGCCGGCGGCGGCGACGCCCACCGACAGGAGCTGCTCGTAGGCCATGCCCGCCAGCGTCGCCTTCCGGGGCACCCCGCGCTCGTGGCTGAGGACGACCCGGCCGAGGATCATCACCACGCTCCCCGGGACGTACCGGCCGAGGAGCGACCGCCCCCAGATCGAGACCGTCACCCGGCCGGGCAGGGGCGGCTGGTGGAGCTCGTCGATGACGGCCCGGTAACCGAGGGCGCTCGCGACGTAGAACACCAGGAGCACGAGGCAGCCGAGGGCCAGCAACCCCGGATCGACGTCCCAGTCGTACTCCGAGACCGCCGACCAGCCGTCGACGAGCGCCCAGCCGAGGAAGGCGAACACCAGCAGGCCGGCCGCGAGGCCGCCCCACCGCCGCCAGGGCCCGCGCTCCGCCCCCGGCCGGACCGCCTCAGCCGGTGGGTTCGTCACGCCGGCGCGCCAGCGCCAGGAGCCCGTGGTAGCCGGGGCGGCGCCCGATGAACGCCGAGTCGACCTCCAGCAGCGCCCGGACGGCGCGGGCCGCGAGCCGCGGCGGGGCGCCGCCGACGGCGCGCCCGCCACCCGCCGCGAGG
>LNFM01012177.1_pt1 | contig 11387 bp, 8 predicted proteins | sample 596031 | NCBI WGS metagenome assembly LNFM01 (sample SAMN04254537, study PRJNA301005) | activated carbon metagenome | isolation source: dual media filters at the Ann Arbor, Michigan drinking water treatment plant | place: USA: Ann Arbor | reverse complement strand
TGCGCATGGACGAGATCAAAGGCCTGCTGCGCATCGTGATCGATGTCATCGTGCAGTTCGACCGGGACGAACGGGGCCGCTTCATCGCCGATGTGGCCTACGAGCCCCGCCGCCGGCACCACGCGACCGGCCACCACCCACTGCGCGCCGGTACCCTGCTGGACTCCGGCGCCGCCGCCAGCGAGGGAGCGCCATCATGAGCCAGGCATTGGCCTTGCCCTTCGCCGCCTGGTCTGTGGGCCGACGGCTTGCCGCTGGCGCCTTTGCCGCGTTCGTGGCCACCGCGCTGGTCTGTGCGGCGGTGTACGTCTCGGGCGTGCTGTTTTTGGCGCTCAGCAAGGCCGACCCTCGGCAAGCCCGCTGGAGCAGCATCGCCACCTACTGGCAGCTCTATGCAGACGATGCCGTCTTGCGTCAGCGCCTTCTGCTCGCCATGGCGCTGTCCGGTATTGGCTTGCTGGTTGTCTTGCCGGGTGCATTGTTTGCAGCGGCTCGCCCGCGCCGGGCCCTTCATGGGGACGCGCGTTTCGCTTCGACCGGCGAAGTGGCCCGAGCTGGTCTTATCGAATCATCCAACCGGCACAACACCCCAAGCATCCTGATCGGGCGATTCAAAGGCCGGTACCTCGCCTTGCCCGGTCAACTGTCCGTGATGTTGTCTGCCCCCACCCGAAGCGGCAAGGGTGTGGGCGTGGTGATTCCCAACCTGCTCAACTGGCCCGACTCCGTTGTCGTGCTCGACATCAAGGGCGAAAACCACGCCATCACGGCGGGCTACCGCGCCGCCCACGGTCAGTCGGTCTACGCCTTCTCTCCCTTCGACGAACACGCTCGCAGCCACCGCTGGAACCCGTTGACTGCTGTGCGCACCAGCCCGTTGCACCGGGTGGGCGACCTGCTGGGCATCGGCCAGGTGTTTTTTCCCAACGATGGCAGCGGCACCTCGTCCGAAGGCTTCTTCAACGACCAGGCGCGCAACCTGTTTCTGGGCCTGGGCTTGCTGTTGCTGGAAACCCCCGAGCTGCCCCGCACCGTGGGCGAGACGCTGCGCCAGTCTTCGGGCCAGGGTCGTTCCTTGAAGGACCACCTCAATGGCTTGATCAAGCAACGCAAAGAAACCGACAAGCCCTTTTCCGACGAATGTGTGGATGCGCTGCAGCGCCTGCTGGGTAATTCCGAGAACACGCTGTCCAGCGTCGTGGCCACCTTCCACGCGCCGCTGACGATCTTTGCCGATGCGGTGGTGGACGCCGCCACCAGCGCCGACGACTTCCGGCTCGAAGACCTGCGGCGCCAGCGCATGTCGGTCTATGTGCGCATCCCGCCGCACCGGCTGGCCAACGCCCGCCCCTTGCTCAACCTCTTCTTCTCGCAACTGGTCAGCCTGAACACCCAGCACCTGCCCGAGCAGGACCCCAGCCTGCAGCTGCAATGCCTGCTGGTCAATGACGAGTTCACCGCCATGGGCCGTGTGGGCGTCATCACCCACTCGGCGGCCTTCCTGGCCGGCTACAACCTACGCCTGCTCACGGTGGTGCAAGCCATGTCGCAGCTGGACGCGGTCTACGGTGACAAGGAAGCCCGTACCTTTGCGACCAACCACGGCCTTCAGATTCTGTTTGCCCCGCGCGAACAGCGCGACGCCGATGAGTACAGCGCCATGCTCGGCCAGTTCACCGAGCGCGCCACCTCGCGTGGGCGCAGCCGCTCTTTCAGCGGACACGGGCAAAGCAGCGTCAGCCGCAACGAAAGCGAGCAGCGCCGCGCCCTGCTGCTGCCGCAGGAATTTAAGGAGCTGGGCCGGGACAGGCTGGTGGTGATCTTCGAGAACTGCAAACCGATCCTGGGCGAGAAAATTCGCTACTTCCAGGACAAGGTGTTCATGGCGCGCCTGATGCCTGCGCCCGAAGTGATGCCGATGGACATGGATCTGCACCTGGCCAAAGCCCAGCAACGCTGGCGCGTGGCCGAAGACGAACTCCCGCCGGAAAAAGGGAAGTTGCACATTGAGGAGCTGGCGCACGACACCACCGTCCTCAAAGACAAGCTGGAAGGTTCTGCAGCCGAAGCGGCACAAACATGCATCGACTTCTTCTGCCAGTTCTCACCACCAGACGCTGAGGGCGGAGCCATCGAACCCGCCACCGAAGAAGACGGAGAGCCCGATCCCTCACCTCGGGAAGGTTCACCCGAGCAAGAACCCGTTCGTCTTGAAACCTTGGGAGAACACCCATGAACACGCCCCTCATGCAAATTGCGCTGACCGCCTCACTGATCGCACTGTTGAGCGCCTGCAGTTCGCCGCCCAAACCACCCACCGTGGACGAATCCCAAAGGCGGCCCGCCAATGCCCAGCTGGCCGTGGAGCTGCAGGTCTGCAAGAACGATCTGCAAAACACACGCATTCTGGCAAACGAATCAAACCGCCTTGCCGAGACCACAGCGGCTACGCTGGCCCACATGGCAGCACGGCAGCAGCTGCTGGCATCGATACAAGAGAAGGCGATGGCCAATCGCATGCACACCGTCCACTTCGCTTTCAACAGCACCCGCGTGTCGATTCCAACGCCTGAGGCTTCCGCCCTGGTGGAAGAAGCCAAAGCAGCGCCGCTCGTGTTTCTGCGGGGGCGCACCGACGGACACAGCGACACATCTGCCGAGAGCCGCATTGCCCAGGCCAGGGCCATCGCTGTGCGCGACTACCTGATCGCAGCCGGCGTGGACCCCACGCGCATTCGCACCACCCACCAGCCCAGCGGTGACCACGTGGCCGACAACCGCAGCCCACAGGGCCGCGACCTCAACCGGCGGGTTGAGATCGAGGTATACCGCGCCCTTCCCATGACCACACGGGCTTCGGCAGCGCCCCAGCCCTGATCTTTGGCCATCTGACTCAGCCACCGAAGGAGAACCCCATGGACGAGAACGCCACCACACCCTCCCGCCGCGCGGATCGGTCTGCATTGAAGGCCCTTGCATCTTCGGGTGGCGCGGTGGAGCCGGCCGATCGCGCTCAGGTCGCCATCCGGACCTTCCAGACGCCAGAACCAGACCCGGGCGAGCGTTACGAACTGCGCGACCCCTTTGCCGACCTCACCTACCGCAGCGACCGCTACCAGGACATCACGGCCAAAGCCGACCAGCTCGGTGCCAACCGCTTCGTGGCGCTGGATGCGAAGGGCCAGAAGTCGTTCGTCCACAAGGTCGATGGGCAATGGCAGCGCGAGGAACCGCGCGAGCCGCAGCGCCCGCCCCCCACCGCTCAACCAGAAAAGACCGCGTCAGAAGCCGCACCGTCTCAGGCGTCTGCCCGACTGGATGCCAAGGCTGAGCGCGAAGCGCTCGTGACCCGACTGGAGGCCGCGCTGACCGACCGCTACATCATCAAACGCGCGCCCGTCACCGTGGGTGACCTGAGCGTTGGCCTCACCGAATACCGCTTCCGGGGCGACACCTCGCGCGTGGCCTTCACCGAATCCACCTTCCGCCTGGCCACCGACACCAACAGCCCATCGGTGGCGCGCTCCATGGTCGATGTGGCCGAAGCCCGCAACTGGCAGTCCCTTCGGGTGACCGGCAATGACGACTTCCGGCGGATGGTCTGGCTGGAAGCGGCCGCCCGTGGCGTGAAAACCCTGGGCTACGAGCCCAACCTGGCGGACACGGAACGCCTCAAGGTGGAGCGCGAGCTGCGCCAGACCAACCGCATCGAACCCGCGCGCGAAGCCGGTGCGCCCCACGCGAACAGCGCAGCCGACAAACCTGCCGGCCGGGGCAGCGGCGGACGCAAGACCGTGCTGGCCGCCATCGAGGCCATCCTTGTGGCCAACCGTGTGCCCGAGAAGCGGCGTGAAGCCATCATGGCGGCAGCTGCCGAAAAGCTCGCCCAACGCATCCGCGAGGGCCAAAGCCCCAAGGTCAAGCTCTACGACAAGAACGCGCCATCACAACGGCCCGTCGTAGCGCCAAAGCAGGAGCAACAACGCACCCGCGAACGCGCCGCGCCAGCGCGCTGAGGGGGCACTGTGGACAGCCCGCCCGCACCGGCACCCGCCTATCAAATCGGCGGCCAGCGTTGGGATCGGAACATGCCCGACTTCTCCGAAGTTATCGCCAAAGCCCACGCCCACCACCTGCGTCCGCGTTGCCTGTGCCAGCCAGGCGCGCCAGGCATTGAGATGTATGTGGCCCGGCTGAGTGATGGCTTCGTCATCAAGCGCATGCCCAACACCGGCTCGCAGCACGCCACCGATTGCCCGTCCTACGAGCCACCGGCCGAGTTTTCAGGTCTCGGCCGGTTGGAGGGCTCCGCCATCGTTGAAAACCCGGTCACCGGCGTCACAGCGCTCAGGCTGGACTTCCCCATGACCAAACTGCCCGGCCGCCATATTCAGCCAGCGGCGGGCAGCGCCAGCAGCAGCGTGGCCTCACAAGGCCAAAAACTCGGTTTGCGCGCCCTGCTCCACTACCTGTGGGACCAGGCCGAACTCACGCACTGGAAGCCCGGGTTCGCCGGGCGACGCCACTGGGCCACCGTGCGACGACACCTGCTGCAGGCGGCAGAAAACAAGACCACCCATGGTCAGCCCCTGCTGGCCAGCCTCTACATTCCGGAAGTGTTTTCGGTGGAACAGTGCTGCGCCATCCAGACTCGCCGACAACGGTTGTGGGCCCGCGCAGCCCCCAGACAGGGCCAACCCCAGCCCCTGCTGCTCATGGTGGCCGAGGTCAAAGAGATCGCGCCCACCCGGTACGGGCACAGAGCGGTCATCAAACACCTCCCAGACCAGGCGTTTGCGCTGGAGGATGCACTCTACCGACGCCTGGGCAGAAGCTTTGAACGCGAACTCACCCTCTGGGGCACGGAGCCCGACCTGCACCTGCTCATGGTCGCCACCATCCGGGTGGACGAAGCCGGTACACCGTGCATCGTGGAAATGTCCGTCATGCTCACCACCAGCCAGTGGCTGCCGGTGGACGACGGCTGGGACCGACAACTGGTCGAGGCACTGGTTCGGCAGGGGCGCAGCTTTGTCAAAAGCCTCCGATACAACGTGCCCAGCACCCAGGCGCTGGTCTGTGCCAGTCTGCTGGACATCGGCATGGCGCCGTGCCCGATGTTCATTGACCGCGAACACGATCCGGATGCGCCGTCGCCGACGGATCTCGCAGTGCCCATGCATAAAAACAGCACACCCGTCTGGCGGTGGAGCCCAAGCTTCGGAGGTATGCCCGCACTGCCGCAGCGCCAACTAAATGCCGAACCAATGCGCCGACCCGCCCAGAGTCCCGGTCTCAAGTGCAGTAACGAAACCTCGGTGCTCTGACCCGCCTTCAGCCACTTGTTTTCAGGGGACAGAAATCGCGACGAAAACGTCCGAAGTAAGTTAGCAAATTTCGGACAAGAAAATTTACAAACCAATGATTTCGTCCGAAGTTAACCACGTTTTTCGAACAATTAACTTGCCAAAAGTCCGGAAAACACCTACAAACATCGGACAGCTATGTCCGATCTCAAATCTACCATCCTCGCCCTCGTCACGGCCCAAGGCGCCCGTCGCGTATGGGTGCCGACGGACTTTGCTGCATTCGGCAGCCGCGACGCTGTCGACAAGACGCTGCAACGCCTGGTCCACGATGGCGAACTGCGGCGCATCGACAGGGGGTTGTACGACAGACCGATCATTAACAGCCTTACCAAACGGCCCACCAGCCCAGACTATCGCGCTGTTGTGGACGCCATCGCACGCCGGGATCAGCTTCGCGTTCTCGTCGATGGCATGACTGCGGCAAACGACCTTGGCATGACCGACGCAGTACCCGCCCGCGTCACAGTCCACACGGATGCGCGGCGACGCTCGGTCAAACTGGACAACTTGGTCATCGAATTTAAGCAGACGGCCCCGAGCCGCCTGTACTGGGCCGGGCGACCGGCCATGCGCTTCGTGCAAGCCCTGCACTGGCTCAAAGACACCTTGGCCACAGACCAGCAACGGATTCTGGACAAGCTGGGCAAGCTGCTGGCGGATCCGGTTCACGGCAATGCGATCCGGCAAGACCTTCTGGAGGGCTTCAGCACCTTGCCAGCCTGGATGCAAGGTCTGGTTCGCGAACTGCCGGGGTTCGACCCCAAAACCGCGACTGCCGCAGTTGTCAAACATCCCGATGCCAGCAGCAGCACAAAGCGTCCTCGCCCAAAGCGAACGATGGGAGAGGCAGCTTGAACGCCGACTTCCAAACTGTGATCGCTGCCACGCAAGCCGAACGACGTGATCTTTTCCTCGGCGCTGCAACGCGCCTGGGCACAGCTGTACAGAACGTCGAGAAGGACTTCTGGGTCTGCTGGACCCTGGACGCGCTGTTCAATGGCCTGCCCGCTGGCGGCCCGCGACTACTGTTCAAGGGCGGCACTTCTCTGTCTAAGGCCTTCGGGCTGATCTCCCGGTTCTCCGAAGACATCGACATCACAGTCTTCCGCGATGACCTCGGTCACGGTGTTGAAGCGGCGGACCTAGACGGGCTCAGCGGCAAAAAGCGCCGTGCCCGCTTGGACGCTATCCGCGATGCCTGCCAAAGCTACATCGCAGGGCCATTGACCGCACAGTTCAACGAGGTCGCGACAACAAAGATCCCTGTAGAACGATTTCGGTTGGAGGCGGACACTGATGACAAGGATGGTCAAACGCTGCTGTTCTGGTATCCCGCAGTCACTACCGCCGAAGGCGGATACATTCGCGCCGCCGTCAAGATCGAGGCTGGCGCCAAATCCGCATTGGACCCGCACACCGCCGCGACAGTGACGCCCTACGTGGCTGCCGATTTGCCCGATCTGAACCTCACGGTCCAGAACGTGACGACGGTGCAGCCGGAGCGAACGTTCTGGGACAAGGTCATCATCCTGCACGGCCTGCGCCAGTGGTACGACCGGCGCAAAGAACTGCGGCACGAAGGCCAACGGGTCTCGCGCCACTATTACGACATCCACCGACTGATGCAGACGGTGGATGCGCCAGCCTGGCAAGCCGACCGCGAGCTCGCAGCCGACTGCGCGACGCACGCCAGGCTGTTCTTCGGCAGCCCCGACCTGGGGCTGGACTCAGCGACCGCAGGCTCATTCACGCTGACCCCCGACACGGCGATGCACGAAGCACTCGGACGAGACTACGCGGCCATGACGGGAATGATTTTCGGAGACATCCCGCCCCTGGACACGGTGTTGGCCAGCGTCGCGGCCCTGCAGGAATCGCTCAACGCCGCAGCCCCCAAGGCAGGTTCGCGCATGGTGGTGTCCGCATGATCGACTATTTCAACATCCACGGAAACAGGCCTGTCGCCGTACCACGCTGCGGTCACCCCGCAGGAATCGGATCAAAAGCCCTGAATGCTTTAATACCATGAACAATCATCAATTGCGCTCACCCCTTGGCTGCGCCCGCAGGGAAGCAAGTATGAAATGCCACACAAAAAAGGTTGGCAAAACCAAAGAAATGCAGGGGACGCCATGAAGAGCAAGGTGGATCGATTTTCAGGACATGAATCCTTTGTCTGCCGCTACGGCTGGCTGCCCAAGGTCTATGGCGCGGTCCAGACAGACGGCACCTTGTTGCGCAACGAAGAAAACGCAATGAATGTGCTGGGCATCGGGCGGAACATGGTGAAGTCGCTTCAGTTCTGGGCGGAAGCCACAGGCGTTCTGCAGGCGGCCGACGGTGGCGGTCATGAGCCCGGGCCCGTCGGGACCAAGCTGTTCGGGGGAACAGAACCTTGGGACCCGTATCTGGAATCTCTGGAATCCCTGTGGCTCATTCACTGGCAGCTGTGCACCGAAGGGGGCCTTGCGGCATGGAACGAGGTTTTCGGAGAGGGCAAACTCATCCGGTTCGAGCGCAAGCAACTGATTGCCGCGCTGGGTCGTCGCGGCGAAGGTGCGGCCCGCCCACTGGCGACCAGCACGCTGGAACAGCATTCTTCGATCTTCATCCAGTCCTACTACCAGGAAGAACGTGGCGGCGACGACACGTCCTGGTCACCGATGCAAGACCTGGGACTGCTGAGGGCGGTCAAAGGCGAGGACGGGAGAACCATCCTCAACAGCGAACCACGCGCGCCGATGGGGCTCTCCCTGCGCGTGTTCGCGATGGCACTGATCGATTTCATCGCCGCAGAAGGCCAGAGCGAACTGTCACTCGATTTCAACCATTTGCTGAAAGGGGCCTACAGCCCCGGGGTCGTGTTCCGGCTCGATGAGCAGCAGCTCCGTGTGTTCGTCGAAAACCTGTGTTTGGGACTTCTGAAAGATGCACTCCGATTTGTCGATACGGCAGATACCCAAAGCCTCGTATTGAATCTGAAAAAACTAGACCCGCAGTACCAGCTGCGACAGGCAGAGGAGGCCTACGCGCATGTCTAATCGCATTCTGCAAAGCATTGAGCTGGGCGGTGGTCACACGCGATCCATCGCGCTCGACAGGGATCTGCACGACGAATCGGCCGTCAAGAACTACTTGTTGACGCCGGCGGCCACGGGGGCACTCAAACAGATCGGCCAAGGCTTGGTCGACAAACATGCGCAGAGGGCTTGGAAGATCGTGGGGCCTTATGGCAGCGGAAAGTCCGCGCTGGGCGTTATGTTGGCCCAACTCCTTAGCGGTCGCAAATCACATCCTGCAGCATCGCTGGCGATCACCAAAAGTGCGCCCCAGCTCGTTCCGCTGTTCAAGACGGCCAACCGTTTCCCGTTGGCAATTGTCGGGTCTCGCGTGTCCATTGGCGCTGCGCTTGCGCAGGCCATCGGTGAGGCATTGGGTCGTCTGGGTAAAGGCAAAGCGGTGTCGGCGCTAAAGAAGCAGCTGGACACCGAAGCACTGACCTACAAGGGCATGCCGGTGAACGCCGTAGCCGGCAGTCTGGCCACCGACTTTGCGCAGGCGATGGTTGCCGAAGGGTTTGATGGCGTCCTGTTGCTCATCGACGAGATTGGCAAGTTCGTCGAGCATGCGGCCTTGCATCCAGAGACGGGCGATCTGATCGCGCTACAACAGATCGCTGAACAAGCATGCCAGCCGGAAGACGCCAAGCTGGCCGTCGTCGCCATGTTGCACCAGCATTTCGCCAGCTACGCCGCGGGTGTGGGTCGGGCGCTTGGCGACGAGTGGCAGAAGGTAGCGTCACGGTTCGATGAAATTCCTTTTGACGAACCCGTCGAACGTTACGCACATTTCGCGGCCCACGCCATCGGCGCCAAGGCTGCAATTCACTCGGACCGCCAGGTAATCCGTGAAGCGCAGTCGCTGTATGCATCGGCCAAAAAGCTAGGGATCCTGCGATCCCTGACGGTGGCGGATCAGTCGCTGTTCGAACGTGCAGAAGCGCTGTACCCCTTGCATCCGTTCAGCATCGCAGCACTCGCAGTGGTTGCAAAACGATACGGTCAAAGCGAACGCTCATTCCACGCTTTCCTGCGCGGGAATGAGCCACTCGGACTGCGTGACTTTGCGGATCGCCATGACGTCGACTTCACCGTTTGGTATCGACTGCCCGAAGTATTCGACTATCTCGCCAGTGGCTACGGCCTGCGGTTTCGGGATCTGAGTGCTGAGCGTCGCTGGGCCTTCGCGCTGGCGTCGATGGAACGGCAGACTTTTGACGTCGAAGCCCTGAGAGTGCTCAAGAGCATTGCCGTGCTTGAACTGGTTTCGGCGGGTCTGGGCATCCCGGTCACGGCGGAGACGGTCGCTTTTGCGCTCGGCAACGCGACCAAAGCCTCGGTATCCAAGCACTGCGATGGCTTGGTGGAGCAAGGCTTGCTCGTACGTCGGCGGAACAAGGCGGAATACGCCTTCGCGGTGTCGGAGGCCGTCAACATCGAGGCCGTCTACGAGAAAGCAGCACGAAGCGGCGAAGACGAACTGGTCATCACCGGCGTTTCGCACGCCCTGTCACAGCGGCTCATCGTGGCGAACAAGCATTACGACCAATCCGGCACGATCCGGACCGCCGGCGTTCTTGTCGGCTCGCCCGCCCAATGGCCTAAACCGCCGGTATTCAAGTCCGATGAGGCTCGCCCAGATGGCTGGATCAAGTTGGTGCTGGTCATGGAGGGTTCAAACGACGAGGCCCTGATGCTTCAACGCCTGAAAGAAGATACTGACACTTTCAGTATTTGCGGAAGCTTGGCACTTACTCCGGAGAGCCGTGCGGCGCTGGCCGAATACTCCATCTGGCTGGCGGTGCAGCGGGAGGTCACCAGCAAACGCCTGGACCCATGGACCAGCCAGTACGTGGCCGGCCGTTTGCACGACGTTTCGGAAAAGGTCAGTTTGTTGGTACTGCGCCAGTTGATGCCCGTCCCGGGCAACCCCGGGCCCGAGTACTGGTACAACGGCCAACTCATCGCCAACAGCCGGAACATGAACGCAAGCCAACTCGCGTCCTGGCTGTTTGATTCGGTGTACAGCGAAACGCCGAGGATCGTCAACGAGCTCATCAACAAGGAAAAGCCGCCCTCGGCCATCGTGCTGGCGCGCCAGCGGATGTTCGAATTCATCCTCGGCGGCGACACCGCAGGCCAACTTTGCGGGCCCAGTGAATTCCCCCCGGAGCGGCTCATTCACAACACCCTGCTTCGGCAGACCGGTATCTGGCGCGAAAAGAGCGGTCACTGGAGCCTGGCTGAGCCCACAGCGGACGCGGCCATCGACATTTCCAAGGTCTGGGCCGCAATTTCACGGGAGCTTCGGTCTTCCAGCGCCCCGACCTTTGCGGGCGTCCTTGCGGCACTTGCAGCGCCGCCTTTGGGCGTCAGGGCCGGACCCGCTGGCATCTGGATCGTCCTGTATTTGATGATCCACCGCAGTCAGTGCGCGATCTTCGAACGAGGAACGCTGATTCTCGAGTTGACGAACGAACACCTGCAGCGGATGTACAAGAACCCGCAGACGTTCGAATTGCGTGAACTCGCCAGTGGAACAGACAGCAAGAAGCTGCTGCTTGAATACCAGACCGCCTTTGCTGCGATCGGGTGTGCTGTAGGCGGCGAGCTGACCTATCTGGAGCTGGCACGAAGCCTGTACCGCTGGTACGCGCGACTTCCGGAGTTCAGCTTGCAGACCACTCGTGTCGGCAAGGATGCCAGCCTCGTGAGGTCGGTGCTGAAGAAGGCGCAGGATCCGATCAAGCTACTGACTACGAGCCTTCCGGAGACCTACGCACAGGCCAACGTGAAGGTGTCATTCGGCGAATGGCTGACGACTACGCTTTCAGATCTGGGCATGGCGCACCGCCGATTGCAGGAAGCTGGGCTTCCCCCAGTTTCCCGGACGGTTTGCTTAGCCCATTAAGCCTTGCTCAAAGTCGACTGGGCTGAGGAAGTCTAGCTTTGAGTGTTT
>LNFM01015488.1_pt1 | contig 11388 bp, 8 predicted proteins | sample 596031 | NCBI WGS metagenome assembly LNFM01 (sample SAMN04254537, study PRJNA301005) | activated carbon metagenome | isolation source: dual media filters at the Ann Arbor, Michigan drinking water treatment plant | place: USA: Ann Arbor | reverse complement strand
GACGACGGCGAAGGGATGAGCCCTGTCGACGCGCCGCGCGCATTTGGACGGCATGCGACGAGCAAATTGCGCTCGGATCAGGATCTTTGGTCCATTCGCACGATGGGGTTTCGAGGGGAAGCGCTGCCGAGCATTGCTTCCGTGTCCCATGTGCGCGTTGCCACCGCCCTGCGGTCCGCCGAAGCCGGTATCGAGTTTCGGGTCACGGGAGGGAGGCTTGGCAAGATCGTTGAGGCCTCTCCGGTAGCCGGGACCAGCATCGAAGTCAGGGAGTTATTTTATAATCAGCCGGCCCGCAAAAAGTTTCTCAAGTCGATTCCCACAGAATTCTCCCATATCAGCCGCGTGGTGCAGCAGGCGGCGCTTGCCTGGCCATCCGTTCATTTTCGATTGACGCATAACGGAACGGAGATTGTGAATTACCCGGCGGTGCCATCGGAAAGAGATCGAGTGAGCCAGGTGTATCAGCGGGTGTTTCTCGAGCACTGCTTCACGGTCCAAGCGGTCCTGCCGACGGTTCGACTGAGCGGATACGCGATCGATCCGTTGCATGCGAGAGCGTCACGTATGCCACAGGAACTATTTCTGAACCGGCGTCCGGTGCGTAATGCCGCTGTCCTGCATGCGGTGGCAGAGGGATATGGGGCGTTTCTTCCAAAAGGCCGCCATCCGCTTTTTGTGTTGTTCCTCGACGTCGATCCCGATCGTGTCGATGTGAACGTCCATCCTACCAAGCGAGAGGTCCGGTTCGCGGATGCCGAGATGATTCATCAGCTTGTCCGGCGGGCGATCAGGCAGGCGATGGGAACGGCGGAAGGGGTTTCGATCGAGCCGGGATCTTCATCGACGTGCGAATCATCCGGGAACAAGCCCGCGTGGACTTCGGTCTCCGGCTTGTCCCAGGAGCAGGCGAGGCGCTCTACCACAGGAGTTCAAGGAGCCCCGATATCCGCCGTCACGGATCGGCAGGTCGATATCTCCTCCCGGCCAGGAGCGCAGCTCGCGTTTGTGAGTGAAACGGCAGAGCCGTATGTCAAGGTTCCCTCAGGAGAAGTGGTGGCGCTGGGACAACTCAATCGGACATTTCTGGTCGCCCAGGTCGGAGGCGATCTGGCCGTGATTGACCAACATACTGCTCATGAGCGGGTCCTCTTTGAGCGGCTGTATCGCGCGTGGACCGCCAGAGGCATTCAATCTCAACCGCTGCTTCTCCCGGCCTCGATTGAGTTGTCGCCTCCCCATGCGGCATTGCTCACTCGCTATCACGGCGAGCTCGAGAAGTTGGGGTTGGGACTTGAACCCTTCGGAGCGTCGACAGTGCTGATTCGAGCCGTGCCGATGGGGCTTGGCAAGCTCGATCCGGAAGCGTTCCTGCAGGATTTGCTCGATGATTTGGCCCAATGGGACCATGCGTCTACCGTGGAGACGAAAGTCCGTCCTGTCCTGGCATCGCTGGCTTGTCATGGCGCCGTCAGAGCGGGACGTCCGATGGAGTTGCCGGAGATCAAGGCACTGGTTGAAGACTGGAGAACAGAAGGAGAGATCACGACCTGTCCCCATGGCCGGCGCACGGTGTTTCGACTCGGCACGGACGACTTGGAGAAAATGTTCGGGCGGGCCGGGTGGTAGAAGCGTATCTCTAACGTATAACGGCTGGAAGATCGTTGCCACAGGACATGCCGAAGTTATCCGACCGTGTGTGCCAACACCGTCCGCTTGTCGTGTTGCTTGGTCCCACTGCCGTGGGCAAGAGCCGTTTTGGTGTGCAGGTGGCACAACACTTTGGCACGGAGGTGCTCACGGCCGATTCCAGGCAAGTATATCGCGGCATGGATATCGGCACGGACAAGCCTACGGCTGACGAGCGCCAGGGCGTTCCGCACCGGCTCATCGATTTGGCCGATCCGGATGAGACATTCAACACGGGATGGTATCGGCGGGCAGCGCTTGCAGAAATCGACCGATTGTATGCGGAGAGCCGATTGCCCTTCGTGGTCGGAGGAACTGGGCTGTATATCCGAACATTGGTGCGAGGATTATGTCCGGCTCCTCCGGCTGACCCGGAGGTGAGAGCAGAATTGATGCAGATGAGCCAGGAACAGGGGCGGGACCGTCTCCACGCCGAGCTGATCCGTGTCGACCCTGAGACAGCGGCGCGGCTGCATCCAAACGATGAAGCCAAGGTCATGCGGGCGTTGGAAGTCTATCGGTTGTCGGGACAACCGATGTCGGCTGTGCAGCGGGATCATGGATTTCAGGAGGCCCCGTTCTCCGCACTCCTGATCGGGTTGCAGCGTTCGACTGAAGAGTTGTATAGGCGGATCGAAGAACGAATCGATTGGCAGTTGGCTCACGGAATGGTACAAGAGACTCGCGCCCTGCTGGATCGAGGGTATCGGCGGGACGGCGGCGCGATGACAGGATTGGGATATCGGCATGTGGCGGCGCATTTGTCGGGTGAGTGCGATTATGCCGAGATGGTCCGGTTGTTCAAGCGGGACACCCGGCGATTTGCGAAGCGGCAGATGACATGGTTCCGAAAGGAGCCCGGGGTTCATTGGATTTCGGTAGAACGAGATGAGCCGTTTGAGCGCATCGTCCGGAGCATCGTCTCGCTGATCGAACAATTTCTTGGAACATTAGAGCCCGGTGTGATGCAAGCCATCACGATGGGAAAAGGACAGATATGAAGGGGAAGCAGATGCGTGGACAGGCGGCAGTCGGAGTGATCGGGGGCAGTGGGCTCTATGAGATGGAGGGGCTCCAATCGGTTCGAGAAATCCGTGTTCGCACGCCGTTCGGGTCTCCGTCCGATGCCATTATTGTAGGTGTGATCGGAGGTGTGCGGGTGGCGTTTCTCTCCCGGCATGGGCGCGGCCACCGGCTGAATCCAGGCGAGATCAACTATCGCGCCAACATTTATGCGCTCAAGTCGCTGGGCGTATCTCGTGTGATTTCCGTGAGCGCGGTGGGGAGCATGAAAGAGTCGATCAAGCCGGGCGATGTGGTGTGTCCCGATCAGTTCATCGACCTTACGAAGCGGCGGGCCTCCACATTTTTTGAAGGCGGGATGGTAGCGCATGTGGCGTTCGGTGAACCGGTCTGTGCCGGCTTGGTGGAAACTCTCGCCTCGTCCGGCCAACGGCTGGGGGCGACGCTTCATCGAGGCGGCGCCTATCTGTGCATCGAAGGCCCGCAGTTTTCAACGAAAGCGGAGTCGAAACTCTACCGGCAGTGGGGCGTCGATGTCATCGGCATGACCAATATGCCGGAGGCGAAGTTGGCGCGTGAAGCGGAGCTCTGCTATGCGACGATGGCGCTGGCGACGGATTACGATTGCTGGCATGAGACGGAAGAGGCCGTCACAGTCGAGGCCATCCTGGATACGCTCCATCGAAACGTGGCGCTGGCCAAGCAAATACTGAAGTCCGTACTGCCGTCGGTTGCGGATACGCAGGACTGTGCCTGCCATCAGGCGTTGACCCATGCGGTGATCACGGATCGGAAACAGGTGCCCGCCGCCGCCAAACGGAAGCTTGCGTTGTTGACTCGCCGGGTGTGGGCGTCGATGAAAGGAGCGCGCTGATCATGGGGAAATTGTTGGTGGTGGGGTCGGTGGCTCTCGATACGGTGAAAACCCCGTTCGGGGAAGGCACGGAGGTGCTTGGCGGATCGGCGACGTATTTCTCGGCGTCGGCCAGTTTTTTCACGTCCGTGGCGCTCATCGCCGTCGTCGGAGAGGACTTCCCGCAACAGCACATCGCGTTTTTGAAAAGCCGCGGCATCGATGTGACAGGCCTGGAGCGGCGTCCTGGCGCGACCTTCCGCTGGAAAGGCGAGTATACGCATCAGCTGAACGAGGCCCACACGCTGGACACCAAGCTCAATGTCTTTGAAACCTTCCGGCCTAAAATTCCGGACGCGTACCGGTCTCCGGATGTGTTGTTTCTTGGGAATATCGATCCTGAACTTCAGCTCGATGTGCTTCAGAAAGTTGAACGTCCGTCGCTGGTGGCTTGCGATACGATGAATTTCTGGATCAACGGCAAGCGCGAGGCGCTTTGGAAGGTGCTTGAGCAGGTTGATGTGCTTATCATCAACGACGGTGAGGCGCGCGCCCTGGGACAAGATTCAAACCTGGTCAAGGTGGCGAAACTGGTGTTGTCCCGCGGGCCCAAGCATCTCATCATCAAGCGCGGCGAATACGGAGTACTCATGTTCAACGGGAGTCATATGTTCGGCGCGCCGGCCTTCCCTCTTGAGGATGTGCGCGACCCCACTGGCGCCGGCGATACCTTTGCCGGCGGGTTTTTGGGCTATTTAGCGGCGACGGGGAACCGGTCCCTCGATGCGATGAAGCAGGCCATTATCTTCGGAAGCGTCATGGCGTCATTTACCGTAGAATCCTTTAGTCTTGACCGATTGCGAATCCTGGATTACAAAGAAGTTCAAGCTCGGTTCCGGGAATTCAAACGGTTGACGCATTTCGAGGATATTCAGTGACATCAATGACGCGGGTGAAAGAAACGGGTTTTGCGCATGCCGCGCGCGTAATACGGATGTGCTGCGTGGTAGCTTGTATCGGAGCGGCGAATTTGTTTGCGGGCTGCGCGACCAGCGAGGAGATGGCCACGAAATCAGAAGGCTATTACCAGGAGGGTGTGGCCAGCCTTTCAGGGGACCGCCAAAAGGCATTTGTCTCGTTCCAGAAATCCGTTCAGCTGAATCCTAACAACAAAAATTCTCGGTACGCGCTGGGACATGTGTACGCGCTGCAGGGCAAATTATCGCGGGCCGAAGAGGAGTTTCGCGCGGCGATCAATATCGATGAGGATTATTCGGAAGCCCATACGTATCTCGGCCAAGTTCTCGCCAACCAGAATCGTTGGGATGAGGCGATCAAGTCCTATCGCAAGGCGTTGACGAATCCGCTCTATCCGACGCCGGATCTGGCCCGGTTTCATCTGGGCCGTGCGCTGGCCCACCAGGGCGATCTCCAGGGCTCGATGGAAGCGCTTGAAGATGCCATCACCGTAAGTCCTTCGAACGTTCCGCCTGCGATGATTCAGTTGGAGTTGGGCCGGGTGTACTACAAATTGGGGTATACGGAGAGGGCGCGTGAAGCCCTGAAAAAGGTGACGACGGTTGATAAGGGCGGGGAATATGCGGCGGCCGCCACGGAATTATTGGCTCGACTGAAGTAGCAGGGGGACTATGGAGTCGGTTGGCGAGTTTTTCAGGCAAGTCCGGGAGACCAAGGGACTGACGGTCGATGAGGTGTCGTCGAAGACACGCATCCGGTCCGACTTCGTCAAGGCGCTTGAGGACGGCAATTTCTCCAAACTGCCCGATCAGGTGTTTGCCCGTGGATTCGTCCGTTCGTACGCGCGGTCGCTTGGATTGGATGAGGAAGATGCGATCCAGCGGTTTGCCAAGTCTGCCGGCACCTTTTATGAGAAGCAGGATGAACGGGAACGGCTCAAAGTCCGTCAGGCCGAAGAGGAACGCAAGCGCCAGTCCAATCGAAAAGCGGTGGCCGTTGCGATCGGCATTGCCGTCCTGACATTGATTTTCCTTTTGAGCCGGGAACAGTCCACGGTGCTGAAGCGGGCGGAGCCGGAGCCGGCCATTCCCAAACAGAGCACCCAGACGGTTAAGAATCCCCCCGTTGCAGCCGCGACGAAGGAGCCTGAACCAGCTGCCGAACCGACGAAGCCGAATGCGACAGGTGCAGCGGCACCGACTTCAGTGCCGGATGCTCGCCGGTCTGAGCCCGCCACGCCGCCGATTGCCGTTTCGAAACCGGAGGCTGAAACCGTATCAGCGGTTTCAGTTGGGACGGATGGTCCATTGAGTGGAATTTCGCTGGAAGCGGCCGGCGCTGTGGCGGATACCCAGCTGGTGCTGGATTTGGAGGCGACTGAATTGAGCTGGGTCGTCGTGCAAATCGACAATGGTAGCCCGCAAGAGTCACTGCTTCGTCCTGGTGAGAAAGCGCAATGGAAGGGGCGAGACCAGTTTGTTTTGACGCTGGGCAATGCCGGCGGGGTCAAAGCTGAATTAAATGGAAAGCCGCAGAAGCCATTCGGCCCCAGTGGGAAAGTCGCGCGGGAAATTCTCCTTAAACGGTAATGTGGCTCATCGTGCCGGGAGTTTGTGTTTCTCTTGTCCCTTCCGATTATTCCTAAGCCTTTTCCGGTAGTCACAGTGATTTGCCTTGAACTATGAGGCATGGAGGATAGGACTGAGGCGCAAAGGTGTCACGAAAGTGAAGCGGTGTGTGGTACCATGTTTGTAAGTGATTGGATTGGCACGAATCTTATTGTGCAGACGCTGGCACGACGTTTGATCTTCCTTATGATCGAGTGGAAGGATGGATTGAGAAAGGGTAGAGGACGATTTCTTGACAGGAATTAAAAGGCGTTGGTATAGTCCGTCCGTTTTGCCTGATTTTTACGAGACGAATCATTCAGCCAGCGGCATTATGCCGACATCATGTGCGGTGGGTTCAACATAAAGGAGGATTAAGTGATGGGGTATCTGTCTAAGTTTGTGGGAGTCAGTGCAGCGCTGATGCTGTTGTCGGTCTCAATCGTGGGAGCGGAAGAAAAGGATCCGACCAAGCCGCGCGTTCCGGCGGAACAGATAGCCGACGCAAAGGCCGTGAAGAATCCGGTTGAGGCGACCCCGGAGAGCATCGCCAAGGGAAAGGCGTTTTACGAGGGCAAGGGCACCTGCTTCAATTGCCATGGCAAGGAAGGCAAGGGCAATGGTCCTGCCGGTGCCATGCTGAATCCGAGCCCGCGTGATTTCACCAACTGCAAGTTCCACAAGAAGCGGAAAGATGGCGAGCTGATGTGGGTCATCAAGAACGGCAGCCCGGGCACCGGTATGGTGTCCTTGATTCCGGCTGCGGTGACGGAAGAAGAAGCCTGGCACATCATCAACTACGAGCGGAGCTTCTGCAAGGGCGAGTAATCGATTCCAGCCTTGTGGCTGAAAAAGAGGGTGGGAAGGAAACTTCCCGCCCTCTTTTTTTTAGAACCACGGAATTACTGAGGCCTCCCGCAGACCGTGCGGTGCCGCTCACCGGATCTTCCTGTTTTTGCACAGGTTTGTGACTGTACAGGTACCGCGTCCTGATACGCTTTGAGCCGGTCCCCCCTCCAATGAGGGGAGCGATATGGCCATCCGCACAATCATTCAGGGATTGCGTCTCGTACGAAAAAAGCGTATAGAGTCGCCCGTACAGATCCGCGTGCGGACGTGATCCATGACAGTGGGTACGCCAGCGGGTGGTTGAGGGAACCGGTGGATATCATGCTTAACGAATAGGAGAGCGACTATGCGCAGCTTGTGGCAGAGGGTGAAGTGCCGGGCGCGAGCGGCAACAGCAGCGCTCGGGATTGTGTTTGCAGGACTCCTCCCCAGTATCGTCGCGGATATCAGTTATGCTGGCGATATCACCCCACCCCCTGGCATTGTGGCTGCGAGTATCGAATATACAGGCCGCATCACAGTTGATGGTCCCCCCGTTACCGCGTCGATTAAGACCCCAAAAAAGAACGGCTTGATGGTATTTGACGGTGTGGCCGGTCAGAGAATCAATATCGGCTTTAGCGGTGCGACGCTGACGCAAGGACGCGCGTCGGTTTATGGACCGGACGGCGCGTTGATGAGCATTGTCGCCTCCCCGGTGACGCACTACTATTGGACGGCCTATAAGCCGGCCCCTGAGTCAATGGCCACGAAGGCTGCGTCATTTTCACCCAAGGGCGGCAGTCTCGATTTGGCGGCACTTCCGTCGTCCGGCACCTATACGATCGTAATCAGTCCGGGTGAGAGCTATACCGGCGATGTCACCGTCACAGTTTCGACTGAATTGACGGGCGAGATCACTCCGCAAGGCGCCGCAGTCCCGATTGCCTTTGGACGGTTCGGCCAGAATGCCCGTTATACATTTGCCGGCACCACCGGCCAGACGGTGAGTCTGCAACTGAGCGGGGTCACGGTCGAAAGCGGATACCTTTCCATTCTCAAGCCGGATGGAGGCGTTCTGGGCACGCCGACTTCGTTTGGATCGCAGGGTGCTGTGATTGACACACAGGTTCTTCCAACGTCCGGCACCTATGCTGTGCTGATCGATCCAGGGCATATCGATCTTGGTCATGCAACACTCGCGCTCTACAATACTCCGGATATTTCCGGCACCATTTCGATCAATGAAGCGCCAGTGACGTCGACCCTGAGCGTGCCAGGCCAGCGAGCCCGCTATACGTTCAATGGCACAGCCGGCCAATGGGTGAATCTCGGGCTTACCTCGGTCACGACGGCCTCGAGCGTCGTATCGATGCTGAATCCGGATGGAACCACCTTGGTTTCGACGACGGTCGGTCCCAGCGGCGGCAGTCTCGATCCGGCAACGATGTTGCCAGCATCGGGAACTTACACGATCGCGGTTGATCCGGTCGGCTATAACACAGGTAGCATGGCGCTGACACTCACGTCTCCGCTCATCGGCACTGTCTCGTTGGACGGCCCCCCGGTGCCCATCAATTTCACCAAGCCGGGCAGCACGGCGCGCTATACGTTTAGCGGTGCGGCCGGACAATGGGTAAATCTAGGGTTTTCGTCTGTCACGGTCACATCGAGCACGATCACACTCCTCAACCAGGATGGGACGGTCTTAGCCTCGACCACTGTGGGCCGGGGCGGTGGAGGGTTGAAAGCATCGAGCCCCTTGCCGGCCACCGGTACCTATACCATTGTTGTCGATCCAACCAGTACCCACACCGGGGCCATTACCGTGACCCCGTCGACGGAAGTCGCGGGTTCAGTGACGATCAATACAGCCCCTACGCCGGTGATAATCAGCCGGGCCGGCCAGAATGCCCGCTATACACTGGCAGGACCTGGGAACCAACAGGTCACGGTCAAGGTCACCGGCAATACGTTTAGCGGCGTAACCGTGAGCCTCTATACCCGAAGCGGCATCTTGCAGACGGAGATGACGAGATCAGAGACGAGGGTGACACTGCTAACCCCGGATCTCTACACGATCACGATCAGTCCGATGGCGCCTGCCACCGGTAAGCTCAACTTACAGGTGACGAGTCCATAAGAAGAAGCCGAGAGAAGCTGAGCGTCGGTAGAGGGGCATCATTGCCCTCCGCCGAGATTAGTGCAAATCGAGCAGGGTGGGGAGGCAACTCCCCACCCTTTTTTTGTGTGAAACGACGACGGGGTGCGGGTGAAGGATGGGTCGAGACATTACGTTCAGGGTAGAGCGTGTAGAGGATACCGGAACAACAGAGGCCGGGGGGCACAGCCGAATCACTATTTCTGCGCCATGCACGATTCACGATCCGCTCCGTAACTGCGCTTCACAGACTCTGCGGATATCGGTGGAGTAAGAGAGACTGGAAAGTGTGGTGTCTGCTGGGGGCGTACATCACTTTATGCACTTTGGAGTTTTTGCTGATGAATCAGGATGGTCAGGGTGTTCGGTGCCGGTCAGAGTGGTGAGTCTGGATAAGACGAGCATGAAGACTACGTAGGATTGGGGGGTGGTGGAAATCCGAAACCAGCGTCTGCTCCGGCGCCAGCCGGCTGAATGATGAACAGCAGCGCCTGAGGCCGTGCAGCGGCTCCCCCGGCTTCGGTGACGGACACACGGATCTCGACTTGTTGCGGCTGAGGGCTTGAGGGCAAGGTTGCCGCGAACTCCAGCGGCGTGGTTTCTCCCGGTTGCAGCGGTGGAATTGTCAGGGTTCTCGCCGAAAATTGTCCGATGACCGACGGTGTGCCGGTGAGGGAAGCCGAGGCATTCTGGATCGGGATCGAGCCGGTATTGACGACATCGACGCGCACCCGAATCCGTTCGCCGCTCTCCAGAAACAAATTGCCGTTCTCGTCGAGCAGTAGGGCTTTAAAGCGAAGCTTCGACTGCGACGCAGAGGTGGTGATGGAGGGAGATGCCTCAAGGGTGACCGTAGAGGGCAGTGCTTCTCCCTTGGGAGGGACTTCCGGGTGCCAGGCGCATCCGGGGCTCAGCAGGAGGGTACATCCGGCCAGGGTCAGATGTGCGGCGGAGAATGATCGGAGTGAAGGTGTCGTTCTGTGAGGGGTCACGACTAAGCCTGTTGCGACAGTTTCACGCCACCGTACTGGACATATAATGCAAAAGCAACTGGTTATCCACTGGCAGACAACACGGGGACCTTCTGAATTTCTCCAGCAGAAACGCTACACTTGAACCCAGGTTCTCCTGATCTCATGGAGGTCAGGGTGTTTCCACGCCGGTCATGGAGGCTGGTTTGGAGAGCACAAGAGATGCAGCGGTGTCCTCTGGCTTAAGGAGGGGAAACGTTTGAGGGTGTTGGTCTGAGTTGAACTGTATTTTTGCCGCCCACGAAACTTTCTGGCGTACATACGCACTCGTTTCGCCGAGTGTGACTGTGCCGTCTCGATTTGTGTCCGCGTCTCCTCGCAGTCCCTTCAAGAGATAGTAGGTAAATAGGCCGTGGCGATGTTGGTCGTCTTCCACTCCCTTCGTAAAGTCAGTGCCTCCGATCAGCCCGACTACATTTCCGATCCCCAGTTCCCAACGGGGTGACGCGGATTTTCCCTTGGCATCCCCACGAAGCTTGGACACCATGCCGTCGAACAAGAAAATAGCCTGTTTGGCCTTGAGCCTGGCGAGGGCCGACTCGATATCTCTCAGCGGATAGAGCCGTGCTGTTGCGGCGAGACTTCCGTCGTAGGGAGCCAGGAGTACGTCGCCGGTTGGTGTGACCAACGCCTGTCCGGAAAAATAGATGATTACGACAGCGTTCTCAGCCATATGCAGCGGGAGCCAGTCGAACAACACGTCGTCGATGTCGGTATGGAGGGCCTTCAAGTTTTGCAGCAGCTTGACGTTGGAGGAGGGCAGGCCGCCGAGTGACTGGAAATAGTTGGCGACCGTCTCCGCATCCATCGCCGCATAGCGGCGGGGCGTGAGTTTGGGATCGCGATAGGCTCCGACTCCGATCGACACCAGGTAGACGTGGGGCTGTTGAAAGCCTGGCCTTCGGGTGGGAATCTGGTCCACATCGTCTGCTCCGGCGCCTGCCGGCTGAATCGTCAGTGAAAGCGTTTGGGGCGGCGCGACGGCTCCTCCCGATTCGGTGACGGCCACGCGAATCTCGGCCTGTTGCGGCCTGGTTGTGGGAGGCAGGGTTGCTATGAACTCCAGGGATTTCGTTTGCCCCGGTTGCAGCGGCGGGATCGACAAGGTTGTCGCGGGGAATTGCCCGATGATCGACGGTGTGCCCGTCAGTGTGGCCGAGGCATTCTGAATCGGATTCATGCCGGTGTTGATGATGTCCACCCGCACGCGCACATGCT
>LNFM01043934.1_pt1 | contig 11389 bp, 8 predicted proteins | sample 596031 | NCBI WGS metagenome assembly LNFM01 (sample SAMN04254537, study PRJNA301005) | activated carbon metagenome | isolation source: dual media filters at the Ann Arbor, Michigan drinking water treatment plant | place: USA: Ann Arbor | reverse complement strand
CATTGGTTGCGTACATCTAAGGCGCCAATTTCTTTCATCTTCATAGCCCGTTGCAATAGAACACCACAACCCGGAAAATAATAGTCAGGGCTTAGGGTAGCAAAAACGATGAAATCAATATCCTGAGGAGCAATGCCCGCCCTTTCAATAGCAATTTTGGCGGCTTCCACTCCCATTGTTGTGGTTGTTTCGTCGGTTCGGTGGGCAAAGCGTCGTTCTTTTATTCCAGTCCGCTCCTGTATCCATTTATCACTTGTGTCCATATACTTCAACAAGTCATTATTGGTAACAACATTGGAGGGAACATACATGCCTATTCCGGCAATTTTTGATTTAAACATAGCAAGCAATTTAAAAAAGAAAGATAGGAAATGTGCGGGAATTGCAACTGTTTCATTGTGAACTGTTGTTTATGAGCAAAGCTTACGCAAACGATGGCGCAGATGTAGTTGTACTTACTACATAAGATTGGGGTATTGCTCTATATTTTAATATGGAGATGAGGCGTTTCTTTGCGGTAGAAACAATGATTAAGGTTAAGGCTCTGATGAAATAATTGAAAGACCGTTTAAACAATCCATATCTATGAAAACTACCAAAATCCAAATGTCCTGATGAAGACGAGCCCCGGTTTATCGGGGCTGTTTATTTATCAATAAGCTGCCACTTCTTTAAGTTTCAATATTTCTGTTGCAAACTTCTCACACTCTTCCTGCACCTTTTGTATGTCTTTTGATTTTACATAGGAGCCAATTACATGATCACCGGCATTGGGTATAGCTACTTCTCTTTTTAAATTAGGGGCAGTACTCAATTGATTAAACATTCTTTTCATAGCTGATACCTTCACCACTTTATCCTGGTTCTCTTCATCTTTAAAATAGTAAAGCAACAAGGTTGGTTGCTTAATTTTTTTGAACGTAGATTCTTTCATCGTCGTTTCTAATAACTCTTCTAATTCTACGGTTGATTCGATACGATATTTATTATTCCAATATTGAGCATACGTAGTAGTGGTATCTTTTGCCCTATTATATTTTCCTTTTACCAGTTTAGCAATTTGTAATCCCCAGGGATTGTTGAGCAACCAGGCATTAGGGTCATTAATAGCGATATTGGGAGAAAGCAAAATCAACCCGGCTATTTCGGGATATTCTGCCGCTAATTTTAATGCTAATGTGCCTCCTGTTGAGGTGGCCATCAGAATAACTTTTTTACCTAATTGTTTTGCAATGGCATAAGCCTGTTTGGCGGAGTTCCAAACTCTATCAGCCGTAAAATTCAAAAGAGGCTCCGTTGTATCTACACCATGATCGGAAAGGCGACTTAAAAACAAATTACAGCCAAACTTTTGCGCAAACTCATAATGTACCGGATCGCCTTCTTCCTGGCTGGCAGAAAAGCCATGTAAATAGACTATCGAATATTCTGTTACCTGTTTTAAAGAATCGTTGAACCACAAAATCCTGGCTTCATTGTCCGGTTTCAACTTTTGTCTGGCTTCATTATCACTGATGTATTTTTCCAGCGAAGCTGCATCGGCAGGAACAGTGGGGAGATCTTTTATAAACTTGGGGTGAGAGGGTTTTGGCCCCACAAAGTAAACGGCGATCAGGACTAAAAGGATGATGCCTAACCATTTGAGAAATTTCATGGCTACAATTTTGCTAAAACTACATTAAATCCTTGTTTCTAACTGCGTTAAGCCTTTATTAATTAGGTCTTTCGTTTGCTCCCCCCGCTTAATTAACGTACCTTCGCCGCTCGTTTGAAAAAAGAGAATTATGGATATTAGAAACATCGCAATCATTGCCCACGTTGACCACGGTAAAACTACACTGGTTGACAAGATATTACACACCACAAAAGTCTTTCGTGAAAACCAGGAAACTGGCGACCTGATAATGGATAGTAATGACCTTGAAAGAGAAAGAGGGATCACTATTTTCAGTAAGAATGCTTCTGTAATGTACAAAGATGTAAAAATCAATGTAATTGACACGCCGGGTCACGCCGACTTTGGTGGTGAGGTGGAAAGGGTTTTGAAAATGGCCGATGGTGTATGTCTTTTGGTGGATGCTTTTGAAGGTCCGATGCCGCAAACCCGATTTGTATTACAAAAAGCGTTGGCCTTAGGATTAAAGCCAATTGTAATTATTAATAAAGTAGATAAGCCAAACTGCCGTCCTGATGAAGTGCATGATGCAGTTTTTGAATTGTTCTTTAACCTGGATGCTACAGAAGAGCAATTGAATTTTCCAACCTTTTATGGTTCTGGAAAAAATGGCTGGTTCAATGATACATTAGATCAAATTGATAATATTAATCCATTGCTGGATGGTATTGTAAAATATGTGCCACCGCCAAAAGTAAATGAAGGGCCAGTGCAAATGCAGATCACTTCATTGGATTACTCTTCATTCCTTGGTCGTATTGCCGTAGGTAAAGTAAGCCGTGGTGTATTGAAAGAGGGACAGAATGTTGTATTAATGCAGGCCGATGGTAGTGTTAAGAAAACAAAAGTGAGAGAATTGTATGTGTTTGAAGGAATGGGTAAAAAGAAAGTAACAGAAGTAATAGCTGGTGATCTTTGTGCGGTAGATACTATTTCAGATGCAGAAACACAGGAAGCATTACCCGTAATAAGTGTGGATGAGCCAACGATGAATATGTTGTTCTCGGTTAACAACTCACCCTTCTTTGGTAAAGATGGAAAGTTCGTTACATCAAGACATCTTAGGGATCGTTTGATGAAAGAAACAGAAAAGAATCTTGCCCTGAAAGTAGAGGATAGCGAAGAAGGTGATAGCCTGATGGTGTATGGTCGTGGTATTCTCCATTTGGGAATATTAATTGAGACGATGCGTCGTGAAGGATACGAATTAACCATTGGCCAGCCGCAGGTAATTGTAAAAGAGATTGCTGGTAAGAAATGTGAGCCTTATGAGAACCTTGTTGTAGATGTACCACAAGAGTTCGCTTCTAAAGTAATTGACCTGGTGAGTCGTCGTAAAGGTGAAATGCTGATCATGGAAACCAAAGGCGAAATGCAACATTTGGAATTTGAAATTCCTTCAAGAGGTTTGATAGGCTTACGTACACAAATGTTGACTGCTACCACTGGTGAAGCTGTAATGGCACACCGTTTTACAGAATACAAACCATGGAAAGGCCCAATTCCCGGAAGAAATAATGGTGTATTGATCTCAAAAAGTACTGATAAAACAACCGGTTACTCCATCGATAAATTGCAGGATAGAGGAACATTCTTTGTGGATCCGGGAGAAGAGGTTTACACGGGACAAATCATCGCAGAAAATATTAAACCAGGCGACCTGGTAGTAAATGCAACGGAGGGAAAGAAACTGACTAACCACCGTGCCAGCGGAAGTGATGATGCTACTAAAATTGCACCTAAAACGTTGATGACTTTGGAAGAGTGCATGGAGTACATTCAGCAAGATGAGTGTATTGAGGTAACGCCAAACTTCATCCGGATGAGAAAAGTGATATTGAATGAAGATGAGCGAAAGAAAGTACAGAAGAAAATGGAATCGGAAGCGGTTTCTTAAAAGATAAAAAGCCTTGTAGTACTACAAGGCTTTATTTTTTGGTAAAGCTTTTATAGCACCTATTCATAAAATAAACAGACCAGTTAGTTTGTTTCAAAATTATTCGGGGAATTTTCTTTTGATAATTAATAATATCTGCTACCCCTTGTATCATTTTCCCGTGGTACCCATGTTCCCGAATATATGCACCATCTTTTATTTTGAATTTGCGGATAAGATTCCACAAGCAATGAAAAGCAAATTTATTTGTGCGGGTAAGCGTTTCCGGAAATTTATTCAAAAGATTCAGGTACTCCGGTATTTCTACAAAAGGATTTTTATAACTGCTTTCTGATACCTGCTCTGTATCCATGCCAATATTGATCATTGGGGCATGAATATAACTATAGCCTCCATGATGTTGAAGATAGCGGATGTAAAAATCAATATCTACTACCCATTTAAAAGCAGTATCGTATTGAATTGAGGTATCTTTTTTATGAATAACAGTACTGGGGTGGCCAATTACATTGTCAAATAGAAGATTTATCGGACTGCCATCCAGCAATTCTCTTTTCTTTTCCGTTAGCTCCATATTTTTAATGCTGTTCGTAGCAAGATTTATTTCTTTGCTGGCACAAAAAATAAAATCAGAATTTCCTTCTGTTATAACATTTACAAAATGTTGTAATGATGTGGGAGAAGCATACCAATCATCTGCATGCAACAAATGAATCCACTCGCCATTAGCTTTTGACATAGCATAGTTCCAGTTGCCGGGTGAGCCCAATGCTGGTTTATTGCTATAATATTGAATGGGCAAATCAGTGAATGGCTCCAACACCTGCCGAATCTGATCTCCCGGACTATCATCTGTTATTATTATTTCATACTGCTTATATGTTTGTTCGTGGATGGAATTCAATAGCCGGATAAGACAGTCGGGCCTTTTATAAGCCGGAATACAGATAGATATGAGTGGAGTATTCATAATTTTCGGTAAAGTTGCAATAGCTTTATCATATTTCCGTTGAAATTAAAGCTTACAATGAAACAGTTGAGCATATTAGTTATTCCTGGTTATAAGTTGTTCCCGGTTGATTCTGGTGGAGCACATGCCCAACTTGCTTTCTTAGCCAAACAACAAGAGCAACATTCTATTGATTTACTGGTTACACCACACAATATTGCAGCCGAATATCTGAACGATTTTAAAACAAAATTTCCATCCCTGCAATTAATTACGGTTGGGTATGAGAAATCATCCGCTGTAAAAAAACTGAAAGCTTTCTTTAAAAAACAGTACAGAAAAATTTCACAACGGGATCATGCATATAAATTAAAAAAGCTAAAGCATTTTAACGGGCTGGTAAACAATGATGCGTCTTTTATAGATACAGTCAAAAAAATTGCAGCACAAAAAATATATGATGTAATACAGGTTGAGCATTCTATTAATATGGGACTGATTGAAGTGTTGCCAGTTCCTCCCTGTAAAATATTTGTACATCATGAAATTGCACATACCCGTATAGCCAGCGATTTGATTTCTGTGGGATACAGTAAAGATTATGCCTCTTACATATCTTCCGTAGCAGAAGCCTTAGAGATAAACTGGCTTCGCAAGTATGATGGAGTAATTACATTGTGCCGGGAAGACAAAGAGTTATTAATTCGTAAAGGTGTTACTGTTCCTGCGTTGGTCGCAAGGCCGTTTGCTTTGTTTGATGACGAGTTGACGAAAGACTATGATGCTGTTAACGATCCGCAATTAGTATTTGTAGGAGGGGAGTCGCATTTTCCCAATAAGGAAGGACTAAGTTGGTTTTTAGAAGAAGTATATCCGCTAATAAGCAAGGAAAGAATTGATACTGTGATAAAAATTACCGGCCACTGGACGGAAGCATTTAGTAACACATATGCAGCTCAAAAAAATATACAATTTACCGGCTTTATTGATGATATAAGTACTGTTTTAAAAAACGGAATATTAATAGTTCCCATACGTATTGGCTCCGGTATACGAATAAAAGTAATTACTGCTTTTGCCAAAGGAGTTCCGGTAGTTTCTACCTCACTTGGCGTCTCCGGCATTCCTGGTATTACAAATAATATAAATGCGATCATAGCTGATACTCCTGAAGCTTTTGCAGCAGCTACCATACAACTGCTGGAGAATCCGCAGTTACGACAAAAAATTTCTGACCAGTCATTTGAGCTGGCAAGGAAAGAGTTTGGCCATATGAATTATTGGATACACAAAAGCCGGAAGAGATGTGAAAAGGGTATAATTTTGCAGTAAATATGAGGGTATGAAAAAAGTGATACCAGTTTTGTTTTTTGCAATACTATTTTTACTCCTAACCACTAACGACCTATCGGCGCAATGTTCTATTTGTACTAAAACTGCCCAACAACTTGGTGAAAAACCGGCCAAGGGAATGAACAGTGGTATTCTATACCTCGCATTTACTCCTTTTGCTATCGTAGGCTATATTGGTTACCGTTGGTGGAAAAATAATAAGACCAGCTAAGCCCTCTCATAAAAATCATTGCTGCACTTTTTTACATTGCTTAACTTGAGCAGATAAAACCATCTGCACATGCAAAAGCTGATTGCCTTCTTATTACTGTTACCAATTTATGTAGCAGCACAAAACCAGCCTTTCACAAAACAAGGACTTCCCACCATTGAAGAAAAAACTAAAGACCTTAAAAAGTATGAAGGCTTTTTAAATTTTTATTGGGATGAAAATTCAGGTAAGGTTTGGTTGGAAATAGATAAGCTTGATGCAGAGCTATTGTATGTTACTTCACTACCTGCAGGGCTTGGCTCCAATGATGTAGGACTTGACAGAGGCTTACTTGGCAGCGAACGCATTGTAAAATTTTCAAAAGTTGGAAGAAAAATATTATTAATTCAGCCCAATCAAAATTACAGGGCAATAACTAACGATGTGGCAGAGAAAAGAGCAGTGGAGCAATCATTTGCTCAATCAACATTATGGGGCTTTACGTTGGAGGCAGAATCAAACAATCATTATTTGGTTGATGCAACAGATTTTTTACTACGGGATGCAATGCAGGTTAGCAATCGTTTAAGAAGTAACCAGCAAGGAAATTACTCGTTAGATAAAAGTCGCTCTGCAATGTATTTACAGCGAACAAAAAATTTTCCGCAGAATACAGAATTTGAAGTATCAACCACATTTACTAATGCGGATGGCAATACAGGTAATTATTTAAGAGATGTTGTACCATCAGCAGAAGCCTTAACAGTTCGGATGCACCATTCCTTTGTACAGCTGCCTGACAGTGATTATCAGCCAAGGGTATTTGATCCCCGCAGCAGTTATTATCCTGTTTCGTTTTATGATTTTAGCACACCTGTAACTGAACCGATTGAGAAATACTTCATCATGCGGCATCGGTTAAAGAAAAAAGATCCCACTGCGGCCATTAGTGAACCTGTAGAACCAATCATTTACTATTTAGATAACGGAACACCAGAGCCAATCCGTAGTGCATTAATGGAAGGAGCCAGCTGGTGGAACCAGGCATTTGAAGCAGCAGGCTATAAAAATGCATTCCAGATAAAATTATTACCGGAAGATGCAGACCCAATGGATGTTCGCTACAATGTAATCAACTGGGTACATCGTTCCACCAGAGGGTGGAGCTATGGTGCATCCGTAGCTGATCCAAGAACAGGAGAAATTATTAAGGGCCATGTTACATTAGGATCATTAAGAGTACGGCAAGATTATTTAATAGCCGCAGGTTTATTAGCACCTTACGAGAATGGCATACCAGCAGATAATAAAATGCTGAAGATGGCATTGGATCGTTTAAAACAATTAGCTGCACATGAAATTGGTCATACCATTGGTTTGATGCATAACTATGCTGCCAGTATAAGCAACCGTGGAAGTGTAATGGATTACCCGCATCCATTGGTAAAACTGAATGCTGCAGGCGAAATTGATTTACGGGATGCATACGATCTTAAAATTGGTGAGTGGGACAAAGCAGCGATAACATGGGGTTATCAGGACTTTCCTGCCGGAACAAATGAATCCGCAGCGCTAAATAAAATTATGGTGGAGGCCAACAAAAAAGGGTTACAATTTATTTCAGATCAGGATGCCCGTGCCACCGGTGGATTGCATCCACAAGCACATTTATGGGATAATGGAAGCGATGCAGTTACAGAATTACAAGAAATGATGAAAGTTCGCAGCAAAGCATTGTCACAATTCGGAGAAAAAAATATAAGACCCGGTATGCCAATGGCCATGCTGGAAGATGCATTAGTACCGGTTTATTTTTATCATCGCTATCAAATAGAAGCGGTAACTAAGCTAGTTGGCGGTATGAATTATACTTATGCTACAAGAGGAGATGGACAATTAGTAACCAAATCACTTTCAAAAGACGAACAGAAAAAAGCATTGAATGCAATTATTGATTGCCTTGATCCAAAGTTTTTAGAATTACCTAACAGAATCGCACAGTTAATTCCACCACGACCAGCAGGCTATGATTTTTCCAGGGAATTGTTTAAGAAAAGAACCGGATTAGCATTTGATGTATTGTCACCTGCGGAAACAGCGGCAGATCTTCCTTTATCTTTTCTGTTTAATGCTCAACGGTTAAGCCGAATGGCACAATATGAAGTGCAGAGCAACGGTTTGGGTGTAGCCGAAATGGTAAATATGTTGATTACAAAAACATGGAAAGCACCGAGACAAACTGGCATATATAAATTAATACAATTGCAAACAGAGCAAGTATTATTGTTAACGACAATAATTCGTTTGCTGTTAAAGCAGCTTTGCAAAAAGCAATATCTGACTTATGGATTTTTGTAGATAAGCAAGAAAAAGCTGCTACAGACGAAACGTATAAAGGACATTTATTACTGGCATTAGAAAGAATGAATGAGCCGGAAGCAGCAAAGCCTGCTATTCATAAGGAAATTCCACCCGGAGCACCTATTGGCTGTGATTGGGATTAGTGAATTATGAGCTTCTGTGTTTTTTCGCCTATACGTAGTAAATAAATTCCCGGCGAAAGTGCAGGTAAGTTTATGGTGATACTATTACCTGATAACAGTTGTTGCAAAATTAGTTTGCCGCTGATGTCCGTTAGTCTCATTATAACAGGAACAACAAAGTTTCCATTGATGGTTATTTTATTAGTAGCAGGATTTGGATATACTAAAAATTGATTAGCGGGATAATTAATAAAAACTGGTTTGTACTCAGAATAAGTAATGGAGTTATCTTTTTCAATGATCTTTAAGCGGTATAAATTATTACCGGGTGTTGGATTATTATCAATCGTTGTATAATTCCGTTGAATATCATTAGCGATGATAGTGGTAAGTACAGTTCTTTCGTTATTACTGTTTATTTTTTCTATCAAATAATGCTTAGCCAGTTCAGGATTTTCTACCAACCAGTCTATCGCTACTTTTTTATTTATTAATGCTGCACTAAAAGAGATTAGTTTAACCGGTAATAAGAATCTGCAATAAGCGGCAGGGCTAAAAGAACGGGAGAAATTATAACTAGCGGATGTGCTACCACCACTTCCTGCAACTCCGGGAATCGCTGTGTTACAACCTGCATTTCTATTTGACTCAATTCCACCACTTCCACCAATTATGGATGTTGTTACAGCAGGCAGAGCACCTGTAAAATAAATAATGCCTCCACTTCCGCCGCCACCACCACCAAAGCACCGCACAATAGAATTGTCATTAACTGAGTTGCCTCCATTCCCACCATTAGCAGTTATTGACAGGCTGCCAACATAATTATTTACGTTCATGATTATTGTTCCACCAGCACCACCGCCGCCAGCACCATCGGCCGCAGAGACACCGCCATTACCACCATTAGCAGAAATTATTTCTCCATTCCCCGTCAAGGTAGTTGACCATATAAAAACTAAACCTCCTCCATTTCCCCCATAATTTGCTGTTGGAGAACCATTGTTTGAATGTCCTGCACCACCGCCACCGCCAGAGAAAATTTTTGTTCCGCCGGAAGAGCTTAAAAGTTTTCCAGCCTGTCCCCGATTTCCAGTGATGCAATTAAAAGGGCCGCTACTACTATTTCCACCACCCTGCCCTCCTAGACTAAGATTAGCACCACCACCACCACTATTGTTATGATTGTTTCCGCCACCGCCACCGTTAGCCGGAGCCCCCTTACCACCGTCTAAACTTCCGGGAATATTTGCAATTCCTTCTCCTTTATAGGCTCCATTGGCGGCTGTTGCTGATGATGCATCGTATGCATATTGTGTACCAACAAAAGGATTACATGTTCCGCTGTGCAACAAAAAAGCACCACCTCTAAATCCACTTGAATCAGCATATATCGGTGCATTAAGAATTATATCATTGATGGCATACAATGCAATTACGCCTCCTGTGCCCGCTGCACTATCCCATGGCTGAGCTTTTAATGTATCTACAACTTCAGCTGAATTATATTCAGCAAATTGTATCAACTGCACTTTCCCATCTAACGGAGAATAGTTATTTAAAAAGGAATGAAATAAAAAAACCGAGTCGTCTTTTATAAAGCAAATAGTTCCGATTTCGTAATTACCTGCATTATTAGTTGCAGTAACGTTACCAAAAGTAATATCAGTTGCTGTGCTTATTGTTGCTCCTTTCATTTGTACCAGCATCACCATGGAGTTTATATTTAATCCGGTAGGGTCTTCAACCACAATGCAGGCTTTAGAAGGGTCAATCTCAAGTACTTTATGATAAGTGTTTACAACCCCTTGTATGGGTGTTTGGGCGATGGAGTAAAAAGAAATCACCAAACAAAAAATAAAAACAACTGCTCTCTTTTTAAGAATAGCTAACAGAGCTGGTAGCAATGAGTTTAAGGATTTCATTTATTCCGTTCAAGATAAAAACATTTTAGCCAATAGAGAAGGTATAAAATCCACAGCCCTTAATAAGTTTTAGTGGAATATTTACGAAGAGATTGATTCGTAGTAGCAACCGGAGTTTTACTTTTTTAAAATTGGCTTTTCTATAAGCGTTTATTTATCAGCAACAAACTTGTATAAGTTAAAACTGCCTTTTGTATAAGCAGCCTCGATCTCTTTTTTGAGAATAGCTTTATCAACTCCTTTCATTCTTTTTTGCTCAATCAGGTAAAATGCTCTTTCGGCGAGTAGCCAGAATGTTTTATCCGTTAAATGCGATTTCTGTAATTGATTTTTAATAATCGCCAGCAACTCTTTTATACCCTCATTTTGCGAGGCTACTGTTTTTACAACCGGCACTTCGTTATAATGTTTACTAAATGCGGGAGCCAACATTTGCTGCAGGTTTCTTACAAACAGATCCGCATCAGGCCGGTCGCTTTTGTTCACCACAAAAATATCAGCTATTTCCATCAAGCCTGCTTTCATCGTTTGTACTTCGTCACCAGCTTCGGGTACTACTACCACAACAGTTACATCAGCTAATCCTGCAATTTCTATTTCACTTTGTCCAACGCCAACTGTTTCTACAATTATATTGTCAAACTGAAATGCTTTTAGCAAATCCGTTATTTCAATAATTTTTGGATGTAACCCACCCATAGAACCTCTTGTTGCCAACGAACGGATAAATACATTCGGATGAGTGTACCAGTTGCTCATTCTGATTCTATCGCCCAGCACAGCACCTAAATTAAATGGAGAGGAAGGGTCAACACAGAGTACCCCAACTTTTTTTCCTGCTTCTACTAATTGACCAATCAATGCATCAACCAATGTGCTTTTACCAGCACCGGGAGGACCAGTTATACCGATAATTT
>LNFM01024477.1_pt1 | contig 11389 bp, 9 predicted proteins | sample 596031 | NCBI WGS metagenome assembly LNFM01 (sample SAMN04254537, study PRJNA301005) | activated carbon metagenome | isolation source: dual media filters at the Ann Arbor, Michigan drinking water treatment plant | place: USA: Ann Arbor | reverse complement strand
TCGACGTCGAGAAGGCCAAGACCGTGCTCTTCATCAAGCGCGGCATGGCCGCCGGCTATGCCGGCGTCGAGAACGAGCTGTTCTTCCGCCCCAATACGATGATGCTCTTCGGCGACGCCAAGAAGGTCACCGACGACATCGTCAAGGCGATGGCGCACTGAGGCGCCTTCGCCCGTCCCGCTGAGAAAGGCCGGCCTCGTGCCGGTCTTTTTCGTTTGGAGCCTGACACCGTGAGCATCACCCTCCGCCCGATGCGGGACGGCGACCGCGCCGCCGTGACCGGCCTGCTGATGCAGCTGGCCGCCCATGAGGCGGATCTGAGCCCGACGCGCGCCAGCGGCCTCGCCACCGCCCGGGCGCTGCTCGAGGCCGACAGCGCGCAGACGCGGGACCACGACGGCGCGCAGTTCGTCGCCGAGCTGGCGGGCGCCTGCATCGGCTATCTCGCCCTGCGGCTCGGCCGCACCGGCCCCTATGTCCATGACGACCTGCGCGACCATGTCCTGATCGAGAACATCGTCGTCGATGCCGGCCAGCGCGGCACCGGCGTCGGCCAGATCCTGCTGGCGCAGGCCGAGCGCTTCGCCCGCGAGCGCGGATGCAGGGCGCTGCAGCTCGGCGCGCTGACCGGCAACGACCTCCTACGAGATGCTCAAGCGGCTCGACTGAGCGTCGCGCGATCGCCACCTTGCTGGGGGAGAAGCGATGCGATGATGATCCTGACCCGCCTCCTCGGCCTCGCCCTCGCCGTCTATCTCGCTGTCCTCGGGCTGCTCTTCGTCCGGCAGCGCGATCTGGTCTTTCCGCGCAATCCTGCCCGGGCCGACCTCGCTGCCGCCAACCTCCCCGCGGCGGAGGAACTGACCCTGACCGCCGCCGATGGCGAGCGCCTTGTCGCCTGGGCGGTGCCGCCACGCTCGGGCAAGCCGGTGATCCTCTATTTCCATGGCAATGCCGGCCATCTCGGCAGCCCCGGCCGCGTCGCCCGCTTCCGCGCCCTGACGGAGGACGGCTCCGGCCTCCTCGCCGTCAGCTATCGCGGCTATGGCGGCTCGACGGGCCGCCCCAGCGAAGCCGGGCTGCATCTCGACGCCCGCGCCGCCTATGGCTTCGCTGCCGAGCGCTTCGGCGCGGCGCAGCTGATCGGCTATGGCGAATCGCTGGGAACCGGCGTGGTGCTGAAGCTCGCAGCCGAGGCGCCGCTGGCCGCCGTCGTGCTGGAGGCGCCCTATCTCTCCACCGTCGCGGTGGCGCAGGGGATCTACCCTTACGTGCCCGTATCCTGGCTGATGCTCGACAGCTTCCGCTCGGACACGGTCATCGGCGCCGTGAGGGCGCCGCTGCTGATCCTGCATGGCGAGCGGGACCGGGTGATCCCCTTCGCCCAGGGCGAGGCCCTCTTCGGCCTCGCCAACGCCCCCAAGCGCTTCCTGCGCTTCCCCAAAGGCGGGCATGAGGATCTGCCGGCGCATGGCTCGCTGCCGGAGGTCCGGCGCTTCCTCGCCGAGGTGACGCGAGGAGCCGTCCAGGCGGCGGAGAGCCGCACCGTCGAGTGATCAGCTGCGGAACAGCCCGCCGCCACCGCCGAGACGGCCCTGCCCGGCGCGCGCGGCCGCATTATTGCCGTCCAGTCCCAGCGCCCGCTGGTAGCTCTGCGAGGCTTCCGAGCGCTGGCCGAGCTTCTCCTGCGCGAAGCCGCGACCGGCCCAGGCATCGGCGTTGCGGTTGTCGACATTGAGCGCGGCGGTGAAATCCTCGAGCGCCGAATCGTACTTGCCGATGGCGTTCAGGCTCTGCCCGCGGGCGATATAGGGCGGCGCGTTGTAGGGATTGCGGTCGATCACCGAATCGAAATCCGAGATCGCATACTGGTGCTGGCCCTCGCGCTGGTAGACCAGCCCGCGGGCATGGAAGGCTTCCGCCGATTCCGGATTGAGGCGGATCGCGGTGTTGAGGTCGGCCAGCGCCTGCGGGCTGTTGCCCTGGGCCCGCAGCAGATTGGCCCGCGCGATGAAGGCCGGCGCATAGTTCGGGCCGACGCTGGTCGCCTTGTTGAAATCGGCCAGCGCCGCGTCGTTGCGGCCGCTCTGGCGCAGCGCCAGGCCGCGATTGGTGTAGGCCGAGGCGAGGTTGGGATCGAGCTGCACCGCCTTGGTGAAGTCGGCGATCGCATCCGAGAAGCGGCCGACGCGGGCATAGGCCGCGCCGCGCGTGTTGTAGGCGCCGGGATCGTTGGGATTGCGGTTGATGACCTCGCTCAGCGAGCCGATGTTGACGCTGGCCTCGGCCGCCGAGGCGGTGTCGAGTTCGGCGATCGGCTGGGCCGTCATGGTCGAAACGGTGTCGCAACCCGCCAGCGCCACCGCCAGGCCCGCCGCCGCAAGCCAGTTCCTGCCACGCATCATGCTTCGCCTCATCGGTCCGGTTTCGTGCCTCGTCCGCCGCGCCGACCCATCCGGATCGACGCCGCCTCGTCGCGCTCCCCAACCGACAGCGCTCCGCTGAGGAAAGCGCCCGCTTGTGACAAGAGTTGGTTAACGCCGCCGGAAAAGCAACAGCGCCCGGAGACGGCTCCAGGCGCAGTCGGGTCTTTTCAGATCATCGAGGGCGGGCGAAACGCCGCAGCCCTGGCGAGGATCAGGGGCGCTTCGGCTTCACCGGCGCCGGCAGCAGGCCTTCGCGCTGGAGCTTCTTGCGCTGCAGCTTGCGGGCGCGACGAACGGCTTCCGCCTTCTCGCGGGCCTTCTTCTCGGAGGGCTTCTCGTAATGGCCGCGGAGCTTCATCTCGCGGAAGACGCCTTCGCGCTGCAGCTTCTTCTTGAGAGCGCGGAGAGCCTGATCGACGTTGTTGTCGCGAACGAGAACCTGCACGTGAGTGTCCGTCTTTAGCGGGTTGGTCTAATAAGGGTGGACGGAGGATCGGCGAAGCAGACCCTTCGAAGGTTCGTGCGGATAACAGAAAAGCCTGCGGCTGTCCACGCCGCCAAACCGGGAAAATCGATGACAAACGCCGGCCCCGAGCAGCCCCATGATTCCGAGGTCGAACGGCGCATCATGATTCTCGCCAACGACCTCGCCATCCCCGCCTGGCAGCGCGTCGAGCAGGCCTATGCCAAGGGCGCGACCTTCCTCGAGGCCAAGCATGCCGTGCTGGAGGCCGATCTCGCCAGCCTCGCCGGCACGACCGATGAGGCGATCCTCGACCGGCTGGTGCAGCTGATCATGGCCAGCGCCATCGCAAGATCGTGCTGGAGCGGCTGATGGAGCCCTATCGCGCAAGCGGCGGCGCCGAGCCCGGCGCCTTCGCCCTGTTCCTCTATCGCAGCTTCGGCATCGTCCCGGGCCCGCTGAAGGCGTTCTGGCTGGCGCGCGGCGAGCCGCTGCAGCGGGTGCTCTGAGCCGCCTCAGCCCTGCTCGGGGACAACCCGCGTGACATGGCCCATCTTACGGCCGGCCCTCGCCTCGCGCTTGCCGTAGAGATGCAGATGCGCGCCGGGCTCGGCCAGAAGCTCGCGCCAGCGCAGCGCGGCGTCGCCGATCAGGTTCTCCATCTCGACACGGCCGCGACGGGCGGCCGAGCCGAGCGGGAAGCCGCAGACGGCGCGGACATGCTGGTGGAACTGCGAGGTCTGGGCGCCCTCGCTGGTCCAGTGCCCGGAGTTGTGCACCCGCGGCGCGATCTCGTTGACGACGACGCTCTCGCTTGGCCCCTCGCCGACGATGAACATCTCGACCGCGAAGACGCCGACATAGCCGCGGCGGCCTCCGTCGCGGCCGAGACCTGCGCGGGGATGCGGGTGAAGGCGAGGATGTGGTCGCGATGCTCGTTCTCGCAGAGATCGAAGGCGGCGAAGCTGCCATCCGTGCCGCGCGCCGCCACGACCGAGACCTCGCGGGCGAAGCTGACGAAGCCCTCCAGCACCGCAGGCTGACGGCCGATCGCCTCATAGGCTTCCGCGAGATCGGTCCCGGGCAGGATCTTGACCTGGCCCTTGCCGTCATAGCCGAAGCGGCGGGTCTTCAGCACGCAAGGCCGCCCGAGCGCGGCGACCGCATCCTCGAGATCCGCCAGCGAGTCCACCGCACGGAAGGGCGCCACCGTCAGCCCCTGCTCGGAGACGAAGCGCTTCTCGCTCAGCCGGTCCTGCGTCACCGCCAGCGCATGCGCGCCGGGATGCAGCGGCTTGCGGGCTGCGAGGAAGGCCGCCGTCGCCGCCGGCACATTCTCGAATTCATAGGTCACGACATCGACGGCATCCGCGAAGCGGGCGAGCGCCGCCTCGTCCTCGTAAGGAGCCACGGTCTTCGCCGCCGCCACGTCGAAGGCCGGGTTCTCCGGCTCGGGCGCGAAGATGTGGCTGGCGACGCCGAGATCGGCCGCTGCCAGCGCGATCATCCGGGCGAGCTGGCCGCCGCCGAGGATGCCGAGCACGGCGCCGGGCGCGAGTCCCTCGAACGGCACGCCCTCGACCACCGGCCCGCTCACGCCTCGTCCTTCACGGGGCGTTCCGCGATCGCCGCGCTCTGGCGGGCGCGATAGGCGTCGAGCCGCTGCGCCAGGCCCTCATCCGACAGCGCCAGCACGGCCGCCGCCAGAAGCGCCGCATTGACCGCGCCGGCCCGGCCGATGGCGAGCGTGCCGACGGGGATGCCGGCCGGCATCTGCACGATCGAGAGCAGCGAATCCTGCCCCGACAGCGCCTTGGATTCGACGGGCACGCCGAAGACCGGCAGCGGCGTCAGCGACGCGGTCATGCCCGGCAGATGCGCCGCGCCGCCGGCGCCCGCGATCACCACCTTGAAGCCTTCCGCCTTGGCGCCGGTCGCGAATTCAACCATGCGCTGCGGTGTGCGGTGGGCGGAGACGATGCGGTCGTCATGGCCGATGCCGAGCGCATCGAGCGTCTCGGCGGCATGGCGCATGGTCGCCCAGTCGGACTGGCTGCCCATGATGATGGCGACGGGCGCGGAGGTGGTGGCCATGGCGGGAAGCGCTTCCGGAAACGCTGGACGGGAAGCGCGCGATCTAGACCGCGCAACGCCGCACAAGCAAGCGCCGAATCGGCGCGCCGCGCCTGAATCGCCAGCGCTGGCCAAAACGCGCCGTCATCCTGGGGCGACCGCAGGTCGTCCCGGGATCCATCATAGGGCATCCGCGGTGCCTTATGATGGATCCCGGCCTGCGCGGCTGCGCCGCTTGGCCAGGATGACGCTGTGTTTCCTCGCGATATGCCGCGCCCTAAGCCGTCGCCACCAGCCCCGCCCGCGCCAGCGCCGAGGCCTGGTCGGCCGCCACCGTCTCGATCTGGAAACCCTCGATCTCCGCCTCGAACAGCCGGTGGAAGTTCAGTTCCGCGTCGAGATGCAGGAACACCCCGCCGAGCCCGATCGCGGCGCGGTCCATGAAGACGAATTCGCGCGGCACCGTCACAGGCCCGCGCTTCTTCAGCGCCTGATGCACCACATCCTCGGCGATGCGGCGCGTGCGGTCCTCCAGCAGCGGCCCGTAGATGAAGCGCGCCCAGATGTTGAGCGTGTCGACCAGCTCCTTGGTCAACCCCTTGAAGCCCCAGACCTCATAGGCATGGACGACGCGCGCCTCGTCGCCCTCCAGCAGGCCGCGATAGAGATCGACGACCCCGCCCACGAAGGACGGCGGGAAGATGCGGATGCAGCCGTAATCGAGCAGGTTGATGCCCTGCGGGGCGCCGTCCTCCGAGAACACCGTGTAATTGCCGAGATGCGGGTCGCCATGAATGATGCCGTGATGGCTGAAGGGCCGCCACCAGGCCTTGAACATCGCGGTCGAAATCCGGTCGCGCGCCTGCTGCTCATCCTGCTTGTGGGTCAGGATGCCGTCGCCCTCGAGCCAGTGCATGGTCAGGAGCCGCTTCGTCGACAGCGAGCTCTCCAGCGCCGGCACGCGGATCTCCGGCGTCTGCGCCAGCACCTCCTGATACAGCGCGATGTGCTTGGCCTCGCGCTGATAGTCGAGTTCCTCGCGGACGCGCGCGCCGATCTCCTTGGCGATCTCGCTGGTTTCGATCACCGGGTCCATGCGCCGGTGCAGCGCAAACAGGATGTCGAGCTGCGAGATGTCGGCCTCCACAGCCGATTCCATGTCCGGATATTGCAGCTTGCAGGCGAGCGCGACGCCCTCCAGCGTGGTGGCCCGATGCACCTGCCCCAGCGAGGCCGCCGCCGCCGGCTGCAGATCGAACTCGCCGAAGCGCGCGCGCCAGTTGGCGCCCAGCTCCGCCATCATCCGGCGCTTGACGAAGGCCGCGCCCATCGGTGGCGCCTGCGACTGCAGCTTCTGCAGTTCGGCGGCATATTCCGGCGGTACGACATCGGGGATGGTGGCGACGAGCTGCGCCACCTTCATGATCGGGCCCTTCAGGCCGCCGAGCGCCTTGGCCAGCGCCTCGGCATTGGAGGCGTTGCGCCCCTCCATACCGAACAGCCGGGCGCCCGCGATCCGCGCCGCCACCCCGCCGACATTGGCCCCGACACGCGCATAGCGCGCGGCACGGGCGGAAAAGCGGTTGGCTTCGGAGTCGCGGTCGGACATGGGGCGGGGCGCTTTCGGGGGCGGGCGGGGCTCCTATGTAGGGTGGCGTCGTCCCGGGGCCAATGTGGCGGGTCGTCTCGCGGGGCGAGAGGATGTCGGCTTGGCCGGGGGGCCCGGCGCAGGCATTCGGAAATGGCTGTTTCCGACCCGAAGCTGCAGTCCGGAATGTCCGGTTCCGGGACCAGGCTACTGGCGGCGGCGTGACTATCGCTAACCATACACCCGATCAGGGATACACGATCGCAACCAATAGACCTTCAATACGGCAGGCGCTTTCTCACCGATTCATCCGTATCGTGTCGCTCAGCGTCTCGCTCATAGCTCTTTGCAATGCGCGACAAGAGGCGGGATGTGAACGGCCACTCTGCGGCCGTCTCAGCAGCCCAGCCGCGATATTTTGCGGCAAGGTCACGTTCCTGGCGACCGCCCACGTCGCGCCAATGCGCGCCGCGTTGGTTGTAGAGACCAACCGCCATGGAATCCGCGATCGTTTCGTTGCCGACGTCTTCGAGCACGTCACGAATAGCGGGAATGGGCCAGATCCCATCCTCACCCAATGCGCTTTTCGAGAGGAACTCTCCGACTGCACCGTCGCCGGCGCGCGCGCGACCGTGGCCTTTGCAGAGCTTCCGCACTTCCGTGATCCAGGCCTTGAGTTCGATCAGATCGACCGACCCATCGTCCCGCGTTCCCGGAATGCGCCTGACATTGTGCAGGAGGCGGTAACATTGCATCGCGACATTGCCGCGCTTTTCTTCGTCGGCAATGTGCCATTCTGGCGGATCTTCGCCTTCGTCCTTGCGCTTATAGGCAAGGCCCACCGCCTGCACGAACAGCGCAGGGGTTCTTGCAATTTGCCGCTCAAGGTTAGGAACGCCACGCTTTTCATGCTCAAAGGCCGTCAGATACAAGAATTCCAGATTTGCGAGTTCGTCCTGCGAAACGTCCGAGCGTTTGTCGAGGATCTCGAAAGCGCGCTGCAACTCATAGGATTGAAAGCGAATTTCGGAATCGTGCTGTGCTGGCCCAGTCGCAAACTCTCGCAGCAGCCGAACCATGCGGGCGGAATCGAGCTTCTCGAGCTCGAAACGTACTGCCGCCAAGGCGGCCTTAGGGCGATCGACGTTCAACAGCCTATCGATCGTCTCCTGAATTTCGTCCTCGTCATCCTGCCGCCAGTTCGGCATAGCTTCCAGCCAGTATCGTTCCCTTATCGGTCCAGGTTGTTTATCCACAATGGACCATGTTTGCCTATTAAACGGCGCGTGTTTCAGCAGCCGAACGATATTCAGTTCGGCGTTATCGACGTCTGCCATCAAGCGATCAACAACCGCAACCAGCAGCGAGGCACGAACTCCCGGCTCCAAAGCGAATAAATACCCTGATAGAAAACCGTTCACCTGCATGGATGAACGCGTTTTGTCAGCAATCATCCGCGCGACAAAGCTTTCAGGCTCCAGATCGGTCGGTGCGAGTTTCGCCAAAAACGTCCCGACAGCGCTCGACGCCTCGCCTACTTCACAAAGCTGCAAGATGCCCTCGTATCCTAAAGCCTTCCAAACCTCCCGGATGGCATCGGTCCTTTGCTTTGCTATCCTCTCCTCGCGCTTGCGATAGTCTAGTGCCTCCGTCTCGTCCCATGACTCCTCAACCCAATGCTGGGCGAACAGCCATTTGTGTCGAACCACAGGATCGCTTGCTTCCAGCTTTTCATAGATTTCGCGGGCTGTGTCTTGAGATAGAGATGTCGGCGCGCGTTTGCGGGCGCGGCGCGTGAAGGCGTAAAGACGAATGCATTCGCGCAGTACCGCCTTCTCGGCGTCACTGGGGTCGTTTGCGACCCATGCGCGCACCTTTTCCCATATCTTTTCTTGGTCAGCCTCACTCAAGACATGGCTGTGTTTAACAAGGTCGCTAAGCTTGCTGGCATTGAGGCTCGGCCAAGCGATCGCAAGATCCAACGCTTTGCGAAAAAAGGCGTATCTCTCGCTGTGCGTGACGGGTTGACCGGATCCCGAGGCGTCTTTGCGCCAGCGGGGCCGATAGCTGTAGTGGCCAATGGTCGAACCGGGATTGAATTGCTCGACACACAGACGCCATCCGACCTCGGGGAAGCGCTTGGCGATGGCTTCTAGAACAACGCCACGCCGATCGAGAGACGCCGTCGTCTGCGGCATCCACGCCCGGAAAATCGCTTGTAGGCTGTTCTCAGGTTTATTGACCCAATTGTCGTCAATCTTGCGTTCGGACATGCGCGCCAGCAACAACGCAACCCGCGACAAGCGCTCCGGCTGCCACGCCAACAGTTCCAACGCCCATAGCAAGCCGCTGCGTGCACAGCCGGCGCCGAACATATCGGAACTGCTCGGCCGTAGGAGGGCGAGGATTTTCGGCCCTTCCGACTGCAAGTCCTGTTCGATAATATCGAGAAACTGGTCAGGCGCGGCTTCGGCGTAGAGTGGCAAATCGCTGCGCTGCGAGGCCCAGGTGTCTTCTGCCAGCGGCGTCAACAGTTCACGCACCGTCTCGCTGACATGCCATTCGACATCGAACCCAAGACGATCGCGAAGCAGCGCGTTTCCGTGGACCGCAAGCAGTACCAGCGTCTCGCAAATACCGTTGCGCAACGCCGCCGAATGATTACGCGTCTTGCCGTAGATCTGCGCCATGTAGCGCTTATCTTCAGGAAGATCGAGCGCAGGATCACGCTCAGAGAGCACAATGCGCGCCGTCAAGAAGAAGTCTTCGAGATCCTTTCGGGTGACCAGCCTGTGGATCGCATAGATAACGTCAAGCTTGGATGCCACGCCGCGATAGCGACCGACCGACCAAATGGGCGATTGATCGGTTGTCAACAAAGCGGCCACTGATTGTTCAATGGCCTCATAGCTGTCACGGGTCAAAAATCGCAGGATCTCCTGGTCTTCCTTGGATTGGCTGTCCCAGGCGCCGACAAAACCCAAAGGGATTAGCTTGCGCGTCAGCGCGTTATCCTGCGCCCAAGGCGGCATCCTGATTTCCGGAACCTCGGAAAGGCGACGGCGAAGAATGGTCAGCGATTGTCCCGAGGCGCGCGCGTGGTTCTCCACCTCGTGGTATTCAATCGCCATTGCAGTGAGACCTTTCCTAAAGGTCTCATCATCGACAAGGTCGAGTGCAATGTCGGCCTCGCCTTCAATCGCGCTGCGCCTTCGGATGATAATTGTGTGCTGAGATTTATGTAAGCCTGCCGACGCGGCCTCTACCGCTGGTGTGGCCAGGACTGCGATGAAACTTGCGGAGGCCTTCGTCGCACGCCGCAGCGCCTCCGGGGTACGAATGACGAGAGCCTTGTCGGCATACCCACAGCGTGGATCAGTAATCGACTCTAGCGCGCAGCCCAGAAAGGCCAGCGACTCCTCTTCCGAATCCGACGTGATGACATAAGGCTGCCCTGGCGGGCTTCTGAGCCAGTTCGCGAAGCTGTTCTTGTGCGTTTCAACAGCGCCTTCAAATAGAACCTTGCTAAGTTCCGGCCTCGTCACCTTTGCAAATCGGCGCCAGCACTCATCAAGCGAAAGAATATCGTCGGAGCCATTTCCAAGGCGTTCCGCAAGCCAGCTCTGGGCAGAAACCGATTGTTCAAGCCATTGCTCGATATCACCCGCGTCAAGGGCCTTCACGCCCTTCCAGAGCTTTTGTGCGGCCTTCTCCTTTGCCCAATCTATCCTGCTAGGCCAATCGCGCGGCGTCACAAAAACAAACGTCAGGTTCTTTCGTTCGTTAGCGGGCACATGGGCAACGCGCGCTTTGAAATCATCCTCAGCTTTCTGCCTTGGATCTTGACTGCATCCAAACTCCCAGCCTGATGCGCCGGACGGAACCCACGGCGTGGCAGTGTCCGTCTCTACCGCACCATCCCAGCCGTGCCGTTGCGCATTATCGTAGGCAGGAAAATCGACCTTAGTCAGATTATTGCTGGTGGTGAGGACAAGCTTCCGCAGCAGAGCGGGCAGCTCTGAACGAGACGAGATTCTATCTGACCAAGCGGAAATCTGCCCGGCCGTGATGTTGAGGAAGCCGGGCGCGTATGCGCGAACGGCGACCTCTTTCTCTCGGTGGCGCGTCTCTTGCTCGTCGTAAGTAGCCTGCATCTGCAAAAGCAAATCGCGCTTGACCCCAAAGGCCTTCTCCAGACGCAGAGCCATTTCCGGCGACAACGCCGCTTTTCCGTTGAGCAGGTTCGACAAAGCTGGCCTACCAACCCCAACGAGTACAGCCGCTTTCGTGACAGACATACCAGAGGGAATCACCTCTGCCTTGATGCGGAGGCCAGGATGAAGAACTTGAGACGAACCAGACATCAGCCTCTCCCGCCGCCTTTGACAGAATCGATTTAGCCAGAGATGCGTATCGCGTAACGCTACAAACAACAACTAACAATCTGTCGGAGAGGCGATCGGAACACCTTCATGTGAGCTGCTGGCACAATGCGCGCTCCAAGTGACGGCGATAAAGTTCCGCCCATGGCGCACATCGGCCATCGCTGCGCCAGCCCCCCCACCATAAACGCCGCCCTCACTTCGACGCCGCTGGCCGGGCGCCCGCCAGTGGCCTTAACCAGCCGCACCCTCTGCACCTCTAACCGGCCTTCGTCCGCCCGCATCCGAACTGCACACCGACCCTAGCCCCCCCTCACACCCGCCTGCGCCGCCAATCCGCCAGCACGGCCGTCGCCGCATTGAACCCCGGCGCGCCGGTGACGCCGCCGCCGGGATGGGCGCCCGAGCCGCAGAGATAGAGCCCCGGCACCGGCATGCGGTAATCGGCATGGCCGAG
>LNFM01012174.1_pt1 | contig 11391 bp, 11 predicted proteins | sample 596031 | NCBI WGS metagenome assembly LNFM01 (sample SAMN04254537, study PRJNA301005) | activated carbon metagenome | isolation source: dual media filters at the Ann Arbor, Michigan drinking water treatment plant | place: USA: Ann Arbor | reverse complement strand
GATTTTCTGCATGCCGATGTCGTTGGCGACGAAAAGATGGACAGCGAAACCGTCGAAGTTTTCCACGACAGCGAGACCATCACGATGGTTCGCACCTGCACCAACAAATCGGTCGCGCCTGTGATGAAGCTGTTCAGCGGCATTCGCGCCGACGTTCAGCAAGTTCGGCAGGTTATCCGTATTTATCTGAGGAGCCACTGCGCCATTGCCTACGGCCGGTTTTCGCCGGGAGATGATGTGCCATTGTTCCATCCTTGCGTTCCCGAAACGCGCGACCGGACCCGACTCGATTATGCGATGAACACCTCTAATTCACACAATCTGTTTCGCTACATCATGCCCAAAGCGAGTTACAAAGTCTCCAGACAGGACAGCTTTATGACGAGCCCGCAGAGCCCGCGCTACATGAAGCCGGAATCGCGCAAAGACCTTCATTCACCGCTCGACGAAGCCAGTCAAAAATACCGCGTGCTGATGCAGGCATTGGCAAAAAGGCAATCAGAAGGGGATTATTCCTACCGCGACAATGTGAGCGCTGATTGCAGCGATATCATCGGCTTGCGCAAGGAATTGTTCAATTACTGAATGCCTAACCAAGCGCGGGAGATAACATGCCAAAATTGACAAATGCGTGCGGTGAAGACCGCCGCTGGTGGGGTGTTATGCCCATCCTGCCCGCACCCGTGATGTGCGGAATCGCCAAGCAGATGGAAGCAGTTGGCTTTGAAGGCTGCTTCTCGTTGCAAATTTATGGCCCGCCTTTTGTGCCGATGGCGGCGGTTGCAGCGATGACCAACACGCTGAAGGTCTCGACCGGAATTGCTGTCGCGGGAACCCGCAGCCCAGTTGAAACCGCCTTTGCGGCAATGGAGCTGGATACGATCAGCGGCGGACGATTTGTGCTAGGCCTCGGTACTTCACTGCAAAGCGCGATTGTCGGTATTTATGGCGAGCCAAAGCGCAAACTGCTCACCCATTTACGCGAAGTCGTGAAGGTCGTGCGCTACGTCAATGCCAATGCCCATAAAGGCATGGAGCCGCTCCACGGCGAATATTTCAACGCCGAATGGACTGAGATGATGCTGACCGCACCACCGGTGCGGGACGAAATCCCGATCTGGATCGCCGCCCTCAAGGACAAACTGACAAGCATGGCGCTGGAGATCGGCGACGGACTGATGGTGCATGCGCTGTGGACGGTCGATTACACCGTTGCGAAAAAAAGTTTCATCGAGGCCGAACTTGCCCGTTTCGGACGCAAGCGCAGCGACGTCGAGGTCAACGCCTGGCCGTGGATCGCGATCAATGATGACAAGCAGCAAGCCATCAACGACAGCCGCGCAACCGTCGCGGCGTATGTCGGCTATAAAGAATACGAGGCTTTCTTCGACACCATCGGCTTCGGCGACGAAGCCCGCGCTTGCCAACTCGCGGGCGGCGAACATGGCGATGTTACCAGCGTGATCAAAAATGTAAGCGACGAGATGGTCGAGGCATTTGTCAAATGCGGACCGGTCGATGAAGTGCTCGAAAAAATCGAGCCCTTTTGGGATGTGGTAGACTCGCTATGCCCGATGACCCCTTACCGTGACCTGACGATAGAGCAACTCACCATGTATAATGGGGGGCTTTACCAGATGGTCGCGGAGGCAAAGCGGCGGCAGGCCTCTTCGTGACACCAAAGCCGAAAGAGCTGGAAAATTAAAGAGGCGAGGATCTTAACGCCATGCCGCTAGTGCTTCGGCTGAAGACAGCGTCACACTCGACCGAATTTCGGTCGGTGTGCCGGAAAAGCGTGGCGCCGGGGCGGACTGAGTTACCCCTAGATGATCGGTGAACATGTTGCGGTCCGTGTTCGCGGGATGGGTCATCGCCTCGCGCATCGACAGTACTGGCGAGACACAAGCATCGGTTCCGGCAAAACGGTCTTCCCATTCCTGTCGCGTGCGGGTCAGGAAAGCGGCAGCAAAATCTGCCTCCATTGCTGGCCATTGAACCTTATCATTCTGGGAATAACGGTCAGCCGGTATGTCTAACCCGACGAGCAACAAGGCATAGAATTGTGGCTCAAGCGAGCCGACAGCGACATGGCCGCCATCTTTGCAGGGGTAGCAGCGATAGAATGGCGCAGCGCCATCAAGCAGGTTCGACGCAGCTTGGTCACGCCAGTTGTCCGTCGAAAGATAGGCATGGAACAGGCTGAGCAGATTGGCGACACCATCCACCATCGCCGCATCCACCACCTGCCCTTTTCCGGTGGTTTTCGCCGAAAGTAATGCCGCCACCATGCCAAGCGCCAAGAACATCGTACCCCCGGCATAATCGCCAACAAGGTTCAGCGGTACGGTAGGAGCCTGCCCTTTCTGCGCGATCGCATGGAGAGCACCAGTCATTGCAATATAGTTGATATCATGCCCGGCATTCAGTCGCAATGGTCCATCCTGCCCCCAGCCGGTAACACGGCCATAAACCAGCCGTGGATTACGGGCTAGGCATTCATCGGGCCCAAGGCCCAGTCGCTCCATAACACCGGGCCGACCGCCTTCGATCAAGCCATCGGCCTGTTCAGCAAGTTGCAGCAATGTGCCGCGATCAGTATCGGATTTAAGATCAAGAGTTACATTTATGCGCCCGCGCAAAAGCACAGCCTCACCGACATCGCTCCATGCTGACTGCCCACCGGGTCGGCCTACCCGGATGATTTCGGCCCCAAGCCCAGAAAGGATCATACCGCACAAAGGCACCGGGCCGATGGCGTCCATCTCGATAAGGCGTATCCCGATCAGCGGTCCGCTAGGCATCGTCATACCCTGGCCAGCGATTTACCCGCAATATAGCCCGTCACCATAGCGGGTCCAACATTGCAACCATGCGCAGGGGATTTGCCCTGCCAGATAGAATTCGCATCAAGCCCTGCGGCATAAAGCCCCGCAATCGGCGCGCCGTTTTGGCCGATAACCCGGCATTGGTCGTCGATCTTTACGCCGACGGTAGTCGAGCCATCACCAGGGAAAATTTCAATGGCGTAATATGGGCCATTCCCTAGCGGCCCGAAACAGGCGTTGGGTGTGTGTTTGGGATCACCTATTTCGATGTCGATCTGGGAGTCACCCTTGCCGAATTGCGTGTCTCTGCCAGTAACCGCATCGGCGTTCACTTTGGCAGCAGTCGCCTCCAGGCCAGCGGCGTCGACACCAATCTGCGCAGCGAGCTCAGGCAGCGTGGTCGCCGCCTTCATATAACCACAAGCCACCATTTCCTTAAGTTTGCCGCCACCGGGCAGCACCAAACCCATACCGTATTTTTTCACGAATTTGGCATTGGCGATGATATGAGCAGGCACAGTTCCAGTCGCGTGCATGGCTTCCACAAAGTGGACGCTGGCTTCATTCCCGAACCTTTGCCCCGCCGTGTTGACCGCGATGCAGCCAGGCTTCGACATGTCGATCAGATGCGCATATCGCTCGATATAGCCGTCTGCGCGTGTCCGTTTGGAGACAACCGCCCAAACCGCGTTGACATGATTTTCGGCACCCATCACAGCGCCCGCCGACTGAGCAGACAGTATGCCATCACCTGTATTTTCATACGGCAAAATCGACACATGCTGCTGCGCAAACGGGATATAGGCTTTTCGCATTTCGGCATTGGCCGAAAATCCGCCGGATGCCAATATAACGCCTTTATTCGCTGCGATTTCGCTCGAAATTCCCTTCACAGTTGCGCGCACGCCCGTGACTTTGCCATCGGCAGTGACCAGTCCTTCAACCGGCGTGGCTTCATACAAATCAACGCCCGCATCAATCGCAGAATGCAGTAACCGTCCAGCCAGCGCATTGCCCATTGTCAGCCGAGATCCCCGCCCAATCTTGCGCTTGTCGAGCGCGAAGCGGATGGCAATTTTAGCCATATACCAGAGTGCGCCGGGTGACGGCAGCTTTGCAATATAGGGCAGATCGAACAGGTCGATCATCATGCCGCCGGGCGCATTGAATTCCTGACGCGGCTTTTGCAGCCGGTCGAAATTTTTGCCCAGTTTCTTACCGTCATATTCGCTGGGGGCCAGCAATCGGCCAAAGTCGACTGCGCCCGGCACCTCGGGATACCAGTCGCTTGATGGCGGCGATATCTGGAAGACCGTTTCACTGTTTGCCGCCAGCCATTCGATCATTTCCGGGCCGTTGGCCAGATAGGCGTCGATCAACGCCCGTTCCGCGCGGTTGCCGACCACACCCAGCACATAATTGCGCGCAACCTCGATGCTGTCATCGACACCTTCTGCCTTGGCTTGCGGGCTGACCGGTATCCAGATTCCACCGCCAGAAATTGCGGTAGTACCGCCAAAATGATTAGCCTTTTCCAGAACCGCGACAGTGTTTCCAGCTTTCGCAGCGACTAAGGCGGCGGTTAATCCGGCTGCGCCTGATCCCATCACCACAACATCATATTGCATCGTCATTCCCCTTACGCGCACATGATGGCGCGCATCGCCTTGTCATCTATCCCGAGCTGGCCCGCGCAATCGAGCGCATCCCAATATTCGCGCCACCAGATAACCTTTCCGTCAGCGTTTATATCAAACACGCCGACGACGTTGGTCGTTGTCTTTTGGCCATTAGCCAATTGACGGCAGGTATCGACCCGTTCGGTGAACACGGTGTTGCCGTTCACCGCGATATGCAGAATGTCGCACGCGCATTCGTCGTAGAGTTGATATTGCCGCTCTAGCTCCCCGCAAATTGCATCCGCTCCGTGGCGGACGGGCGCAATCGGCACGATCGGTTGATAGCGGGCATCATCGGCCAGCATTGAGCGCAGCGCCGCGACATCGAGTTTCTTGGTATGGAAGAGCGCAAGGAAATCGCGCGCAATCTTTTCGTGGTTCATCGCTCAACCTCCCTGTGGGCCAAAAAAGGCCGCAACTTCAACGGTGTCAAAATACTCGCGGCCATGAATGATCAGGCTATCCTTCAGCACAAACAGGTCATGATATTCATTGGTGTAAACCCGATCACCAAAATGCATTTCGGACCGGACTTCGGCAGCAACTGTGTCGCCCTCGCCGATGATGCCGATAATTTCGACTTTACGGGTCGAGGCCGTCAGCAACATGCCTTTGACCGCATCGGTATATTCGGCGCGCGTCATATCTCCACCGCGGAGCACCCACCAGGTGCAACCCGGGGCTTGTAGCGCCTCTATCGTCTCAAGATCACCGTTCTGGACCGCGCCCAGAAAGCGGCAGACAATTGATTTGTTTGTTGCAACGTCACTCATCGTTTCACCCTCATCCTTGAGTGATCAATCAGCCACAGACACGTAATCGACGCCTTTCCTTGGGCAGGTTGCTGCACCCTACCCTCTGCAATGCTGCAATTGAGAGAAGAGGAGAGAATGCAGGTGACAACAGGCGCAACTGTCGACGCGGCGCAAACCGGCTATCGCTGGTACGTGCTTGCCATATTGACGATTGCCCAGACTTGCCACGGCATTGATCGCGCAATAATCGGGCTTGTCCTGCAACCTGTGGGTCAAGAATTTGGCCTGACAGGCGCGCAGCTCGGCCTGTTGGCGGGCGTGGCTTATGGTGTGCCCTTCGCTCTGGCTGCGATCCCTTTTGGCTACGCGGTAGACCGATATAATCGCAAGACTTTGATGACGTTCGCGCTATCCGCGTGGAGCGCTGCGACGGCGCTTTGCGGGACTGTTAGCGGATTCTGGACTATGCTGGCCGGAAGGGCGGCAGTCGGCGTGGCAGAGGCTGGCGGATCGCCCACCGGCATGTCTTTGCTGTCGGACTATTTCGGCACGGACAAACGCTCAACGGCCATTGGCATCTGGTATCTGAGTTCTGGCATCGGCACGGCCGTCGCCTTTTTTGTCGGCGGCTGGATCGTCGTTGAGTATGGCTGGCGCTGGGCCTTTGTCGCGGCAGGTATACCGGGGCTGCTGCTCGCACCTTTTCTGTTTTTCACGGTACGCGAACCCAAGCGTGGACAGCAAGACGCCGCTCAAGAACAGAGCGATGCGCCCTTGACCGAACGCTTGCGCTTGCTGTTTGCGCGGCCCGGTATCGGCTATGCGATTGCCGCGATCACCTGTATCGCCACCGGCATTTACGGGATGAGCACTTGGCTCGCATCGTTTCTGGTCAATAGCCACGCGTTCTCGCTTCCAAAGGCGGGATTGGTGGTCGCCATCGCTTACGGTATATTAGGGTCAGTCGGCGGGCTTGCTGCGGGTTGGGGTGCAGACCGGATCAATGCGAAGCGCGGCGGCTTTGATCCTGCGCATACCGTGTTTCTGGCATCGGCCATTCCGCTACTGACCGCTATCGCCGGGTTGCTCGCCGTAAGCGCCGATGATGCCAGCCTTGCGGTGGCTTTCCTGATGGTCGCCGGCTTGCTGAGCGCCTCTTATAACGGCCCCGTCTATGCCGTTATCGTGACGGTCGCAGGCCCGCAATTACGCGGCCTTGCGGTCTCCGCCGTGCAGATGAGCGCGAACCTGATCGGCGTTGGCCTTGGCGCGTGGCTGATCGGCAAGGTGAGCGACATGGTTGGCGGCAAAGACGGCGTCGCGTGGGGCATTGGCGCCGCCATGCTGTTCTGCATTGCGGGCGGACTTTTCTTACTGCTCGCCAGCCGCCAGATCAAAAAATCAAATCAATATAGGAGCTAAACATGGACGCCCAAGCCCCGGCCCAATATCATAATCCGGTAGTCGACCCCAATTGCGTGCCGCGCCCGTATCCTGCGCGCACCGATCATATTCCGACGACTATGGAGGGCATTGATGCCGCATGGCTAAGCCGGATGATGGGGTACAAATATCCCGGCGTCGTCGCCAAGAGCATGGAAACGGTGGAACTGCTCAACAGCCACACGACCAAATGGCGGATCAAGGTGGACTGGAATGATGCGGGCCTTGCCGCCGGACTGCCTGCGAACCTGTGCATGAAATCCAATTGGTCGGGCGCGTTCGACAATATCGATATCCACGCGCTGGAGGCCCGCTTTTATCATTTCATGGTGCAGGAAATGAAGGTTCCGACGGCCAAATGCTATTACGCCGATTGGGATGATGATGGCAGCGCGCACGGTCTGGTCATATTGGAAGACCTGAATGATCGCGGCGGAAAATTCGGCCACAGCACGCAGCAAAACGGCGTAAACATGATTACGGAGAACCTGAACGGTCTGGCCAAACTCCACGGGAGCCTATGGGGCAGCGACAAAATCAGCACGGCGAATGCGCCTTGGCTCCAGACGCAGATGGACACGCCGATTGATAGCGATCAGGTGCGCATCATGTGGCAATGGATTGCGCTCAATCTGGACGAGCCGGGTTTCTGTGGCATCGCTCCGAAACATTATCTCGACGATCCGCGCAAGGTGGAGCGGGCCTTCGACCGGTTGGGAGAAATCGAGCGTGCCTATGATGCCCCTTATTGCATTGCGCTTGGTGACTGCCATCAGGGAAATACTTATATACTCCCCGAAGGCGAGCGGTTGTGGCTCGATTGGCAACTTGTCCGTCGTGGTCGTCCATGGCGCGACCTCACCTATTTCGTCGTCGGTGCGCTCACCATCGAAGAGCGCCGCAAGCATCATAAGGATCTGGTGAAGCAATATCGCGAATATCTCATCTCCACGGGTGCCGAGGGTGTCCCGAGCTTTGACGATGCGTGGGAGCAGACGCGCCTCTGGGTGATGTATGGTATCCAGGCGTGGGTCGCCAACCTCGACGCGTGGGGCCAGAACGGCATTCCGATGAACGAACGTTTTTTCGTGGCTGCCGAAGATTACGGCACTTGGGGACTTTTGGGAGAATGAAGATGGGTTTGTTGCAAGACAAGGTCGCAATCATCACCGGCGCCGGCGCGAATATTGGTGAGGCTTGCGCCAAAATGCTTGCCTCCCAAGGTGCAAAAATCGTGGTCGCTGACATTAATATCGAAGGCGCAGATCGCGTGACGGGCGAAATCAACGCCAGCGGCGGCACCGCCTTTGCCCATGCCGTAAACCTCGGCGACGAACCCAGTATTGTGGCGTTGGTCATGGCAGTGATGGAACGATATGGCCGGATCGACATCCTGCACAACAACGCCGCCAATACCGGCGCCGCACAGATGACCCGAGACGGCGCGCTGACCGCGATGGATGCCGAAGTGTGGGATGCCGCCTTTGACATTAACACGCGCGGAACCATGTTGATGACCAAGCATGTTGCCCCCCATATGATTGCGCGCGGCGGCGGATCGATCATCAACACCAGTTCGGGCGTGTCGATATTGGGCGATGTCCTGAACCCGGCTTACAGCGCGTCAAAAGCCGCAGTGAATGCACTGACCCGCAATACGGCGACACAGTTCGGGCGTGGCAATATTCGTTGCAATGCGGTCCTGCCGGGACTGGTTCTCAGCCCGGTCGCTCGGGCGCAAATGACCGAAGCACAACTAGGCATGATCCAACGCCACGTGTTATTGCCGCGTGAAAGCGTCGCGGATGATATTGCCGGTGCTGTGCTGTGGCTCGCGTCTGATTTGGGGTCGTTTATTACTGGCCAAATTATCTCGGTCGATGGCGGCATTTGCCACCACCAACCGCATTATGCCGATATGATCGACATGATGGCGGAGACGACTGCGGCTTAATTGCCAAACCTTGCGCGTTCAACCTCTCACACAGTTTTCAGCTCGTCACCCCGGTCTGTCATCACCCGGTCGCCCATATGAGCGCGCGCGCGCTCCTCCTCGGCCAGCCCGGCGGCGTTGGTATGGATGACTTCATCCTCGGTGATTTTCGGCGTTACAGGCTCCCAGCACGTCACTGAAAGGCTCGGCTGGTCGATGAAACTGCAGTTTTTCAGCGCCTGATCCTGCCGCCACATATCAATCGTCTCGGCGGCGTCGATATGCCACGTCGCGACAAAATTATGGATCGGCACCATATCGACCAGTTGACCCTGCGGCTGAAAACTCATGAAGACGCCCTTGCGCACACCGGGGCGGGCGCAAGCCGTCGAGAAGTAGTGTTCGTTATACCAATCAATGAAAGCCTCTTCGTCGCCTTGAGCAACCTTGAACTGTTCCATGATAACGCCGCCGTCATGGCGCGTGCCCGGGCAATTATCACGGAACTGGAGCGGAAAATAATGATAGTCGTTGAGACCATCCATGCGGATCGCATCCGTTACCATCATTCGCGGCGTGAGCGCATTTTCCATATGCTCGCGCGAAAATCGCGCTGGATCAAAAACATCGTAAAGCGCCATATAATCCCATCCGTAACCCGATGGATAATCCTGGGCTTGTTTTTCGGCCCATTTGAATCGCTGCGCCGCAATTGATCCCCGAAACCGCAACGCGTCGCGCATATGGATATGGGTGTACCAATCGTCAAAATCGTCTTCGCGGCCGGCAACAGCGTTGGTCAGCACCACCAGGACCGCTTCGATCATGGTCAGTCCCTCACAGCTGGCATGATCTCCGCCGCGACCCAACGCAGCCGGTCAAGATAGCCTTCGCTATCGGCAACCCCCGGAGGAAGTGGCACGATTGATTCGGTGATGCCCAATTCCTTGAGCCATCCGATCTGGTCGATGATTTTTTGCTTGTCCTGCGTCCCGGGCGCTCGTGGATCATCAAGGATTTCATGATGCGCTCCGACGTTCAGCATCTCGAGCGCGAAGAAGAAATCGAGGTGCCGGCCATCATATTCGGGCTGCGATTTGATAAAGTCGATGCAATCGGGGAAGGTTTCTGGCGGCGTGCGGAAGGGTGACCATCCGTTGCCGAATTTCGCTACACGTTTCATAACAGCCTCGGCGTCGCCGCCCAGCCATATCGGGACTCCGCCTTTTTGAATGGGCTTTGGCGCGAAACCGACATTTTTGAAATTGACGAATTCGCCTTCGAACGCTGGCTGATCTTTGGTCCAAAGCTCGATCATCGCAGCAAGATATTCGTCCGCCATCCGTCCGCGCTTCGCAAACGGCACGCCGAGAATGTCAAATTCTTCCTTGAGCCAGCCGACACCGAACAGCGCCTCTGCACGGCCACCGCTGAGCCAGTCAAGGGTTGACCAAGCCTTGGCCTGCACAATCGGATTTTGCAGCGGTAGGATCGAAACCGACGACGAAAGACGCAGATTTTTGGTCCGCCCGCCGATAAATCCAAGCGCGACAACGGTATGAAAATACCAGTCACCCGATAAGGCAACATGCTCTTGCGGAATAATGAAGTGCTCGCCCAACATGCATTTGTTAAAGCCAAGCGCGTCGGCCTGAGCCATGAGATTGCCGACATCATCGCCCAAAAGTGGGTCTTCCCAAGGCTGCACCATCGCGGCCACTTTCATGCTTTTCGGCACGCCAATATTGAGCTTCATTGTCCGCTCTCCCCAAAGAAATTATTGATCGGACAATGCGGTGAAGCACCCCCCGTCAAACCTTCCCGACGGCAGGATGGCCTATCCGGTAAATCCATGTGCGCGCGCGAACATCAGGTCGTCTAGAGTGTCGATGTCTGCGCTGAGGCCTGTGCGTTGTATCACCCTCATTGCGGGCGACTGGGCAGCATGAAGCCGCCTGCTATCTGGCCCAAACCGCAATTCAAATGGCCGACCATCTGCTATCGCAAGGGCGTTGCTGCCTTCACCAACACGGTCGGTAGCAAGAGCGATACCTTCGGCTTCTGCCACGTCCAATAAATTCCGCACATCCGCGGCGTCTAGCAACGGCAGGTCGGCATGAACGATGAGGACAGCGGTGCCGTCGCAAGTTTGCCGCCACCGTTCGATTTCGGCGTTAAGCCCCTGCCCGCCATCTGCCGCCCAACTGCCGGACCACCAATCAGGGCGGTCGGTCGATAGAACAGTTATGTCGCTGATGCTTGAGCAACGACCAAGTTCGAAAAGCACATGGCGCGCCATCCGCAAAGACAGCAGGTCACGTTCTGCTTGTGACAGAATCTCGGCAAGTCGGCTCTTGCCATTACCGCCTTGTTTGATCGGCACGAGCGCATGCCAGCGAGTCATTTCCGTAATTTTTTTGCGAATTCAAGTGCAGCCCGCGCAACTCGTTTGCGGTCGGTCGGGTTGCGCATCATGGTATCAGTGCGGGCAACAGCGAAGCTGTCAGAAGCCGGATCGTCATTATGAACAATGAGACCGTTCAGAAAATCGGCATAATGTCCGCCAATCGTATCGTTAGAAATCGCCAGTCCGAGTTCGCTCATCAATTTTGCTGTCGGACCTTTGACCGCTTTCCCATCCACAAGCGGCGAAACTGCAATCACTGGTCCCGCACAGTCGGCCAAAGCAGCGCGGATGCCGGGAACGGCGAGTATAGGATCTACGCTTAGCCAAGGGTTGGATGGCGCAATAAGCA
>LNFM01012173.1_pt1 | contig 11391 bp, 10 predicted proteins | sample 596031 | NCBI WGS metagenome assembly LNFM01 (sample SAMN04254537, study PRJNA301005) | activated carbon metagenome | isolation source: dual media filters at the Ann Arbor, Michigan drinking water treatment plant | place: USA: Ann Arbor | reverse complement strand
GGCCGGCGCCCGCCTCGTAATGAGAGTGCGCCGCACTAGGAGTAGAAATGTACCGCTCGCTCGATATAGCTCGCATCGTAAAAACGCTGGAGCAGCTCGAGCGCCGAGTCGCGGAGCGCTTTCCAAGCGCGAGCCTCGCTGCGGTCTGCGCCGAACTCACCAATGTCGCCCGCGAGAACGATCACCGTGCGCGGCGTCTGGCACGGCCCAACTACGTCCTGCGCCTGTTGAGCGGGTTCATCATCCTGGCCGGCGTGTTCCTGATCCTCGTGGTCGCCAACTACCTCGAGGTCAAGCGCGACACCGAGAGTATCTACTCGACGCTCCAGGGGATCGAGGCCGGACTCAACATCTTCCTTGTCGGCGGCGCCACGGTCCTGTTCCTCGCCACCCTCGAGCAGCGCTGGAAGCGCCAGCAGGCGCTCGGCGATCTCGACGAGTTGCGCTCGATCATCCACGTCGTCGACATGCATCAGCTGACCAAGGACCCGGCGGGCCTGCTGGCCCAGCCGACGGCGTCCTCGCCGACGCGCCACCTCACGCCATTGGATCTCGTCCGCTATCTCGACTACTGCTCTGAGATGCTGTCGCTGGCGGCGAAGGTGGCCGCCGTATATGCACAGAACACGAAGGACCCGCAGGTCGTCGCCGCATCGAGTGATCTGCAACACTTGACCGCGAACCTATCAGCCAAGATATGGCAGAAGATCAGGATCGTTCAATCCACGGTCGTTGCGATGCCGGAAGTGGTTCATCCACCAGTCCCGGCACCGCTCGCTCCGCTTGCTGCATCGCCACCGCCATCGAAGGCTTGAGATGACCCTCACCGACTTCTTCTTGTCGCCGCACGGCCGCATAAGTCGCCAGGAATACTGGCTCGGCTTGCTGGCGTTGATGGCGCTTACGGTTGTCGGTGCCACGGTTTTCGGCTTCGACGGTATGACGAGCCAGAATGGCAAGGTGCGTCCCCCTTCGCTGGCCTCGACGGTCTGGAGCTTGCTGTTCGCATGGCCCTCCGCGGCCATTTCGATCAAACGCTTCAATGATCGCGACTGGTCCTCGTGGATCGGCTACGCGCTGGGTGCAAGTATGGCCGCCTTCGTCGTCGCCAATTATTATGGCTACCTTCTCGATCCCGACGTTATGGACCCCGTCGAGAAGCTCGTCATGGTCGCGGCCGCCATCGGCTTCCTGTGGGCCCTGTTCGAGAACGGTTTCCAGCGCGGAACCTACGGCGACAACCGCTACGGCGCCGACCCGCTCGGCAGCCCCGAGTGATCGCCGCAGCGCTGTCTGCTTTCGTGCTGGCAGCATTCGCTGCTTTGCTTAAATTGCCGCCGTCCTCAATCATTCGAGCCCGAGCACGATGACCACGCCCTCCGATGTCGCCGCCTTGAGAAAGGATCCCGTCGCGCTCGCCCAGGCGCTGATCCGCTGCCGAAGCGTGACACCGGTGGAGGGGGGCGCGCTGACACTGCTGCAGTCATTGCTGACGCCGGCCGGGTTCGAGTGCCACCGGCTGCCGTTCACGCATCAAGGCACGCCCGACGTCGATAACCTCTACGCGCGCTTCGGCAGCATCGGCACCAATGGCCCACACCTCTGTTTTGCGGGGCACACCGACGTCGTGCCGCCTGGCGACGAGAAGGCGTGGACGCATCCGCCGTTCGACGCGGTGATCGAGAATGGTGTGCTGTGGGGCCGCGGCGCGATCGACATGAAGGGCGCCATCGCCTGTTTCGCCGTCGCCGCGCTCGACTATATCGCCAGGAAGGGCGGCAACGTTCCCGGCGCGATCTCGTTCCTCATTACCGGCGACGAGGAAGGCCCCTCGATCAACGGCACCGTGAAGGTGCTCGAATGGATGAAGGCCACGGGCGAGCGCTTGGACGCCTGCGTCGTCGGCGAGCCGTCGAGCCTCGACGCGCTGGGCGACGAACTCAAGATCGGGCGCCGCGGCAGCCTCAACGGCGAACTGGTCGTGCACGGCAAGCAAGGGCACGCAGCCTATCCTCGTACGGCGGAGAACCCCGTACCCAAGCTGGCCCGAATGATCGACAGGTTGTCGTCGGCGCCGCTCGACAACGGTACCGCGCACTTCGAGCCGTCGAGCCTCGAGGTCACGGTGATCTCAGTCAACAACACCGCGACCAACGTGATCCCGTCGGAAGCCCGCGCCAAGCTCAACATCCGCTACAACGATCTATGGACGCGGCCGAAGGTGGAGGCGCACGTCCGCGCCATCTGCGAGGCGGTTGCCGCAGAAATGATGGCGCGCTGGGACCTGTCGTTCAGCGGCACCGGTGATGTTTTCCGCACCGAGCCCGGCCCGCTGGTCGACACGATGTCGGGCGCCGTCGCGAAGATCACCGGCCTGAAGCCGCGCATGTCGACGGGCGGTGGCACCTCCGATGCGCGCTTCATCCACTTCCATTGCCCGGTGATCGAGTTCGGTCTCATCAACAAGACGATCCATCAAGTCGACGAGCGCTGCGCGGTCGACGACCTGCACCGGCTGACGCGGGTCTATGCCGAGTTCCTGGACAGCTATTTCGGCTGAAACGGACGAACCGGCGACCCGCTGTCAGGCAGCGCTATTGCCGGAACGTGTGACACTACCGATCAGTCTGTGACCCCGGGTGCCATCGTTGCCGTCGCTGCGCTCGTCGGCGCCGGCCGCACGCCGCACCGCCCATTTCAGAAGTGTGACTTCGAGATCGGTCGCCGTGTATGGCTTGCTCAGGTGAGCGTCCATGCCGGCGGCCAGAGATTTCTCGCGGTCGTCCTCGAAGGCATTGGCGGTGACCGCGATGATCGGTGAACGCAGACGCCCTGTCTCGGCTTCGATGCGGCGCAATTCCACGGTAGCCGAGAGACCGTCGAGTTCCGGCATCTGGCAATCCATGAGCACGATGTCATAGGCGACGTGCTGGAATGCCGTCACCGCTTCTCGGCCGTTCTCTACGGTATCGACCCGGCATCCCAATTCGGCAAGATACTCTTGGGCGATCATCTGGTTGACCGGGTTGTCCTCTGCGAGCAGCACCCGCAGGCCGTCCAATCTCGAGTAGATGGCGCCGGAGCGAGGCACCGCCCGCCGCTCGATGGCGTTGAGAGGTAGATCGACGGCGACCTCCGTCCCTTGGCCCGGCGAGCTTCGCATGTGCATCTCGCCGCCCATCAGGCTGACGAGGTGTTTCGAGATGGCGAGCCCCAGGCCGGTGCCCCCATAGCGCCGGTTTATCGAGGGGTCGGCTTGTTCGAACGGCTGCATGATCCGCTCGAGCTCGGACGGATCGATCCCGATACCCGTGTCGATCACGCTGATGCGCAGCAGGTCTGATCTGGAATCCGAAGCCGGCAGCTTCTCGAGCCTGACTTCGACATGACCCGCCGACGTGAACTTGACCGAGTTACCGACGAGATTGACGACCACCTGTCGCGTCCTGTCGGCATCGCCGAGGATGGCCTCCGGCAGGTCTGCGCCGACGCTGAGCCGCAGGTCGAGCCGCTTCTGATTGGCCAGAGGCTGCAACAGTGCGAGCGCGTCCTCGCAGCAGGACAGCAGGCTGAATGGTGCCGCCACGATCGACAGCTTCCCAGCCTCGATCCGCGATATGTCGAGCACGTCTTCTATGATCGACAACAGCATGCTGCCTGAGGATCTGAGCGTTTGCGCAAGCTGCTTCTGCCTGTCGTCGAGTGAGGTCCGCATCAGCAGGTCCGTCATCCCGAGTACGCCATTGATCGGTGTCCTGATCTCGTGGCTCATATTGGCGAGGAATGTCGACTTGGCGCGGGACGCCGCGACCGCCTGCTCTTTCGCGCGGCGCATCTTTTCTTCGGCGAGCGATGCCCGTTCGATCTCGGCTTTGAGAAGCTCGTTGGTCTGCTTCTGCTCTTCCGCCTTCATGCCGAGATCCGCTGCGAGTTCCTCGTTCTCGAACCGCAGTCGCAGTGTCTCGACGATGGATTCCCGGAACGTTTCACCGCCCGCGAGAATACCGAGCACGAACATGATGGCGAGCGCGCCCATCACCACCGGCAATTCGGTGCCTTGCCAGAGCATCACCAGCGCATAGGGGCCGATGGCGGCTACGACGAATGCGGCGAAAGATGCCCGATCGAACACCAGCGACGTCATCGCTCCCGCGCCCATGCCGGCGAGTACGAAGCCGAGAAAGACCTGGTGCGAGACGCTGTCGGGAGGCAATAGAAAGACGGCCGCGCTGCCCCATGACAGGCCGCCGGCAAGTGCGCCGATCAGGAACCATTGCTGCCAGGTGCCGACGTCGAAAAGCTGCTTGTTTCTACGATAGGCGACGAGCATCGCGGCCCGCACGGCGCAGACCGCGAGCATGACGAGCGTCCAGGCGACCAGCGGCCCGACCGGCGCAGCGGAACGCAGCAGATAGGCGGTGATGAGGGTATTGATGGCGGTGACGACGAGACCACGCGGCAAGTTGCGGAACAGCAACTCGAGCAGCTCGGACTGGACCGCGCTCGTGGGGGCAGGGCTAGCCGCCGGCGAGGCCCTGCGGGCATTTACAACTATGTCCATGCGTCCCGCTCGTGTGAAGACGACTGCCCGAGCAGAGACGATCCGGCAAATTGGTATGGGACCTGTTAAGGTCACCGTTCAGAACGGACACGAACCGAGCCCAACGGCAAAAAATGACCTGCAAACCTACGCGCCGGCTTGGCCGGGAGCCGTGGTAGCCAATTTCCGCTTGCGCTCCTGCCAGATGTTGACGCCGTTGCCGGCCAGCACGAAAAGCGTTCCGACAAGCACGATCGGTTGAAGGGTCTCCTGGTAAACGAACACCCCGAGCATCACCATCAAGGGGATGCGAAGGAAATCGAGCGGCGCCACGACGACGGTATCGGCGTAGACCAGTGCCTTGGCGAGCGCGAAGTGCGCGACGAGGCTGCAAACGCCGAGCATCATGACCCAGAACCAGAGAGTTCCCTGAGGCCACTTGATGGTCTGGTATCCGAGCACGAACGCCATGATCGAATGGTTCACCACCATGAACATCAGGATCGTCAGCGCGCTGTCGTAGCGGGTCAAATAACGCGTCCCGATCATGTTGAAGCAGAAGAACACCGCGCACGAGAGCGCCATCGCCGTGCCGAGACTGAAGCTCGGTGCAACCCGTCCCCCGCTCAACATCGTTGGACCCAGAATGATGACCAAGACGCCGAGGAAGCCCATGAGGGCGGCGAATACACGCGGCTTTGTGAGTTGTTCTCCGAGCATGAGGGGGGCCAGTAGCGCCACCCAGAGCGGAAACGTGAATTCGAGTGAAATGAGTTCGATCAGCGGAATCAGGAGCAGCGCCGTCATCCAGGACCATTGACCCGCGAAATGGACGAGTGCACGTCCCCACTGCAGCCAAGGCCGCTCCGTCCATAGACTTTTCAACGAGATGCCGAGCCACCAGAAAGCGGCTAACAGAATGATGAGCGAAATGAAATTGCGATAGAACACCATGTTCATCGCGGTCATGTGCTTGCCGCATTCGCGGCCCGCCCACGCGGTCAGCGCGAACGTCAATACCGAGACGAGCGTCCAGCCGATGGCTTTGGCGAGGTCCGGCTTCTGCCCTGAATAATTCGTTTGAGCGGCAGCCGCCGACATCTTCGTCGCATCGATAGTCAAGAGCTGTCTCCTCACCGTTGCAAGGGTGATAAGGTGACGTGAGCCTTGCAGCAACCCGGAAACGGGCATTTGCACGCACGGAGCGGTTGGCGGCCATGCCGGTAAGGCATGGGATGGCCCCCAGGGAAGCAGGCGACGAATTCGGAGGATGAACCCGCCATGGCCAAAGTGATCTACGGTTTCACCCGCGACAGCTTCGACGACCGCTACCGCGCGCCGGACTATCACTACGGGATCGAGGCGAACGCTTTTCTCGTCTCCCAGAAGTTTCGGTTTCGCCCTGGCATGAAAGCGTTGCTGCCCGGCGATGGCGAGGGGCGAAACGGCGTCTGGCTGGCCCAGCAGGGGCTGGATGTGACAACTTTCGATCCATCGCCATTCGGCGTGGAAAAGGCGCTGAAGCTCGCGAGCGATCGCGGCGTGGCGATCGACGCGCACGTCGCGGGTGTCGAAAGCTGGGACTGGAGAGCGCACCAGTTCGATGTCGTCGGACTGTTCTTCATCCACCTGCCGGCGGATCTGCGTCGCGCCGCACATGCCCACGCGCTGCTGGCGTTGCGCCCCGGCGGTCTCGTCATCCTGGAGACGTTCTCGCCCCACCAGATCGAGATGCGCAAGCACGGCGCGGCAGGCGGACCCAAGGAGATCGAACGGTTGTTCACCTGCGAGATGCTGCGCGCAGATTTCGCTGGCGCGCTCTTTCACGTCCTTCAGGAAACCGAAGCCGACTTCACCGGCCATGCCCACTATGGTCGCTGTGGCGTCGTCCGCATGGTCGCTGAAAAGCCGAAGTCGTAGGTCGGGTCGAGGCACGCGACCCGACGCAGCCATGGGTTGTTTGGCCCGCAGTTCCGACGTGTCTTCGCGTGGCTGCGCATGCAGCCCGGCGCGCGTGCGCCGAAACACGGATGGAAGAAGCTTGTAAGCGGAATGTGCTGGTCGACAACCGGCCGCGCGCCAACGACAAGGAAGCCCTTACATCGACGCCAGCAGCGCCAGCGTCTCCATTACGGACACGTGCTCCGCCACGCCCTTGCCCGCGATGTCGTAGGCGCAGCCATGACCGACGCTCGAGAACAGCACCGGCGTGCCGATCGCAACCGCCGATGCCCGTCGCGGCGAGAGTAGCTTGATCGGAATATGGCCCTGATCGTGGAATGGCACGACATAGGCATCGTGCCGGCGCTCCGAAATCATCAGGTCTGCTCCCGCAGGGCCGCTGACGTCGAGGCCGGCCTGCTTGAGCCGCGCAACCGCCGGCTTGGTGACGCGTTCGTCGTCATCGCCGAACAGACCGTCTTCACCCGCGTGCGGATTGATCCCGCAGATGGCGATCCGAGGTTTCGCAATGCCGAACCGCTTCAGCGCCGCGTTCGTCGCCTTCGCAGCCGCAATGACGAGATCGGGCGTCAACCGGCCGATCGCGGTCGTGACACTCTCGTGCAGCGTGCAATGCGTGATCCTGAGCCCACCGGCCGCGAGCATCATGAACACATGATCGCGCGGCGTTTCCGTCAGGTCGGCGATCAACGGCGGATAGCCAGAGAAGGCGATGCCGGCTTGGTTGATTGCGGTCTCGGATTGCGGACAGCCGACGATTGCCTCCACTTCGCCGTCAAGCGCGAGACGAACCGCGCCTTTCGCGTAGCCGATAGTCGCGCGTCCAGCTTCCGGGCACATCTTACCTGGCTCGAAATGCTGCGGCTCCAACGCCATCACGTCCGCTACGGCGATCGTGTCGGGTCCGGCAGATGCGTAGGGCGACAGCGGCGCCGTGATGCCGAGAAGGCTTCTGTAGGCCGCGATCACCGGGACGTCGCCGACCAGAACCGGCTGAAGCGTGGTCGATCCGAGATGCTCGACCGCAGCCTTGAGTGCGATCTCAGGTCCGATACCATTCGGATCGCCGATGGCGATCGCAATGCGGCGCACAGGCTTCTGCTCTTGCATGGTCCCTCGAAATGATGATGTACGAAGTCGGGCGACGCTACAACGTGCGCCCCTCGGTCGGCCATGGCAATCATCTGCCGACCGACTGCCGGCCAATTGGCGACGATCATAGCCCGGTATGTTTGCGGCTGCCGCGCCGGATGTGGTAAACGCTCTGGCAACCGTCATATGGAAGCGCTGAATTCAAGGGCCTTATCCGCTTGGCGAGACCGCGAATGCGGTCCGGCGCGTGCGCCGTGACTCGAAATGTCCGGCTCGATGAGGTCGAACGGTTCGTTGCATGGAATGAACGAGGTTCCCGAGGTGCTCATGAAACTGCCCAAGGCGCTGGCCCTCTCCCTTCTGATGTCCTGGCTCGCCTTGACGGCACAGGCTGCCCGCGCTTACGCCGGCCCCACGCTTCTGTTCGAGGCGGCCTCGGGCAGAATTCTCTATGCCGAGGATCAGGACGATCAGTGGCACCCGGCTTCGCTGACCAAGATCATGACCGCCTACGTCACCTTCCAGGCGCTGAAGTCCGGCAAGGTGACGCTGGAAACGCAGTTGCCCTACAGCGAAGCAGCACATGCCCAGCCGCCGAGCAAGATCGGTCTGCCGGTCGGCGCCACGATAACGGTCGATCTCGCCCTGCAGGCAGTTATCGTTAAGTCTGCCAATGACATAGCTGTTGCGTTGGCGGAGGGAATCGGCGGCAGCGAGGCGCAGTTCGTCGACCTGATGAACGCCACCGCCCGCCGTCTGGGCATGACCCGCACGGCTTTTCGCAATCCCCACGGCTTGCCGGCGTCCGAGCAGGTCACCACGGCACGCGATCTCGCCCGGCTGGCGACGGCGGTGACGCGCGACTTTCCCGAATATGCGCATTATTGGGCACAGACCCAGTTCCAGATCGCGAACGTCAAGATCGTCTCCCACAATGGTCTGTTCAAGACGATGGAGGGGGCCGACGGCATGAAGACGGGCTTTATCTGTGACAGCGGCTACAACATGGTTGCCAGTGCCACGCGCGATGGTGTGCGCCTGATGGCCGTGGTGCTCGGCGAGATGTCCGCCGCGGACCGGAACTTGCGGGCCCAGCAGTTGGTCGAGCACGGCTACCTCACGCTCGGCTGGAAGACGCTGTTCGGGGCCAGGGAAACCGTTTCTTCGCTCGCTGTTCCAGCCAACGCCAAGGACGCGGCCAGCATCCGCACCAGTGTCGTTGCCACTGAATGCAACAATCGCCGAATGGCGCGCGCCACCACCGTTGCCAGGAAACGCGCTGCCGCCCGCAACAAGGCTGTCGCTGCTGCACGGAAGGCCGGCGAGAAGCCGGGCGCGGCCGCAGCATCACAAACTGCTGCATCCAAGGCTACACCACCAAAGGCTGCCGCAGGTGGTCCTGCGTCTCCGCCGGCGCCGGCACCGAAGGTGGTTGCGCCTCAAAAGGCGGCAGCCCAGCCCGCAGCCCCCACAGGTTCCGCCCGCTGAGCGGAGGGTCCCTCGTCGATTGCCACATCTCGAAGAGGCGGATTCCCGACTTGATACGGGTGGACTGGCTCCTTTCTTGCTCCAACTCGGCCAACCTCAGCCGACGAGATCGAGAATGATGAGCACCGACAGGCACAAGGAAGTTGATGCAACTCCGACCCCCCGCGAGGTCGACAACATGGCGGCCGTGCTCGAAGGTCGCCATGGCGTGCACGCCGAGCATGTCGCCCAGTTTTTCACCGACTGGAATGCGCAACACGGCGATACTTCGCGATCGTGGGCCTGGGCCGCGGTGACCGAATGCGTCCGCAAGCGCACGTCCGCGCGTCTGGAGCGTCCTGCCAGCGGACGCAATCGCGTCGGCGCGAGTCCGGTAGGATGAAGATGCTTTGAAAACTTGGGCTTGAGCACTCCACGCCAGCGGCCAGGACGTCGTGAATTTCCAAGCGGCCCAGGGATGCTGCGGGAATGAAATCGCAATCTGGCACCTGTAGAACGATCGACCGCTCCCGGCCTCTGTACCGCTTTCGCGCCGCCCCTCGACCGAGCCCCGAATCAAGAATGACCCGATCTGCCATCACCGCGCAGGACCCTGCGACCGACCGAGCATGGGGCGCGCGCTTACGCGCTGCCGCCGACCGCATCAGAGCGCCGCTGCTCGGCGGCGGCGACCGGCATGTCGATCGGTTGAACGCACTTCTCGCATTTGGCGTCCGCGTCACCAGCGCGGCAATCCTGTTCGTCTCGCAGATCGCGCTGGCCCGATGGATGGGAGCCGAGCAGTTCGGTATCTACGTCTATGCCTGGACGCTCGTGCTAGTGTTCGGCGCGATGGCGACGCTCGGGCTCAACATCGGCGCCATCCGGATCGTGTCGGAATTGCGTGAGCGCCAGGCGGAATCATCCCTCCGCGGCTTTCTCGTCGGCAGCCGCGCTGCCGTTGCGCTGTCGGCCTTCTTGCTCATGGTGTTAGCGGCTGGCGGCGCGTGGCTGATCGAATCCCGCGGCTTAACTGGCCCGTGGATGACGATCGCCGTCATCATGTTGGCGATCCCCGCATATTCACTCACCGACCTTCAGGATGGTATCTGCCGCGGCTGCGGGCGTATGGCGAGCGCCCTGCTTGCGCCCTACATCCTGCGTCCGCTATTTATTCTCGGCGGCATCGGGACCCTGTTTCTGACCGGCTCGACCCTCGATGCAACGCACGCGGCGATTGTCGCCGTTGCTGCGACTTGGGCGGCATGGGCGATACAGACCTTGATCGTGGCGCGTGACCTGAAGTCCGTCGTGCCCGTTGGCCCGCGCACTTACGAGACGCGCGCCTGGACGACCACGAGCGCGCCGTTGATGGTGATGGGTATCTTTGATCTAGCGATGCAGAACATCGACGTGATCGTGATTTCCAACCTGCTTTCGCCAACTGATGCCGGCATCTACTTCGCCGGCGCCAAGACGATGGCGCTGATCCTTTTCGTCCACTATGCGGTGGGCAGCGCCATGTCGAACCGCTTTGCCGCGATCGCAACGCGCGGTGATCCCCAGGCCATGGCTGGCGCCGTCCGCGATGCGGTCCGCTGGACGTTCTGGCCCTCGGTCGCACTTGCTGCGATCATGCTCGGTCTGGGCCATCATCTGCTGGCGTTGTTCGGACCGAAGTTCGTGGCCGGCTACCCGGTGATGTGCATTCTCGCGGTCGCCATCGTCGGGCGCGCTGCGATCGGCCCGGCCGAATCCCTGCTCAACATGACAGGCGGTCAGCACGACTGCGCCCGCTCCCTGATGATTGCCGCTGGAACGAACCTCACGCTCAATCTGATCCTGACCCCACGCTACGGCATCGTCGGCGCCGCGGTAGCGGTCTCTATAGCGATCCTGCTGGGCGCCTTCCTCAATTGGCGCGCGGCCCGCCGCAATCTCGGTATCGACATCGGCATCTGGGCCGTTTCCCGAAAGGGATGACCGGGTCTTAAATTCGGCCTCGACGCCGTCATCCTCTTCCAAGCGCGCAATGCCGGTTCGGTTCGGTCGGGTTTACGGCTTGAAGTGCGGCCGGAACCGCCTTATTGACCGCGTGCGAAGCTGCCATCGCTGGGCTTATGGACGATAGCCGATCCGCTGCCGGCCATGATCGGTGTGGGCAGAACTTCCGTCACCGCAACCGAGGTTGCCGCATCGCGACGTTTCCGCGGGCGATCTTTGAACGCAAGCCTAGGAGCCACCCATGGCCAAGGAAAAATTCGACCGTAGCAAGCCTCACTGCAACGTGGGCACGATCGGTCACGTTGACCACGGCAAGACGACGCTGA
>LNFM01025460.1_pt1 | contig 11392 bp, 11 predicted proteins | sample 596031 | NCBI WGS metagenome assembly LNFM01 (sample SAMN04254537, study PRJNA301005) | activated carbon metagenome | isolation source: dual media filters at the Ann Arbor, Michigan drinking water treatment plant | place: USA: Ann Arbor | reverse complement strand
AAGGCGATCCAATTGGCATAGTCGGGGGCGTTGGTCTGGACCCCGCCCATGGAGCCGAAGACGCCGTGGCGCATGTCGGGCTCGCGCACCCAGGCGTCATTCTCCCAGCGGTAGCCGAGGCCGCGCCGGTCCTGCGGCGCGGCGAAGACGTCATAGCCGCTCGAGGTCATACCCAGCGGCCGCATGATCTCGGCCTCGATGTACTCATTGTACGACCGCCCCGAGACGTTGGTGACGATCCGGCCGAGCAGGGCGTAGCCGAAATTGGAATATTCGAACGCCGTCTGCGGCGCGCGCGTGAAGGGCACGCCGTCGGTGAGCATGCGGGTGAACTCGGCCTCGGTGATGACCTGCTGCCGGTCGCCCCAGGGATCGTCGGTGACGAAGCCGCCGGTGTGGTTGAGCAGGTCGCGGACGCGGATGCGCGGCGAGTCGGCGGTCGGCCAGGTCCAGCCGCGCATCTCCGGCACATGGGCCTCGGCGAGGTCGTCGAGCGAGAGCCTGCCCTCGTCGCGCAGCTTGAGGATCGCGAGCGCGGTGAAGGCCTTGGACATGGAGGCGATGCGGAACAGGGTGTCTGGCGTCACCGCGGGACCGTCGACGCTGCGGACGCCCGCCGTGCGCAGATGGATGATCCGCCCGTCCTGCACCACGCCATAGACCAGACCGGGCGCATGGGCGTTGGCCTGCCAGCGGTCGAAGGCCGCGTCGATGACCGGGATGGCTTCTTCAAGGGTCGAGGGCGTCGGGGCGGCGGCGGACGCCGCTGCGGGTGTCTGCGCCTGCAGGGGGATCGCCGTCCCCAGGGACAGGGTCAGGGCCAAGGCCAGAGCGTTGCGTCGCATCATCCCCTCCGTTCGAACGGGCAAGGCGTAGCATCCGCATCGCGACGGTCCAATCCATCGCTCCGGGCTTCACCTTGCGTCCGAACCCCGGCATGGTCGCGGCTCAGGAGGCCGCATGGCGCGACGGGCGATACGAACCGACAGACTGATCGCCGTGCTGGGCGTGGCGGTGGTCGTGCTCGGCGCCCTGGCGCTGTGGTTCGTCACCCAGGGCGCGGGCGGCGGCTTCACCGAGGAGCCGGCCTCGCGCCGTGTGCTGCGGCAGGCGCGCGAGCAACTCGGGCGGACCGCCGAGGTCCAGCTGATCGAACCGGGCCGGGGCCGTGTGGTCTGCGGCTATATCGCGCCCGAACGCGGTGGACGGGCCGTGGGCTTCATCTCCCGTCCCAAGCGGATGCTGCTGAGTCAGGACCCTTTGAACGGCGAGTTCCGCGCCATGATCGCCGCTGACTGCCCCGGTTTCCCCGAGCCTCCGGCCGTGCAGGCCGTGCCGTGACGGCGTCCGATACTCCCACCGCCGGCCGCTTTGAGGGCCGCGAGCATCGCCTGCCGGTCCGGGTCTATTACGAGGACACCGACTTCACCGGTCTGGTCTATCACGCCAACTATGTCCGCTATTTCGAGCGGGGGCGGTCCGACTGCCTGCGGCTGATGGGGATCGGCCACGCCGAGCTTCTGGACGGCGACCAGCCGATGGCCTTCGTCGTCTCGAAGATGGGGCTGCATTTCCTCAAACCGGCGCGGATCGACGACCAGCTGGTGGTGCGGACCCACTATGACGCCGTGAAGGGGCCGCGCCTGTTGATCTCACAGGCCATCACGCGCGGCGATGACGTCCTGTGCCGGGCCGAGGTCGAGGTGGTCTGCATCCATATGGACGGGCGGCCGCGCCGGCCGACACCGGCCCTGCGCGAGAAGGTCGGGCCATGGCTGGCGCGCGAAGCTTGACCATTTCGCCCGCCTGTCACGTGCAGACAGGTGACGTCGCGGCCACACCTCGCTAGACCCGGCTCAAACCGCCACACAACCGCCACGCCCGTCCGGTGCACAGTGGACGGCCAGACGGAAGGACGCCTGAATGACCACCGCCGCCCACGCCTCGATGATCAACCCGGTCTCCCTGTTCATGGAGGCCGATATCGTCGTGCAGGCGATCATGATCGGCCTGGTGATCGCCTCGCTGTGGTCCTGGGCCGTGATCATCGACAAGGCCATGCGGTTCGGCGCGCTGAACAGCCAGGCCAACACGTTCGAGGACGCCGTCGGCTCTGGCCGGTCGCTGGAGGACATCGCCGCCCAGGCCGGCCCGAACCCGGTGCATCCCCTGCCGCGTATGCTGGTCATCGCCCTGGCCGACTGGCGCGAGGCGCGGACGCGCGGCCCGCTGACCGAGAACCAGGCCAATCTTCTGATGTCGCGCATCGACCGCGCACTCGACAGCCTGATCGCCCGCGAGGGCCAGCGCGTCGAGAACGGTCTGGGCGTGCTGTCGGTGGTCGCGACCTCCTCGCCCTTCATCGGCCTGTTCGGCACCGTCTGGGGCATCATGAACGCCTTCGGGGCCATCGCCTCGTCGGGCAACACCAATCTGGCGACCGTGGCCCCGGCGATTTCCGAGGCCCTGTTCGCCACGGCCCTCGGTCTGGCCGCGGCCATTCCGGCCTATATCGCCTACAACAAATTCTCGATCGACGCGGGCAAGTTCACGGGGCGGCTCGAAAGCTTCGCCGATGATCTGCAGGCCGCCGTGGCGCGCCGTCTGGGCGGGCCGTCCAGCGCCGCGCCGCAGCCGACCCGGGAGATCTGAGCATGGCCCTCGCAGGAGGCGGCGGCGGCGGACATGTCCGGGGCCGCAGGCGGCCGCGCAAACAGCCGCTAAGTGAGATCAACGTCACGCCGCTGGTCGATGTGATGCTGGTGCTGCTGATCATCTTCATGATCTCGGCGCCGCTGCTGAACGTGGCCGTGCCGGTCGAACTGCCCAAGACGGACGCCAGCGCGGTCGACGCCTCGGACGATCCGGTGGTCATCTCGATCAAGCGCGACGGGGCCATCTATGTCGGCGAGGGCGAGGTCAGCTTTGACCGTCTGGTGCTGACCGTGGCGGAAGCCGCCGGTCCGGACGGCCGGGAGAAGGCCGTGTCCGTGCGTGGCGACGGCCGGGCGCCCTATCAGGCCGTGGCCCGCGTCATGGCGCGCCTGTCCTCGGCCGGCTTCACCAAGCTGAACCTCATCACCGACACCGCCGGCGGCGCCCCGACGGACTTGGAGGGCTGACGGCTTGGAGCGGCCCGGGTCCTCGCTGCTGGCCTCCATCGCCGTTCACGCGGCGGTGGTTCTGGCCGTTGTGGGCTACGGCCTGCTCGGCTTCACGCGTGAGCCGCTGAACGTCGAAAGCGCCGTGCCCGTGTCGATCATCTCCGAGACCGTGATCGAGGCCGCCGCGCCCGACAATCCCGACGACGAACTGATCACGGAAGACGCCGCGACCGCGCCCGTCGCACCGACCCCGCCCGAGCCGGTCCCGCCGGAACCCGCTCCGCCGCCGCCGCCGCGGCCGACCCCGACGCCGGCCCCGGTCAAGAAGGCGACGCCCCCGCGGCCAACGCCCCCGCGCGAACCGACCCTCGACCTCGACGCCCTCGCCGGTCCGCCGCGACCCGGTCCGCGCCCCGGCCCGCGGGCGCCGACGGGACAGACCGGCGCCGGCGCCGCGCCCCAGGCGACGGGTCCGCAGATCACCGCGGTCTTCAACCAGGTCTATCCGAACTGGATCCTGCCCTGCGACATCCCCGGGGCGGACAATCTGCGCATCCAGATGGACGTGACGCTCGATGAGCAGGGGCGGATCACGGCCGGCCCGACCCTGATCGGCGCCCGTGCCGATCCGGTCTGGCGGGCGGCGGCCGACGGCGCGATCCGGGCGATCCGCCAGACGGCGCCCTTCGACGTTCCGTCCGGCTTCCCCGGCGGACGCTTCCGGCCCACCTTCGTCACCGAACGGGCCTGTCGGGGGCGGTAATGCCTTTGCGTCGATCCTGACAAAGCGTGACGGGGCCTGAAAGTCGCCCCATTCACGGCCATGCTGGTCATATGCGAAACTTGCGGGAGCCCCTGATGCGTTTGAACCGACTTCTGGCCAGTGTCGCCGTTCTGGCGATGACGGTGAGCGCGGCCACCGCCCAGACGCCCCCGGTTCCGCCGCAGTCGACCGACCCGGTCGAGGTCGAGATCGACCAGGGCGTGCTGCGGCCGATGCAGATCGCCGTGGTCAACTTCTCCGGCCAGAACGGCGCTGACCTGAGCGGGGTAATCCGGGCCAACCTGCGCCGCTCCGGCTATTTCGAGCCCATGGATCCGGCGGGCTTCGTCGAGACCGGCCTGACGCTGGCCAATGCGCCCAACTTCCCGCAGTGGACCTCGATCGGCGCCCAGGCGGTGCTGTACGGCGCGGTGACGCCCCGGCCCGACGGCCGCAACGACTTCGGCTTCCGCCTGTACGACCCCTATCGCCAGTGCCAGCTGGCCTCCTACCAGTTCACCGCCACGCCCGAGCAGTGGCGCCGCATCGGCCACAAGATCGCCGATCTGATCTATCAGCGCATGACCGGCGAGACCGGCCTGTTCGACAGCCGCGTCATCTTCGTCTCCGAGAGCGGCACCCAGCTGAACCGCCTGTCGCGCCTCGCCATTTCGGATCAGGACGGGTTCAACCCCGTCTATCTGACCCAGGGCGACGAGGTGATCATGTCGCCGCGCTTCTCGCTGAACGACCCCAACGAGATCACCTATGTGGCGCTGGGCCGGGACTACAGCCGCATCTATCTGTTCAACCTGTCGACCGGCCGCCGCGAAAGCCTCGGCGAGTTCGATGGCCAGGTGCTGGCCCCGCGCTTCTCGAACGACGGGTCGAAGATGGCCTTCTCGATCATCCGCGGCGGCAATACCGACGTCTATGTGATGGACCTGTCGAGCCGCCAGCTGCGCCGCCTGACCAGCGATCCCGGCATCGACACCTCGCCGTCCTTCAGCCCCGACAACAGCCAGATCGTCTTCACCTCGGACCGGTCGGGCAGCGCCCGGCTCTACACCATGCGGGCCGACGGCTCGGGCCAGCGGCCGATCTCGCGCGGCGGCGGCCTCTACACCGCCCCGAACTGGAGCCCGCGCGGCGACCTGATCGCCTTCACCAAACAGGGCGGCGGCCGCTTCTCGACCGGCGTCATGAACACGGACGGCTCGGGCGAGCGCATCCTGTCGTCCAGCTATTTCGAGGAAGGTCCGTCATGGGCCCCGAACGGCCGCTACATCATGTTCGCGCGCCAGTCGCCGGGCGGGGACACCCGTTTGTGGACCGTGGACCTGTCCGGCCGCGTGGTCTCACAGGCCGGCTATTCCGGTCGCGGCACCGATCCCGCCTGGTCGCCCCTTCTCGACGAACAGCCCGCCAACCTCGGCGGCGGCGGCCCGGACGGCTGCCCCACCTGATCACAAAGGAGCCTTTCGGCTCAAACCCGCGTTATCGCGACTGGCGAAACCGCTGGCGCGTCAGTAGCAACACTTTAAAGCCAAGCTGGAGGCCTTGCCCTCCACTCAAGGAGACGACCCGATGATGAAGCCCGCAACCCTGGTCCGTCTGGCCGCCGTCGGCCTGGCCGTGACCGCGATCGCCGCCTGCACCCCGCGCACGCCGGCTGACACCGGCGCCGGCAACAGCGTCCCGCCGGCCGGAAACGACCAGTACACCGGCAACGGTGCGGGCCCGGTTTCGGGCGGAGCGATCGGCGCGGCCGCGCCCGGTTCGGAGCAGGACTTCGTCGTCAACGTCGGCGACCGCGTCTATTTCGACCTCGACAGCTATTCGATCCGTTCGGAAGCCTATCCGCGCCTCGACGCCCAGGTGGCCTGGCTGCAGCGCTATCCGGGCGTGACCATCCGTATCGAGGGCAATGCCGACGAACGCGGCACCCGCGAATACAACCTCGCCCTGGGCGCCCGCCGCGCTGAATCGGTCCGCACCTATCTGGTCGAGCGCGGCGTCAACGCCGGCCGCATCGACACCATCAGCTATGGCAAGGAACGCCCGATCGCCGCCGGCTCCAACGAGGAAGCCTGGGCCCGCAACCGCAATGGCCACACCGCCATCGTCTCGGGCGCCGTTCGCTAGGGCCCGACGCGGCGTATGTAACGGAAAGGGCGGCCGGGTCCCGGCCGCCCTTTCTTTTTGACCTGCGTTTCGCCGCATCGCACAATCGGATGCTTGGGATGCGGGGACGGTCATGGACGCTATTGAAGCAGCAGGCGGCCTGGTCACGGGCGGCCTGATCGCCAAACTGCTGTCGCGGCGCGAGAACCGCCGCGCGGATTCGGCTGAGCAACACGCCGGGGTCTGTAGTGACTGCGGCGCAGCCGTCACCGGCAAATACTGCTCCGAGTGCGGCCAGCCCACCCATGTGCATCGGTCGCTCCTGCATCTGGGCGAGGAAATGCTGCACGGCGTGCTGCATTTCGACGCCCGCATCTGGCGGACCCTGCCGCTGCTGGCGATCAACCCCGGACGGCTGACCCGCGAGTGGGTCCAGGGCAAGCGCACCCGCTATGTCTCGCCGCTCGCGATGTTCCTGTTCAGCGTCTTTCTGATGTTCTTCGTCTTCAGCTTCAGCGGCGCGCTGGAGCCGAAGATCACCACGCCCCTGCCGGAACGGATCGCCGGAGCGCAGAGCGAACTGGACGCCGCCCGCGCCGAGCTGAGCCGGGCGGAAGCGGTCGCCGCGGCAAGTCCCGATTCCGAGGCCCTGGCCATGACTGCGGGGGCGGTTCGCACGCGGGTCGGGGTGCATGAGCGGCGGCTTGCGGCCCTGACCGGAACCGGTGCGGACGCGACCCGGCCCGACGGCCTCGCGCCCGGCAGCTGGCAGGCCGAGATGTCCGATGCGGTTCAGGAGGACCGGGTCCGGGTCCGGGGCGACAGCAAATGGGTCGAGAAGGTCAGGCACAAGCTGAGCAATCCCAATCTCCTGCTCTACAAGATCCAGCAGACGGCCTACAAATTCAGCTTCCTGCTGATCCCGCTGTCCATCCCGTTCGTCGCCCTGCTGTTCCTGTGGCGACGGGGGCTCACCCTGTATGATCACGGCGTCTTCGTGCTCTATTCGCTGACCGCCATGTCGATCCTGATGATGATCCTGTCGATCCTCGGCGCGATCTGGAGCGGGTTCGGCCTGCTGAGCGTCCCGGCCATCACCCTCGGCGTCCCCGCACACATGTTCGCCCAGCTGAAGGGGGCCTATCAGCTGTCGTGGTTCTCCGCGGCCTGGCGGACCGCCCTGCTGCTGCTGTTCTGCATCTTCGCCCTGTCGCTGTTCCTGGTCGGCATCATCATGCTCGGCCTGACGGGGTGACGCCTTGCGGACGCCTCAAATCGGTGGGACGACAACGATCATGCTGAAGTTTCCCGCCGCCCTCCGTTCGCGCAACGCCCTGATCTCCGTGCTCGGCGTCGTCCTGATTGCGGGCACGACCACGGTCGTGGCCCAGACCACCCCGCTTGAACCCGTGCAGTGGGACAAGCGCCGGCTGGACCAGCTGGACCGCAACGTCCGCCGCCTCGAGCGCGCCGTGACCCAGCGCAACGCCGCCGGCCAGCCCGTCATCATCGAGCCCGATCCCGAGGTCATCGCCCTGCAGGGCCGCGTCGGCCTGATGGACCGCCGGCTCGGCGACATGGAGGCGACGGTCCAGCGCGTGAATGGCGACCTTGAACGGCTGACCTTCCAGCTGGACGAGGCCGGACGCGACAACACCGCCCTGAGCACCCGCCTCCGCGACGCCGAGGGCCGGATCCGCGCCATGGAGGCCGCGGCGGCCCGCGAGGCCGAGCTGAATGCGCCGATCCCGACCACCTCGCCGACCGGGGACGCCGCGCGCGACCTGACCGCCGCCGCCCGACTGGCCGCCACCGATCCGCAACGGGGCGACCGCGCCCTGCAGACGGTCATCCTCGCCTGGCCCGACACGCCCCAGGCGCGGGAGGCCTCGAGCCGTCTGGGTGACCTGCGCGTCTCCGCCGGGGATCATGCCGGCGCGGTCTCGGCCTACGCCACGGCGCTGCAAGGCTGGCCGACGGCGCCCTGGGCCGCCGCGACGACGCTGGAACTCGCCAACGCCCTGAACGCCACGGACCGGAAGACCCAGGCCTGCACCGCCCTGACCGAGTTCACCCGCCGCTACGCCGAGGCCGCCAGCGCCGCCGTGCGCACCCGGGCGACCGAGGCCCGCACCCGCATCGGCTGCCCCGCGCCTGCGGCCGCGCCACCGGCCCGGAGACCGGGCTGACGCCAGACCCCGCCGACTGGACCGGGCCCGCGCGGGCCGTCCTGTCCGCGCGACTGGAAACCGGCGTCGATCGCCCGATCGCCCTCGCCCTGTCCGGCGGCGGCGACTCCATCGCCCTGCTGAGGCTGGCCGTCCACTGGGCACGTCAGAACGGCCGACGCCTGCTGGCCCTGACCGTCGACCACGGGCTGAACCCCGACAGCGCCGGCTGGACCGCCTTCGCCGGACACGCCGCCCGCGAGGCCGGGGCGGACTGGCGCGGGCTGCAGTGGACCGGCCCCAAACCGGCGACGGGTCTGCCCGCCGTCGCCCGCATGGCCCGCCATCGCCTGATCGCTGACGCCGCGCGAGAGGCCGGGGCGCGTGTCGTCCTGCTGGCCCATAGCGCTGACGACATTGCCGAGGGCGAAGTGATGCGCGCTGAAGGCTCGACCCTCGGCCGGCTGCGCGACTGGTCGCCCTCGCCCGCCTGGCCCGAAGGGCGGGGCCTGATGCTGCTGCGGCCGATGCTGGGGGCGGCCCGGGGCGAGGTGCGCGACTGGCTGGCGGGGCAGGGGGCGGAGTGGATCGACGATCCGGGCAATGAGGATGTGCGGTTTGCGCGGAGCCGGGCGCGGCAAACTCTGACCCTTCTCCCATTGGGAGAAGGTGGCGCGCAGCGCCGGATGAGGGTCGATCGGTCGAGCGGCGAAGCCGCCCCCGGACAGTCGCCCCTCACCCTTGAGCGCAAGGACGACGGCTGCGCCGCCGTGCGCTCAAGCCCTCTCCCAGCGGGAGAGGGATCGCTAACGGTGAGCCGGGACGTTGACACCCACACCCTTGCCGCCGTCCTCGTCTGTGCTGGCGGGAGCGACCAGCTTCCGCGCGGAGACCGGCTCTCTGCGATCCACACCCGGCTGCGCGGCGGGCAGGCCTTCACCGCCACCCTGTCCGGTGCCCGGATCGAGGCCCGGGGCGACTCCGTCCTCGTGACCCGCGAGGCCGGAGAGTTCGCCCGCCGGCCCCGCGCCCCCCTATCGCTGGCCCCCGGCGTGGAGACCGTCTGGGACGGCCGTTGGGCGATCAGGATCGATTCGCCCGGCTGGTCGGTCGTCCCGGCCGCCGGGCGGATGGCGGTGCTGTCCGGGGCCGACCGGGCCATCCTGAAGGCCATGCCGCCGGCCGCGCGCGGTGCGATGCCTGTGCTGATCCGGAACGACGCGACTGCCCCGGTTCTTGCAGGGACGGCGGGCAAGGCGACGTCGCTGGTCGGGGAGAGACTGGCGCTGGCGCTGGACCGAATGACGCACGAACGGGACCTTGGCGGCCTCCTCCATGGCGCATCGCCCCGGAACCACCTACGGCGCACCCAGGGAACGAGACGAGAATGAACCTGCGCAATCTGGCCATCTGGGGCGTGATCATCCTGGGGGCCATGGCCTTCTATGTCGCCGCCAGCCGCCCCGGCGGCCTGACGGCTCCTCCCGGCGCCAAGGAGGCGGCTGCGGCGCGCCCCGTGGTGATGAGCTATTCCGACCTGCTCAAGGCCCGCGACGACGGCAATATCGTCAGCGTCGAGGTCCGCGGCGAGGCCGTGAAGGCGACCCTGCGCGACGGCAAGGTCGTGACGGTCACCACCCCCGTCCCCAACGCCGCCCTGATCGACAGCATCCAGGCCAAGGGTGCCGAGGTCGACGTCAAGACGACGCGTCAGTCGCTCTGGGTCAGCGCCCTGATCGGCCTGCTGCCCTTCGTCCTGATCATCGGCCTGTGGATCCTGATCATGCGCCAGATGCAGGGCGGGGCCCGCGGGGCCATGGGCTTCGGCAAGTCCAAGGCCAAGCTTCTGACCGAGCACAAGGGCCGCAAGACCTTTGACGACGTCGCCGGCGTGGATGAGGCCAAGGAAGAGCTGCAGGAAGTCGTCGACTTCCTCAAGGATCCGGGCAAATTCCAGCGCCTGGGCGGCAAGATCCCCAAGGGCGCCCTGCTCGTTGGCCCTCCCGGCACCGGCAAGACGCTGCTGGCCCGTGCGGTGGCCGGTGAAGCCGGCGTGCCCTTCTTCTCCATCTCGGGCTCGGACTTCGTCGAGATGTTCGTCGGCGTCGGCGCCAGCCGCGTGCGCGACATGTTCGAACAGGCCAAGAAGAACGCCCCCTGCATCATCTTCATCGACGAGATCGACGCCGTCGGCCGTCACCGCGGCGCCGGCCTGGGCGGCGGCAACGACGAGCGCGAACAGACCCTCAACCAGCTGCTGGTCGAGATGGACGGGTTCGAGGCCAATGAAGGCATCATCCTGATCGCCGCCACCAACCGTCCCGATGTGCTGGACCCGGCCCTGCTGCGTCCCGGCCGCTTCGACCGCCAGGTCGTGGTGCCCAATCCCGATGTGAACGGCCGCGAGAAGATCCTGCGCGTCCACATGAAGGATGTGCCGCTGGCTTCGGACGTCATGGTCAAGACCATCGCCCGCGGCACGCCCGGCTTCTCGGGTGCCGACCTGGCCAACCTCGTCAACGAGGCGGCCCTGATGGCGGCCCGCAAGGACCGTCGCATGGTCACCCATCGCGATTTCGAGGACGCCAAGGACAAGGTCATGATGGGCGCCGAGCGCAAATCCATGGCCATGAACGAGGAAGAGCGCCGCCTGACGGCCTATCACGAGGGCGGCCACGCCATCGTGGCGATGAACGTCAAGATGGCCGACCCCGTGCACAAGGCAACCATCGTCCCGCGCGGCCAGGCCCTCGGCATGGTGATGCAGCTGCCGGAAGGCGACCGCTATTCGATGAAGTACCAGCAGATGGTCGACCGCATCGCCATCATGGCCGGCGGCCGCGTGGCCGAGGAGCTGATCTTCGGCAAGGAGAACATCACCTCGGGTGCCAGCTCCGACATCCAGCAGGCGTCGAAACTGGCGCGCCGCATGGTCACCCAGTGGGGCTTTTCCGACATCCTCGGCACCGTCGCCTATGGCGAGAACGAGCAGGAGGTCTTCCTCGGCCACTCGGTCGCGCGCAGCCAGAACGTCTCGGAAGAGACGGCCCGGATCATCGATTCCGAGGTCAAGCGCATCGTCGGCGCAGGCTGGGATGAGGCTCGCCAGATCCTGACCGACAAGGCCGCCGATCTGGAAACCCTGGCCCAGGCCCTGCTCGAGTACGAGACCCTGTCGGGTCAGGAGATCAAGGACCTGCTGGAAAAGGGCATCGCCCCGAACCGCGACGAGA
>LNFM01016006.1_pt1 | contig 11392 bp, 8 predicted proteins | sample 596031 | NCBI WGS metagenome assembly LNFM01 (sample SAMN04254537, study PRJNA301005) | activated carbon metagenome | isolation source: dual media filters at the Ann Arbor, Michigan drinking water treatment plant | place: USA: Ann Arbor | reverse complement strand
GATCATGCCGCTGACCTGCCCGCCCATGGCGTCGGCCAGATGCACGCTGCGTTTTTCGGCCTGCAGCAGCACCTGTTGCTGCAACATGGCCTGGGATCGCTCCGACTGCCACCACAGGAAAGCCGCCGCCAGCACCGAGAACAGTGCCACCAGGACCGGCATGAGGCGCGCGCGGGTGCTCACACAGCGGACTCAAACGTTGAAAAGGTCGACACGGTGCACTGGACGCAGGGTGGCATGGAGAGGGTGGCAATCACCGATGGTTACCGGTGTTCCAAAAATATACCCCGGGGGGCTCCATCCTGCGCATCGGATTCACCCTGAGCGTTGGCTTTGCGCACCGCGCCTCAGACCAGCAGCCCTCGCAACAACTCACTGAGTCCGTCCCACACGATCTGCACGCCCAGGCACAGCAGGATGAAGGCCGACAGGCGCAAGAAGATCACGCTGCCGGCCTCGCCCAAGGGCTTGAGCAGTTGCTGGGCGTAGCGGAACGCCAGGTACAGCAGCAGCCCGATGGCCAGCAAGGCCAGAATGCCACCGCCCATGCGTGCCAGCGACAACGACACGCGCGTGTCGTTGAGCGCCACGCCCACTGTGATGGCCGCAGCGATGGAGCCCGGCCCGCAACTGATGGGAAAGGTCAGCGGGTAGAAGGCCTGGCGGCGCGCCTGCTCGGGCGTGAACGACTCGGCCAGCGCAGTGCGGCGGTCGTCGCTGGCGTGGCTGGCGTTGAGCAGCCGCCACGCGGCGGCGGCCACGATGAGCCCGCCGCCCACCCGCACGATGGGCAGCGAGATGCCGAAGAACTCCAGCACGTAGGAGCCCACCAGCATCGAACCCACCATGAGGGCAAACATGTTGCGCGCGATGCGCCGCGCCAGCAGCGCACGGGTCTTGGGCGAGGCACCCTCGGTCAGTCCCAGAAAGATCGGCGCGGTGGCCGCCGGGTTCAGGATCGGCAGGAGGGCGGCGAACACGAACAGAAAGCTCTTGCCCGCCGCCAGCAGCAACTCGGCGGTCATGGAGTGGGCGGCCTCATCGGATCGATGGGCCTCATGCTGCGGGCGGCTGATCGAGCATGTTTTTCATGCGCCGGCGCAGCGCCTTGTCGCGCCGCTGCTCTTCGTTCCAGTCGTCGCGCACACCGCGCCACAGGGCCACGGCCATGAGCACGATCACCAGCGTGAACGGCAGGGCGAACACGATGGTGGCGGTCTGCACCGCCTTCACACCACCGGCCAGCAGCAGGCTGATGGCGATGCCCGAGACCAGCACGCCCCAGATCACCTTCACACGGGCGCTCGGGTTGGGCTGGCCGCCGGTGCTCATCATGCCCAGCACCAGGGTGGCGGAGTCGCCGGAAGTGACAAAGAACACCAGCACCAGGATGGTGGCCACGCCGCTGAGCAGGCCGCTCATGGGCAAGGCTTCAAACATGGCGAACATGGCGGTGGACACATCGGCGCCCACGGCCTCGGCCATCGGCAGGCCCTGCATGATTTCCTGGTTGAGCGCGGTGCCGCCAAACACCGAGAACCACACGAAGGCGGCCAGCGTGGGCGCCAGCACCGTGCCCAGGATGAATTCGCGGATGGTGCGACCACGCGAGACGCGCGCGATGAACAGGCCCACGAACGGCGACCAGCTGACCCACCAGGCCCAGTAAAAGACAGTCCAGCCGCTGATCCAGCCGCTGTCACGGAACGGTGTCATGCGCAGGCTCATGCGCACGAACTCGCTCACGTAGCTGCCCAGCGTGCTGGTGAAGGTGTCGATGATGGCCACGGTCGGCCCCATCACGAACACGGCCAGCGTGAGCAGCGCGGCGAGGATGAGGTTGATGTTGGAGAGCCACTTGATGCCCTTGGTGACACCTGTGATGGCCGACGCCAGGAACAGCACCGTGGTCACCAGGATGATGCCCACCTGCGAGGCCTCGCCCACCGGCAGGCCCATCAGCGAGTTCAACCCGCTGTTGATCTGCAGCGCACCCATGCCCAGCGAAGCCGCCACACCAAAGGCCGTGGCGATCACGGCCAGCACGTTGACCACCGGGCCGAGCTTCTTGAGCGGCGCCCAGGGCAACGACTCGACCGCCGTGCTCACCAGCGCAGAACCGCCCTTGCGGAACTGGAAGAACGCGATGGCCAGCGCCACGATGCTGTAGACCGCCCAGGGGTGCAAGCCCCAGTGGAAGAAGCTGTAGCGCATGGCGGCGTTGGCCGCCTCGGGCGTGTTGGGCGCGATGCCGGGCGGCGGCGCTCCGTAGTGCGAGATGGGCTCGGCCACCCCCCAGAACACCAGCCCGATGCCCATGCCGGCGGCAAACAGCATGGCAAACCACGACCCGATGGAGAACTCCGGCTCGTCGTCATCGGCGCCGAGCTTGAGGTCGCCATATCGGCTGAAGGCCAGCACCATCGCCAGCACCACCAGGCCCAGCACCACCCACAGGTAGAGCCAGCCGAAGTCGCGCGTGATGACGGCCAGCAGTGTGTCGAACACCCCGAGGACGATGGCCAGGATGAGCCCGGCCGAGACGATGAGTTGCATGGGAAATGTCCTCCAGTGATGGTGTTCGCGCCGGTGTACGCCGCAACGTGGAAACGGTCTGTCTGGCCGGACACGCAAGGTGTGGCCACTGCACGGGCAGGAGACGGGGAAGCGTGCGACGGCGGCGGTGGCCCGATGTGTCAGGGACTCCCGCCAGCAACCCGAGAGGGGACTGGAACATCGACCGGCGGGGGTCGTGTCGCTGCGGGGCTGTCAGCAAGGGCCGGCACCGCCAGCGCCATGAAGGAGCGCCGGCCGTGCCGTCGGTGAGGGCACCAATTGTCGACGATGACCGGGCACGTGAGGGGTCCAATGCCAGCCATGTGCAGGAGCCCAAAGTGGGCCGTCAGCTCACTCGCCGCCGTCCTGCGGCAGCGGCGTGCCGGGCGCAGCCGCCACCATCCGGCTGGCCTGGGCCTGCAGGGCGTCCACCATCGCATCCAGCTGCGAACGCTGGGCGGACGTCAGGTCCGAGACCAGTTCGCGGTTGATCGCTGCCACACGCGGGTAGATTTCGCCGTACAGCCGCCGCCCTTCGTCGGAGAGGAACACATGCACCTCGCGCCGGTCCGAGGGCCTGGGCTGGCGCACCACCAGCTTCTTCGACGCCAGCGAGGTCAGCGTGCGCGAAGTGCGGGCGCGGTCCAGCATGGCGTGCTCGGCCAGTTGCGACGACAGCGCTCCCTCGCGCTCGGCCAGGAAAGACAGGATGCGCCACTCGCGCCGGGTGATGCCGAACTCCGACTCGCACAGGTGCACCACCAGCCGGCCGGCGGTGACGTGGATGCGGTAGAGCCGGTAGAGCAGCAAGTCGGCCTGGTGCTGCGGGTCGGCGAGGCGGTCGTTGGTGGCCATGGATAGGGAAAACACCCGCAATGATTGATTTCTGCAATTGATTGTGTCTGCATAGCATGGTGAGCTGCACCGGGAAACACCCGGGCCACCAGGAGACACACCATGACCACCCGCCGCCAGCTGCTTTCCCTCACCGCCGCACTCGCCGCCGCCGCAGCCTTGCCGACCCATGCGCAGACCTTTGAGGGCCCGCTGCGCATCGTGGTGCCCTTTGCCCCCGGTGGCGCTTCCGACCGTGTGGCCCGTCTGGTTGGCGACAAGCTGGGTCCGGCGCTGGGCGTGACGGTGGTGGTGGAGAACCGCACCGGCGGCGGTGGGCGCATTGCTGCGCAGCAAGTGAAGACCACACCGGCCAACCAGAATGTGCTGCTGCTGGGCAACCCGGCGCTGATGCTGGTCGCGCCACTGGTGTTCAAGGACGCCGGCTACGACCCCGACAAGGATTTCCAGGCGGTGTCGCAGGCGAGCACCTATGAGTTTGCGGTGGCCGTGGGCGCGGGCGTGCCGGTGCGTGAACTCAACCACCTGCTGGCCTGGCTGCGCGCCAACCCCGAGCAGGCCAACTTCGGCGTGCCCGCCACCGGCAGCCTGCCGCACTTCTTTGGCCTCATGGTGGGCGAGAAGGCCGGCGTGAAAGCGCAGGTGGTGGGCTACCGTGGCTCGGGTCCGCTGGTCACCGACCTCATGGGCGGCCAGATACCTGTGGCCTTCGACACCTTCGACTCGCTGCTGCCGCAACACGAAGCGGGCAAGGTCCGCATCCTCGCGGTGTCCAGCCCCAAACGCTCGCCGTATGCGCCCACCATCCCCACGTTCCGCGAAGCCGGCCTCGACGTCGACGCCATCGGCTGGAACACCTTCTTCGCGCCCGCCAGCATGCCTGCGGCACGGGTGGAGCAGCTGGGCCAGGCGATCCGCAAGATCATGGAGGAGCCGGACATGGTGCGCCGCTTCAACGACGCCCGCATGGGCCCGGTGGCCAGCACACCCGCGCAGACCAGCCGCATGCTCGCCGCCTACCGCGCGCAATGGGCCCCCGTGGTCCAGAAATCGGGCTACCAGCCCTGACCCCTGCTTTCCTTCCCTCGTCAGAGATCCCCATGAACGCCAACGCCCTGCACCTGACCCTCGCCCTGTTCGCCGCCACCACCGCTCCCTGGGCAGCCGCACAGGACAGCTTTCCGAACAAGCCTGTGCGCTTCGTCAACAACTTCCCCGCCGGCGGCCCGTCGGACCTGCTCGCCCGCTCGGTGGCCGCGGTGCTGCAGGACACCCTCAAACAAACCTTTGTGGTGGAGAACAAGGCCGGCGCGGCCGGCAACATCGGCGCGGCCGACGTGGCCAAGAGCGCGCCCGATGGCCACACGGTGCTGTTTGGCATCGACACGGTCTTCACGGTCAACCCCTACCTCTACAACAACATGACCTTCAAGACCGCCGACTTCCGGCCGGTGGTGGTGATGGCGTCGTCGGGCCTGCTGGTGGGCGTGCACCCCGGCACCGGCATCAAGACACTGGCCGGCATGATCGAAGCCGGCAAGACCAAGGGCCTGAACTTCAGTTCGGCCGGCAGCGGCAGCCCCGGCCACCTCGCGGTCGAGGTGATCAAGGAAGCCACGCCGGCGAAGATCACGCACGTGCCCTACCGCGGCAACACGCCCGCCGTGACCGCCGTGCTCTCGGGTGAAGTGGACGGCGGCGTGCTCGCCACACCCGGCATGCTGCCCCATGTGCAAGCCGGCAAGATCACTGCACTGGCTGTGACCAGCCGCCAGCGCTCACGGCTGGCGCCCGAGCTGCCCACGGTGGGCGAGGCCGGCCTCAAGGCCCTGGAGCAGGAGGTGCTCTACCTCGTGATGGCGCCCGCCGCCACGCCCGACGCGGTGGTGCAGACGCTGCAAAAGCACATCATCGACGCGCTCAAGCGGCCCGATGTGCAGGCCCGCATGGCCAACCTCGACCTGTTCTACGAAGGCCTGACCGGTGCGCTGGCGAGCCAGCGCATCGAAGCGCTGCACACGCGCTACGGCCCGATCGTCAAGGCCACCGGCATGAAGGTGGAGTGATCGCCGCATGAGCCAGCGCCCCAACATCATCTACATCGTCTGCGACGACCTCGGCTACGCCGACCTCGGCTGCTACGGCGGGCGCGCGGCGGACTTCGGTGCCGTCTCGCCGAACATCGACCGCCTGGCCGCCGGCGGCGTGAAGTTCACACAGGGCTATGCCAACTCGCCGGTGTGCTCGCCCACGCGGTTTGCGCTCATCACCATGCGCTACCAGTACCGGCTGCGCGGCGCGATGGAAGAACCCATCAACAGCCGCAGCAAGGGCAGCACCACCCTGGGCCTGCCGCCCGAGGTGCCCACGCTGCCCTCGCTGCTGAAGAAGGCCGGCTACCACACCGCCCTCATCGGCAAATGGCACCTGGGCTACCCACCCACGTTCGGGCCGCTGCGTTCGGGCTACGACGAATTCTTCGGCATCATGGCCGGGGGCGTGGACTACTTCACCCACTGCTCGTCCAGCGGCGAGCACGACCTCTACATCGACGAGGACGAGCACCACGAAGTGGGCTACCTCACCGACGTGCTCTCGCAGCGCGCCGTGGACCATGTGCGCGCGCGCGCCGCCGACGCCAAGGCAGGCCAGCCCTTCCTGCTCAGCCTGCACTACACCGCGCCGCACTGGCCCTGGGAAACCCGCGACGACGCACACGTGGCGCCCGAGGTGGCGAAGAACCTGTTCCACCTGCACGGCGGCGACATCCACACCTACCGCCGCATGATCCACCACATGGACGAAGGCATCGGCAGGCTCATGGCTGCGTTGCGCGAAGAAGGGCTGGAAGAGAACACGCTGGTGGTCTTCACCAGCGACAACGGTGGTGAACGCTTCTCCGACAGCTGGCCGCTGGTGGGCGGCAAGATGGACCTCACCGAAGGCGGCATCCGGGTGCCATGGATCGCGCACTGGCCCTCCGCCATTCCCGCCGGCACCGTGAGCACGCAGCACTGCATGACCATGGACTGGTCGGCCACGCTGCTGGAGGCCGGTGGCGGTGAGGCCGACCCCGACTGGCCGCTGGACGGCGTGAGCCTGCTGAAGGTCCTGCGCGAGCCGGCACAGCGCTTCGAGCGGGCGCTCTACTGGCGCATGAACCACCGCGGCCAGCGCGCGCTGCGCGAGGGCGACTGGAAGTACCTGCAGGTGGACGGGCACGAGTATCTGTTCAACATCGGCAAGGACGAACGCGAACGCGCCAACCTCGCTGCGCGCGAGCCCGGGCGGCTGGAACGCATGCGCGCGCAATGGTTGGACTGGAACGAAAGCGTGCCACCCATACCCAGCGACGCATCGGTGAGCCTGGGGTTTTCCGTCAAGGACATGCCCCAACGCTGAACCGGTGCCCAAGTAGGATCGGTGCATGTCCCGCCTGAAACGCCTGCTGCCCTTCCTCAACTGGCCGCGCCCCGACGCTGCCCTGCTGCGCGGCGAGGCCATGGCCGGTCTCACGGTGGGCCTGATGGTGATTCCGCAAGGCGTGGCCTACGCCGCGCTGGCCGGCATGCCGTTGATCACGGGCATCTACGCCTCGCTCCTGCCCGCCCTCATCGCGGTGCTGTTCAGCTCGTCGGTGCGCCTGTCGGTCGGCCCCACCGCGCTCACCTGTCTGCTCATCAGCGCCTCGCTCACCGGCCTGGCCGAACCGGGCAGCGCGCAGTGGATCGCGCTGGCGGTGTGGCTGGCCTTGCTCAGCGGACTGCTGCAGATCGTGCTGGGGTTCGTGCGATTCGGCTGGCTGCTCAACCTGGTGAACTCGCCCGTGCTCATGGCTTTCACGCAGGCCGCGGCGGTGCTCATCATCGCCTCGCAGTTGCCCGCCTTGCTGGGCCTGGGCGCCTGGGACAGCCTGGCCTGGCCAGCGCAGGTGCACCTGCCCTCGCTGGCCTTCGGCCTGGGCAGCCTGGCCGCGCTGATGCTCGCGCGCCGCTGGCGCCCGGGCTTTCCCACCGTGCTGGCGGTGGTGGTGGCCAGCGCCGGCATCAGCTATGCGGTGGGCTTTGAAGCAGGCGGTGGCAGCGTGATCGGCACGCTGCCCCAAGGCCTGCCCATGCCCTACCTGCCCGGTTGGCCAGGCTGGAGCGTGCTGGGCCAGCTGGTGCTGCCCACGCTGGTGATCACGCTGGTGAGTTTTCTGGAGACGGCGTCCAGCGCCAAGGTGGACAGCAGTCAACGCGGCCAGCGCTGGGACCAGGACCAGGACCTGATCGGCCAGGGTCTGGCCAAGCTGGCCTCGGGTTTCAGCGGTGCGTTTCCCACCAGTTCGTCGTTCTCGCGCTCGGCGCTCAACCTCTACGCCGGCGCCCGCACCGGCTGGGCCACGGTGTTCTCGGTGGGGGTGGTGGTGTTGGCGCTGCTGGTGCTCACGCCGCTGCTGCACCATGTGCCGATGTCGGTGCTCGCCGCCATCGTGCTGGTGGCCATCGTGGGTCTCATCAAGCCACGCGCTTTCGTGCAGCTGTGGTCGATCTCGCGGGTCGAGGCGGGCATTGCCGGCGTGACATTTGCCGTGACCTTGCTGGCTGCGCCACGCCTGTACTGGGGCGTGCTGGCCGGCGTGCTGATGGCGCTCTCGCACTTCCTCTATCTGCGGCTGCACCCGCGCATCATCGAAGTGGGCCTGCACCCCGACGGCAGCCTGCGCGACCGCCACCTCTGGCTGCTGCCGCCACTGGCGCCCCACCTGTACGCGCTGCGCATGGACGCCGCGCTCGACTTCGCCACCGCCAACGGCTTCGAGCGGGCCGTGGCCGAGCACATCACCGTCCACCCGGACACGCGCCATGTGATGCTGATCGCACACCCGATCAACTGGATCGACGCCACGGGTGTGGAAGCCTTTGGTCGCCTGCGCGAGCAGCTGGACGATCAGCGCATCGAATTGCACCTCGTGGGCATCAAACTGCCGGTGGAAGCGGTGTTGCAGCGCGCCGGCCACCTGGCCGAGAGCCCGCGGCTGCACCTCTACCGCACCGAAGCCGACGGGCTGCGGGCCGCAGCGGCGCTGGCGGAGCCCGCAGACTGACGCCGCTGGTCGCGCGGTGGGACCAAGTGGATCAAGAACCCGGCCTTGTCAGCCGATATCCACTGAAACCCGTGTTGCTTTTCCACTCAGGGTTGAACAAGTAGTGCTTTCTGGAGCCCCGATGAGCTGCCGCGTCTTGATGGTTGACGACAACGAGAACGACCTGCTGTTCACCCGCATCGCCTTGCAGCGCAGCGGAGTGGATTTTGAGATCCATGGATTCGAGCGCGCCCAGGAAGCGCTCAAGATGCTGGCCGGAACGCCCGACCATGGCATCAACTTGATCCTGCTCGACATCAACATGCCGGTCATGGACGGCTTCGGGTTCCTGCAGGCGTTCGATGCACTGCCGGCTTCGCAGCGCGGCCATGCGGTGGTGGTGATGCTGTCCTCGTCGTCCGACCCAGCCGACCGTGCACGCGCTTCGGCTCACCCCAGCGTGAAGGGCTTCCTCAACAAACCGCTGAGCAAGACGGCAGCGGCCGACCTGATCGGTCTGGTGCAGAAGCGATGACGCCTGGCCAGACCACCCGGCGGTGGGCGCTGGCCTTGTGGTGCGCCGGCCTGCTGCTCAGCGCCTGGGCCGCCTGGACCGTGCAGCTGAACAACCAGCAACGGCTGCTGGAACACACCCACGCTGCGGCCGATGCCTTGGCCGAGGCGATCCAGGACCGCTTCAAGTTGTACGAATTCGGCTTGCGGGGTGCCCGCGGCATGGTGGCGGCCAACGGTGAAGAGCTGATCACGCCGAAACAGTTCAAGGCCTACATGGACAGCCGCGACACTGCGCGGGAGTTTCCCGGCGCGCGCGGCTTCGGCTACATCCATCGGGTGCCACAGGCTCAGGAGGCGGCTTTCGTGGCCCGCGCGCGCAGAGAGGGATCGGCAGATTTCAGCATCCGCGCACTGTCGCCCCACAACGGCGACCGTTTTCTCATCCGCCACATCCTGCCCGAAGCACCCAACCAGGGCGCCGCCGGGCTGGACATCGCCTCGGAGCCCCGCCGACGGGATGCTGCGCTCTCGGCTGCACGCGACGGCCAGGCACGTCTGACGGCGCCCATCACCCTGGTGCAGGCCAGCGGACTGACGCACCAAGGGCTGCTGATGCTGCTGCCGGTGTACCGCGACAACGCGAACGGCCGGTCACCCATGGAGCGCGAAACCGCCACGGTGGGCTGGACCTACATGCCGCTCGTGATCGACGAGATGCTGGCCGGGCTGGCGCCCCAACTCGACACGGTGGCGATGTCGCTCACCGACAGTGCAGAAGCAGCACCCCTTTACGAATCCCGGAGCCTGTTCGAACCGGAGGTGGAGGTCGCACTTCCGCTGATGGTGCTGGGGCGCCAGTGGGTGATGCGCGTTTCCCCGCTGCCGGCCATGAACGCAGTGACCAACCCTGGCTCACCCGTCCAGACCTTGCTGGGCGGCATCGCGCTGAGCACCCTGCTGGCGGTGGGCCTGGCCCTGCTGCTGCAACACCGCCAGCTGCTGCGCTCGCGCCTGCCCGATGCCCCGGTGGACTGGCACCCACGCTGGCAGCCGGTGAGCGCGGGTGCGTTTCTGCGCAGTTCACTGGCCGCACGCGCAGCGCTGGGCTTCGCCCTGGTGCTGGTGCTGCTGACGGTCAACACTTACCTGCAGCAACTCAGGCAGCAGCACCGCCAGGCCGGACAGGCACTGCAGGCGGCCGTGGACACGCTGGCCCGCACGGCAGAAGGCGGATACGCCGAACGGCGGCGCAGCGTGCTCTTTCTGTCCAACACGCCACCCGTCAAGGGTCTGGTGCGGGCCATGCAAAACGGCGGTGTGGATGCGCAAGACTTGTCCTCGACGGCACTGTGGCAAAACCGCCTGGAACAGATCTTTTCCAGCTTCCTCACCGCCACGCCGGAAGCGTTTGAGGTGCGCTTTGTCGGCGCCGCCGACGATGGCCTGGAGCTTGTGCGGGTGACTCGTGAGAACGGCCGCGTGGTGGTGGCCCCGCGCGAGAGCCTGCGGCGCAAGGGCAATGCGGTGGACCTGAGCGAGGCCTTGCGTCTGGGCGCAGGCGAGGTGTTCGTGTCGGACGTGGTCCTCCACCGAGAGCAGGAACAGATCGAACGGCCACTGCGCCCCACCATCCGCTACGCCACACCGGTGCACGACGCCAGCGGTCAGGTGTTTGGCGCCATCGTGATCAACATCGACCTGTCGGGTCGGCTCGGGATGCTCACCCAGGGCAGCGACCCCAGGCCGCAGGTCTACGCCACCAACGCGCAAGGCGATTTCCTGGCACACCCCGAACCTTCGCGCACCTTTGGCTTCGACCTCGGCGAGCGCCACCGCTGGGCCGACAGCTTCGAACCGGCGCCGGCGCCCGACGCGTCCGGCGGCGACCGCGTCAGCTGGTGGAACGGCCCCGATGGCCTGGTCATGGCGGCGCAGTCCCGGGTGGTGGGCAATCCCGAATCCAGCATTGGGGTGCTGAACTACACGGCCACCCGGCGGGAGAGCGAACTCAGGGCCAGCGCAATGGCCAGTGCCCGCGATGGCTTGCCCCCCATGCTGGCTGCCGGCCTGGTGGGCGCGCTCATGCTGTACCTGTACTGGGTCGGCGTCCAGCGGGCCCTGCAGGCGCGCAACGATCGCCTTCAGGTGGCGGCTCTCGTGGACCAGTCTCCGGACGCGATCCTGGGCCTGGACCCTGAGGGCCGCGTGACGTCCTGGAACCTCGGTGCCCGGCAACTGTTTGGCTACACCCGTGAGGAGGCGGTGGGTCAGCGTCTGGATGCCCTCATCGTGCCGCCGGGACAAGTCAGCGACGAACTGGTGACCCTGGGAACCCTCTCGCATTCGGGCGAGGCTCCGCCGATGGAGCTGTGGCGACAGACCCGCGACGGCCGGCCC
>LNFM01012171.1_pt1 | contig 11392 bp, 10 predicted proteins | sample 596031 | NCBI WGS metagenome assembly LNFM01 (sample SAMN04254537, study PRJNA301005) | activated carbon metagenome | isolation source: dual media filters at the Ann Arbor, Michigan drinking water treatment plant | place: USA: Ann Arbor | reverse complement strand
TGACGGCTACGCACGGCGCAGCCACGCGAAGACCGTCAGGGCGAAGCGTGTCCGGCGTAGCTTGAGCACAGCGAAAGCGAAGACGGACTGCTGATGCAAGGGGACATATTTGCCGCAAACCCATCTTTTCGAAATGCGCCGGCTTGAGATGCTGAGCAACACCATCTTCGGCGTTGCGATGACGCTGCTCGCCTACGATCTGCCGAAAGCCAGCAGCTTTACCGCCGCGCCACGTTGGGTCGACTTGCTCAATGTCTATGCGCAACCGGTCATCGCACTGGCGATCAGCTTCGTCGTCGCCGGCATGTTCTGGTTCAGCCATCACCGGCGGCTTGCGGTGGCGCCGGAAGCCGAACGGGGCGTGGTGTTCCTGAATCTGTTTTTTCTGCTCTCGATCATCATCCTGCCGGTGACCAACGGCCTCTATGGCACCTATCGGCTCGATAGCGTCGTCGCGGTGATCTACGGCCTTCATTTGATGACAATCGCTGCATTGAATGCGCTGTTGTGGATTCTCGCGCTGCGCGGCCGCCACGATCGGCAGCTGCTGGCAATCGCGCTGTTTCCGGTCTTCGTGTTCGTGCTCGCGACGGGAGTGGCCGCGGTCGCACCGAAGGCCGCGCAGTTCATCTGGGGCCTGGCGTTTCTCTCGCCCTTTGCAGGATGGCTGGCCCGACGTCGCAACGGTTAGCGCACCTTCGCCTCGCTCACCGTGAGCAGGCGGCTGGCTTCGTCAGAAATCATCCGCTCCATCGTTTCCTGAAATTCCTTGCGCGGCAGGCCCGGCGCAATCGGTGGAAGAAACGACAGCGTGATGGAGCCCGAGTGCATCATCAGCGTCTTCTTGCCCCAGAACAATCCGGAGTTACACGCCGCCGGCACCACGGGAACGGCGAGATTGGTGTAGAGCGCCGAGATACCGGCCGACTGGAACGTCATCGGCTGGTCGATCGCCTGGCGCGTGCCTTGCGGAAACAGCAGCACCTTGCGCCCCTCGCCCGTCGCGCGCCTGGCTTCGTCCACCATTTGCCGCAGCGCCTGCCGGCCCGCCGACCTGTCAACCAGGATCATCGGATATCGCTCGAGGAACCAGCCGACGAACGGCAGTTTCCTGAGCTCCTTCTTGGCGACGATGCTGGCGTCCGGAAAGATCGCGCAAAGCGCCACGGTCTCCCACAGCGACTGGTGATTGCAGGCGATGATGCATGGTCCGTCGGGCACGTTCTCGCGCCCGGACACCGTGTAATCCAGGCCCACCACGTATTTCATCAGAAGCAGGATGCCGTTGGCCCAGACCTGCGACACCGCGCGCACGGTCGCGCTGCTGGCCTTGAACAGCCACAAAAAGGGCACGCTCAGTGCCACCACGAGCGTCAGGATCACCACAGCCGCATCGAACAAGATCGATCTTACATAGTGCAACGATTGTCCCCTCGGGCTCCCGCATCGACGCTCCCAATACAGCACTTTTCAGGCGTTGCACAATTCCGGCATCGGGCGCCTTCGCCACGCGAAACCGGTGTCCACTCCGGTCGAAAACGCCCTATGATCGAGGGCATGCCGGCTTCCGAACAGATCACCATCGCGCCGCATCTCACCTTCGACGCCATCACCGCCGGCGAGCGCGGCGCGCCGCTGGTGCTGCTGCTGCACGGCTTCGCAGAATCGATGCATTGCTGGCGCGCCCAGGTCGCAGCGCTCGGCGACATGGGCTACCGCGCCATCGCACCGAGCCAGCGCGGCTATTCGCCGGGCGCGCGGCCGGATCCGCGCGAGTTCTCCCATTACCTGATCGACCGCCTGATGGACGACGCGATGGCCATCGTGGCGGCCTCCGGCTATGGCGATGCGCGGTTTCATCTGGTCGGGCATGACTGGGGCGGCAGCATCGCCTGGGGTCTTGCCGACCGCCATCACGAGCGGCTGGCCTCACTGACTATTCTTTCCCGCCCGCACCCCAATGCCTTCAACCGCGCGCTGCAGGCGACCGACGCCGAACAGGCGCAGCGTTCACGCCACCACAAGGCGTTCCTGGAGCCGGACGCCGCCGAGGTCGTGCTGGCCGACAACGCCAGATGGCTGCGCGACCGCCTTGCCGCCAACGGCGTTCCGGCAGATGCGATCGAGGCGCATCTGGCCGTGCTCGGCAACAAGGATGCAATGGAAGGAGCGCTGGCCTGGTATCGCGCGCGCGGCGCGATCCGCGGGCCGCTCGGCCCGATCCGTGTACCGACGCTCTACATCTGGGGCGACGCCGACGACACCGTCGGCCGCATCGCCGCTGAAGGCACCGTGGATTACGTCGCCGCGCCCTATCGTTTCGAGGTGCTCTCCGGCGTCGGGCACTTTGCGGCGGATCAGGCGCCGGAACGTGTCTGCGAATTAATGCTGGAACATCTCGCCGCGCAGCCGGCCTGAGGAACGCAACGCACACAAAAATGTTGTCATGCACAAAAGGAGTATGACGACATGGCTAGCGAACAACCGTCGGGCAAACCTGCCGCCACCGGGCGCAAACTATCCCCGGATCGGCGGCCATCCCAGCCCCAGCCGCAAATTCCCTCGCCGCTATCGAGCGATGGCCTGGAACTGGTGCGGGATACCCACTGCTGACTTTCAATGTGCTGGTTCGACCGTCATTGCGAGCTAAGCAATCCATAGCCCGGCACAACGGATAGATGGATTGCTTCGCGGAGCCTGTCATCGGGCGCGCATTCGCGCGACCCGTTGGCTCGCAATGATGGGGGTAGATATGTGCGATGAAGCTAAGCGCTGGCGGCGAATTCCTGATGCCGGCCGGGCGCGGCGTCGAACAAAGCCTTCGTATATTCGTGCTTGGGCGCGGCAAAGACGTCGGCCGTGGCGCCCTGCTCGACGATCACCCCGCGTTGCATGACCGCGATCCTGTCACAGACTTGCGCCGCCACCCGCAGATCATGGGTGATGAACAGCACCGCCAGATCGAACTTGCGGCGTACTTCATCCAAAAGCTTCAGCACCTGATCCTGCACGGAGACATCGAGCGCTGACACCGGCTCGTCGCCGATCAGCAATTCTGGCTCCATCGCCAGCGCGCGCGCGATGCAGATCCGCTGGCGCTGGCCGCCGGAAAACTGGTGCGGGAAGCGGTCGATCGCGGCGGGTGGCAAATGCACGATAGCCATCAGATCGCGCGCGCGTTGCATTGCCTCCTTGCGGCTGAGGCCAAAGTTCATCGGTCCCTCGATGATCGCCTCACCGACCGTGCGGCGCGGATTGAGCGACCGGTACGGGTCCTGGAAAATAAACTGAACACGCCGACGCATCGGACGGAATTTTGATTCCCGCATCGCCGCGATATCGATGCCGTCGATCTTGATGCCGCCGTCGGTGGCGTCGACCAGCCGCGCGACGCAACGCGCCACCGTCGACTTGCCGGAACCGGACTCGCCGACAATGCCGAGCGTCTCGCCGCGCCGGATCGTCAGCGAGACGTCCTTGACCGCCGCGACCACGCGCGCCTTCGGCTGGAACAGCGAGCGCTTGCCGTAGGTCTTGAAGAGGTTCTCGGTCTGCAGAACCACCGGTCCCGTAACCGGCAACCGCTTCGGCGGCGTCATGCTCGGCACCGCGGCCAGCAGCATCCTGGTATAGTCCTCGCGCGGCTTGCGCAGCACCTCCTCGCAGGGGCCCTGCTCGACGATCCGGCCCATCTGCATCACCACGACGCGGTCGGCGATCTCGGAAACGACGCCGAAATCATGGGTGATGAACAGCACGCCGGTTTTCTTGCGGCCCTGCATTTCCCGCACCAGCTTGAGGATCTGCGCCTGCGTGGTGACGTCGAGCGCGGTGGTCGGCTCGTCGGCGATCAACAACGCGGGATCGAGCACCAGCGCCGCCGCGATCATGATCCGCTGACGCTGGCCGCCGGAGAGCTGGTGCGGATAGGCATCGATCATCTGTTCGGGATCGGGCAGATGCACCGCGCGCATGATTTCGAGCACGCGTGCGCGCTGCTCCTTCTGGTCGAGGCTGGTGTGAATCTCCAATACTTCACGGATCTGGTCGCCGACCCGCTCGACCGGGTTGAGCGCGGTCATCGGCTCCTGAAATACCATGGCCATGCGGGTGCCGCGGATCGCGCGCAACTCGGCGTCGGCCTTGGTGAGAAGTTCATCGCCCTGCAGCCGGATCGAGCCGCTCTCAACCTGCATCGCGCCCTTCGGCAGCAGGCCCATCACGGCCTGCGCCGTCACCGATTTGCCGGAGCCGGATTCGCCCACCACGCAGACGATCTCGTCGGCGCCGACGGTCAGGTTGATACCCTGCACCGCATGCGTCCGGTCGCCTCCGTTGATGGCGACGGAAAGATTCGAGACTTCGAGGACGGTGTTGCTCACATTACACCCGCTTCGCCATCTTGGGATCGAGCGTATCGCGCAACCCGTCGCCGAGCACGTTGACGGCAAGGATCGTGAGCGCAAGGCAGACGCCGGGATAGATGATGTTGTGCGGAAACAGGCTGAAGACCTGCCGGCCCTCGGCCATGATGTTGCCCCAGGTCGGTATCTCCGGCGGCACGCCGATGCCGAGGAACGACAGGATGGCCTCGATGAGGATGGCGGACGCGCAGATGAAGGTGCCCTGCACGATCATGGGCGCGATGGTGTTCGGCAGCACATGCCGCCACAGCAGTTTCGGGGTCGACGTGCCGAGCGTGACCGCGGCCTCGACATAGGGCTCCTCGCGCACGCTGAGCACGATCGAGCGCACCAGCCGCACGACGCCGGGCACCTGCGGGACCGTGATGGCGATGATCACGGTCCAAACGCTGGAGCGGAACAGCGACACCATGGCGATCGCCAGAAGAATGGCCGGAATCGCCATCAGCCCGTCCATGATGCGCATGATGACCGCGTCGAGCAGCCGGAAGAAGCCCGCGAGCAGACCAAAGAACAGGCCGCAGACGACGCTGATCAGCGCCACCGCAACGCCGACCAGGAGCGAGACGCGCGCGCCATAGACAACGCGGCTATAGATGTCGCGGCCTAGCCCGTCCGTGCCGAACCAGGCGACCATCTTGATGCGCTCGCCGGTATCGGTGCGGAAAAAGAACTCCGCGCCGGGCACCTTGTTGCGCGCGATCGGATTGATTCCGGTGGGATCGATGGTGCCGAGCCACGGCGCCAGCAGCGCCATCAGCAACACGATCGCGATCACCGTCCCGCCGAACAGGATGGCCGGATTGTGCAGGAGGCCGCGGAACACCGCGCTCGGCTTGGCCGGCGCCTGCGCGATGGGGGCATCGAAAATCACATCGGCCATCAGTAGCGGATCCTTGGGTCGAGGATGGTGTAGAGCATGTCGACCGCGAGGTTGATCATGACGTAAACGAAGGAGAACAGCAGGATCACGGCCTGAATCGTCGGATAGTCCCGCGCCAGCACGGCATCGACGGTCAGCCGGCCGAGCCCCGGAATCGTGAATACGCTTTCGGTGACGACGACCCCGCCGATCAAGAGCGCGATGCCGAGGCCAATCACGGTGACGATGGGCACCGCTGCGTTGCGCAAGGCATGGCGGAACAGCACCTTGCGTTCGATCTGCCCCTTCGCCCGCGCGGTGCGGATATAGTCCTCCGACAACACCTCCAGCACGCTGGTGCGGGTCATGCGGGCGATCAGCGCGACATAGATGACGGACAGCGTCATCGAGGGGAGGATCAGCCGCTCCACCCAGCCGCCCAAGCCCTCCCCGATCCGCTGATAGCCCTGCACCGGCAGCCAGTTCAAATAGATCGCGAACACGTAGATCAGGATATAGCCGATCACGAACACGGGCACGGAGAAGCCAAGCACCGAAAAGCCCATCACGATGCGGTCGATCCAGGAACCGTGCCGGTGCGCCGCCAGCACGCCGAGCGGAACCGCGACCAGCACCGCGATCAGGATCGTGAAGAAGGCGAGCGACAGCGTCGGCTCGATTCGCTCGCCGATCAGCGCGGCGACCGTCTTCTTGAAGAAGAAGCTCTCGCCGAAATCGCCGCTCAGCACGTTGGCCGACCAGATAAAGAACTGCTCGATCAATGGACGATCGAGGCCGAGCTGGCTGCGAATCTGCGCCACTTGTTCCGTGGTGGCATTGTCGCCGGCGATGATCGCCGCCGGATCGGAGGGGGTCAGGCGGAGCATCAGGAAGATGAACACCCCAACCACCAGCATCACGGGAATCGTGCCGAGCAGTCGCCGGAACAAGTAGCCATACATCGCCATGAACACGCAGGTCCCTGAAAGTGAACGGACGGCGGTGAACCGCCGCCCGTCGTCGTTACGTCACTTGGTGATTTCGACGTTCCAGAGCACCGGCACCGGGGACGTCAGATACCCTTTGACGTTCTTGCGCATGGCAACCGGCTGGATGTACTCGCCGACCTGGATCATGGCCGTGAACTCGATATTGCGCTTCTGGACCGCTTCCGCGATCTCTTTCTGCTTTGCCAGATCGGATGAGCGCGCGAATTCGTCACGCAGCTTCTCCATCTCTGCGTCGCAGGGCCATCCGAACGAAGCCTTGTCGCACCCCGAATTCACATAGGCGGCAGAGACCGGATTCATCACGTCAGCGGCGACCCAAGCCGTGAGGAAGGCGCTCCAGCCGCCCGCTTCCGGCGGGTCCTTCTTGGCACGGCGGGCGACCAGCGTCTGCCAATCCATCGACTGCATGTCGACCTTGAAGCCCGCCTTCTCCATCAGCGATTTCGCCACCGGAGCAAGGTTGGTCAGGGTCTTGAGGTCGGTGGAGTGCATCAGCACCACCGGCGTGCCGTCGTAGCCCGCCTCCTTTAGCAACTCCTGCGCCTTCTTGGCGTTGGAGGTCAGCAGCCCGTCCGTTCCCTTGGTGGTGGCGAGCGGCGTATCGCAGATGAACAGCGCCTTGCACGGCCTGATGTAGTTCTCGTCACCGATGGTCGCCATCAGGAAGTCTTCCTGGTTGAAGGCGTACCACAACGCATGGCGTACTTTCGGATTGTCGAAAGGCTTGTGCAGCGTGTTCGGCCGGAAGACGTATTGCAACTTCGCCAGCGGCGACACGAAAACATTTACATTCGGATCCTTCTTCAGGGTTGGAAGCAGGTCGTGGCTGGGCGCCTCGATGAAGTCGATCTCGCCTTTGGAAAGCGCGTTGACCGCCTGCTGGGCGTCGGAAATAGCGCGCCATTCGACGCGATCCACCTTTGCGATCTTGCCGCCCGCGAGACCCGAGGCAGCCTCGGAGCGCGGCTTGTACTTGTCGAACTTGACGTAAACGGTCTTGTCGCCGGGCTTCCATTCATCCTTGACGAAGACGAACGGGCCGGAGCCCGTGAAGTCCTCGATCTGCTTGTTGGGATCGGTGTCGGCGACGCGCTTGGGCATCATGAACGGCACGTTGGAGGACGGCTTCGACAGACCCAGCAGCACGAGGCCGGTGGGTTCCTTGAGCTTGATGGTGAAAGTCTTGGCATCGACAGCATCGATGGATTCGACGAAGGTCATCATCTTCTGACCGAGCGAGTCCTTGACCGCCCAGCGTTTGATGGAGGCAATGCAGTCTTCCGACGTCACTGGCTTGCCGTCGTGCCACAACAGGCCTTCGCGCAACGTGAAAGTGTAGGTCTTCTTGTCGGCCGAGGTGTCGTACTTCTCCACCATCTGCGGCTTGATCTCGCCCTTTTCGTCCTGCGCGAGCAGCGTGTCGTAGATCATGTAGCCGTGGTTGCGGACGATGTAGGCCGTGGTCCAGATCGGATCCAGGATCTTCAGATCCGAGTGCATGACGACGCGCAACGTCGTCTGGGCAAGCGCAGGCGCTGCCAAAGTCACCAGGCTGCCGACGCAAGCCGCCGCAAGAATTACTTTTCTAAACGCGTTCATTCCTTCACCTCCGTTGTCGTCTCGACTCCCCAACGCCTATTGTTCAGGCCTCTGCCCGTTTTCTAAGCAGACTATAGGGTCGATATTCAGCTTCACAACACCCTTTATGACCCGACGACACTCGCGACGCCGGCGCTCAGGCAGAAATCAGGACAGCCCTTCGGACAGGTCGTCCCTCGGCGGCCGGCCCGCCGCCGAGAGATCGCAGCCCTGGTTTGGCTCCGCCAACACGCCTTCTCACAAACCTACAATCAAGAATGATGCCAGAATTCTCGATCTTGCGATCCGATGCCGGGAAGGACCAATCGCGCCATGTTTTTCCCTTTACAAATTCGCGCCGGTCCTTCTCGTAATAGGTCCACACCGACCCAAACATTCCGGCCCAACCGGGAGGACCAATCATGAATCCTGCCAACCTTCCCTTCGATTCCGAAACCATGCTGCAGGGTTTGCGAGCCTGGGTGGAATGCGAAAGCCCGACCTGGGATGCGCGTGCGGTCGATCGTATGCTCGACCTTGCGGCGCGCGAAATGGCCATCATGGGTGCGACCATCGAACGCATCGCCGGACGCCAAGGCTTCGCCGGCTGCGTCCGTGCGCGTTTCCCACATCCAAAACAGGGCGAGCCGGGAATCCTGATCGCGGGTCATCTCGATACCGTTCATCCCGTCGGCACGCTGGAAAAGCTGGCGTGGCGACGCGAAGGCAACAAATGCTACGGACCGGGCATCTTCGACATGAAGGGCGGCAACTACCTCACCCTCGAAGCCATCCGGCAACTGTCCCGCGCCGCGTTCACGACGCCGCTGCCGATCACCGTACTGTTCACGCCGGACGAAGAGGTCGGCACGCCCTCGACCCGCGATATCATCGAGGCTGAGGCGGCGCGAATGAAATACGTGCTGGTGCCGGAGCCGGGCCGCGCCAACAACGGCGTGGTCACCGGACGATACGCCATCGCCCGCTTCAATCTCGAGGCCATCGGGAGGCCGAGCCATGCCGGCGCCACGCTCTCATCGGGCCGTTCCGCGATCCGCGAGATGGCGCGCCAGATCATCGCCATCGACGGCATGACGACGGAAGACTGCACCTTCTCGGTCGGCGTCGTGCATGGCGGCCAATGGGTCAATTGCGTTGCCACTACCTGCAGCGGCGAAGCACTCAGCATGGCCAAGCGGCAGGCCGACCTCGATCGCGGCGTCGAACGGATGCTGGCGCTTTCCGGCAGCAGCAACGATGTCACGTTCAAGGTCACGCGCGGCGTGACCCGGCCGGTGTGGGAACCGGACGCCGGCACGATGGCACTTTATGAACACGCGCACGGGATTGCGAAAAGCATGGGCCTCGAACTCCCGCATGGCAGCGCCGGCGGCGGCTCCGACGGTAATTTTACGGGTGCCATGGGCGTTCCGACGCTGGACGGCCTGGGCGTTCGCGGCGCCGACGCCCATACGCTCACCGAGCATATCGAAGTCGACAGCCTCGCCGAGCGCGGCCGTTTGATGGCGGGGTTGCTGGCGACGCTAAGTTGAGCGGCGCGGCAACCGCCGTTGTCATTCCGGGGCGCGAAGCGAACCCGGAATCTGGAGATTCCGGGTTCGATGCTGCGCATCGCCCCGGAATGACGGAGCAAGTTTCGTAGCTTCACTCTCTTCAAACGCGACGTTGTCGCGAGCAATGACGAAGGCCCAGGCAATTACTAACGCCCACGCGGCATGCAAAACGGGATTGCTCCCCCGCTTGCGCTTGCCACGATGTCGCGCTTAACGTCCCCCGACCAAAAGCATTTGTCGAGACACTGAATGACCCGCATCGCCGTTGGCGCCTTTCTGCACGAGACCAACACGTTCGCGCCGACGAAGGCGACCTATGACGATTTCGTGCATGGCGGCGGCTGGCCATCGATGGCGCACGGCGCCGACGTGCTCAAGGTGATGCGAAAGATCAATGTCGGTCTTGCCGGCTTCGTCGAGGCGGCCGAAGCCAATGGCTGGGAACTGGTGCCGACAATCTCGGCGGCCGCGGTCCCGTCGGCGCATGTCACCACCGACGCCTTTGAGCGCGTCATGAAGGAGATGGTTGACGGCATCGCCGCGGCGGGACCGATCGATGCCGTCTACCTCGACCTGCACGGCGCCATGGTGACCGAACGTCATGACGACGGCGAAGCCGAGACGCTGGCCCGCGTGCGCAAGGTGATCGGCAAGGACCTGCCGCTGGTGGTAAGCCTCGATCTCCATGCCAACGTCTCGCCCGAGATGATGGCGCATGCGGACGCGCTGATCGCCTACCGCACCTACCCCCATGTCGACATGGCCGACACCGGCCGCGCCTGTGCAAATCACCTCGCGCTAATGCTGAAGACAAAGACGCGCTTCGCAAAGGCGTTCCGGCAATTGCCGTTCCTGATCCCGATCTCCTGGCAATGCACCAGCGACCAGCCGGCGAAGGGCATCTATGAGAAGCTCGCGGCGCTCGAAAGCGACGCAGTGCCGACGCTGTCGTTCGCGCCAGGCTTTCCGGCCGCGGATTTCAGGGATTGCGGGCCGAGCGTTTTTGCCTATGGCACGACACAGGCCGACGCCGATGCCGCCGCCGACAAGCTCGCGGCGCTGGTTGAGAGTCACGAGGACGATTTTGACGGCCGGATCTATTCGCCCGACGACGGCGTGCGCCTCGCGATGGAACTGGCGAAATCGGCAGCCAGACCGATCGTCATCGCCGATACCCAGGACAATCCCGGCGCCGGCGGCGATTCCGACACCACAGGCATGCTGCGCGCGCTGGTACGCAATAACGCCTCGGCCGCGACCGGCGTAATCTACGACCCGCAATCGGCCAGCGCCGCGCATGCGGCCGGCGTCGGCGCCACGGTCACGCTGGATCTCGGCGGCAAGTCCGGCATTCCAGGCGACGCGCCCTATCAGGAAACCTTCGTCGTCGAGAAACTGTCCGATGGAAAGTTCGTCGCCCCCGGCCCCTATTACGGCGGCCGCGACATGGACATGGGCCCCTCGGCCTGCCTGCGCATCGGCGACGTCAGGGTGGTCGTGAGTTCGCACAAGGCTCAGCTCGCCGACCAGTCGATGTACCGCTATGTTGGCATCGAGCCGACTGAACAGGCGATCCTGGTCAACAAGAGTTCGGTGCACTTCCGCGCCGATTTCGAACCGATCGCCGAAAAGCTCCTGATCTGCGCCGCGCCCGGCGCGATGCCGGCCGACACCGCGGCATTGCCCTGGACGCGGCTGCGTCCGGGCATCCGCATCAAGCCGAACGGCCCTGCGTTCAAGTCACGCTCAACGTCCTCAGTCACGGGATAACAGAAATGCCCAATATCGAACGCATCGACGACTATGCCGAAGAGCTTACCGCCATCCGCCGCGACCTTCATGCCCATCCTGAGATCGGCTTCGAGGAAGTGCGCACCTCGGGCATCGTCGCCGACAAGCTGAAGGGATGGGGCATCGAGGTGCATCGCGGCCTCGGCGGCACCG
>LNFM01012169.1_pt1 | contig 11393 bp, 10 predicted proteins | sample 596031 | NCBI WGS metagenome assembly LNFM01 (sample SAMN04254537, study PRJNA301005) | activated carbon metagenome | isolation source: dual media filters at the Ann Arbor, Michigan drinking water treatment plant | place: USA: Ann Arbor | reverse complement strand
CCGATGGCTGTGAAATGCCAAGGCCGCGAGCAAGCGCGCCGACACCGCCAACAGCTTCAATGGCTTGAATGAGACCTGCGTCTTTCATGACCTTCCGACGATCCCGACCCGCTTTTGATTCTGGAAGCGCTTTAATTAAAGATACTAATCCCCGAAAAGCTGTTCCGCTTCAAGCGAGATATAGGCTGATCCTATGAGCGTGTTGTCGCAGTGCTGCGCGCGCCTAAACCGGCGAGGCGCCGCCATGCCGACGGCGAGCCGAACCTGCATTCAGAGAGACAGCCGACGGCTCTTCAGATTTCACATCAGCGAGATTATTTTTATCTTTATATTCAATAGGATCGTCTGGCTTTTTAACGTCAGAAATCCGCACCGGCGAGGCCGCTTCAGGCAATGCCGCCAGGGATTCATCTTCATCCCGGTGAGCCACGGTCGTATCTTTCCCTAAGTCGAAAGTATGATCCTCAAATGGTTTGCTGAACGCCTCAGCGACCTGTTTGAGCGCATCATAACCCGCTTCGATGGGGCCATTTCCCGGCACGCCGCCCGGAATGTTCCAGTCATAGGCGTATTCCCGGGCCGGGTTCACATAATCCCGGATGACCGGGTCGATCGCCCATGCCTGTCGCAGGGCCGCGTTACGAAGCGCGGCTGGCACCTCACGGCGCATGAAATCGGTGATGTTTGTCTGCGCGGTGATCTCATCGAGTTTCGGCAAGGACGAGAGATCGAAAGTCGGCTCTTTCTTTGCGGCGTCTTCAGCGACCGCCTCGGCGTCTTCATGCACAGGTGATGGCGCTTCGGACTTTTCCTTCGCCGCACTCTCAGACGCGCTCAGCTCCTGAACTTCCGCCTTGCGCTTGATCCAGCGTCCAAGAAAGCCCTGATCGCGATTGGCGTCGTCGTCGCGTGCGCTCATGACTGGCTCCTGTCGCGACCAGCCCCGCCTCCCCGCGCGCCGGGGGTCTTTCGCGGGTCCGGGCCGGATTTGTCGCGCTGACGCTTCTGGAAAACGCGCTCGACGTGATGTTCGTCCACATAGGAGGCGACCCAGGCGGCGATCTCGGCTGGCATCGGCGCCTTGCCGACGATGAGCCCGGTCTCAAACAGCGACTCGCCCTCCGTTGGATCGGCGGTCACTGCCACGAGTTCGACGCCGTGACCGCCGTCGCCCTCTCGCAGGCCGACCCAAACCTGCGGATCGCCGTCGATCAAATTGTCCCGGTAATTTCCGGTTTCTGACGGATACAGGTCGAGGAACGCCGAACCTGCATAAAAAATTTCTTCGCTTCCGCTGCTCGACAGCATCGTCCATGCAGCCGTCTGAGGGGCTTCTTCAAGCACCGCGGCCGGCGCCCAGACATGGTCAATCCACGGATTGTCGACCTTCGTGCGTCGCACAAGCACGCCGATTTCGCGGGAAAGGCTCATTGCACGCGCTCCGTCTGGACGGGCTTGGCCAAGGGCAACCCCGCAATGAGGTTTTGCGGCTTCATGCGGATCAAGCGATCGCCGGTCATGCCAAGGATCAGATAGACCGGCTTGCCGCGCACGTTCTTGTCCGCCTGTCGCTCGTCTGCAAACGTGAGACGAAAAAGCGCTGTCACCCTGTTCATATCGTCAGCCTTGAGGCTTTCGCCGCGCCAGAGCGCGTTGCCGATCCGGGTGCCTTCCGCGTCCAGCCCAATGAACCAGCGCCAGTCGCGGTCATCCATCCTGGCGACGGGCTCCACGAAGACTTTTACGCCCAGAAGATGCTTCACCCAGGCCTCGATCACGTGAGCGAGGCCTTCGCGGGCCTTGGAGTTGCCGCCCAGATTCATCGCCATGGAGTTGGCGTCCGAGCGTGACCAGTACGTCCAGGCGCTCTCGTCATCCATGATGTCGAGTTCGTCCTTGTCGAGCATCGCGGTCAGCGGCGCGACATGCATCATGGCCGCGCGGCCTTTTTCGATCTCGTCGATCAGGTCCGCGTCAGCGAGCGTCAGCACCCCGTCGTGCACGCTGGCGCGCTGCGCCCTAAAGAACAATTCCCCGGCCCGTAATGCGTAGGGGTCTTCACACTCGTCCAGCGCATTTCGCAAAATGAGATGCGCTAGCTGATCCAGAAACAGCGGCGGAAGATCGACGCGCGGCGCCAGCGCAAGATCGCGATACGCCTGTTCCACAGACGGTGAAGCGCGCAGGCGATCGCGGAACCGGATGAAGAAAGACCAGTTTTCCCGAGCGTCCGGATCAGCAAGGGCGCCGATGTCAGCCTCGGACACCGCGCGGAACGGATCAGTCAAAAGCGACGCGTGGAGCGCGCGCTCGGCGTCACAGGCCTCGGGCGGCGGGCTGAGTTCGGGGCGCGCAAGCCAGGCCATCATCAACTCAGGCGTTGCGACGAGTTCGCCCGCGCCATTGCGCCGGGATAAATGGTGCCCTGAGGAAACCCAAAATTCTCTCACGACGAAATCCTCATTGCGGGCCGCTCTCCGGCGCCTTTGTTTTCATAAGCGAGACGAGGTCCACCCGTTCCTCCGGCTCATCCTCGCCTTCTACCTCATGGAAGGTGAACGCGCGCGAAAATGCGTGAAGCTTGTCCGAGCCCGGCACGTTTTCGCGCGGTTTAAGCGTGCGGAAACGCTCACGCACCTCTCCATCGTCAATGCGTCGCTCCATGGCGATCAAAGTCCCTTCGGGATGATCGCAAAGGCTAGCGGCGAACGCGATCTCGTCTTGGGCAACCTTCTCAGCCTCCTGCCGGTTGGGCGCCCCCAGCGTAAGGAAGCTCTCGGTCAGGGCGGCGACCGCCTCCGCGCGCTCAGCCTGCGTGACAAGACTCACCGTGACAAGCGTAGAAAAGCCCAGCGACCCTGTCCCCAGAAAGCCCGAGCGGAACGCGTGGCGCTCCTTGGTCTGCATGGCTTCAGGATCGCAACCCGCGAACAGGAAGCCCCCCGATACAGCCCACTCGCCCGGCTCAGCCGCGCGCTCGAAGATGAACGTGTCTGACGGATCGAGCCGGATGACGCGCGGGAGTTTCATGACCTAACCCAGTTTGGGCGCATCGGCTGTCCGGTCGAGCCAAGCGACTTCGGCAAGCGCGGGAACCAGCGCAAGACGATCCGCCGCGCCGCTCATCGGTAGGGTCGTCAGCAGATCGCCGTTCTCGTCGATAATCCGTTTTTCGCCCGCTTTCGTCTTCGGCAGACGCTCAAGGTATTGCGCCCCCACGGCGCGAAAGCCCTGCTCGCCCCACAGATCGAAGGCGCTCATCAGATGTCGCGCGAAACTCTCCGCGATCGAGTTGACGTCCACAAGCTCGAACCCTTCAGCCACCAGCGCTGTCGAGCCGGCATGCAGCCCGGCCTCCACATGGCTGAGATCGACCGAGCGCAGCATGCAGCCAAACACCAGCCAGTCCGGCGTCTGGTCTTCGGCCGCGCCTTCAGGCCAGCCAAGACGACCGCCGCCCACCAGCCCGTGATCAAAAATGATCGTATCGGGCCAAGTGAAGGACACGTCACGCTCTGGCGGGCAATGGGCCGCGATAGATTCGGCAACCGCGTGCATCCCGGCAAAAAAGGCCCGCCGCGCCGTCCGCAGCGGTTCCTCAGGCTCCAGCACGACGGCGAACTCCACGAGATCGTAGCGGCGCACATGCACAAACGTTCCCGCCCCCTCCTTGGCGGCGATGGCGCAGGCGTGAGCGAAAGCGTCCCCACTCTCGCGAAGGGAGATCACGTTATAGCCAGGGGGCAGGTCCAGACCAGTGTTATCCATCATAAGCCCTGCTACACGTTTCCGCCGGGGTTTGCATTCTGGTTTCGTTTCCTATCTAGGAAGCTCTGACGCAAGGCCAAGACCGCTCGGCCTTCCGACGTATGAAATGGGCGACGCAGAAGCGCGCCGGAGGGGACACAATGGCGGGCGACGGCCGCACAATCTTCGTTTGCGACTGCGAACGCTCCATGGCGGTCGATTTCGACGCCATCGGCAAGGCGTGTGGCGCTAAGCTTGTCTCTGGCAGCCAGTTCTGCGGGACGGAGCTGGACCGGGTGCGGCCTGCTCTGGCGCAATCAGGCCCCGTGACCATCGCCTGCACCGCGCAGGCGCCCCTGTTCCGTGAGGCGCTGGAAGATGCTGGCGAGGCCGCCAATGTCACCTTCGTCAACATTCGCGAAACCGCAGGCTGGTCAGCGGACGGAGCGAAAGCTGCGCCCAAAATGGCCGCGCTGATCGCCGCCGCCGCCGAGCCGATGCCTCCCGTGCGCCTCGTCTCCATCGAGAGCCAGGGCGTTGCGTTGATTTATGGACTCGATGAACAGGCTATAGAGGCCGCTCGCCGCCTGTCCGATCAGCTCGACGTGACCGTCATCCTCGCCCGCCCGCAAAATGTGACCCCGCCACGCGATTTCGAGTTTCCCATTTTCTCAGGCGTGGTTCGCGCCGCAACAGGAAGCCTCGGGCGTTTCGAGCTGACAATTGACGACTTTGCCTTGCCGTCACCCTCGTCGCGTGCGGCGTTACGCTTTGGCGCGGCGCGCAATGGCGCGGTGTCGAAATGCGATGTCGTGCTCGATCTGACCGGCGGGACGCCGCTATTTCCGGCTCACGATCTGCGCTCGGGTTATCTGCGCCCCGATCCGCGCGACCCGGTCGCCGTGGAGCGCGCAATTCAGGAGGCGGGCAATCTCGTCGGCACGTTCGACAAGCCTCGCTATGTTGATTTCAAGGCGGACCTTTGCGCCCATTCGCGCTCAAAAGTGACTGGCTGCACCCGCTGTCTGGACCTGTGCCCGACAGGCGCGATTACGCCCGCTGGAGACCATGTCGCCATCGACGCTGAAATCTGCGCCGGATGCGGCGCCTGCGCCGCCGCCTGCCCGACCGGCGCCGCCAGCTACGCCCTGCCCGCCGCCGATACGCTAATCCGCAAGCTGCAAATCCTGCTGCAGACCTACCGCAAGGCGGGCGGCGAACTTGCCGTCATCCTGTTCCATGACGGCGACCACGGCGAACCGCTGATCGACGCGCTCGCCCGATATGGCGACGGCCTTCCGGCCAACGTCTTGCCGCTTCGCGTCAACGAAATCACACAATTGGGCCCGGAGACCATCGCGTCGGTCTTCGCCTATGGCGGAACGGGCGCCCGGCTGCTCGCGCGCAACAAGCCCAAGCACGACATCGACAGCGCGCAGCGCGTGGTCGAGACATGCGAGACGATCGTCTCGGGTCTGGGATATGGCGCGGGCGTCGTTTCCGTCATTCAGGCCGATGACCCCGACGACCTGCGCGCCCAGCTTTTGGCGGCGCACGTTGGCGTGGCGTCCGTCAAGCCAGCAGGCATGATCGCGCGCGGCGCCAAGCGCGGTGTGCTTGAGACGATCTTCCGCGAACTGCATCAGGCCGCCCCCGAGCCTGTCCCAGTCATCGCCCTCGAAAAAGGCGCGCCGTTTGGCGGCGTCAACGTCAACGTCGATGGCTGCACCCTGTGCCACGCTTGCGTCGCCGCGTGTCCTACGGGCGCTCTTGCGGACAATGCGGACAAGCCCATGTTGCGCTTCTCCGAGAGCATGTGCGTGCAATGCGGCCTGTGCCAGGCCACCTGCCCGGAAAAGGTCATCACGCTGGAGCCCCGCGTCGACTTCAACGCCTGGAGCGAGGGCCATCGCAGGGTGAAGGAGGAAGAACCCTACCCGTGCCTCAAATGCGGCAAGTTGTTCGGCACAAAGAGCGCCATCGAGCGCGTGGCCGCCAAACTTGAAGGCCGGCACTGGATGTTCTCCGGCGCAAACGCGAACCGACTGGACGTCATTCGCATGTGCGAGGATTGCCGAGTGGAAACCGTCGTCAACGAAGGCTTCGATCCCCACGGCGCCCCGCAGCGCCCGCCGGTGATGACGACGGAAGATTATTTGAAGGCGCGGGAAAAAGACGGCAAGGACAGCCTGAACTAGCGCCCTGATCTGGAGACTTTAATCGTGCCTGTGAATCGCGACGACATTCTGCGCGCGCTCGATGCCGTGAAATTGCCGGACGGCAAAAGCCTGCCTGCCTCCGGCCGCCTCACCGACATTGTCGCCAAAGACGGCAAGGTCATCTTTTCGATCACGGTCGATCCATCGGAAGTGAACACGCTGGAAGGCGTGCGCTCCAGCGCCGAGCAGATCGTCAGGCGGATACCCGGCGTCACCAGCGCGCTTGTGGGGCTGACCGCAGACAAGGCAGCAGGTTCTGCGCCAGCGTCCGCGCCCGGACCGACTCCCATGCGCAGCGGCCCGAAAAATCCGCCCGCAGCAACCTCGAAACTCGCCGGCATCCCTGGCGTGAAGCACATCATCGCCGTTGCGTCCGGAAAAGGCGGCGTCGGTAAGTCGACGACCTCGTGCAATCTCTCGCTCGGGCTGGCCGCGCTCGGCCTGAAGGTCGGCATTCTCGACGCTGATATTTACGGCCCTTCACAGCCAAAGCTGTTTGGCTTGCGCGGCAAGCCGCGCGTGACGCCCGAGCGCAAGATGGAGCCGCTGGAACGCTACGGCGTGAAGGTGATGTCCATCGGTTTCCTTGTGGACGAGGAAACCGCGATGATCTGGCGCGGCCCCATGGTGATGAGCGCGCTCACGCAAATGCTGCGCGAAGTGGCGTGGGGCGATCTCGACGTGCTGGTCGTGGACATGCCGCCGGGAACGGGCGACGCACAACTCACCATGGCCCAGCAAACGCCGCTGGCTGGCGCCGTCATCGTCTCGACGCCGCAGGATCTTGCGCTGCTGGACGCACGGCGCGGCGTGGCGATGTTCCGCAAGGTCAACGTGCCTGTGCTCGGCGTGATCGAGAACATGGCGAACTTCTGCTGCCCCAATTGCGGACACGTCTCGCCGATCTTCGGCCATGGCGGCGCTCGATCAGAGGCGGAAAAGACTGGCGTGCCGTTCCTGGGCGAAATTCCGCTGCACATGGAAATCCGCGAAACATCCGACGAAGGCCGGCCCGTTGTAGCGACGGCGCCGGACGGTCCCCATTCGCAGGCCTATCTCGCAATTGCGCGCAAGGTGTGGGCGACGCTGGAAAGCGGCGAAGCCTCCAAGCCCGCGCCTAAGATTGTCATCGAATGAGCCAGTCGCCTGCTTGCGTCATCCTCGCCGGGGGCCTCGCGCGGCGCATGGGCGGCGGCGACAAGCCGCTGAAGACCATTGGCGGAAAGACAATCCTCGACCGCGTGATCGACTGCGTGACGCCGCAATCCGCGGCAATTGCGCTTAACGCCAACGGCGATCCTGCACGCTTCGCGCAATGGAATCTGCCGGTCGTCGCAGACTCGATTGAAGGTTTTGCAGGCCCTTTGGCGGGCGTTCTGGCAGGCATGGACTGGGCGGCGGAACATACGCCCCAAGCAGACTTCGTCCTTAGCGTCGCCGCCGATTGTCCGTTTCTTCCCAACGACCTCGTCGCGAAACTTGAATCAGTTCGCGAAGCCGCGAACGCCGACATTAGCGTCGCCCATTCAGCCGATCAGGCCCATCCCGTGATTGCGCTCTGGCGCGTATCGCTGCGCGAAGATCTTCGGCACGCGCTCGTGGCAGAGAACACGCGCAAGATCGACCGATGGACCGCGCGCTACAAGATGGCCCGCGCGGATTGGCCAGTCGAGCGGGTCGATCCGTTCTTCAACGCCAACTCGCCAGAAGACATTGCGGAAGCCGAGCGTCTGTTGAGCGCTTGAGCGCGTCAGGTCGCAGGCTCAAAACCTAACGCGCGTAGCGCCGCCTTCGTTTCGTCCGACTGCAGTGAAGCAAGAAACGCCTGCACGCCCGGCCTTTGCGCACGCGCGCTCACAAGCGCAAAATCATAGTGCTCCTGCGCCAGCGGAATGAAGCCGAGGTCATAAGCCTCAGCCGCCTGCCTGATCGCAAGACCCCAGTCGGCCCTGCCCTGCGCCACCGCCGCAGCCACCGCATTGTGCGAACGCGGCTGGTTGAAATAGCCCTCCGGCCGCGCGCCTTTCAGCAACCGATCAATGAGGATGCGCGTGCCCGCGCCCTGGTTGCGATTGACCATGATGCAAGCAACGTCCGCCAACGCCGCAGCAGCGGCGGCCTGTGCATCGCGGCCCTCAAAGCGCGTGTCGCCTCGCCTGTAAACGACGCCCTGCATACGCCGCCAGCCGGGGACAAGCTGCATGCCATCGCCAAGATAAGGCGCGTTCCACACTTCAGTTTTCTCATCGAGCAGATGCAACGGCGCCAGATCGCATTCGCCGCGTCGCGCGGCTGCGACGCCACCCATGCTGCCGACCGAAATCATGCGAACAGCAAGCCCGCTGCGCGCCAGAGGCGTCGCCGCCGCGTCGAGCCCGACACAATGACTGCCAATCACCACAAGGTCTGGCGCGCGCACATGCGGCGTGAACAACGTCACCTGCGCGCGGGCGCCCGCCGGCATGTGATCGGACAACGCGTCGATGGTGAGAAATCCATCCGCCTGCGCAAACGAGGTGATCGCGCCAGAGCCCTTGCCGGTGGGATAGGCGGTGAGCCCTTCTGCCCCTTCCACAAGCGACACCATCACGTATTCGCGTCGCCCAAGTTCCGATGCGATGCGTGACGGCGCCACGGCCTCCACGCTCGCGTCAACGCGCGCCGGCAGGCCCGCCATTTTGCGCAGCACCGGCACGATCATGTCGTGGAAGGTAAACATCGCGGAGGTCGGAAACCCCGGCAAAATGACGACCGGTTTGCCCTCGCACACCGCAAGGCAAAGCGGCTTGCCGGGCTTCAACGCAACTCCATGGGCGACGATGCCGGGCTTGCCGAGGCGGTCAACCAGCCTGTGCGTGAGATCACCCGCACCCTTCGACGTGCCGCCCGAAAGGATCAGCATGTCGCTGTCGGCGAACGCTTTGGACATGGCGGCCCAGAGCGCGTCTTCATCGTCACAGATTGCGCCCAGAAAATGCGCCTCGCCGCCGTTCTCAGACACGGCGGCGGCGACGATCGGCCCGTTGGTGTCGAATATCGCGGCGGGCCGCAGTGTTCCGCCGGGCTGAACAAGTTCGTCGCCCGTGGAAAAGATTGCGACGCGCGGCCTGGCTACGACAGACACTGTCGCCACGCCGCAAGCGGCGAGCATGCCGATCTCGCGCGAGCCGATGACGCAGCCTTCGCGCAACAGCGTTTCACCGAGCGCGATATCGGACCCTGCAAAGGAGATGAAATTGCCCGGCGCCACAGCCCGCAGCACTTCGATAGCGTGATCGCCGATGGGGTGAGAATGCTCAACCATCAGCATGGCGTCAGCGCCGCGCGGCATCGGAGCGCCCGTCGCCACAGGCGTGGCGGTGCCGGGCATAACCTGCAGGCGCGGCTCATCTCCGCAATGAACTGTCTCGCCATTCAGACGCAAGATGATCGGAGACGCCGGTCCGGCTTTGGCAAGATCGGCGGATTTCACAGCAAACCCATCGACGTTTGAACGGTCGAACGGCGGCGCATCAACCGGCGCGCGCACGTCATGCGCTAGAGCCAGCCCGAGCGCGGCGGCAAGCTTGCGCTCCTCAACGCGGCGCGGTCGCGGAAAAATCGCGCCCTCAAAGCGCGCCAGCGCATCTTCGCGCGACAGCACGTCAAGGAACTGGTCTTGCCTTACATCAGAATGTTTTGTGTCGCTCATCGGCAGGCGCTCCGCCCCGGCATCGAAAATGGCCGCACTTTCGCCCCCTCCGCCAAACCTTCGCTCCCCTGCGAAATGATCATGTACGCCTGCGCGCGCCGCAAACCGGCGAGCGTCAGATCGCCGACCGACAAAAGCGCCCATCTCCCATCAAACGCCTCTAACAGGCAGATTTGCGCTACGCCGACACTGGAGGCGATCTTGCGTGTGAGAGGCGCTGGCGCCTCATGCGGCAAAGGCTCTGCACCCGACAAATGGCGCAACAAGGGCCGCACGAGCGCAAGGTAAAGAGCGACGGCTGAATCAAAACGGCCCGGAAGGCAGACGACCGGCTTCTCGCCAACAAAACCAGCCGCGCCGGTGCGTCCCGGATCAAGCGCAAACCCATGCGCAATCACGCGGCCGTTGCGCCGCAGCGCGTGGACGGAATGATCGTCGACGCTCAACCCCGCGCCGCCGACTACCAGCGCCGCATCCCAGTCTCCATCGAGCGCGTCCGCCCCAAACGGGTCTGCGTTGCTCAGCTCGACGTCCAACCCTTCATCACGCGCCAACGCCGCAATCCATCGGGAGGCGCCATCGTCGCCCGCAGTGCACGAAGACGCGACGACCCGCACGCGCGGGCGGCGAACATCAATCGCTGCGAATCCAGCGGTTTCAAGAATATGCGCGTCCCAAAGGCTAACTCGCGCGCCAGCATGCAGCAGGCTGGAGCCCGCGCCAAGGTCATCACCCACGCGGCGAACGCCGTCGCCCGGGGCAGCGGCCCCGTGAATTTCAAATACGCCGCCGGCGCCGACGACCAGCGCGTCATCGATGACGCAATCGCAATTGGCAGGAATAGAATCGCCTACGCGAACAAACGGCGGCTCAAGCATGGCGAACGCAGGCGACATCGAGGAGGCGCCAATCAGATCGGCGCTGGCGACCGCCCGACCATCGACAAGCGCCTCGTCATGGGGAGGAACGGGCTGCAACGCGACGTAATTCTGCGCTGCGATCAGCCCGACGGCGCGCGATGGAGACACGCTGACAGGACGCGCGGGCGTGCAGGCCGACTGCAACGCCAGAAGCACGTCTTCAATGCTGTTGAGGGCGCGGTCCAGTTTCTGAACGCCCGCCGTCCTGCTTTGATCCCCATCGACAGCCATTGCAGCCAAACCCTCCGGTCTGGCGCACATATAGGGCCTGAGAAGCCGTCGCGCGACGCAAATCCGGCGTTTGGCGGGGGTAAACCACAACGCCAGGGCGGTTCACGACGAGAGGCCGATCCCCGCTTCTTCTTCCCAGGCTTGAATACGGCGATAAATTGTCGAGGGACTGACCGTCAGCGCAGCCGCCGCCTTGGGTATGCTGCCGCCGCAGCGGGCAATTGCAAATTCGATCGTCTCCCGGATCACCAGATCAAGGGGCTTGATGCAGGGCTGCGGGACATGCGAAATGCGCGACGGAACTGCATCGACCGCGTCTTTCATCGTCGACGCATGACAGGTCGGCAAAAGGCTTTGTACGGATATGCGAATCTGCTGGGGCAGCATATCGCGCGTCACGACATCCCCATCGTTCAGCACAACGACCGACCGGATGACATTCTGCAACTGGCGCACATTGCCCGGCCAGGCGTAGGCGACGAGCGCGTCTTCAGCATCGCGTGAAAAGACGCGCAAAGCCTTGCCATCCTCACGCGCAAAACTGTCGAGGAAATCACGCGCGATGAGAATGATGTCCCGCTCGCG
>LNFM01018302.1_pt1 | contig 11394 bp, 10 predicted proteins | sample 596031 | NCBI WGS metagenome assembly LNFM01 (sample SAMN04254537, study PRJNA301005) | activated carbon metagenome | isolation source: dual media filters at the Ann Arbor, Michigan drinking water treatment plant | place: USA: Ann Arbor | reverse complement strand
AGCGCATGGCGCAAGGGCCGCTGCGCCAGAAGCTCAACCTGACCGAGGCCAAGATCGCCAAGCTCACCGGGCTGATCGAGAAGGTCGACGGCGTGCTCGGCAATGGCGCCGCCTTCGCCCGCGACCCGGAGAAGGCGCTGACGCTGTCGCGCCAGCGCGCCGACCTCGCCGCGGCGCTGGAGGCGGCGGAGGAGGAGTGGCTGGAACTGAGCGCGGAGCTGGAGAGCGCGTAGGCGCGCCTTACCTCAGCTTCGCGATCCCGATGCCATCGAGCTTGGCGCGGTCCTTGATCGATTCCTCGCTGCGGGTCAGCGCTTTCGAGATCGCCTTCAACGCCATGCCCTTTTTGGCGAGCGTCTTCAGCTTGTCGAGTTCCTCGCCCGTCCAGGGCTGGCGGTGACGTTCGAAGCGCTCGGCCATTTTGGGCTGCTCCTGCGCGATGCAACGGTGGGGCGAAGGCGCGGCCAAGGGCGCGCCGCATCCGACCTTGTCGCATCCTATCCCGCGGCGGCGAAGTGTTTTCAGCCCCCGCCCGACAAGCGCTGTCGGCTGCGCGAGCGGCGTCAACCTGCCTGGGCCGCTGTCATCACGGCGCTGCGCCCTGCCGCGCCCGCGGCAACAAGCTCAGGCGGATCCTGACCTGATGGTAGATGATGATCGACAGCCCCACCACCAGCGGCACCGCCCAGAGGACCGGGTTGAGCGCGATCTCTGGCATGAGCCGCACGGCGCCAAAGGCGAAGAACGCCGTGTAGACCGAGATTCCCGCCCCGAGGGCCGGGGTTGGCCGTCAGCATGAAGGCGAGGTTGGTCGCCACCGTGGCAAAGCCGACCAGGGACATGCCGATCATCAGAGGCTGCCCGATCAGCCAGCCTTCGACGGCGCAGGCGAGCGCCGCCACGAACAGCACCGGCTGCAGGATGAGATTGGCGCCACGCCGGTTGGCGGCATGGTCGCGCTTGTTGCGGACGCATTGCAGGCCATACCAGGCGAGATTGACGGTCAGGATGGCGAGATACAGCATCATGACCCCGAAGATGCCGCGCACGAACACGGCATCCTTCAGATGCGGATGGGTGCCCAGCGGGTCCGCCAGCGTGCACAGGCTGATGCCGATCGCGAAAGAGCCGGTCCACAACAGGCAGGTGGTGAAGACCCTGCCCCATTTGCGGTGCACCGGCGCGCCCTTGCGCCCCACGACCGGCGGCCAGAAACTGACCAGCCCCACCGCCCCGAAGACGATGTGACCGATGATGAAGGCGTGAAACAGCCACCACAGCATCACGGACCAACTGACATTTCGAGTGTCCAGAATTATTGACAGATTGCCGCAGGCCGCCCTACTCTTCAAGGGCTGTGACCGAGAGCCGCGCCACCCATCTGACGACGGCCTGCCCGCATCTCGAGGGCGCTTCACTGTGTCCGGCGGCCGGCGAAAGCACTGCTCCGGCGCGGCCAACCGGCGCGCCGGACTACGAGCCGCCGCGTCCGCGGCCGCTGGGCCCGTTGAGCGCGCTGCTGCGGGCCGCCTGGCGCGGCGATGGCGACCTGCTCAGCCTGCTCCCGAAGGAAGCCTATGAGGTCGATGTCAGCCCGCTCGGCTATTCGCGCCGCTCGATCCTGATCGTCAACGCGCCGGAGCTGACGCGCACGGTGCTGACCAATCCGACCGAGATCTACCCCAAGAACGATCTGATGGTGGGCGCCCTGAGGCCGCTGGTCGGCGACAGCATCTTCGTCTCCGATGGCGCCCCCTGGCGGCGGCAGCGGCGGATGATCGACCCGGCCTTCTCCCATATCCGCCTGACCCGGGCCTTCGGCGCGATGACGGCCGCGCTCGACGATTGCGAGGCGCGGCTCGCGAGCGCCGCCCGCAGCGGCGAGAGCTTCTCGATCGATCTCGCGATGAGCCAGCTCACGGCCGACATCATCTGCCGCACCGTCTTCTCGACGTCGCTCGACACGGACGTGGCGCGGGATGTCTTCACCTCCTTCGCGCATTTCGAGCGCCGGGTCGCCCATGTCGAGATCCGGCGGCTGATCTTCGACAGGGCGTTCAAGGACATCCCGCAGAAGGCCGACGTGCTGGAAAGCTGCCGGCTCATCCGCGCCCATATGGGCACGCTGCTCGACTCGCATCTCGCCGCGGGGGCCAGCTTCGACGACATCTGCTCGGCCGTGATCGCGGCGCGGGATGCGGAGACGGGCGCGGCCTTCACCCGCGAGGAACTGATCGACCAGCTCGGCGTGTTTTTCCTCGCCGGCCACGAGACGACGGCGAGTGCCCTGACCTGGGCCATGTTCATCGCCGCCGAATGTCCGGAGGTGGCGCAGCGCATTCGTGCCGAGGTCGAGGCTGTGGCGGGGACGGGCGAGATCGGCTTCGAGGCGGTGAAGCGGCTCACCTACACCCGCAATGTCTTCAAGGAATCGATGCGGCTCTATCCGCCGATCACCTTCATCCCGCGCGTCGCGGCCGAGGCCACGACGATCGGGCGCTACAAGGTCAAGCGTGGCGCGATGATCATGATCGCGCCCTGGACCATCCACCGCCATGAGAAGCTCTGGCGCGATCCGCACCGGTTCGACCCCGATCGGTTCCTGCCGGAGCGCGAACATGAAATGGTGCCGGGTGCCTATCTGCCATTCGGCTTCGGGCCGCGCATCTGCGTCGGCGCGGCCTTCGCGACGCTTGAAGCGACCCTGATCCTGGCGCGGCTCTTCCGCCGGTTCGACGTCCACCCGCTGGAGCCCGGCAAGGTCGAGCCGGTCGCGCGGCTGACGACGCGCCCGAAGCACGAGATCATGGCCCAAGCCCGCCTGCGCGCGGGCTAGCCGGCGTCCGATGCGCAGCGTGCTCCTCACCATCGGACGGCTGCCCAAGGCGCTGGATTTCGCCCGCTCGTTCCATGCCGCGGGCTGGCGGGTGCACCGGCGCGTCGAACAGCGTCGCCAGGAGCGTGACCACGCCCCCGCCCTCGGCCTCCAAGGCCGCCTATCTCGAGGCGCTGCTGACGATCATCAGGGAGGAGCGGATCGATCTCGTGCTGCCTCTCTCGGAGGAAACGATGCATGTCGCCCATCTGCACGGGCGGCTGCCGGCCGGCGTGCGCCTGTTCGCGCCGCCCCCCGAAATCCTGCTGCCGCTGCACGACAAGGCGCGCTTCCCCGTGCTTGCGTCGGCCCATGGCTTGCCCGTGCCCGCAACCGCCCTGCTCGGCACGCCCGAGGCGGCACGGATCGCCGCCGACGGCCCCTTCGTGCTGAAGCCGGTGCTGTCCTGTTCCGGGCGCGGGGTCTCCCTGCACGAGGCGGGCGCCGCGGTGCCAGGCCCGGGCGGGAGCGCCATGGTCGTGCAACGCCGCCTGCCGGGCGCCCATGTCAGCAGTTTCACGCTGGCGCATCAGGGCCGGGTCCAGGTGACGGTGCTCTACCGCGGCACGGTGATGGCCGGCACCGTGGCAGTGGCGTTCGAGCGCATCGAGCGGCCCGACATTGCGGCGCTGATCGAGGGCTTCGTCGCGCGCTTCATCGACGATGCCGAGGGCCGGCCGCAGGCCATCGAATGCAATCCGCGGGTGACCAGCGGCGTCCACTTCGTCGAAACCGCCGACCTCGCGCCCGCAATCCTCGCGCCGTTCGCACAGCCGCTTTGCCTGCGCCGACACAGCAAGATGCAACAGCTCTATCCGACCCTGACCGAAACCCAGGGCTCGATCCTGACGCCCAGGCGCTATCTCCACAATGTCCGCCAGCTCTTCACCTCGCGCGACGTGACCTGGGACAGGACAGACCCGATGCCGCTGATCTCGATGCCCGTCACCGCGTTCGGCATCATTCGCATGGCGATGGCGCAGCGGCGCACCTTCGGTCAGGTTTCGACCGACGACATCAGCTGGTTCGAGGGAGAGCGCGTCGACGTGCACGTCTAGCGCGATGTAGAGGCCCATTGCATGGCATCAGGACTCCGTTATTTCAGGGCGCTGAGCGCCCAAAGCTCGGCATCGTCGACCACAGCCGCGCGGATCGGTGCACCGCGCCCGTCCTCGAGCCAGCGCTGCAGCAGCTCGAACAGCACGAGCGTCTCGTCGGCCCCGAGCTCCAGCCCCGATCGGGCTTGCTCGCTCATCCCTGCCCCGGCTTCACGATCCGGCTGAGCCTGTTGTCGGTGAACATGTAGATCTCGCGGCCGCCGGGCTCGGAATAGAGCACCTGGACCTCGCGCTGGCCCTTGCCGCTGTCGCCGATCAGGACATCGGTCGGCCTCGTGCCCTTCAGCTTCACCAGCTCGCATTCGGTGATGCCCTCTGTGATCGCCGGCGGCAGCGGGCGGGCCGAGGTCCCGGCGCTGCATTCGCCGTCGGGCGTCAGCGTCGCCTCCAGCGTCGAGGCGCTCGCCGTGAGGCTGCTCGTCGTCGTGGTCGTCACCGGGCCGGACCGGCCCTCGCGGGTGTCCGAGGTGAAGGCGAAGCCGCCCATATCGACGGAACAGCCGCCCAGCGCGGCGGCACAGAGCAGCAATACGGACAGTCTCACGCTTTCTTCTCCCAGCGGCCGGTCTCGTCCTGCTGCCAATAGCTGGCGGCGTGGCCGGAGGACCTGGCCTTCTTCCAATCCTCGCGCGCTGCGGTCAGCGCGTCGGGATCGTCACCATCGAATATCAGGACGATCCGCTCGTAGCCCTCCAATGCGTCGGGAATGCGGACGCCCTCGGCGCAGATGCGCACCTGCGCGGCGTTCGGGTTATGCGCCTGGGTCGTCAGCACCACCGGATTGGCGGCGGCATCGGCTTCCATCGCCGTGACATGGGGCAGGAAGCTGTCGTCGGCATAGGTCCAGAGGTGGTCGTCGACGGCGCCCAGCCGCTCCTGGCTCGACACCTCCACCACCACCTTCTGGCCGCGCGACAGGGCGCGGTCGAGAATCGTCGGCAGCACCTGCTCGAGCGGGCGCGACTGGAGGTGGAAGAACAGGATCTCGGCCATCAAGAGCCTTTGCGCGACAGCGGGTTGAGCGGCGACGCTGCCAAATCGATTCAGGCCTCGTAATGCTCCGCCACCAGCCGATCGAGCAGGCGCACGCCCCAGCCCGGCCCCCAGGAGCGGTTGATCTCGCTGTCCTTGGCACCCATGCCGGTGCCGGCGATGTCGAGATGTGCCCAGGGCGTGTCGTTGACGTGGCGCTGCAGGAACTGGGCGGCGGTGATCGAGCCGCCATGGCGACCGGCGGCATTCTTCATGTCGGCGAATTTGGAATCGATCATCTTGTCGTAGGCCTTGCCGAGCGGCATGCGCCAGACCGTCTCGCCGGTGGCCTTGCCGGCTGCCGAGAGCCGGTCAGACAGTTCGTCGCTGTTGGTGAAGAGGCCGGCATGCTCCTGCGCCAGGGCGACCAGGATCGCACCCGTCAGCGTCGCCAGGTTGATCATGAAGCGCGGCTTGAAGCGCTCCTGCGTGTACCAGAGCACATCCGCCAACACGAGGCGGCCTTCCGCGTCGGTGTTGATGATCTCGATGGTCTGGCCCGACAGCGAGGTGACGATGTCGCCGGGGCGCTGGGCGTTGCCGTCCGGCATGTTCTCGACGAGGCCGATGATGCCGATGGCGTTGACCTTGGCCTTGCGGGCGGCGAGCGCATGCATCAGCCCGACGACGCAGGCCGCGCCCGCCATGTCGCCCTTCATGTCTTCCATCCCGGCACCGGGCTTCAGCGAGATGCCGCCGGTGTCGAAGGTGACGCCCTTGCCGACGAAGGCGACCGGCTGGACGCTCTCCTTGGCGCCGTTCCAGCGCATGATCGCGACGCGGCTTTCGCGCCGCGAGCCCTGGCCGACGCCGAGCAGCGCACGCATGCCGATCTTCTTCAGCTGCTTCTCGTCGAGGATCTCGATCTCGACGCCGAGCTTGGCGAGCTTGGCGGCGCGGTCGGCGAACTCCTCGGGGTGGAGGATGTTGGGCGGCTCGTTGACGAGGTTGCGCGCGATCTCGACACCGGCGGCGACCGCCTCGGCCGCCTTCAGCGCCTTCTTCGCCGCCGCCGGATCGGGCAGGCGCAGCGTCACCGCGATCGGCTCGGCTTCCTCGGGCTTGCGGCTCTTGGTCTTGTACTGGTCGAACACATAGGACCTCAGGCGCAGGCCGAGCGCGATGTCGGCGATCTGGCTCGCCTCCAGCGCTCCCTCCGTCAGCGCCAGGATCACGTCGGCGCTACGGCCATGGCCGAGCTTGCCGGCGATCGCGCCGCCCAGCTTGACGAAATCGAGCTCGCCGCGCTCGGCCTCCGGCCCCACGCCGATCGCGATGAGACGCTCATAGCCGGCTCCCTCGGGGGCGAGCAGCGTCAGCCCCGAGAAGGCCTTGCCCTTGAAGCGCTCGACGGCCGCCGCCCGCGCCAGCCAATCGCCGGCGCCCCGGCCCAGCCACTCCTGGGCGAGCGCGGCGGGAGCCAGCGTGTCCGACAGCAGGATCACGAGGTCCTGCCCCCCGATCGCTTGCAGGGCTTTAATCTCGAGCTTCAGGCGTTGCGACATGGAGGGCTCACGATGTTGCGAGACGAGCGAAACGATGTGGCCGCAAACGATTCCCGTTTGCGCCATGATTGCGCCTATACCATACGGTGTTCTCCGCGAACCACCAGCGCCGGGGCTGCGCCCCATGCCGCCCCACCGGAAAAGCCAAGCGTGCTGCTTCAGCGTCTCGACCGCTACATCCTGAAGATGGCGACGATCGCGGCCATCGTGCTGCTGATCGGTCTGACCAGCGTGATCTGGGTCACCCAGGCCCTTCGCGAGGTCGATCTCATCACCGGCAAGGGCCAGACGGTCCTGATCTTCTTCACCGTCACACTGCTGTCGCTGCCCGCGCTGATCGCCGGCATCGCGCCGGTCGCGCTGTTCATGGCGACGCTCTACACGCTGAACCGGCTCAACAGCGATTCCGAGCTCATCGTCATGAACGCGGCCGGCGTCGCGCCCCACCGCATCACCCGCCCCTTCATCGTGCTGACGATCGCGGTCTCGCTGCTCGTCGGCTGGATGACGCTCTCGGTGATGCCGACCGGGTTCCGGATGCTGCGCGACCTGATCACGCTGATCCGGGCCGACTTCGTCGCCAACGTCGTCAAGGAAGGGCAGTTCGTGGCGCTCGATTCCGGCGTCACCTTCCACTATCGCGAGCGCTCGGGTGACGCGTTGGTCGGCATCTTCATGCAGGACCGGCGCGACCCCAACCAGCCCTCGATCTACATCGCCGAGCGCGGCCGCACGGTCGATGTCGACGGCAACAGCTTCCTGATGCTGGAGAAGGGCACGATCCAGCGCGAGACCAAGAACACGGATACGAGCTCGATCATCTCCTTCGAGCGCTATGCGCTCAACCTCTCCGCCCTGTCCGGCGACACGACGGGTGGCGCCGGCGAAGGCGATGGCGACAAGGCCGTCTACAAGCCCCGCGAGCGCTCGACCTGGCAGCTCCTCAACCAGGATCCGAACGAGACCTACTACAAGTTCCAGGCCGGCCGGTTCCGCGCCGAGCTGCACAACCGCCTCTCGGCGCCGCTCTATCCGATGGCCTTCATGCTGATCGCCTTCGCCTGCATCGGCGAGGCGCGCACGACGCGACAGGGCCGTGCCTTCGCCATCCAGTCCGCCATCCTGATCGTCGCGGCCACGCGCATCGGCGCCTACATGGCCTGGACGGCGAGCGTCCGCTCGCCCCTGGCGGCGGCGATGCTGTACATCCTGCCCGTGGCGGCGATCGTCGTGTCGACCGCGGTCATCCTCTACGGCCAGACGGTGAGGCCGCTGCTCGCCCGCGCGGCGGCGCCGCTGCTGCTGCCGTTCTCGGCGCTCTCGGCCCGTTTCAGGCGCGCCTGATGCTGCTCGTCACGACCTTCGGGCGCTACCTCACCAAGCAGTTCACGCGCTCCATCCTGGGCGTGTTCGGGACGTTCTTCTTCCTGATCGGCACCCTCGACTTCGTCGAACTGATGCGGCGCGCCGGCGACTCACCCGCCGCCACGACACCGCTCATCGTCCAGCTCGCGCTGTTCCGGGTGCCGAGCGTGGCCGAGCAGATCTTTCCCTTCGCCGTGCTCTTCGGCGGCATGTTCGCCCTGCTGACCTTGAGCCGGAAGTTGGAGCTCGTCGTCGCCCGCTCGGTCGGCGTCTCGGCCTGGCAATTCCTGCAGCCGGCGGCGGTCGTTGCGGGCACGATCGGTCTGGTGTCGATCCTGGTCTACAATCCCGTCGCCGCCGAGCTGAAGCGCAAGGCGACCGCGCTGGAGACGCGGCTCTTCGTCCGTGGCGCGCAGACCAGCAACGCGCCCGAAATCTGGCTGCGCCAGCGCAGCGTCGACGGACAGGCCATCATCCGGGCGGCCGGTTCGCTACCGGACGGCAACGGCCTGGCCCATGTGGCGATCTTCAGCTTCTCGCCCGGCGGCGGATTCAGCGAGCGCATCGACGCCCGCGAGGCCGTGCTGCGCGGCGGCTATTGGGAACTGTCGGACGCGCGCGTGGTCTCCGCCATGGAAGAGCCACAGAGCTACAAGACCTATCTGTTCGCGACGACGCTGGAGCCCGAGCAGGTGCGGCAGAGCTTTACCCCGCCCGAAGCCGTCGGGTTCTGGTCCATGCCCGCCGTCATCGAACGGACCCAGCGCGCCGGCCTCGATACCACGCGCTACGAGCTGCGCTATCAATCGCTGATGGCGAGGCCCCTGCTGCTGGTCGCGATGGTGCTGGTGGCCGCATCCGTTTCCTTAAGATTTTTCAGGTTTGGTGGGGTGACCAAACTGGTGATAGCTGGTGTCGCTGCCGGCTTCATGCTGTATGTTGCGACGCAGCTGTCGGAGGAACTGGGCTCGTCCGGAATCGTCAATCCCGTGGTCGCAGCCTGGCTGCCCGCCACGATCGGGGCGATGCTCGGCGCGCTTGCGCTCCTTCACCAGGAAGACGGGTAGAACGTACTGTGCCTATGGTTAATTTAGGATTGAGTGTATGGTTCCGGGCGTGAAACGCATGGCTCGATATGCCGCGGCGACCGCCCTCGCCACGAGCCTCGCCTTCGTCCTGGCCTCGGCCGGGAGCGCCTTCGCGCAGACACCGACCCCCGCCAAGCCGCAGGACCGGATGGTCGTCGATGCGCGCGAACTCGTCTACGACAACGACAAGAAGACCGTTTCGGCCGTCGGCGACGTGCAGATTCTCTATCAGGGCCGCACGATCGAGGCCGACAAGGTCACCTATGACCAGGCCGGAAAGCGCGTCGTCGCGGTCGGCAACGCCCGTATCACCGAGGCCAACGGCACGGTCATTACCGGTGACCGCTTCAATCTGACCGACGATTTCCGCGACGGCTTCATCGATTCGCTGCGGGTCGTGAACCCCGACCGGACGCGCTTCACCGCGCCGCGCGCGGAACGCACCGACGGCGAGACCTTCATCTTCGAGAAGGGCATCTACACCGCCTGCGAACCCTGCAAGGAGAATCCCGAGCGGCCGCCGCTCTGGCAGGTCCGCTCGGCGCGGATCATCCACAAGAAGGCCGAGCAGACGATCTATTACGAGGATGCGCGGCTGGAATTCGCCGGCGTCCCGCTCGCCTACATCCCCTACATGTCGGGGCCGGATTCGACGGTGAAGCGGAAGTCGGGCTTCCTGTCTCCGAAATTCCTGAACACCGGGCCGCTGGGCTATGGCATCGGCCTGCCCTACTTCCTGAATCTCGCGCCCAATTACGATCTCACGATCACCCCGACCTATCTGAGCCGGCAGGGCCTGCTCGGCCAGGTCGAGTGGCGCCACCGCCTGATGAACGGATCCTACACGATCCGCGCGTCGGGCATCTTCCAGCAGGAGAAGGAAGCCTTCCTCGCCGCGCCGCTGGGCGCGGGCGACGACAGCTTCCGCGGATCGGTCCAGACCAACGGCCGGTTCTTCATCAACCCGCGCTGGACCTTCGGCTGGAACGCGTCGATGTCGACGGACCGGTGGTTCTACAAGAACTACCGCATCCTGAACGAGAGCGTGAGCGCGACCACCTATCTCCAGGAAGCGATCTCGACCGCCTATCTCAACGGGCAGACCGCGACCGGCTGGTTCGACATGCGCGGCTACTATTTCCAGCCGCTGACCTCGACCGACTGGCAGAAGCAGCAGCCCGTCGTCCTGCCGGTGATCGACTACAACAAGCGGGTGCACAAGCCGAGCTTCCTCGGCGGCGAGATCACCATCAACGCCAATGTCACGCATCTGACGCGCGATGCGGCGGCCTTCTCGCAGCTGCCTCGCCAGACGAACTTTCTTTACACCGGCACGACCAGCACCAATGTCGGCTATTCGCTGTACGACGGCTGCGCCGTCTACCAGAAGAACACCTGCCTCGTGCGCGGGCTGGCGGGCAACATGGCCCGCGCGACGGCGGAGGTGTCGTGGCGGCGCAACATCATCGACCCGCTGGGCCAGGTCTGGACGCCTTACGCCTCCGTGCGGGCCGACATCTTCTCGGTCAATCCCGACACGACCGGCTATCCGAATTCCAACGTCCGCACGATCGTCGACACCTCCGACGAGGTCTTTGGCCGGGCGATGCCCGCGATCGGGCTGATGTACCGCTATCCGTTCGTCGCGAAGACGAACTGGGGCACGCATATCATCGAGCCGGTGGCGCAGATCGTCGCGCGCCCGAACGAGACCAACAGCCTGCGCGTCGCCAACGAGGACTCGCAGAGCCTGGTCTTCGACGCCAACAACCTGTTCGAGTGGAGCGGCAAGTTCTCGGGCTATGATCGCGTCGAGGGCGGGACGCGCGCCAATGTCGGTGCGCTCTACACCGGGCGCTTCGGCAAGGAGGCCTTCGCCAACCTGCTGCTGGGCCAATCTTACCATCTGGGCGGGCGCAACTCCTTCGCGACCGGTGATCTCGTCAATACGGGTCTCGATTCGGGTCTGCAGACCGATACCTCAGACATCGTCGCGCGCGCGCAGTTCTCGCCACTGAAAGGCCTGTTTTTTACCGGCGCGGCACGGCTGAATTCGACGACGTTCGAGGCGCAGCGCATCGACGCGGCTGCGACCTATGCGACGAGCGTGATCACGGCTGCCGTCGGCTATGGCCGCTACGAGCCACAGCCGGAACTCGGCGTGTTCCGACGCCGCGAGGGCCTCTCGCTCAACGGCTCACTGCTGGTGACGCCAAACTGGCGCCTGCGCGCCGGTGTGCTGTTCGACCTCGACAAGTACAAATACGACCGCGAAATCCGTATCGCCCAGTATACGTCCTGGATGGCGTCGCCGACCACGATCGCGCAGCCGCGCTATGTCGATTCCCGCCTGATGCAGACCGCCTCGACCTCGTTCGGCATCAACTATACCGATGAGTGCACGGTGTTCG
>LNFM01013652.1_pt1 | contig 11394 bp, 9 predicted proteins | sample 596031 | NCBI WGS metagenome assembly LNFM01 (sample SAMN04254537, study PRJNA301005) | activated carbon metagenome | isolation source: dual media filters at the Ann Arbor, Michigan drinking water treatment plant | place: USA: Ann Arbor | reverse complement strand
CGACTTCCAGCACATGGCAGAAAAATTGACCGCCGTCAAAGGCATGAACGACATCGCCCCTCCCGCGTCCGCGCACTGGGAGTGGCTCGAAGAATCCCTCCGCAAGCTGATGCGCCGGTACGGCTACCGCAACTTGCGCACGCCCATCGTGGAGCCGACCGCGCTGTTCGTGCGCGGCCTGGGCGAGGTGACCGACATCGTCGAGAAGGAGATGTACTCTTTTGAAGACCGGCTCAACGGCGAGCAACTCACCCTGCGCCCGGAGAACACAGCGGGCGTGGTGCGCGCCGCGCTAGAGCACTCCTTGTTGTACGACGGTGGCAAGCGGCTGTATTACATGGGACCCATGTTCCGTCACGAGCGCCCGCAGCGCGGACGGTACCGGCAGTTCCACCAGTTCGGCGCCGAGGCACTGGGCTTTGCCGGTCCCGACGTAGACGCCGAACTGATCGTGCTGGCCTGCGACCTGTGGGCCGAACTCGGTCTCACCGGCATCGAACTCGAGATCAACAGCCTGGGCCAGCCCCACGAGCGGCTGGCGCACCGCCAGGCCCTCATCGCCTATCTGGAGGCTCATGCCGACCAGCTCGATGAAGAGGCCAAACGCCGCCTGCACAGCAACCCATTGCGCATCCTGGACACCAAGAACCCGGCGATGCAGGATTTGGTGAACGCGGCGCCGCGGCTGATGGATCACCTTGGCGGCGCCTCGCTGGACCATTTCAACCGCCTGCGGGGCCTGCTCGATGCGCACGGCATCTCGTACCGCATCAACCCGCGCCTCGTGCGCGGCATGGACTACTACAACCTGTCGGTGTTCGAGTTCGTCACCACGCAGCTGGGTTCGCAAGGCACAGTGTGTGCCGGTGGCCGCTACGACGGCCTGTTCGAGCAGATCGGTGGGAAGGCCGCCCCGGCTGTCGGTTGGGCGCTGGGCATGGAGCGCATTCTTGAACTGCTGAAAGAGCAGGGCAAGTTGCCCGAGCCACCGGTGCCCGACGCGTATGCCGTGGTGCCCGACGCCGCCCATGTGCCCAAGGTCATGCCGGTGTTGCGCGCGCTGCGCCAGCACGGCGTGAACGTGCAGATGCACGCGGGTAGCGCCGATGGCATGGGCACCATGAAGTCGCAATTCAAGAAGGCCGACGCAAGTGGTGCTCGCTTTGCGCTGATCTTTGGCGAGCAGGAACTTCAGCAGGGCAGTGTGGCCGTCAAGCCTTTGCGCGGCCCCCGGCCCGACACCGAGGCACCCTCGCAGGAAACCGCACAGCGCCTGCTGCCGATTGCGCAGGTGGCTGAATGGGCCTCCAGTTTGCTCAGCCACTGAACCCACCCGGCCTTCCCGGCTTGTAGAGGCGGGTAAGCCGCAGCCACCCGCCTACAATCGAGCGTTGCGCTCCCGGCGCCCGAACCCGAATCGAATTTGCAGTATGGCCAAACACCTCGACCTTGAAGAGCAGGAACAGCTCGATCAGATCAAACATTTCTGGAGTCAGTACGGCAACCTCATCAGCTGGGTGCTGATCGTGGTTTTGGGGTCGTTTGCCGCGTGGAACGGCTGGAACTACTGGCAGCGGAATCAGGCGGCCAAGGCCGCCGCCCTGTACGACGAGGTGGACCGCGCCGCGACCGCCAAGGACGCCGATCGCATGCAGCGTGCGGTCGCCGACATGCAGGCTCAGTTTGCGAGTACCACCTATGCCAGCCAGGCTGGGCTGCAGGCGGGCAAGACCCTGTTTGAGGCGGGCAAGATCTCCGAAGCGCGCGCGGCGCTCGCCTGGGTGGTTGAAAAGTCATCGGACGATTCGTACAAGGCAGTTGCGCGCTTGCGTCTGGCCGCGCTTGACATGGAGGCACAGGCTTACGACCAAGCGCTGAAAACGCTGGAGGCCTCGGTTCCAAAAGCCTTTGAGCCGCTCGTGGCTGATCGTCGCGGCGATGTGCTGATGGCGCAAGGCAAAACCGATGAAGCCAAGGCCCAGTACCAGGCCGCCTGGAAAAACCTGGGTGGTCGTACCGAGTACCGCCGTCTGGTGGAAGTGAAACTGGCTTCGCTGGGTGTTGATGCATCCACTCTGACTCCCACAACCGAGGCGGTCCGTTGAACCTTGTTCTGAAATCCATGAAGCATTCCTCCAACACAGGGTTGGGCCAGCGGGCTTTGCGCACGGCATTCCTGAGCATGCTGATGCTGGCCGGTCTGTCGGCCTGCTCGTCAGGGCCAACGCGGCCCCAGCCCACCGAGTTGCCCCCGGTGGCTGCGCTCATGGGCACCCGGCTTGCCTGGACCGCCCAGGTGGGTGCGACCAACGAATCCCTTTCTCCGCTGGTGGCTGCAGGCAAAGTGTTTGCAGCCAGCACGGAGGGCACGGTGGCCGCCATCGACGGCGCTACAGGCCGTGATGTCTGGCGCATCAACCTGGGCACGCCCATTGCAGCAGGAGTGGGCTCTGACGGCCAAACCGCTGCGGTCGTGACACAAAACAGTCAGTTGGTGACCATGGCCGAGGGCCGTGAACTGTGGCGTGTTCGACTACCTGCGCGTGCGTTCACCTCACCGCTGGTAGCTGGTGCGCGCGTCTTCGTGTTGACGGCCGATCGCACAGTGACAGCCTTCGACGCTCGCAACGGAGCTCGCTTGTGGGTGCAGTCCCGTCCATCCGAACCACTGGTGCTCAGGCAGGGTGGAGCCTTGCTCGCCGCGGGTGATACCTTGGTGGCGGGCCTGTCGGGTCGCCTGGTCGGCCTCAATCCGGCCAATGGTTCGGTGCGCTGGGAAGCGCCGATTGCCACACCGCGCGGTACCAATGAGGTTGAACGCCTGGTCGACATCGTCGGTCCGGTGAGCCGGATCGGTGACAGTGTTTGCGCGCGGGCCTATTCGGCTGCCGTGGGATGCGCCGACGCCGCTCGTGGCACCGTGGTCTGGTCGCGGGCCAGCCAGAGTACCAGCGGCGTGCATGGTGACGATCGGCTGGTGTTTGGCTCCGACGGCGAAGGGCGTTTCCAGGCTTGGCAGCGCGCCTCCGGCGAGCCTGCCTGGAGCATTGACCGCTTGAGGTTTCGCGGCCTCAGCGCACCAGTCGCACTGGGCCGTGTGGTCGCGGTGGGCGACAGCGCTGGCCTTGTCCATCTGGTGTCGCGCGAAGACGGCAGCGAAATGACCCGACTGAGCACCGACGGATCGCCCATCCTGGTGGCGCCTGTGCTCTCTGGCGACACCCTGGTCGTGCAGACCCGCAATGGTGGCCTGTACGCGTGGCGCCCTCAGTGATTTCCGAGCCGAACCGACTCCTGAACGAAAGCAGCTTTCCTTGAAACCCGTCATCGCCCTGGTGGGACGCCCCAATGTGGGCAAGTCCACCCTGTTCAACCGCCTGACGAGTTCTCGCGACGCTATCGTGGCCGACTTTGCCGGCCTCACCCGTGATCGACACTACGGCAACGGCCGCCTCGGCGCACGCGAATACATCGTGATCGACACCGGCGGTTTCGAACCCGATGCCACCGAAGGCATCTACAAGGAGATGGCCAAGCAGACACGGCAGGCCGTGGCCGAGTCCGACGTGGTGCTGTTCGTAGTGGACGCGCGCGCCGGTATCAGTGCTCAAGACCACGAGATTGCGGGCTACCTTCGCCGCTTGGGCAAGCCCTGTGTGCTGGTGGCCAACAAAGCCGAGGGCATGACACAGGGTTTGCAGCTGGTCGAGTTCTACGAGCTGGGGTTGGGCGAAGTGCTGCCGGTCTCCGGTGCCCATGGGCAGGGCATTCGTTCCATGGTCGAGCTGGCCATGGAGCGCATTCCGGGTCTGCCACCCGAAGACGAAGAGGAAGAACCCGCGCCCGCCGGCGTGATCCGCCTGGCGGTGGCAGGCCGGCCCAACGTGGGCAAGTCGACCCTGATCAACGCATGGTTGGGCGAAGAGCGCCTCGTCGCTTTCGACCTGCCCGGCACCACGCGCGATACCATCTCTGTGCCGTTCGAGCGCAATGGCCAGAAGTTCGAGCTCATCGACACGGCCGGCATCCGTCGCAAAGGACGGGTGTTCGAGGCCATCGAGAAATTCTCGGTCGTCAAGACCTTGCAGGCCATTGAGAACGCGAACGTTGTGCTGTTGCTGCTCGATGCCACACAAGGTGTCACCGACCAGGACGCGCATATTGCCGGCTACATCCTGGAAAGCGGCCGTGCCGTGGTGGTGGCCATCAACAAATGGGATGCGGTGGATGCCTACCAGCGTGAACAGGTCGAGCGCCAGATCGAAACCCGGCTGGCCTTCCTGAAGTTCGCGTCGCTGCATCTGATCTCGGCGCAGAAGCGCCAAGGCTTGGCGCCGGTGTGGAAATCGATCATCCAGGCCCAGGCGTCGGCCACGCGCAAGATGTCGACCCCGGTGTTGACTCGCTTGCTGGCAGAGGCGGTGGCGTTCCAGGCACCCACACGCGGTGGCATGTTCCGGCCCAAGATGCGATATGCGCACCAAGGCGGCATGAACCCGCCCGTGATCGTGATTCATGGCAATTCGCTGGAACACGTGCCCGATTCCTACAAGCGGTTCCTCGAAGGGCGTTTCCGCAAGGCCTTTGATTTGGTCGGCACGCCCCTGCGAATCGAACTCAAAACCTCGACCAATCCCTTCAAGGAATAGGAATTACCCGGCAGGCTTGAGCAGTACAAGCCCTGTGGTATGGTGCTTTCCCTACCAACTTTTTTCTGAACACGGAGCATATCGTGAGCAATAACAAAGGCCAACTCTTGCAAGACCCCTTTCTGAACCAGCTGCGCCGGGAGCATGTTCCCGTGTCGATTTACCTGGTCAATGGCATCAAGTTGCAGGGGCAAATCGAGTCGTTTGACCAGTACGTGGTTCTCTTGCGCAACACCGTTACCCAGATGGTCTACAAGCACGCCATCTCCACCATCGTTCCAGGCCGCCCCGTGCAGTTCTCAGCTGCTCCCGCGGACGAGCCTGCGGCGACTTGAACGTATTCCCCTATGAAGCCGGCGCGGTGCCGATGCGCCGCCCGGTTTGCATCGCCCGGCGAATCACCGCTTGAGCGATTTGAAATCTACCGAACACCTGCCTACTCCCACGCCCGCGGTCATTCTGGTGGGCGTCGACTTCGGCACGCCCCCTTTCGACGCTTCGCTTGAAGAGCTTGGATTGCTGGCCCAGACTGCGGGCTACAGCGTGGCCGACCGCGTGACCTGCAAACGTCGGGCGCCAGACCCGGCTTTGTTCATTGGCTCGGGCAAGGCTGATGAGATCAAGCTGCTGGCGCAATCGACGGGAGCCTCCGAGGTGCTGTTCGATCAATCGCTGAGCCCCGCCCAGCAGCGAAACCTGGAGCGCCATCTCGGCATGCCGGTCAATGACCGCACCTTGCTGATTCTTGAAATATTTGCCCAACGTGCGCGCAGCCATGAGGGCAAATTGCAGGTGGAACTTGCCCGATTGCAATACCTGTCCACCCGACTCGTCCGGCGCTGGTCGCACCTTGAGCGCCAAAGTGGCGGCATCGGCATGCGCGGAGGCCCCGGCGAAACCCAGATCGAGTTGGATCGTCGGATGATCGGCGAGTCGATCAAGCGAACCAAGGACCGACTGGAGAAGGTGAAGAAGCAGCGGGCCACCCAGCGCCGTCAGCGCGAACGGCGGGATACCTTCTCCATTTCCCTCGTGGGGTACACGAATGCCGGGAAGTCCTCGTTGTTCAATGGTCTGGTCAAGGCGCGTACCTATGCAGCCGACCAGCTGTTTGCCACGCTCGATACCACCACCCGCCAACTCTATCTCGGCGAGGCGGCACGGTCTGTTTCCTTGTCGGACACGGTTGGATTCATCCGCAACCTCCCGCATGGATTGGTAGACGCCTTCGCCGCCACCCTGCAGGAGGCTGCCGACGCCGACCTGCTGCTGCACATCGTCGATGCGTCCAACCCTTCGTATCTGGAGCAGATCGCTTCCGTCACGAATGTGCTCAAAGACATTGGCGCTGATCGAGTGCCTCAGATCCTGGTGTTCAACAAGCTTGATGCCATGGAAGAAGCGCAGCTTCCGCTGGTTCTCTCGGATCGGATGGAACTGGACGGTCATTCTGTGGCTCGTATCTACGTGAGTGCCAAAACGGGTGAGGGACTGCCTGGGCTCAGAGCGGTTCTGGCAGAACAGGTCACAGCCGTCTCTCGGGGGCAAGGCCCTCCGGGCTCGGGGTCGTTGCCTGAAATTGAAAGTCCGCTGTCCTGATTGGGCACAATGTGATGGTTCTGAAATTGACTGAGAGTTGGCAACACATGGATGTGAATCTGCAAAACCCCGCCCGCCATTCCAAGCTTGTCTCAGGCGGAGCTCCACGCTCGGCTTGGCAAAAGGTGCTGGGCATGTTCAATCTCAACGATCCGCGCTGGGGTCGGGGTGATGACGCATCCCGTAATGAAGGATCGAAGGACGGTCAGGAGCCCGAACGCAACGATGACAGCCGGCCACCCCAACGTCCGCGTGGACAGGGGCCCAACCAGGGCCCACCAGACCTTGATGAGTTGTGGCGTGACTTCAACCGCAAGCTGGGCGGGCTGCTCGGTAAAAAGGGCGGCGGTCAGGGCGGTGGAAACGGTTCTGGGGGCGGAGGCTTGCCCAGCTTCAACCCCAGCCCCAAGACCACCGGTATCGGCGCTGGTCTCATCGTGGGGGTGGCCGTATTGATCTGGCTCGGCACCGGCTTCTTCATCGTGCAAGAGGGCCAGCAGGCCGTCATCACGCAGTTCGGCAAGTACAACAGCACTGTAGGAGCCGGCTTCAATTGGCGTCTGCCGTATCCGGTGCAGCGCCACGAAACCGTGTTCGTGACGCAGATCCGCTCGGTGGACGTGGGGCGCGACAACATCGTGCCGGCCACAGGGCTGCGCGAGTCGGCCATGTTGACGGAAGACGAGAACATTGTGGAGATCAAGTTCGCGGTGCAGTACCGGTTGAACGATGCCCGCGCGTTCTTGTTCGAAAGCCGCGATCCCGACGCTTCGGTGGTCAAGGTGGCCGAGACGGCCGTGCGTGAAGTGGTCGGCAAGATGAAGATGGATGCAGCACTGGCCGAAGAGCGCGACCAGATCGCGCCGCGCGTGCGCGCACTCATGCAAACCATTCTCGACCGCTACAAGGTGGGTATCGAAGTGGTTGGCATCAACTTGCAACAAGGCGGTGTGCGTCCTCCCGAACAGGTACAGGCGTCCTTTGACGATGTGCTCAAGGCGGGCCAGGAACGTGAGCGGGCCAAGAACGAAGCCGAGGCTTATGCCAATGATGTGGTGCCGCGGGCTCGCGGTGCAGCGTCCCGCTTGACTGAAGAGGCCGAAGGTTACCGCGCCCGTATCGTCGCGCAGGCCGAGGGTGATTCACAGCGTTTCCGCTCGGTCCTCACCGAATACCAGAAGGCGCCGCAGGTTACCCGGGAACGCATGTACACCGACGCGATGCAGGAAATCTACAGCAACGTGACCAAGGTGCTCGTGGATTCCAAGGCGGGTAACAACCTGCTGTATCTGCCGCTGGACAAGATCATGCAGATGACGGCCCAGTCGCCAACAACCAGCCCGACGACTGCCGCGCCACCGCCCAGCACCGGCACCGCGTCCACGCCGGCCAGCCGCAGCCTCGACAACGCCGCGCGCTCCCGCGAGCGCGAGAGTCGTTGAACACAGCCCACGAAACCAAAGAGCAACGCACATGAACAAATTGGGTTTCATCCTCACCAGCCTCGTGGTGGCGCTGGCCATCGCCAGCTCCATGCTTTTCGTGGTGGACCAGCGCCAGTTCGGCGTGGTTTTCCAGTTGGGTCAGATCAAGCAGGTCGTGACCGAGCCGGGCCTGAACTTCAAGTTGCCTCCACCGTTCCAGAACGTCTCCTACATCGACAAGCGCCTTCTTACGCTTGAAAGCACGGACACCGAGCCGACGCTGACCGCCGAAAAGCAGCGTGTGGTGATCGACTGGTACGTGCGCTGGCGCATTGCCGAGCCGCAGGAATACATCCGCAACGTCGGTATCACCGAGCGCGCGGGAGCCCTGCAGCTGAACCGCGTGGTGCGCAACTCATTCCAGCAGGAAGTCAACAAGCGCACCGTCAACGAGTTGCTGTCCACCCGCCGCGAACAACTGATGGCTGACGTGAAGCGCGAAGTGCTCGCCGCCGTGCGCAGTGCCGACAAGCCTTGGGGTATGGACGTGGTCGATGTGCGCATCACCCGCGTGGACTACGCCGAGAGCATCACCGCATCCGTCTACCAGCGGATGGAGGCTGAGCGCAAGCGCGTGGCCAACGAACTGCGCTCCACCGGTTTTGCTGAAGGGGAGAAGATCCGGGCCGATGCCGACCGCCAACGCGAAGTGATCGTGTCCGAGGCCTACCGCGATGCACAGCTCATCAAGGGTGAGGGCGATGCCAAAGCCGCAGCTTCCTTTGCCGAAGCGTTCGGCCGCGATCCCGCGTTTGCGCAGTTTTACCGCAGCCTTGAGGCCTACAAGTCCAGCTTTGCGAGCAAGTCCGATGTGGTGGTAGTGGACCCATCGTCCGACTTCTTCAAGTCGTTGCGCAGCAGCGACCTGACGCCCAACCGCTGACGCGCCCAGAGGGACCATCGCCTGGTTTGCACGTCTCGGCCGACAACCCGGCGTTCAGGCCATGGATCCCATCTGGACCGCGCTGGCACTCGTGCTGGTGTTCGAGGGCCTTCTGCCCCTGGTGGCGCCGCGCCTCTGGCGCCGTGTGTTCACTGACATGCTGGGACTGCGGGATGGTCAGCTCCGATTCTTCGGGCTGATCTGTGTGGCCACCGGCGCACTGATGTACTGGCTGTTCAACTGACTTTTCCGGCAACCTCGGACGCCAGAAGTGCAGGCCCCACTTGCTGGGGCGGCAAGCCGCCGATGTCCTTTCCGCGCCCCGGTAAAATCGCGGTTTTAACAGCTCCTGAAAATGCCCATGTCTGCCTGGGTCCTCCCGGATCACATAGCCGATGTCCTGCCTTCCGAGGCCCGCCACATCGAAGAATTGCGCAGGAGCTTGCTCGACACGGCCCGTGGCCATGGCTACGAGCTTGTCATGCCGCCGCTGCTCGAGCATCTTGAATCGCTGCTCACCGGCACCGGTGAAGCACTCGACCTGCAAACCTTCAAGCTTGTCGACCAACTGTCTGGTCGCACGCTGGGCTTGCGCGCCGACAGCACGCCGCAGGTGGCGCGCATCGACGCGCATTTGCTCAACCGTCAGGGCGTAGCGCGCCTGAGCTACTGCGGCCCGGTGGTGCACACCCGTATCGACCGCCCACTGGCCAGCCGCGAGCCACTGCAGTTCGGCGCCGAGATCTATGGTCACGCCGGTCTTGAGGCCGACCTCGAAGTGATCGAGCTCGCGCAGGCCTGCCTGCGTGTGGCCGGTGTGAAGGATATGCAGCTGGACATGGCCGATGTGCGTGTGATCGACGCGGTGCTCGCACCAGTGACGTTGACTGGGCCGCAGGAAGCCCGCATCCACGCAGCGCTCAATGCGAAGGACGTGGCCGAGCTTCAGGTGCTTGCGCGCGAATTGCCGGCGAATGTTCGCCGCGATCTGTGCGCACTGCCGCGCCTATTCGGTGATGTGACAGTGCTCGATGAAGCGAGGCACACGCTGCAGGCGTCGCCCGCCTTGCACGCCGCACTCGACAACCTGCGCTGGCTCGCTTCGCACGCGCAGGGCATGGCGGTGTCCATCGACCTGGCCGATCTGCGCGGCTACGCCTACTACACCGGTATGCGCTTCGCCTTGTTCGCGCAGGCGGGGCAGGGCGGCGCGGGCCAGTCGCTGGAGTTGGCCCGGGGTGGGCGCTACGACGAGGTGGGTGCCGTGTTCGGCCGCAACCGCCCGGCGGTGGGCTTCAGCCTGGACTTGAAGGAACTTGTGGCTGCGGTGGCGCCGCGGTCCCTGGTGGCCGCGATCCGCGCGCCATGGGGCATGGACGCCAGCCTGCGCAATGCCGTGGCCGACCTGCGATCGCAAGGTCACACAGTGGTGTGCGTACTGCCCGGGCATGAACACGAAGTCGACGAATTCCATTGCGACCGCGAACTGGTGCCCGATGCGACACAGGCAGGCGCATGGACAGTGAAGAACATTCAAACGGAAATCAGCCAATGACGAACAGCAGCACCGGTCGCAACGTGGTGGTGGTGGGGACCCAGTGGGGCGACGAGGGCAAAGGCAAGCTGGTCGACTGGCTGACCGAAACCGCCACCGGCGTGGTGCGTTTCCAGGGCGGCCACAACGCTGGACACACGCTGGTCATCAACGGCGTGAAGACTGCGCTTCATCTCATCCCCAGCGGCATCATGCGCGCGGGCGTCAAGTGCTACATCGGAAACGGCGTGGTGCTATCGGTGGGCAAGCTGTTCGAAGAAATTGCCGGCCTGGAAAAGGCGGGCGTCGAAGTGCGTTCGCGGCTGCGAGTGAGCGAAGGCTGCCCGTTGATCCTGCCGTTCCACGCTGCCATCGACATTGCTCGCGAAGCCGCCAAGGTCAAGGCAGGCACCGAGAAGATCGGTACCACCGGCCGCGGCATCGGCCCAGCCTACGAAGACAAAATCGCGCGCCGGGCACTGCGCGTGCAGGACCTGCGTTACCCCGAGCGCTTCGCGGCCAAGTTGCGCGAGCTGCTCGACTTGCACAACCACTTGCTGACCAGCTACCTGCATTCAGCCGACATGGTCTGGGACGAGAAGATCGCCGCCTACATGAAAGACGGCGCGATCCAGTTCGAGCCGGTGTATGCCGAGGCCATGCAACAGGCCGAACTGCTCAAGCCCATGATTGCCGACGTGTCGCGCGAGCTCAACGAGGCCCACAAGGCCGGCGCCAACCTGCTGTTTGAAGGCGCACAGGGCACCCTGCTTGACATTGACCACGGCACCTACCCCTTCGTCACGTCGAGCAACTGCGTGGCGGGCAATGCCGCTGCCGGCTCTGGCGTGGGACCGGGCCTGCTGCACTATGTGCTGGGCATCACCAAGGCCTACTGCACCCGCGTGGGTGGCGGTCCGTTCCCGACCGAGCTGGAGTGGGAAAAAGAAGGCACACCCGGCTGGCACATGGCCACTGTGGGAGCGGAGAAGGGCGTGACCACCGGGCGTAGCCGCCGCTGCGGTTGGTTCGATGCCGCACTCCTCAAGCGCTCCGCGCAGGTCAATGGCCTCACCGGCCTGTGCATCACCAAACTCGACGTGCTCGATGGCCTGAGCGAGCTCAAGCTTTGCACGGGCTATGTGCTCGATGGCGAAACCATCGACATCCTGCCCCTGGGTGCCGAAGACATCGCACGCTGCACGCCGATCTACGAAACCCTGCCGGGCTGGAGCGATTCGTCGG
>LNFM01012879.1_pt1 | contig 11395 bp, 21 predicted proteins | sample 596031 | NCBI WGS metagenome assembly LNFM01 (sample SAMN04254537, study PRJNA301005) | activated carbon metagenome | isolation source: dual media filters at the Ann Arbor, Michigan drinking water treatment plant | place: USA: Ann Arbor | reverse complement strand
ACGCTAGGGACTTCCTTATCGAGCACGTGCAAAAGCGCATGCCTCTGACCGGTAATGTCGATTACGACAGACAGCGGGCTCTGGAGCGCATCAGCAAGGTGCGTGAGATCATGGACTGTTCGCATACCGAACTCGCCAAGGCATTCGGCTGGAAGCCAGCCTAACCCGTTCAACAGACCTAGGAGGAAGAGCGGTGATGACGAGAAAGAGGAATCTGAAGCAAGCACTTGAGCACGTCGTTCTGACAGGGTTCGTGCCGTGGCAATCCGAAAGCGACAAGGAGCGCACTCAGATTATGCAGGACATGAACCTCATTTGGTATAAGCCGCGGTTCACCTGGATTCCTGCTGAGGGCCGCGAGGCTAAGGCGCGCGTCGAAGAGCCGGATGGCGGCAGATATTATCTCACGGACGCGGGAATCATAACGCTGTTTGATGAAAGCAAACAGATGGAGTGAGTTCACATGGCCCTAAGAGACCTCATCATCACGCCTGCACAACGCATAATCTTTGCCGCTGCCAGGGCCAAAGCACGCCGCGCCGCTAAGCTCGATCTCGAACGCCAAAAGCTAGACCTAGCTAGGAGCACTTATAATGGAGGAGAATGGGATGTTGACGCCTTCGCGCGACGCGCGCTCGGCTGCTGCCGCCGGCAGGAGCCGTGAGGGAGACAGCTAGACCATGCGCTTGATCGAAGAGAACGTTTTCACACGCAAAGTCACATACGAACTATCGAACGGGCAATACATCCAGCTAGATGTTCGCGACGTGGCTGAATTTGGCGCGGCACGGATGATCCGCGAGGCCGGATATGGCCACCTGATTCCGACCGAGCGCGTCGCGGTCATGCAGCATGGGCGGCGCGTTGGCACTGTCCCGCCGACATTCGATCCATTCAGCATCAGGAGCAACACGTTCCTGTACGATGTGCGACCCGGAGACTTTAAGCGCGAGGGCGACGTATGGATTGCGTCTCGAACGCTCGGCCCTGGCGACTTAGAAGCTGTGCCAGGATTTGTGTGGGAGCGACTCCAGCCGGCGGCAGCAAGCGAGGCGCCCATCAGCGCCGATGATGTGAGGGGCTAAGCCGCAGTCTCAGCCGGGAAGGCGCCGGCCTTCTTGGCAGTCTCCCACAGGCGCTCCCACTGCTTGGGGCTCAGCGCCGGATCTTGCGAAAACAGCAACAACGACGCCGTGAAGTCCTGCTCCCACAGGGTCATGTCGGACATGCGGTTGTTGCGCAGCCAGCGCACCAGCTCGCCCGCATTGATGCCGCGGTGCGTGCGCGTGCGCGGTCCTGCGGGATTGGCTTCACGCCGCTGATACTGCCGCCCCCGCGCCTTCTCCGGCTCGCGGCGCGCTTCCTGGGCGGCCTGCTGGGCTTCCGGCCTGGGCTCGGCCGCCTTGACGATGACGGTCACGCCGGTCGCCAGATCCGACCATGTGACATTGGCGTCGGCCAGCATGCGGGATGCAGCGCGCGCGGCGGCGACGACTTCACCGTCGTGCTGGCTGCCCAGCATCCCCAGAATGCGCGCTAGCTTACCCCGATCCAACTTGCGTCAACGCCCCGAATCAGTGAGACAGGATGCGTTGTTGCCAAACGACTACCTCGTGAGCACTACAGACGCCCCGTTCACAGCGGGGCGTTCTCTTTTCTACGGCAGCCGATACACCCCCCGCGCTTCCTTGGTGACACCGCAGGCCAGCAGCTGCTGCGCCAGCGCCCATGGCGTCAGCCGATCATCGATCCCCTCACGCCGTGCCCATTCAGGATACGCACTGCGCACGACGTCGCCATCGATCACGGCGCCCGTGCCATGGACGACGCGCAGATCCTTCAGAAAGGTCTCGGCCTGCGCCCGCTTGCCGGCACCTGCGCTGATGCGGTCCCTGGCTGCCTGGACGCGCGCCAGCGGCGCTTCTATGAGCTGTGGGGGCCCTGACGGCGAAATGGCTGATTTTCTTCCATTATCGGCCGTAAGGTAGGATTTTCCTACCATTAGCTCTGCAGGGGGCCCGGCGGGATTAATGCTAGCCGCCGCTATCGGTGCGAACAGCGGTGCAAATGCAACTAAGGCGAACGTCGCCGGCAGCTCGATGACCAGCAGAAAGCCTAGCGCGGTGAAGAGGTCGATAGTGGCTTGGCTGATGCCGGCCTGCTCGCGGAAGAAACGCCCGATGGCATCGCCGTGGACATTGACGGCGCTGGCCGTCGTCGCATTGCTCATAAGTATCTGGCGCAGCTCATCGGCGCGCTTTTCCAGCCGCTTGGCTTCTTCCAGCTGGGCGCCCTGCAGATCGCGCACGTCACGGCGCTCTTCGGCGTTGGCGCCGGTCGCTTTCGTCGTCGTTTGCTGGCGCATCCACTGCTGCTGCTGAATGACCTGCTTCAGCTCATCATGGGCCGATGCCTTGATGGCGGCGCTGGTTTCACGCGAGGCATTGGAAACGTCGCGCGTTTCCGTGATCATCGTCGTGGCAAAGCCGATGTTGGACCGCACCGACCAGCCCATGGTCACGGCCCAGATCAGCAGACAGGCGACAAAAGCACCCCAATAGCGCGGGCGCGCGATCAGCGCCGCAGCCATGCCGACGGCACTGCCAACCTTGAACACGTCAGCCGCTAGCGATGCCCCCGCGAACGACCATGCCCAATAGGACGTGCCGGCCAATTGGAATGCATGTGCAACATTTATATAAGCCGACACCAACCAGATGCCGGCAATCGCAATTGCCAGCATAAGTAGTAAGGCCCCCCTGGTGAACTTCCTCATTGCCCCGTCAATCTTGCTGTGCTATCCATCCCTCCGTTCTGAGGTCGGCCCAGGAATTCACGAAAGTCGTCAGCCCCCGCTGGCGGCTTTCTTTACATCGAACCACGCACGCTCAAACTTCGCATTCCACGTCCGCTTCATGCGCCCTGTCTGCCAGGGCACATGATCGCCGCAGTACCAGTCCGCGCCGTTGTCCAGCGCGATGTTGCCGTTCACGTCCCGCTTGACCGTGCCGAAGCCGCCGTGGCGGCCGCAGACACAGCAGCGATGCTCAGCAACCCGATTAGGCTTCGACGAGACTGCTGGCGTCGGCATGCCCGGTAGCAGGGACTTGCGAACGTCTTTCTCTTGTCTCGACATGGCGCACCTCTGCGGGTTGATAGACGCGAGAGACGCAACATGGACAGTAACGCAGGCCGGGAACTGCCGGCTGACCGCAATACACCTTCGACGTCACCAGCGGATCGCCGAAGGGGAAATGACACTGCGATTCGCCCAGATCGACAAGCGCCCACAGCGCCGTCGTCGCCGCCACGGCCTTGTGGCGCGCCAGAATGCGGGCAGCATCGTTGGTCTTCGGCGGCAACGGCATCTTCTTGACCTGTTGAATAAGCGGCGATGGTGCTTTGGGCCGCCCCTTTCCTATTTGTAAGTCACGGACCTTACTGCATATAGCGCTGCGGCTGCGGCCCAGCTCCTTGCCAATCTTGCGGTAGCTCACGCGGTCGACAACCATCTGGTGCAGGCGCCGTATCTGGGCGCCAGTCCATGGCTCTGTAGACATTCGCCATCCCCTCCTGGCGCAGACGGATCAGGGATCGGCCCAAGCCGTACCCCCGCGCCGCGCGCGCCAATAGCCATGCCTTAGCGTTCATCCTGCAGTCCTCCTGCAACGACGCGCACAAAGCCAACGGCGGAAAGTGGTGGCAGCAGACGATCCGGCCGCCTTATGGGCGCTGGCGGCGGATCTTGGACACGGGAATGCCGAGTATTTCGGCGACGCGCTCCTCATGCCGTTCGGGCACATCATCCCAGGCACTGACAGCCTGACGCGAACGCCCGATCTGGTCGGCAAGCCAAGCCAGATCGCGACGGTCCTTATCCAACAGGTCGATCACCATACGCATGACGGGACCGCGGTCGCTACGCAGCCGCTTGTCGCGCTGTTCACGCGCGATCTTCTTCCTTGTCAACGCGACGGCTCCTTGATTCGCGACCATGGGGATATTCCATACTGGTGATTTGACGATTTGTCTAGCTTCCGTTAAAGTCGGTACTTGACAAATCGTCAAGTTATGCGCATCTGTTTGTGGCGACCACGATACGTTAGGGGGCTGGTCGCCACTCCGGCCGGGAGGAGCGTTGGCGCGGTTGCTCCTCCCGGCAATGCCTTGTCAATCAGTCCATATGGGGTGCCCGAATGCCACGGCAAGACCATGACGCCATGACCATCCCGGAGTTGGCCGAAGCCGGCCTTGGATGGGAGGACATTCTTGCGATCCTGAAGAAGCGTGGGCGCTACGCCGATCCGCAGAAGCTGAGAAGCTACGTCATTAATCGGAGAGACGTTGAATGGCCTCGAAACTCAAGACGATCTGGGAAGCCCAGCAGGAAATTGCCTTCATCAAAGCTGTCCGCGATCATATCGCGACTCTGACCGATGACGAAGAAGCCATCCGCGACACCATCGAGGGTGAGCTGGACGCCGGCCAGTTCGATGCCATCATCAATGGCCTTCTGAACGAATACCACACGGCCTGCGCGCTGGCGGACGCCCGTAAGGAGTACGCTAAGCGCATCGTGGCTGAAGCCGATAAGGCCGAAGCCTACGCCGACAAGATCAAAGACATGATCCGCGAAGGCATGACGGCAGCCCAGCAGCGTGACTGGAAGGGCGCGCTGGGATCGGTCTACTTCAGCAATGGCCGCCTGAAGCCGGAAGTGATCGACGAATCGCAGGTGCCGGTCGAGTACTTCAAGGCCATCCCGACCCTGGACAAGGCGCAGCTGAACAAAGATGCGCTGGAAATCCACGAAAAGCGCATCGCCATCATGGTCGATGCAACCTTGTCGGACAAGGATCGCCAGAAGGCGCTGGCCAAGCTGCCGCAGCTACCGGGCGTCGAGATCAAGCGCAGCGACGATCCGCTAAATATCCGCGGTCCAGCGAAGGGGAAGGTGTGATGATCGCCCGCCCCAAGCCGCAGCAGCTCTCCCTGGATCTGGAGGAAGCTGTCATCAGCATGCGCCACATGGTCGATGCGTTCGGCGCGACGGTCGATGATCTGGCCAAGCGGCTGGGGCCGCAGCAGCCGGAGATATCGGCCCGCATTGTCCTGCAGCATTGCGAGAAGGCCCTGCGCATCGCCAATAGCGCGCCCATGGCGCCGCATGCCAGGGCGATCGTGCGGAATACCTACAATATGGTCAAGAGGGAGCTGGGATCATGAGCGATAAAGAGCCTGCTGCCGCCAGCAGGAGCCGCTACCGGAAGAAGCCAGTCGAGATCGTGGCGCATCGCATTGGCGATGACGGCTGGCCGGATGAGATCTGGGAGGGCGTGAACAGCAAGCAGATCACGCTGCATCTCGACACAGGTCCGCTGAAGGATGTGCGCGGCCATGTGGTCATTCACACGCTCGAAGGCGACATGCGCGGCGACGTTGGCGACTGGATCATACGCGGCGTGAAGGGCGAATTCTATCCTTGCAAGCCCGATATCTTCGCAGCCACACACGAGCCCTCTCGTCTCCAGCCGGCGGCAGCAGCGGAGGCGCCCTCCAGCGGCGAAGCTGTCACCCCCGAATCCGCCACCCCTAAATCCTCGGAGGCGGAATAATGGCCACCAGACCAAAGCAGCAAGGCCAGCCCTCGCCGCCACTGCCGTGGGATACGAACGCCAGCATCCATCTGCGGCGGCTGCGCGCGCGTGAGGCCCTGCGATCACAGCGGCTGTGGGCGACATTCCCCGGCGACCGCAACCGCGACTACGAAGCGTTCAGCATCCATCAGCTGGCCGATGTCGTCGAACAGGAGCTGGCCAAGGTCGGCGTGACCTGCCACTTCACGGTCGAGAAATGGTCGACCAACGGCTATTTCCGCCTTGTCGAGGGCTGGACCGTGCTGACCTGCGCCGAGCGCGATGGCGACGAATACAACGTCGCCGATCAGCTGCGCGTCTTCAGTGTCGGCGAAGGCTGGGACGACAGCGACAAGGGCTTTGGCAAGGCCACCAGCTACGCCCGCAAGTCCGGCATGATCCAGGCCCTTAATCTGGCGATCGGCCGCGACAACGAAGCCACCACCCAGCGCCCGCCGGAACAACCTGACGTGCAGCCGCAACCCATGAACGGCGGCGCGCCGATAGAAGGCGGCATTCGCATCATCATGGGCGGTCGGCCTTACGATCTGCGCAAGGAAGAGGTTTTCAGCCGCGTGGCGAACTTCATCACGACGCTGCAGAACGTGACGGCGGTCGAGCATTTCCGTGATGAGAATGCCGGCGCCTTCGGGCTGTTCTGGCAGATCGACAAGCAGCAGGCCTTTGTCGTCAAGCAGACGATCGACGCGCGGATCAAGGCGCTGAAGGAAGCGGCGCAGCAGGGAGCGGGGAAATGAGCACGAGATCAATGTTTGTGGTGTTTGACTTGGACGGCACGCTTGCTCTCAATGAGCACCGCCAGCACTTCGTCGAGCGGGGGCCGGGTGAAAAGAAGGATTGGCGTGGCTTCTTCGCGGCCTGCGATCGAGACGAGCTGAACTGGCCTATCGCGCGCGTGCTGCAGGTTCTGGACGCCACTGGCAACCGCGTCGAAATCTGGTCAGGGCGCAGCGGCGAGGTGATCGACAAGACTCGCAAATGGCTCGCCGATCATGGCCTTGGACACATCCCATTCAGAGGCCGCGACGAAGGCGATCATACGCCCGATCACGAACTGAAGAAGGCATGGCTAGACCTGAGCAGCCAGAAGCCGGACCTGATCTTTGATGATCGCGCGTCCGTCGTCCGTATGTGGCGCGAAAACGGCATCGCGTGCGCTCAGGTCGCTGACGGAAACTTCTGATGTCAACCCTGCCCGTCCGCAGATACACCGCCAGCGAGCAGCGCGCGGCCCTGGAATGGCTGATGGAAACAGCTGTGCCGCCGCTGCGCGTGCTGCAGCTGCGCGGCGAGATCGCGGATGCCGACATCGACAGCCATCTGCCGGCGTTGGAGGCACTGAAGGCCACACTGGACTTCCTGGCCCAGCCATGGGTGCGGGAAGCTATAGATAATGCAGTTGCAACACGAAGGGGATGGGGATGAACAAAGACGACGACGCCATGCAGGAGCAAGCGATCAAGTTTGGCGAGGGCCGGGGTCTATTTGAGGCCGCCAAGATGATCGTCGATGCTCTGGGCGATCACGGCATGACGCGAGCTGAAGCCGCCATGCTTGTGGTCGCCCTAACGCAAGAGGCGTCCGACCGGCAGAAGGCCGCCGAGAAAGTCATCCGTGAAATCATTGAGAGCTTTCCGTGAACGGCCGCGAGCGCCGCTGGCGCACCAAAGATGCCGCTGTGGGCAAGGATCGCGATCCGCTCAATGACGCGAGCGCATTCATGGCTGCCATGGAGGGCGATTGGCGTAAGCCGGTCGGGATTGCCTTCGCGTTCGCCTTGGCCGTCACGGGATGCGCTGTCGGGGATGGCATGGGCGCGCGCAGCAGGAACGTCCAGGAGGCCGCTGAAGAATTCGTGCGCGTCCAGGGGCACGTCATTGGGTTGCAGAAGCAAATCATTGACCTTCAGAATGAGCTACAGAAGAGTAAGAATTCATCAAGTAATCCGTAAGCTGATGCAAGAAAAAGCGTTGGAAATACTTCAAGCATAAGTAGTAAGTTGCTTGTAGTAATTCCACCTATACGCGACCATGCGCTCAAGTATTGGCAATCTATTCTACTACGATGACTGTATTGGGAATGAATTTCTAAAACAGTCATTTTCAACGCTTTCATCAGTAGCGTTGAAGTTCAGTAAAATGGCTGTATTCAGCAACCCCCGAATCATGAGATTATCGCTTTATGGAGAATTCGATGAAAAGCGTTGATGTAATCGCCGACTTGACTGGCATACGCAACTTATTGGAGCCGCCGGAAAACTGGATCAAGGGCCAGTTTGCGCTCGCCAAGGGCGGCTCATCCGTGCCGCCGGAGAATGTCTACGCTTGCCGCTGGTGCCTGGACGGCGCCATCATGGCCACGACCAGCCCCCTCAGCAGCGACGATTACGATAGGCACATCGCCGCCAAGCGTTTTCTCCTTGAGGCGATTGAGGAGCGCGGCTTCGCCGGGCTCTGGAAATTCAACGACGACCCCAAGACAACCCACGCCGATGTGCTCGCGGTGATCGACCGCGCCATCGCCTTAGCCAAGGAGGAAGCCGCCAATGACTGAGCTTGAGATCCTGAAGGGCATGCGGGCGTTGCTGGCTGATCCGGCGAAGTGGTGCCAGGGCTCGCTGCGGAAGTTCGATGTTTCCACGGAAGGCTTTTCGTATTGCATGCTGGGCGCTGCCGAATTCGTCGGCGTGGACAGCTGGGTGCTGCCTACACTTGAGGGTGTCGTGCGGCATCGCGGCTACCCATCGATAGGCCGCTACAACGACGAAACCGACCACGCGCGCGTTCTCTCTGCCATCGACGAAGCCATCGCCATTCTGGAAGCCAAGCAGCCGTCGACCTGCGCCGCCGTCAAGAAACTGATCGACGATGCCGTGCGCGCGGTGGAGGCGGCGGAGGCATGAGTTTTCCGACCGATACGCGCGCGCCCGCGCGCGAGGGCCGCCCAAGGGCACTCGACCTGTTCTGCTGCGCGGGTGGTGCGGCCATGGGCTTGCATCGCGCTGGCTTCGATGTCGTCGGCGTAGATATCGATCCGCAGCCGCGCTATCCGTTTGAATTCCATCATGCTGACGCCATGACGTTTCCGCTGGACGGCTTTGATCTCATCTGGGCCAGTCCGCCATGCCAGCAATTCTGCGCTCTCCGCACGCGTGAGGATCTGTCGGGCTATCCAGATCTGATCGACCCCATCCGCCAGCGGCTGCTGGTCAGCGGAATTCCGTTCGTTATCGAAAACGTGCCGCAGGCGCCCGTGCGTCGCGATCTGATGCTGTGCGGGGCTATGTTCGGCCTACGCAGCTATCGGCATCGGCATTTTGAATGCAGCTTCCCGATCGCGCAGCCGGCACATCCGAAGCATCTGGTGCGCGTCAATCGTCGCGGCGAGAACCGGCGCGCGCACTGGGCTAATGGCGGCTTCATCACGATCACGGGTGATGTCGGCACGTATTGCGGTCCGGAGGCCATGGGCATTGACTGGATGTCCGGTAACGAGATGTCGGAAGCGATCCCGCCAGCCTATGCGGAATACATCGGCAAGGGCGCCATTGCGCACATCGTCAGTCGCGTCCTGGAGGCCGCCGAATGAAGCGCACCGGGGGCGGGTGGAACAAGGGCAAGGTCGTCGGCAAGAAGCGGCCCTTCTCGAAAGACCAAGTTCAAATGATCCGGCTGGCGCTGGCCGCCCGCGGCGACGTCATGGGCCTTGCGGTATTCGAGACGTCCATCAGCATCATGCTGCGCGCATCGGACTTCCTGCGGCTGCGCGTCGGCGATGTCGTCAGCATGGGCGAGATCGTCGAGACATTCGAGGTCGGCCAGAAGAAGGTCGGCGGACGTGCCGTCAAATGCCATCTGTCAGGACGCGCCCAGGACGCGCTGCGCGCCCATCTTGGGCTGCCGCGCACCGATGGCGCCATCAACCCGGATCGGCCCCTGTGGCTGTCCAAGGGCCGGCGCCTGAGTATCTGGAAGTATCGCGAGATCGTCCGCGGCTTTGCCGAGCTGGCCCACGCCGATCCCGACAAATTCGGCACCCATTCCATGCGCCGCACATTCCCGGCGCACGTCTATCGGGAAACCCAGGATATCGAAGCCGCCCGCCAGTTACTGGGGCATTCATCAGTTGCATCAACATCGTCTTACCTGGACGTCAGCCGGGAAGCGGCCATTGAGGTAAAGCGCAAGCACGAGATCTAGAGCTATGGGGGAACTACCGGGGTTTCTTAATGCATTTCGCTGGTCCGGGCGACCGTGCCCCTACTGCAGCACCATCATGGGGCGCGATGAGCGCGGCCATCCTGTCAAGAAGGGTGATCACAAGCAGCCGTCGTATCCGACGCGGGATCATCTATTGCCGCGGACGCGCGGCGGCAGCAATCTGAAGCACAATATTGCCATCTGCTGCAAGCGCTGCAACGGCGACAAGAAGAATCGCACGACAGAAGAATGGCATCAGGATCTGGCGCGCGAGCGTGACCCGCGGGCCAAGCATGTGGCGAAGTTCCTGGCCGGCGAGTACGACGCCAGCGAGCCGACAATGACGGAAGCGCAGATGACCCGCCAGCGCGGCGAGCTGCAGCGCCTGTATGAGTATTTTGAGCGTATCGACCCGCGTCCGGTTCAACACGTTCGATACGAATGGACCAAAGATGGCCTTGCCAGTTTCCCTGCATCATCATCTGGTGAACAAGCGGCTGGGGATGCCGATCTGGACGACGCGGGACGGGCGCGAGATCCCGCTGGGTGAGCTGAGCGATCAACACATCGGCAATGCCATTGCCGTGCTGATCCCGTGGCGTCGTGACTGCCGCAAGCGGCGTGAGATGGAGATGGTGCGCACGATCAATGAGACGCTGGGTGTGCTGCGGAGCGAGCGCAAGCGCCGCGATCAGAACTCTTGATCCGTCAGCGCTTCGATCGTAACGATGGGACGAACGCCCTCAGTCTCGCCGCTGATGTCGACGGCAGTGTCGCCATTCGATCCAGCGCCGAAGAATGCGCCAATCGCCCTGGGTATCCACACGCCGCCCGTGAAGTCAGTCAGCGCCACATCGCCCGTCTGCTCGCCGGTCACGCCACCGGCAGTTATCACGCGCTCACCCGCGATCTTGCAGTTCACCCGAATATGCGAAAGCGTCACGGTCTTATCGGCGTTGATCACGCGATAGCCGGCCTGAGAGAGCTTTATCGTGAGGACCGATGCAACGCCCGTATAGGCTTGCAACACGTTGATCTTCAGGTGGACAAGCCTTCCGCAGAGATAGCCGGCCGTCGTGCCATTGATCTGAAATGGCGTTCCCGTGTACGTGCGGTGGCTGATGATGCCGAAGGGCGAATTGGCGGGCGCTAGAGATAGTTCCAGGGCCTCTGGGCATCCAGTGCAATTCTCGACGGTCAGATCAGGTGCGTTGTGGCGCAGGAAGCTCGCATTGGCCACGCCGCTGACGGCCGGCAACGTATCGCCGGGCATGTCGGTCGTGATCAGGATCGGGCCGTTGACCTCGCCATTCTCAGACTCGATGTTCAGAATGTTGAAGACGTGATGATCGTAAAAGGGCGAAGCCGTGCGGATCACCATCTTGCCGCCGGGCACCCAGCGATATGGCGGCTCGGAGTAGTCGGCATAGCGCAGCACGCCATCAGCGAACGTGAAGTCTGAGACGGGGTTGCCGAGGCCGGGCGCCCCGCCGATGGCGGCAGCGACGCAATTACGGATTACGATGCTCTCTGAAGCGC